>Ga0068859_100000106_pt1 | contig 78128 bp, 58 predicted proteins | sample KBSSwiS22_FD_66585 | JGI IMG/M metagenome (GOLD analysis project Ga0068859, IMG submission 66585) | Switchgrass rhizosphere microbial communities from Kellogg Biological Station, Michigan, USA - KBS Switchgrass S2-2 | ecosystem: Host-associated > Plants > Roots > Rhizosphere > Soil ...
ATGCCCCAGGCCGCCAAGACCAAGCACGGCCACTTTATGTCCCCTGGTTACGCCCACATGCATTAATGGCGAATAAGTAGTAATGCCTGCACACAATAGCGGTGCTACACCTTCCAGCGGCAGTTTGCCGGATATATGCAGGGTGTATTTTTCATCCACTACTATCTGTGTTGAATAACCGCCGTAAGTAGGCGTTTTGCCATCCCGCTCATAACTGTTGTAAGTGCCGGTCATGCCATTATCGCAATATTGCTCTATGCCGGCAAGGCAATTGGGACAGGTGCGGCAGGAGTCTACAAAACATCCAACGCCGGCCAGGTCCCCCTCTTTAAAATTCTTAACACCATTCCCAACTTTTGTTACACGGCCAACAATCTCGTGCCCGGGTACCATCGGGAAAATGGAATTCCCCCACTCGTTACGGATTTGGTGAAGATCTGAATGACAAACACCGCAGTACAATATCTCTATTTGAACATCCTGCGGGCCAACCTCGCGGCGGGTAATGCTAAAAGGGGCCACCGGTGAAACGGCGTCCTGCGCCGCATAAGCTTTTGTTATACTCATAAATGTGTTTATATTTTAATTGGAATGAACAAATGTAGCGCTGATAGGTTCAAAAGAGCGAATTGTTTTTATGATAAACACCTGTATTGGCCCGCCAGCCTGGCGATCGCTTTTATTAATCCGGCGCGTAACACCGGCTGCGCACCGTTCAACGCCGCGGGGTATATCCAAACAAGTGTTCACGTCAGCACAATCTTTTACCACCAGGTTACAGGTTGTGCTAAATTTAAGTAGCTTTATTTTGTTATTTGCATGCCAGAAAAAAAATTAATTTAAATTAATATGAAGCATTTTTTTACCGGAAACCGTAGCCTGATTTGTTTATTATTTGTTTGCCTGTTTTTTAGCAAGGATGGTTTTTCACGTGATAAAAAGCCGGCGCAGGAATTTTACCAGATAACCGTGTATCGTTTTAAAACCGCCGCCCAGGAAAAGGAATTGGACGATTACCTGCAGCAGGCCCTGCTGCCGGTATTACATAAATTAACTACGGGAAAAATAGGGGTGTTTAAACCAATTGCCAATGATACAGCAACAGATAAACTGATATACGTTTTTGTACGGCTGAAATCTTTTGAGCAGGTACTGTCATTGCCCGCACAGACAGATAAAGATGCGGATTATAACACGGCCGCAGCCGGTTATTTAAATGCTGCCTACAATAACCCGCCCTATACAAGGATGGAGTCAATTATACTAAAAGCTTTCCCGATGGCGCCACAGATGCAGGTGCCCAGTCTTGCCGGGCCCCATAGCGAACATGTCTATGAATTGCGCAGTTATGAAAGCCCCACCGAAAAAATGCATATCAACAAAGTAAAAATGTTTAACGAAGGCGGCGAAGTGCCTTTGTTTAAAAGGCTGGGTTTTAATGCCATCTTTTATGCAGATGTTATTAGTGGCAGTCATATGCCCAACCTGATGTATATGACCAGTTTTGATAACATGGCTGCACGGGAAGAACACTGGAAGGCATTTAGCGCAGACGCAGAATGGAAAAAACTGGTGGCCATGCCCGAATACCAGCACAATGTTTCCAGGAACGAAACGATACTTTGCCACGCTGCCGATTACTCAGATTTATAAATAGCAAACCTGTAATTGGAACTAATGCAGGAAGTAAACACCTGCAGGCGGTGCCCGTCTGCAAAAAACAAATAAAACCTGTTAAATTATTACTATGTCATTACCTAAACGAGTAAACCCTTTTTCCAGGATAAATAATGATACCGGCTTTGGTTCCAACGCCAGCGATTATGGCGGCAGGTTTATCAACCGCGATGGTACATTTAACCTGCGTAAGGAAGGCAAGCCCTTCTGGGAGCGGTTTAGTGTGTTTCATAGCATGCTGAACCTGCCAAGCTGGAAATTTATAGTGCTGATTGTTTGCTTTTTTCTTGTTATTAATCTTTTCTACACTTGCATATACCTGCTGATAGGTACAGATGGGTTTACAGGTATGATTGCCAGTACCCAATGGCAAAAATTTAAGGAGGTATATTTTTTTAGTACGGAAACATTTACCACCGTTGGTTATGGCCGGGTAAACCCCATTGGCGACGGTACCAATTTTGTGGCGTCAATTGAAGCGATGAGTGGTTTTCTTTCTTTTGCAGTAGCAACCGGTTTGATCTATGGACGGTTCTCGAAACCAAAGTCATTTCTTGTATTTAGTGACCATGCTGTAATTGCTCCTTACCAGGATAAAACGGCGCTTATGTTCCGCTTTGTCTCTTACAAAGACAATCATATACTCACCAATGTAGAGATTAAGGTAAATATCGGCATGCAGGTAGAGGAAAATAATAAGCCCACTTTTAAATTCTTTGATCTTCACCTGGAGCGCAGCAGGGTAGACAGTTTGCCCATGAACTGGACCGTGGTGCACCCGATTGACCAGGACAGCCCTATCACCGGATTTAGTATGGAAGATATGAAAGCGGCCGATGTGGAATTGTACGTATTGGTAAGGGGGTTTGACGACGTATATTCTGCGTCGGTGCTGAAAAGGACGTCCTATACTTATGAAGAAATAATTTTTAATCGTAAATTTAAACCGATGTACCGCGAAAGTGATGATGGAAAAACTACTATAGTAGAACTGCACAAGCTCAATGAACATGTTGAGGTAAAAAAATAGCTTATTTACATTAACTGAATGCCATGGCAAAAGCTGTAAAAACCGCTGCTAAAAAAGCAACACCTGCAAAAGCCGCCTCCGGGAAAATTGCGCAAAAAAAGGCTGCGGTAAAAAAAGTGATTTCGAAAAAAGCGGCTGCTCAAAAAAGTGAGACGGGCATAAAATACGAAGATAAATCTGCAGGCCAGCCGGAATTGGTGCCAATATTTGAAGAACTTAAAAAATTGATGCTGCCCTATGCCAAAGGCAGTATTAAACTACGTGGCGGAACAGGCGGCCAAATGGCACTTGTAAGTGATACGGCGGTAGAAATCAATGGAAAAAAAAGAGATGAATGGTGGTTTGGTGCAATACTTATTCAAAAAGGCTATGTGGGTTTGTACTTTATGCCGGTACACCAGGTTTCAGAGAGGAAGGAAGTCTTCAAGCCGGAATTGCTGAAATGTTTAAAAGGGAAAAGCTGCTTTCATATAAAAAATTATGACGCCGAAATTTTTAAACAGGTAGAAGAAGCGCTTGCAAAAGGCTATCGTAAACACAAGGAAAGGGGATGGGTATAAAAATTATTCCGGGCCTGCAAGTCATTTCAGAGGCGGGCTGTATAAATACTTATTTTTCTGTTTTCATATCACAACAAAAATTTATTAAACGCGTTTTTTACAATAGTTTTGATCCAATATTATTATCTGCAGTAGTCTATGAAAATATCTGTTTTTTCGCCCTTTGGGAGGTCTGTAACCACCATACTGGCTTTATTTCTTCTTTCTACAGGTTGCGAGTTTGTGCCTTCTGTAAAAGCAGCCGCCCATGTTACCGGGTCAAATGAAAAAGATTCAACCAAAACACCAGGAAGTGCCGTTATTGCCTTAAAAGAACCTGCCAGCGCCGCAACGGTTATAAGCCGTCAACAGGTGCCTGTTTTGTGTTATCACCAGATACGCAACTGGCGTCCCTCCGATTCAAAACAGGCCAAAGATTATATAGTACCGGAAGCCGTTTTTGCTGAACAAATAAAAATGCTGGCAGACAGCGGATATCATACCATATCTGCAGATCAGTTGTTTGCCTATCTGAACTATGGCGCCGTTTTACCACCCAGGCCCATTATGCTTACTTTCGACGATACCGATTTGCCGCAGTACACCATTGCGAAACCAGTGATGGAAAAATACGGTTTTAAAGGCATGTTCTTTATTATGACGGTGTCTTTGGGCAGGCCCAATTATATGAGCAAAGAACAGGTAAAACAATTGTCAGACGCAGGCAATGAGATAGGGTCGCACACCTGGGATCATAAAAACATTAAAAAGTTTACAGATACCGACTGGGCCATACAGATAGACAAACCCACAAAAACACTGGAAACAATCACTGGTAAACCGGTTAAATATTTTGCATATCCGTTTGGTTTGTGGAACGGCGCTGCCATTCCCCAGTTAAAAAAACACGGGTTTGTTGCGGCCTTTCAATTATCGGCTAAAAGAGATGAATCCGATCCTTTGTATACCATCCGGCGTATGATTGTGCCGGGGGCCTGGACGGCAGCAACATTGAGTGCATGGATGAAGCACACGTTCTGAGATTTGCATGCACAAACATTTTGACAGGCATAAAAAAGGCCGCCCCGTGGCAGCCTTGTAATTTGTTTAAATAAAGGGAGTTAGATCTTTTTAACGTTCACCGCGTTCATTCCTTTCTTTCCTTCCTGTAAATCAAATTCAACTTTGTCGCCTTCTGTAACCTGGTCTATTAAACCGCTGGCGTGTACAAAGGTTTCCTTGTTGGAATCATCGTGTTTGATAAAACCGAAGCCTTTTTCACCATTGAAAAACTTTACGGTTCCTTTTGTTTTTGTGCTCATTGTAAATTGTGTTGATAATAAATTAAGTGGCAAATATACGGTTGATTTGGCAGATATCGCAAAAAGCTGACCTAAATAGGCGCCGGGGCCTGTTTTCAGGGCAAATACCCGTTCAGGTACTGGCAATTACGCCTTCTTTTTTTAGCGCTGTCATCAGTTTTTCATTGATTAGCAGCCTTCCATCTTCAAAACCATGTGCGGGTATCCAGGTGTTAATCAATACCAGATAATTATCCGTATCCAGCTTTGAAACGCCTATACGCAATGCCGGTTCTTTCAAAATGCCACCGATCGAAGAAAAACAGCGGGTGACTATCTCCTTTATTTTTTCGAACTCATTGTTGTATTTAATTTTCAATTCTATATCCACACGCCGCTTTCCCTGGCGGCTAAGGTTAAGGATAACCTCATTTGATAATTTACTATTGGGTACAATCATCGTTTTGTTGTCGAATGTAAGGATCACTGTATAAAATAACTGGATAGAAGAAACGGTTCCTTCCTGGCTTTGTGTAACAATATTGTCACCCACTTTATAGGGTTTTAACAAAAGTATCAGCACGCCGCTGGCAAAATTTTGCAGGGTGCCCGAAAGCGCCAATCCCGCAGCCACCGATACACCACCTATAATCACGGTAAAAATTGACATGCCCAGCCCCAGTATCTGCATCAGTAATATGATCAGCAATACCTGCAGACTCACGGCTGTCAGGTTGCCAAGAAACATTCTTACAGATGGGCTCAGGTTTCTTGTTTCCATTACGCTTTTTAACCACCGGTTAAGAATGCGCAGCATCCATTGGCCAATTATCAACGCAATAATAGCAACAATAAGTTTTGGCCCAAAGCTGATCACCCAGTGAAAAGCCTGGTCATAAAATTTCTGCAAATAGTTCATAAATGATTAGTCCCTTTGACTGTAAATATTATTTTCTTCATCTTCATCGCCAATATTTTCATCTTCATCATCAAGCTCGGCACCGGGTATATCCAGGTCTTCGCCGCTGCGGTCCTGCCTGATGTTTTTTTCATTTAATAATTCACCGTCATTGTCCCTGTCATCAAGTGCCATCTTATTAAAATCTTCACTCTCTTCTGTAGGCAGGTGCCCGGCACTTTTTTTGAGTAGTCGTTTTTCTGTGTTTGTAACATCAGAAGAGCCATTGCCGGTAACGGGTTCTTCATCTGAATTTAACTCATCCAGAATGCCATCACCTTCTTCATCTGCAGAAGAAATGGTTACGTCCTGCATCTCCCTAAATTGGGGCGGCTTTATATTTTCCTGCCCCGGAATGTCTTTTACCTCGGGCATATCCATTGAAATTATTTCAGGCTCCGGTTTTTTTGTATCTTTTTTTGTACCTTTTATAGCTGTCTTTTTCGGTTTGTCAGTATTTTTCATGGTGCTTTATTTGGTGTTAATAATTACAGAAAGATTTAAAAATTATGCCAGAGACTGGCTGGGTTGGTTAATTGAACAGCGGCCGGCCAAAATGCCTTCTGCATGGGCGTATTAGTAAACACCGTCAAATTCGGCGGGCATCAGAGAATATAGGACGCTTTGTAAATATTGGCTGCGGGGGAAATATTTCCTCAAAAAAAAGGGGTATATAACTACTCAAATGACCAAGTGTAAACCCTTAAGCAGCATCACTCTTCTGTATTTGAATGGTTACTTTTTGTAGTTTACATTAAAGTCGGCAGCCCGTACAATTAAAATGGCGGCTTCCCGTTGTATTCCGTTGAAATACAGAACAAATTATGTTTTGAATTTGGCCAGTAATTTTTAATGTATCATGGAAAAACCCGCTACTTCCCCAAGCCACTTGCTTTCGGCACGGTTACGTCAATTTTTTTTACACCCGGTTGGCAGGCATGCAGCCTTGTTACTGTGCCTGGCAACTATTTCTTTTTGTGCCGGTGCACAAATACGGGTAAACGATGAAGATGCCGCCAATGCGGATGTCTTGTCAAGAAAATACAAAGACGATGATGTGATGTGTACTTCATCGCACCATTATTTTACGTTTGACAAGGGCAAAAACGCATTGAATGATAAAGTGGTGGTCATTGACGAGGAATCGGAAATGGAGTTTTTGTCGCTCAGGAAATTTGCCTCTGTAACCTATCCCGAATTTTACAATAAGTTTATTGAGCTGAAGACATTTAAAAAGGCACTGAAGATTGGTTCCAAATACGCGGTTTCAAGAATGCCGGCCATGGACAGATCGGTTACAAGCGATGGCGTTTTTTTCGATGACAGCCGGGTGCAATACTATCCTATCCGTTTTTCTGAAAAAGGAAGTATGGCACGTGTTACCGTAAAAAAAGAATATACAGATGGCCGGTATCTTACGCGTTTATTTTTTGCAGAAAACTACCCGGTTAAAGAACAGGTGTATGAATTTAAAGTACCTGAATGGCTGACCGTTGATTTTAAGCCCATCAATTTTGACGGCTATAAAATAGACAGGCAGGAAAATAAAAAAGGCGGATACATTACTTATGTATTTACCATGAAAGATATTCCGGCCAGCAAGCAGGAATTCAGAAGTATCGGCCATGCATACACCGACCCGCATATCATTATACAAATAAAATCTTTTGAAAGTAAAGGCGAAACCCTGAAAGGTTTTGACAAGACCGATGATCTCTATGCCTGGAATAACCGGCTGTATGAAATGGCGGGCAATAAAAAAGAACTGCTGCAATCCACGCTCACAAAAATAACGCAGGGTAAAACAAGCGACGTCGATAAAATAAAAGCCATTTATTATTGGGTGCAGGATAATATAAGGTACATCGCCTATGAAGATGGCTATTCCGGATATATTCCGGCGGCCGCACAGGATGTGCTGGCAAAGAAATTTGGCGATTGCAAGGGCATGGCCAACCTGCTGACGGAATTCTTAAAAATGGCAGGCTATGATGCGCATTTTACCTGGATAGGTACACGGTCTATTCCATACCAGCAATCGATGCCCGCGCTCTGTGTAAATAACCATGCTATAACCACCTTGTATTTCCAGGGTAAGGAATATTTTTTAGATGGCACGGAAAAATATGCGCCTTTTGGAGAGAATGCTTACCGCATCCAGGGTAAAGAGGCTATGATTGCAAAGGGCGCAACCTATGATTTAAAAACAGTACCGCTGACAACCGGCAATGAGCACAAGATATTTTCTAAGGCCGATTTTGTGTTAACGAATGATGTACTGTCCGGGAAAATAAAAGTTGTTTTAACCGGTAATGAAAGAAAAGATTTTCACCAGGCTTACCAGGATCTGCCCATCACTTCACAAAAGGATTTTTTGAATGAATACCTTGAATTTGGCAATGATAATATGCAGGCAGCCAACATTAAAACAAGCGATTTAAAGAACCGGGAAATACCGGTAACCATTGAAGGCGATGTTGATTTAAGTAATTATGTAAACACGATTTCCGGAGATAAATATATCAGCATCGATTTTTTTCCAAAAACACTGGAAAGGTATATGCCCGATGAAAAGCGCGTGGGTGGATACGATTTTGATGATGTGCTTAGTTTTGAAGATGAGATATCCCTGAGCATTCCGCCCGGTACAAAATTTGTCGACATACCCGAGAAATCGGAACTCGTATACAACGGGTATGAATTCAGGGGCGAATACACTGTTTCAGGAAACAAGATTGTACTGAAGAAAAAAATTGTTATTAAGAACAGTGTTATCAAAAAAAGTGATTTTGCCAACTGGACAAAATTCCTGGAGTCTATTAAAGAATTCAGTAAATATCTGCTAAGCGTTACAAAAAAATAATATTGGGTATGAAAAAATGTTTTCAGCACTGGCTGGCATACACTGCTATTTTTATTGCTTTATGTTGTTCGGCCATCCCGGGAAGAGCCCAGGATTTTATTGATGAGGATTTTTTGGATAATATAGAAGCCAATGCCAAATTTATCTGGGCCGAACCTGCTGCGGCATTTGCCGTTACCGAATCGCCGGCCAAATGGAATGAAGAATCGGCGGTAGTAATGGGCTACAAGCGCAGTATTCTGTTTGATAAAAAATCAAGTGGCGGTTTTTTTTCACCCCGGCAAAAAAATGTTTTTTTCTTTGAAAAGGTGAGGCTGAAAATACAATTGCATGACAAGAACTCAGTGCAGGCATTTTCTGAAATTTATTTCCGCTACAGTTCAAAGGAAGATGGCTTTGTGGCGCGTATTATTAAACCTGGCGGGGAAACATCCGCAGTAGATTTAAAGGAAGCGGTGGAGCTGGAACCCGGCAGTGATATACCTGAGTTTTTCAAAAGTTTTTTTGACCAGACCTCGGGTGCACAGTCGCGGTATTACAAAGTGGCCATTCCCAATCTTGAACCCGGCGATATACTTGAGTATGCCTCTTATACAAAAAGTAAACTGGATGTGCGTGGCTCCGGTTTTGTAGAGTTTGACCCGCAATATGAAATTTGCAGCAAAGGCTACCCGGTAATGTATAATGAAATTGATATAGAAACAGACGATAAGTCTTTTTTTAAATCTCTGTCATTAAATGGAGCGCCGGAATTTAAAAAAGAGCAGTCAGAGGATAAGGATTTTTACCGTTATGTATTTACAGACAGGGACAGGGGCGTAGAAAAGGATATCAATTTTGTAAACCGCTTCCTGGTATATCCCATGGTAAAATTCCAGGTTATTTATGCCAATAGTGAAAACGTAAAGGGTTTAATGATAGGGGGGAAGGGTGAATTGAAAAACGGGTTTAACAAGGAAGAACTGGCTTTAAGAGCCTATGAGAATTTCAGCACGGCCGGCGCCAACTGGGGCGATCCCAATTCTGCCTACATGTTGTATTATACATGCCAGGAAGAGTTAAAAAAAATGGGGGCGAAAGACTGGCCCGATCAGCAATTTATTAAGAGCGCGTATTATATGATTCGGAATAAGGTAGTGTTCCGCAGCAACTATCTGCCAGACAGGTGGTTTGCCTTTGTGTTTTCACTGCTTCTTACCCGTCATAACATAAAAAATGAACTGGTTATTAGCAGCAGCAACAGTATTGGCAAATTAAAAGATGTTTTATTTGATGATGAGATACGCTATGCAGTAAAAGTAAACGACCAGCTTTATTTCAATTGTACTGATCATTCGCTGCCCGGAGATCTTGTGCAATCTTTGCTCGGCAATGAAGCGTACATTGTAGGTGAACCTGATAAAAAGAAACATACCCAGGATATAAAATCTTTTGCACTGCCCGATGCAACGGCGGCAGACAATGCGGTTACCTATACCATCAATTCATCGGTTAGCACAGATTTTAATAATATAGTGGTGGCAAGAACCAGCGACTATACAGGGTTGATAAAAACCAATAATATCGGCAACGCCATGCGGCTTACCACCTATATGGTAGATGACTATAAATCTTATGGTGGTAACCCACCTACGGACAGGATGAAGCCTAAGGAACAGGATGAATATGAAAAGTCTATCAAAGCAATTAAGGATGAATTTAAAAAGGCCAAGCCCGATTATGTAAAAGAAGGCCTCGAAAAGGAATTTCAGCAGAAGGTTAAGTTTACCGACTTCAAAATAATCAGCGACGGACGCAGCGAAAAGAAAAAAGATCTGGTATTGACAGAGGAATATGAGTTGCCCGGGCAAATAAGAAAGGCAGGAAAAAAATACCTGGTTAATCTTACCGCTTTAATAGGCCCGCAGTTGCAGGTAAAAAAAGATGAAAGGGAAAGGAAATATGATATCAATGTCGGCTATGCCAGAACGTTTAGCTGGATAATCAATCTGAAAATACCTGATGGATACACGGCAGCCGGAGTCAAAGAACTAAATACCGATGTGGAAAATGAAACAGGTAAGTTTAGTTGCGAAGCAAAAGAGGAGGCGGGCAACGTGGTGATGAAAATAACAAAAGTGTACAAGAAGGCAAATATCGCCAAAGATAAATGGAAGGATATGCTGGCCTTTATAGATGCCGCTTATAATACCTCTTACAAGTATATCTTGTTAAAGCCAAAGAGCTGATATTGACCCGATACCGGATCGGTGAATCTGTGATTACATAGCATTATTGACAAACGCTCATATACTGGGCAGATTGCTTCAGCGACCGGCATTGCGAACCGAGTGAAGCAATCTCTGATTAGATATGCAGCATGCTGATAGTTTATAGACCAGATTGCTTCATCGCCTTTATTTCAGGTATGAAAAGAAATTCTTTCACGGCGATTCGCAAAGACGTCAGCGTCGATCTGCAAGACGGCATCGCGGGTATTGCCCCGTCATTATAAACGGAGTGAAGCAATCTGTGATTACATATGCAGCGTGCTGATAGTTTATAGACCAGATTTCTTCATCACCCTTTTTTCTTCAGGTAAAAAAAAACTACGTGAGGGCGATTCGCAACGACGTCGAGGTGGTTCCGGGTGACGTCGTTGCGCCGATCTGCAATGACGGCAAGATGTTTAACTCATATAGCTCTCGATTGGCTCGCAGGTGCAAATCAGGTTCCGGTCGCCAAAAGTATTATTAACCCTGGCCACACTTGGCCAGAATTTATTTTTCGCCACATAAGCCAGCGGAAAAGCAGCTTCCTCGCGGGTATACGGATGGCTCCATGCCGTTCCACAAACCGTCCATTGTGTATGAGGTGCGTTTTTCAGTGCGTTGTTGGTTTTGTCTGACTTGCCGTTTTCAATGGCCTTTATTTCTTCGTGAATACTTATCATGGCATCGCAGAAACGATCCAGTTCCCCTTTATCTTCACTTTCAGTGGGCTCAATCATAATAGTACCCGGTACCGGAAAGCTCATAGTAGGCGCATGAAAACCATAATCAATCAAACGTTTGGCTACATCTTCGGCTTCAATGCCGGCGCTCGCTTTAAACGGCCGGAGATCTACAATAAACTCATGCGCGCAGGTGCCTCCCTTACCAAGGTATAAAATGGGATAATGTTTTTCCAGCCTTGCCCGCATATAATTCGCATTCAATATGGCATACTCTGTAGAACGTTTCATTCCTTCTGCACCCAATAATTTTATATATGCATAACTGATAAGCAGGATGGAAGCAGAACCAAATGTTGCTGCAGAAACAGCACCCTGTGCAGTTGAACCTGTAGCCTCAGATACATGTCCCGGCAGGTAGGGTTTCAATTTATCATTTACACAAATAGGTCCCATGCCGGGACCACCACCACCATGAGGTATGGCGAAAGTCTTATGCAGGTTCAGGTGGCAAACATCTGCGCCAATCATACCGGGCGATGTAAGACCTACCTGTGCATTCATATTGGCGCCATCCATGTAGACCATCCCGCCATTTTCATGAACAATGGCGCAGATATCAATAATGCTTTCTTCAAATACACCATGTGTGGAAGGATAGGTGACCATCAGCGCAGACAGGCTGTCTTTGTACTGGACAGCTTTTGCTTTGAGATCAGCAACGTCGATATGGCCCTCATCGTCGCTTTTTACTACCACCACTTTCATACCCGCCATTACAGCGCTGGCAGGGTTGGTGCCGTGTGCAGAAATCGGTATCAGCACCACATTGCGGTGCGCATTGCCGTTAGCAATATGGTAATCACGGATAGCCAGCAGGCCGGCAAATTCTCCCTGGGCGCCACTGTTGGGTTGCAGGCTGCAGGCGGTGAAACCGGTTATTGCGCATAAATAAGCGCTTAACTCGTCTGTAATTTGTTTATAGCCCAGCGCCTGGTTGGCCGGTACAAAGGGATGCAAACCGCCAAACTCCGGCCAGCTTACCGGAATCAGTTCTGTTGCGGCGTTTAGTTTCATGGTACAACTACCCAATGAAATCATTGATGTATTTAACGATAGATCTTTGTTCTCCAAAAATTTTATATAACGCATCATCTGGCTTTCGCTATGATGTGTGTTGAAGACCGCCTGTACCAGGAAGGGTGAAGTTCTTTTTAGTTTACCGGGAATGTTCACGGGTATATCATCGTTGCCGAAACTAATGGAGGCTGTACTTTTTCCGGCGGCGTTTTCAAAAACGGCCACTATCTGCAGCAAATCTGTCTGCATGGTAGTTTCATCGATGCTGATGCCAATGCAATTGTCATCAAAGTAGCGGAAATTGATTTCCTGCTGTTCGGCAATGGTTTTGATTTTGCCTGCATCTGACACTTTAATTTTCAGGGTATCAAAATAAGCTGTATTGATATTTGCGTAGCCGCGTTCATTCAATTCGGTTGACAAGGTATATGCCAGTAAAGCCACGCGTTCTGCAATTTTTCTCAATCCTTCTGCACCATGAAACACGGCATACATGGCGGCCATATTGGCCAGCAATGCCTGTGCGGTGCAAATATTGGAAGTAGCTTTTTCTCTTTTAATATGCTGCTCGCGGGTTTGCAATGCCATGCGCAGTGCCCGGTTACCTTTTGCATCAATGCTTATACCAATCAGGCGGCCGGGTATGGCGCGTTTAAAATCTTCTTTGGTAGAAAAGAATGCTGCATGCGGTCCACCAAATCCCATGGGTACGCCAAAACGCTGGGCCGATCCAACGGCTGCATCAGCACCCAGTTCACCGGGAGGTGTTAATAGAGTCAGTGCCAGCAAATCAGTCGCCATCACCACAAATCCGCCTGCTGCATGTATGGTATCGATAAATGAACGGTAATCTTCTATCGACCCATTGTCGTTGGGATATTGCAGCAAAGCACCAAAAAACGTATTGTCGATGACGGTTGTTTTATAATCACCAAACACAAGCTGAATACCGATAGGAGCGGCCCTGGTGCATAGTACATCTTTTGTTTGCGGAAACGTGGCGCTGTCAACAAAAAACTTGGGTTGTTTTATGTCGTCGGTTTTGTTTACATGATGAAAGAACATAGCCATTGCCTCTGCGGCAGCAGTGCCTTCATCCAGCAAAGAGGCGTTTGCAATGGGCAGTGCAGTTAGATCAGTAACAACGGTTTGAAAATTGAGCAGGCTTTCCAGGCGGCCCTGTGAAATTTCGGCCTGGTAAGGTGTGTACTGGGTATACCATCCCGGGTTTTCAAAAATATTCCTGAGAATAACACTTGGCGTGATGGTGCCGTAATAGCCCTGGCCGATGTAGTTTTTAAATACTTTATTTTTTGCAGCAGTTGTTTTCAATTCCCGGAGGTATTCAAATTCGCCCTGGGGCACTGGTTGCTGTAAAGGCGTTTGTAAACGTATAGAAGCCGGGATGGTTTTGCCAATCAGCTCTTCAATTTCTTTAACGCCAATAACGCTTAACATTTCTCCGGTAGCGGTTTCATTTACACCAATATGTCTTGCCTGGAATTCTGCGGACTGCTGCTCAAAAAGATTCATAATTATATTGTGATTGTGCCTTTAAAAAGAAGGCAAAGGTAATGGTTGAGAAGGAGATAAATCAGGCCTTTGGAGGGCGCGTGCATAGCGTGGGGAAATCTTTGATAATCAGCAACACATCTTATATTGGCAGCGTTGCCAACAATTATCGCTGCATATTGTTGCAGGAATGATTTACTGCCAGGGTTGTTTCTGCCTGCGCTGGTCTTGCAGTATCCTTGTCGATTGGTTGAAGGTTTTCTATTTCACGCATTTGATGGCTGGTATGCCGGCTGCCATCGTGGCTCCAGCCGGGTGGTCCAAAAAGATAGCCCGCTTTTTCCTTCAGGCCAATGTCTTTTCTGCGCAGGTCGGCGCACATGTTTTTCCACTCGTGAAAAATGAGGTTTACCGGTGTTTGATCGTCAAGATTCCTGGTAAGGCCGTATTTTACCGGCTGATAATCCGTCCCCGGCAGTTCAGCCTGAAAAGTGCCAAACAGTTTATCCCAGATAATAAGAAACATGCCCATGTTTTTATCAAGGTACCTTGGATTGGATGCATGGTGCACGCGGTGATGCGATGGTGTTACCAATACGTATTCCAGCCAGCCAAGTTTGTTTATTTTTTCTGTGTGAACAAGTATGCCCCAAATCTGGGTGGCTGCATAAACGAATGCTATATCCAGTGGTCTGAAGCCGCAAAGCGCGATGGGTATAAAATAAACGAAGCGGTATAAAGGCTCCATTACGGAAGAACGGAAGCCCACCGTAAAATTGAATTTTTCTGATGAATGATGGGTCACATGTGTAGCCCAGAATAAACGGATATGATGGTCGGCGCGGTGCAGCCAGTAATACATAAAATCTTCCGCTATGAATAGTACCAGCCAGTAGCGCCAGCCCGTCTGTATTTCAACGATGCGGTGGTTGTAAAAAAAGCTAAGTATGATGCCGATATAAATACCCCTGAAAAGAATGTCGATTGCAGCATTGGTAAGCATCAGGTATACATTCTGCACGGTGTCCCTCAGTGTATAGGTGGCCTGCCGCTGTATATTGCTCAGCAGGATCTCCAGGCCTATCACCACTATATACAGGGGTGTGCTGATAAGGATTAACCATGTTTCTCTTAAAGTAGTGTCCATATACCCATTTGTGTGCCCACCCTGCGGTGAACCCGCAAAAATACTGTATGGCGGGCAAATGATTGCTAAATTGCAGTTAATGGTTTTTATCTGTAAAGACCAAACAACATTGGCGTTAGTCGTTGCCCATCCCGCAGCCTGCGTTCTTTTTTGGTAATTGCTGTGCAATTGTGAACATGAGGAAAAGACCTGAAAATGATGGTGTTTTAATCATTTTATCTCCGCCATAGTCATCGAATTTTGATAAGAATTAATAACCGGATCTGGAAAAGTAAATTCTTGTCTGATGTCTCAGTCACTTGTAAAAAATTACCTGCATATAATCTTTAGTACAAAATACAGGCAACGATTAATTAGTAATGCTGTGGAAGATGAACTATACGCATATATTGGCGGACTCTGCAAAAAAATGGATTGCCAGCCCATAAAAATTGGCGGCTACGAAAATCATGTACATATCCTTTGTATGCTATCTAAAATGATGACGCTTATTAAGTTAATGCAGGAGGTAAAATCAGCTTCTTCCAGGTGGATAAAGACTATTCACCCACACTTGCAAAATTTTTATTGGCAAGACGGCTATGGTGCGTTTTCAGTGAACCCATCTGAAACAGAGATCGTAATACGATATATCTCAAATCAAAAAGTCCATCATCAAAAACTGACATTCCAGGATGAATACCGCGCATATTTGAAAAAATATGGCGTTGAATATGACGAAAGATATGTTTGGGATTGATTGCCGCACAGGGCTTCGACTTACTGCACAGGGCTTACTGCACAGGGCTTACCGCACAGGGCGTTGCCCTATGTTGATGTATGACGCCCTTTCAGGGCTGGGTGATAGGTGTGGATGATCTTTTGGCTTCGCCTTAGTGGACAGGGCTTACTGCACAGGGCTTTGCCCTGTGTTGATGTATAACGCCCTTTCAGGGCTGTGTGACAGGTGTGGATGATCTTTTGGCTTCGCCTTAGTGGACAGGGCTTACCGCACAGGGCTTTGTCTTGTGTTGATGTATGACGCCCTTTCAGGGCTATGTGACAGGTGTGGATGATCTTTTGGATTCGCTTTACTGGACAGGGCTTCATCCAGTGTTAATATGTGACGCCCTTTCAGGGCTGTATAGTGGATGAAGACGATGTTCAGATGCTGTTGTTAAGAATTTTGCGTGTTAATTCATTGAAAGCCCTGAAAGGGCGCCATAGGCCAGAGAAGGGCGCAACCCTTCGAAAAAAATAAGGTAGTTTTACACCGCCCTGAAAGGGTGGTATATGTCAACGAAGGGTTCAACCCTTCGTTTCACCGCGGCAAATAGCATGATATGGAAAACGAATTACCCGATAACTGGCAAAAAATATCAGAAGAACACCATAAAAAATACAAGCAGTTCCTGCAGCGGCCAAACAGAAAAAAAGTATTGCAGCAACTGCCCGATCTGCATGAACAAGCTTTTGAAAAAATTGATTGCCTGCAATGCGGCGCCTGTTGTAAAAATTATTCTCCCCGTTTTAAAACACCCGACATCAAACGAATTGCCAAAAGTTTAAAAATGAAAGAAGGTGTTTTTATTGAATCATACCTGCGGCTGGATAAAGAAGGGGACTATGTTGCCAAATCGGCGCCCTGCCCTTTTTTGGGGGCGGATAATTATTGTGGCATTTATGAAGACCGTCCGTCCGATTGCCACCGTTTCCCCTATACAGATGAAGACGTATTGATTGACCGGCCGCAGATAACGCTAAAGAACGTGAGCTTTTGCCCGATTACTTTTTATGTAATGGAGAAATTATTGACACTGGCTAAACAAGGCTAAATCTATTGGAAAAGACGCCAACGGCGGTGCCGGGCTGCCAAATAAAGCAAAATGCGATGAATGAATTCATCAATCGCATTTTGTATTGAACCAACGTTCCAAAAATAATCAGTAAAATGGCTTCCATTATGAAGCAGCAGTTAGCTCTTCATAAGCCGCGGTGAGTGGTCTTTGTATGCCATCACCCTTCCACTCGGGCGAACCCGGAATCTCTGTTGCCTTCAATATGTCTTCTTTTGTTTTGCCTGCTTTTATTTGTTCATCTGTAAACCGGAGCAAATTAACCAGGTAAGCCTGGAATGCTTTCAAATCGTCTTTTGTACCGGTTACATTATAGCCATCTGCCGCGTGACCAAAAACAAAGGTTGTTTTATCATCAAACTTTTTCATGGCCTTATCTAAAACATTTACCCAGCTTTTTATGTTGGCGCCGGCTGAGCGGTCAATAAATGGATGGCGCCGGTTAAATACCAGGTCGCCCATATGCACAATATGGTGCTTCTCAAAATGCACCAGGCTGTCGCCATTGGTATGACCGGCCCCATAATAGTAAAGCGTGTATTTTACCCCGGCTTCTTTTACATTCCAGGTGCTTCCAAATGTTTCATTGGGGTAAAGCTGTTTGTCTTCTGTTTTTTGTGCCACGGCCACATTTTTCTGGTTCTTCAAAGAATTTTCATGGGCCAGTACATTTTCTACCAATCCCTTAAATGAAATATTGCCCGATGTGTGATCGCCGTGATGGTGCGTATTGATAAGCAGCTTAAACGGTTTTTCGCTTTTCTTTTTTAATTCATCAATCAGGTGCTGTGATTGTTCGGGAAACTGGGCGTCGACAGTAATAATGCCATCTTTTCCTGTAACGAATAAGATAGTGCCGCCTTTTTCTGTAAAAATTCCGGCGTCTTCTGTAAGCATGGTGATTTTAAAACCGGGTTGCTGCCACAATGCTGCCAGCATTTCTTTTTGGGCCAGTAGTAAACCTCCGGTGGTCAACACGGAGGCGCGTAGAAAATTACGGCGTTGCATGATGATTATTTTATGGTTAAATGAATCTGATGTTTTACTTAACCGTCCGGTACGTTAAAATGAACACACTGGTTGCTGGTGCCACATCAATCAATATTCCAGTTTCCGGAGAGAAGGCGCTTTTATAGCCGTAACCATTACTACCAGTAAAGTCATGCAACCGCCAAAAATTACAGATGGTACCACACCCAGTATTTTAGCCGCTACACCGCTTTCAAACTGGCCCAGCTCATTGCTGGAATTGATAAACATAGAGTTCACACTCATTACACGGCCACGCATATTATCGGGCGTTTTTAGTTGCATAATGGTACCCCGCACAACCACACTAACCCCGTCCAGCATTCCGCTGATGAGTAATGCCAGGAAAGACAACCAAAATATCTTAGACAATGCGAAAGTAATAATGCAAATACCAAAACCTGCCACGGCAAGCAGTAATTTTTTGCCCTGTTGCTGCCGCATCGGAAACAGGGTTAGTAAGACAACAATACAAATGGAACCCATATCCGAGGCAGCGTTCAAAAAACCAAAACCCTGTGGACCTATTTTTAGAATATCCCTGGCAAAAACAGGCACCAATGCCACCGCGCCGCCAAATAACACGGCAAACAAATCAAGCGATAGTGCGCCAAGTACTTCTTTTGTATGCAAGACAAAACGAAGCCCGTCTTTTACACTGTCCCATGTTTTTTTCTCACCTCTTTCGTTTAAAGGTGGTTTGGGTGTTAACTGGAACAATGCAATGAACGCCAGTCCTATTAAAGATGCAATGCAGGTAAGCGTGCCGGTATTGCCAAGTCCTGCAATTAAGAAGCCACCTGCTGCATGGCCGCAGACCGATGCAGTAAGCCAGGTGCCCTGGTTCCAGGTGGTGGCATTTTGCAGATGCTGTTTGGGGACTATCTGTGCCAGAATTACATTAAATGAGGGACCTACAAATGAGCGAACGATGCCGGTGCCGAATATAGTGGCATAAATACAAATGGCTATCCAGTGGTTGCTGATATGTGCGGCAGAAAATTGAGTGGAGAGCGAAAGCAATATGCAGGCTGCCAGCAGGTATAAGAATACGCCGCGCAATATCAGTTTTCTTTTTTCACTAAGGTCTATGGTATGGCCGGCATACAGTGCCATAGAGAACGCGGGCAAAAATTCTGACAGGCCTACCAGGCCAATTGCCAGCGGCGCATTGGTAAGGTTATATATCCACCAGCCAACCAGGGTGCTCATCATACGCAGGCCCATAATAAAAAGGAATCTGCCGGTAAGCAGTGTACGAAATTCTTTTTGTTTGACTGAAGCGAAGGGATCTGCCGATTGCGTAAGAATAGCCATTTATTTGTTTGCCGTTGATTAAATAAAGATAGAAAATCCTAAAGAATATAGATTAAAAAGTCAAAAATCAAAAACCCTTAAATACAGTTGTCGTCACACAAATGTTTTTGAATTTTGAATTTTAACTTTTGCATTTTTATTACGGAAGCGAAAAATAATGCTGTCCTTCGCCCAGGTCCATTTCCAGGGCGTCGGTTACCACTTTCAGGTGTTTTTCATTGCCCAGGAAATCTGCATTGGAGGCGTCAATAAAAATGGTTTTCACATTATGCTGCCTGATATAATTGGTATAGGTTTCCTGGATATTAAACAGGTATTCGTCGCCGATAGATTGTTCATAACTGCGGTTACGTTTTTTTATATTCTGCTGCAGTTTATTAACGGGCGAATGCAGGTAAATAAGCACATCGGGCTGGATTAATTGCTGGTGAATTATGTCAAACAAACGCTGGTATAAATGAAATTCCTCTTCAGGCAGATTTACTTTTGCAAACAAAAGGCATTTGCTGAACAGGTAATCGGAGACGGTTACATTCTGAAAAAGATCTTTTGTATGAATCAGCTCTTTTAACTGCTTATACCGTTCGGCCATAAAAAAAAGTTCCAGCGGAAACGCAAATTGTTTTGGATTGCTGTAAAATTTTGGCAGAAAAGGATTGTCGGTAAATTCTTCCAGCACCAGCCGTGCGTTGTAGTGTCTTGACAGTATATGTGCAAGTGTCGTTTTTCCGGCTCCTATGTTTCCTTCAATTGTTATGAAGTGATGGTTCATATTTATAATAAAGGCGCTGTTGCTTTGCAATACTACCCCCTTAATTATTTATTTGGTGGAAAACTTTTTCACAGGTAATGTATCAGGGCAAATTGCCAGCAATTGGGATACCGTTTTTTTCAATACAGGGTGCATATAACCGGCAGCAATTTCGTTTAGTGGTACCAGCACAAAGCGCCTGTTGGCCATTTGCGGGTGCGGTATGGTTACCAGCACTGATTGAACAATAGCTGAATTAAACAGCAGGATATCAATGTCTATGGTACGTGGTCCGTATTTTTCGGATCGTTCCCGCCCCGTTTTTTGCTCTATCAGCAGCAACGCTTTCATTAGCTCACCGGGGTCGAGCAAGGTAGACAGTTCCAGTGCCTGGTTAAGAAATGCGGCCTGGTCTGTTTTACCCCATGCAGCCGTTTCATAGACAGCCGATCGCCGGGTGATTTTTCCACATGCCGTTTCAATGAGAAGGGCGGCATTTTCCAGATATTGCTGCCGATTACCTACATTGCCGCCTGTCAGTAAATAAACTATATTCATATATTGTAACAAAATGCAGGTTTCAAATATCTTTATTTTTAACCGCTTGCTAAAATTCAATAAAAATCATGGGTCAATTTTTTAAAATATTTTTCGCGTCGTTGCTGGCAATTGTTGTATTTGCCGTGGTGGCAGGTTTAATTATGGTGGGCTGGATTGCAGCAGTGGCCGGCAGTATCTCTTCCGATAAACCCGTAACAGGCAGTAAAGCCGTTTTATACCTGGATTTATCACAATCGCTCGGCGAACAAACAAAAGATAACCCGCTTAGCGGAATAGGTTCCGACGATCAGTATGATACCCCCGGATTGTTTGATATGGTGCGGCTTATTAAACATGCAAAGACAGACAGTTCAATAAAAGGTATCTACCTGAAATGTGCAGACAATGCCAATGGATTTGCCACCTCAGATGAACTGCGCAATGCGCTGATGGATTTTAAAACCAGTAAAAAATTTATCTATGCGTTTGCCGATGTGATTTCGCAAAGGGCTTATTTTATTGCCAATGCAGCCGATAAAGTGTATTGCAACCCCAAAGGCGGTCTTGAATGGAAAGGCTTCGCCTTACACTATATGTTTTTTAAACAAACACTGGATAAACTGGGCATTGAACCGCAAATCTTTTATGCCGGTAAATTTAAAAGCGCTACCGAACCATTCAGAACAGACCAGATGACGGAAGCTAACCGCCTGCAGTCCTCGGTTTTTCTAAACGACCTGTATAGCCGCTTTTTAACAGAAACTGCTGCTGCAAGAAATGTAGATACCGCCGCTTTGCACCGCTACGCCAGGGATATGACCATTCAAACCACTGAAGATGCAGTAAAATACAAATTATTGGATGGCGCCCGGTACGACGATGAAGTAAAAGATGAAATAAAACAAAAGCTGGAAATTGCGCCGGGTGGTAAGATTAATTTTATAGTGGCAGGCAGGTATGCCAAAGCAGTAAATTATAAAACCGGCAGGAGCGCTGATAAAATTGCACTGATTTTTGCACAAGGCGATATTGTTGACGGCAAAGGCGAGAAAGGGCAGATTGGCGGAGACACGTACAGGGCCCTGATACGTGCTGCAAGAACGGATGATAATATAAAGGCCATTGTGGTTCGTGTTAACAGCGGTGGAGGCAGTGCCATGGCCAGCGAAAACATGTGGCGTGAATTAAGCCTGGCAAGAAAACAAAAACCGGTAGTACTGAGTTTTGGAGATTATGCCGCATCGGGAGGATATTATATGTCGTGCGGTGCTGATAGCATTTTTACCCAGCCCAATACACTAACAGGCTCCATCGGTGTTTTCAGTATTGTACCCAACCTGCAAAAATTTTTCAAAGACAAACTGGGTATCACCTTCGACGGAGTAAAAACCAGCCCGTATGCAGATTTGCCCACAGCCAGCCGCCCTTTAAATGAAGTAGAAAAAAGATTTTTACAGAACGATGTAGATACTATTTATAACACTTTCCTGCACCGTGTTTCCGAAGGAAGAAGAATTAATGTGGCATTGGTAGATAGTATTGGGCAGGGAAGGGTATGGACGGGCACAAGAGGTGTTTTACTGGGCCTGGCAGATAAAACAGGCGGACTGCAGGATGCAATTGATTGTGCAGCCAGGATGGCCAAACTTAAAGAATTCCAGCTGAAAGAATACCCTGAACCATTAAACTGGTGGGAAGCACTGCTGGGCGGCTATAAAAAAAGTTTGGAGGTAAAAGCTATGGAAGAAGAACTGGGAGCGCAGGGTGTTTCTATTTACAACTCCATTAAGCGGGTAAAACAGTCTGTTGGAACTACACAGGCAAGATTGCCTTTTGAACTTGAAATTCATTAATCGGTCATTGGCGCTGTGCCAGTATTTTTTGCGGCAACCTGAATGGTAGAACGGCCTGGTAGCTGAATGCAGGCAATACCAGTAGTGCATCCTGTTTGCAGATCATTATTTATCCGCCCCGTACCCATTTTGTTTTAGCCATATCAATCTTATAACGTGCGGGTGTGCCCGCTGGTTGCCCGGGGTAAACATAAATGGGCGATGGTTATCCGTAAATGTTTCAATAACTGTTTGCTGACGATATAATAATTGGTTTTTGCTGCAAAAATTTAAAAAGATAGTTTTGTTTGAAATAATACATGTTCATGCATAAGCGGTATAATCAATGGCGGGCAATGCTGGCAATAACAAGAGCCTCGCTGAAAGCCACTTTCAGAAGCCCCCAGGCGGTTTTTTTTAGTTTGTTTTTCCCGGTGGTATTGATTGTAATTTTTGGTGCCCTGAGTGGTGGAAGCGGCATTTCATTTGATGTTGCGTTTGACAGTAACAGCGATACGGCGAATTACGTTTACAAGGCAATCACCAGCTACAATGCTTTTGTGGTAAAAAAAGGCACCAGCGCCGACCTGGAAGACCGATTGAAAAAAGGCCGGATTACCGCAATTATCAATATCAAAAAAAACACGGATGGAAAATCTGCTTACGAAATTCATTTAAAAAGCACTTCTGCCAGTATGCGCGATTTACCGGTTTTAAAAACCGTTTTAAATCAAATGGTCACGCAGATCAACAGCTATGGCAAACAGGATGTCTATACCTATGCCAGCATTACCGAGGATGTGGAAACGGTGCGATCTTATAAGGCAATTGATTTTTACCTTCCCGGCATGCTGGGTTTTTCACTGATAGGGGCATCTGTATTCGGAGTTGCTTTTGTTTTCTTCTCATTGCGCGAAACGCTGGTATTAAAACGGATGTATTCCACTCCTATACGAAGGGGTTATATTGTATTGGGCGAAGGAATTGGCCGGATTGTTTTCCAGTTAACCACGGCCGTGGTACTGATTTTGTTTGGCAGGTATTTTTATGGCTTTACACTGGCCCATGGATGGGTAACATTTGCCGAATTGATGCTGCTGAGTTTACTGGGGCTGATAGTATTTATGGGATTCGGTTTTATTATCAGCAGTGTAGCAAAAAATCAAAATGTCATTCCTATCTACGCCAACTTATTTATGTTTCCGCAATATTTTCTTTCGGGTACTTTTTTTTCAAGAAATGCATTGCCGCAGGGCATCCAGCCCATTATAAAATACCTTCCCCTTACCGCGTTGAATGATGCTATGCGGAAAATTTCTTTTGAGGGTATTCATATATGGCAAACGCCCACCGAAGTGGCCATCCTGCTGGGTTGGTGTATTATTATTTATACGGTGGCCGTCAAGGTTTTTAAGTGGGACTGATAACCAATTTATTCCCGGTAAAAAATTAGTATGCGATTTGTAAAACTTGCTTTGATTAGTGCGGTGGTTTTGTTTGGCATTATCCTCTTGATTTCTTTGTTGCTGCCATCGCATATCAGGATATCGAGGGCCATTGATATCGATGCGGCGCCGGATAAGATTTATACTATGCTGGCAGATACAAAGCAATGGGACAAATGGAACGAATACATCCGGGTTTATCATAACAGGATTGCTGAAACGGATATGCTAAAGGCAGATGAGATAGCTGTCTTTATAACCAGCAGGAAAAACCAGCTGGTAACAACAGAATGGCAAGAAGCATCGGGCAACAAATTTGGCAGTGGTTTTGCACTAATAAGCAACCGTACCGGTCATGCCACTGTGCAGTGGTATTTTGACTTTCACATAAAATGGTATCCATGGGAGAAGTTTCAGAGCATCGTATATGATCAGCAGTTGGGGCCGGTAATGGAAAAGTCGCTGGCAAGCCTGAAACGCCTTGCAGAAACTGCACAATAATAAAAGTCCGGCGTTGCCTGTGTGCCTTAAATATTTTTAGCTTTGCTCTTATTTTTTAAATAAAACTTGAATTATATGAAATCAGTACTAATGTTCGCCGCAGTATGTATTATTGCCTTTAACGCTTGTGGCCAGAACGACAAATCTAAAAGGCCGAGTCCGCCCGCAAAGGCCAGCGGTACTACCACCAGCGGTACTGCTATTACCATTGATTACAGTCAACCATCCGTAAAAGGACGCACCATTGGTAAAGACCTGGAGCCAATGCCTGGTAAAGTATGGCGTACAGGTGCCAATGAAGCCACCGTTTTTGAAGTAAATAAAGATGTAAAAGTAGAAGGCAAATCACTTCCTGCAGGCAAATATGGATTGTACAGCATAGCAAACGGAGATGACTGGATCATTATTTTTAATAAAACATGGAAACAATGGGGTACGGAATATTCCCAGGCCGATGATGCCCTCCGGGTAAATGTAAAGGCCGGGAAAGCCACTCCATTTGCGGAGAAATTCACCATAACCGTTTCCAAAGCAGGCAAGGTTGATCTGCTATGGGGCAATAGCGATGTTTCCTTTAAAGTTGAATAATATTTCCAGTACCTGCCATTTTTACCACAGAGGAACAGGAGGATGGTTTCAGTGAGGTAAGGGAGGCCATTACTCAGTGTACCTCAGTGAAAACCTCAGTTATTCCTCTGTGGTAATAAATCTGCGCATCTGCAACTGGTTGCTATGTAAAAATCATTTTATAATAGCCGGGCTGATCCCAGAGAACCAAAATTTTTAATGAACACGCCGCAGGGCGTGTTTTTTTTATGCCCTCAGGCATCGAAGTACATCGGTTTCTATTGGGTGGCCATGGTTTGCAGGTTGACAAGAACCTGGGTTATAACAGCATGTGTTTTTTGTAATTCTTCTGTTGTGATGCAATAAGGGGGCATAATGTACACGGTATTGCCAAGGGGCCTTATGTAAACACCTTCTTTCAACGCCATTTGGGTAATAGTGGTGGCTATGTTATTCAGGTATTCATCTTTGCCCTGCTCAATCTCAAAGGCAATGATGGTGCCCAGTTGCCGCAGGTTCCTGATGGGCAGCGACGATTTTTTTAAGCGGTCTGTGAAAGTAGTATTGGTGGCAGCAATGTTTTGAATATTTTGAAGACAGCTTTCTTTCTCCAGCAAATCCAGGCTGGCCAGTGCAGCCGTACAGGCAAGCGGGTTGGCGGTAAAAGAATGGCCGTGAAAAAAAGTTTTTAACCGGTTATCGGTTACAAATGCATCAACAATACGTGGTGCAGCGGCCGTTACCCCCAGGGCCATGGTGCCCCCGGTAAGACCTTTTGAAAGACAAATGATATCCGGCTGCTCACGGCAATAGGCAGACGCAAATAATTTGCCCGTTCTGCCAAAACCTGTCATAACCTCATCTGCAATGCAAATGATGCCGTGTTTTTTGACCGTATGCAGCAGTTCATCCAGTAAACCAGCCTCATACATTTTCATGCCACCGGCGCCCTGCAGTAACGGTTCGTATATAAATGCAGCAATCTCATCGCCCTCTTTATCAATGATTGTTTTCAGGGTATCCAGGTTTTCTGTTGCCGGCGTGTCAATAAAAATTACTTCAAACAGCTTATCCTGAAATGCCAGGGTAAATATGCTTCTGTCGCTGATACTCATGGCGCCAAATGTATCGCCGTGATAACTGTTATTGAAAGCCAGTATTTTTTTTCTTGGTTGCTGTTGGCCGCCGGCTGATGGCTCATCGCCAAAGGCTTCCCTGTTCCACCAGTATTGCAGCGCCATTTTAATGGCCACCTCGGTAGCGGTGGAACCATTGTCTGAATAAAAGATTTTTGAAAACCGTCCGGGTAACTTAGGTAAAAGCCGTTCCGCCAGCTCTATGGCTGGCCGGTGTGTAAAGCCGGCAAAAATAACCTGTTCAAGTATTTTCGCCTGTTCGTATATTTTTTCAGCTATGTATGGATGGGCGTGTCCGTGCAGGTTCACCCACCAACTGCTAATAGCGTCGATGTATTGATTGCCGTCTTCATCTGTCAAAAAAACACCTTTACCCTGTACAATGGGTATGGGCGCGGGCGCCTGTTTTAATGGCGTAAAAGGATGCCAGATGACGGCTATGTCGCGTTCCTGTAAATTCATAGGGGCAAATGTAAGGGAAGCCGGATGTCTGAGGTCTGATTTTTTAATGGCTGATTGCTGCCTTGCCAGAATTCCTCTTTTCTCCCTCAATATTTAGTGTTTTGGCATGCAACGCATGTACTATTTTGTGTGTCAACTCCACAACGGATGACAGATATTAACAAATTAATCAGGGATTGCCTGCATGGTAAGCCTGCTGCCCAGCGCGAGTTGTATGAGCAGTATGCGCCTTCCATGCTGGGTGTCTGTTACCGGTACACAAAAAGTATGGCTGATGCTGAAGACGTGTTGCAGGAGGCATTTGTAAAAGTATTTAAACATTTGCAGCAGTATGAAGCCAAAGGCGAACTGGGCGCATGGATACGCAGGATTATGGTTACCACCGCTATCAATTACCTGAAACGCCACAGCCGCTACCAGACGGATTTATCATTTAATGATATGGGAATGCACCCGGTTTCCTCGGAGAACCCTGACGTGAAAACAGACGCAAAAGACCTGGCAGATTTAATCAGGCAATTACCACCTGGCTACCAGGCCATTTTTAATTTACATGCAGTGGAAGGTTATTCTCACGTAGAAATAGGCAAAATATTGGGTATTACAGATGGTACTTCACGTTCTCAATATGCAAGGGCCAGGGCCTTGTTGATTAGTTGGCTGGACAAACAATCAGCATCACAAAAAAAAACCAGTTATGCCGGGAAATGATTTTGAAAAGCAGGTACAATTAAAGATGGACGAATTGAAATTCGTTCCTTCTGATACTGTATGGCCTGCGGTGGAAAAGAAAATTACAGACCGAAAAAAACGCAGGCGGCTATTTATATGGCTGCCGGTTCTTGGATTATTTTTGAGCGGTGCGGCCTGGTTCTTTATAGCAGGTACCGGCAATACAACGGCAAAAAATCGGATTGCTACCAAACCAGCTATTGCGTTTTCAAAAGAAAATAAAACAGAAAATAAAACCGGCGATAACAGTAGTTCCCCGAACGCTGCTGCACCCGGTCAGGCCAAACAACCTGCCAGTGTAAAAGACAGCAATCACCTGGCGTATGGACCGAAAAACAAGGACTATGCGACCGGCGTTCAATCAACTGCACGGCCACTGAGAAAAGATGCAGCGGGCAAAGATAAAGATGTGCCGCTGGAAGTTGACCGGGGCGCCAGTGTAAAAAAACCTTACCTAAAACCTATACATAAAGAAAAAGCAATCATTGCGGTGCCGGGGAAATATGGTAAAGACCATTTTTCCCCGCAGCTGCCTGCATTAGTGGTAAAAAGGAACAACAATGCAAACAGGTATCAAATAAAAGCTGTTAAACCCACAATTGCTGAAAAAATAGATGCGGATGCAGCAGCGGCAACAACTAACAAAGAAGATAACCAGGTACAGAAAATTATTGATGAGAATAGCGGCCAGGCCAATGATATGGCTTTGCCCGATTCAATAAAGGCGGCGGGGTCTGTTGTTGCAATATCCAACACCAAAGACAGTATCCGAAATAAAAACAATAACGACAGCGCAAAGGCTATTGCCGCCAATAAACCTGCCGGCAAAACAAAAAAGAAAATAGTTTGGGGCATTAGTGTCAATGGCGGCATGTCGAATATTTCAAAAGGTTTTTCCGGATTGTTTTCGGCCAACTCCGCTTATGCCAGCCCGTCCAATTCTCCAAATAGCAGCACCGGTAGTGGTAGCTCAACTGTAACAGTGGGTCCTTCTGGTATAAAGCCGGGCCTGTATTATGCAGCAGGAGTGTTTATAAGCAAACCGGTGGGCAACAATGTCAGCGTTCAGGCCGGGTTAAACTATGCTTATTACAGCAACCATATTGAAGTAGGCAATAAAATAAATTCAAGCAGCAATAGTAATAGCAGCAGCGTCGCATTTGATCAATACAGTACGGGCAGTGCCGTCACCTATACCAATCGGTTTCATTTTATTGAACTGCCGGTTATAGTAAAAAAACAATTGGATAAAGCCGCTCATTTCAACATCTATGCCGGTATGTCTTTTTCACTGCTGGCAGGTACCAATGTATTGCTGTACGATGCACAAAGCAATGTATATATGGCCAACAAAAGCCAGGTTAATAAAATGCAGATGGGAGTACTGGCGGGTTTTAGCTACCGGTTGTTTGGAAGAAATGCACACCCGGTTGAAATAGGTCCGCAGCTCAATTACGATTTCAGTAATATTTTCAATAAAGAATTGTACGGCAACAGGCATTTGTTTGCTGCAGGCATCAATGCAAAGGTATTCTTTCATAAAAAATAGACAGGGTGCAACGGTTGTTTTATAGCAACTGTCAGCTTTTGAAACACTGTTTTTATGAAAAAAATTATATCTGCAGGTACAATACCTGTTGCAGCCATTGCAATAGTATTGTTTTTCAGTTCTTGTATGAAAGATAAATGCAGCCGTGCCTATAAAATTTTTACGCCTGTTTACAAAAAACTGAGTGCATTAAGGGCCACGGTGCAAAGTCAGCCGGCTGCCGCCATTGTAAACACCGGCAAATTATACATCCGTGATAAATGGATTTTTCTCAATGAACAGAACAAGGGCATACATGTAATCAATAACAGCAATCCTTTACACCCGGTTAAAACATCATTTATTGCTATTCCCGGCAATTTCGATATGTATGTAAGGGGCAATACTTTATATGCAGATTTGTATTGCGATCTGGTGGCCATCAACATCGCAGATCCCGCACATATAACCGTATCAAAATACCTCACCAATACCTTTCCAGAGAAAGTATCGTATACCAGCAGTACCAATCCTGATTCAATAGATGTCCTTACCGGCTGGGTCAGCAGGGATACCGTTGCAGACTGCACTGTCCGCGATTTTAACGGCTGTGCAAACTGTTTGTACGCAACACCCGGTTCGCAACTTAGTAATACAGCAACAGCTTCATCGTCTGTGGGTGCGGCAGGTTCTATGGCGCGTTTTGCGGCTGTAAATAACTATATGTATGCGGTTACTGCCAGCAGCCTGAATGTAATTGACATCACTAATACAACCGATCCATTATTTGTGCAAAGGAAGAATATTGGGTGGAACATTGAAACCATTTTTCCTTACAACAATAAACTTTATATCGGTGCGGGCAGCAGCATGAGTGTATATGATTTGCAGGACCCGGTAAACCCTCAACAATCGTTGTGGGGGGGACATTGGTGCAGCCATGATCCAATTGTTGCCGACGACAATTATGCCTATGTGACCCTGCATGCCGCTAATTTCTGTGGCAGCCAGATAAACGAACTCGACATATACAGCCTTGCCGGTACCGGCAACCAGTCACCTGTTAAAACATACCCGCTTACCAATCCACTGGGTTTATCAAAAGATGGCAACCTTCTTTTTGTATGTGATGATGGGTTGAAGATTTATAATGCGGCCGATATTGGCAATCTAAAACTGATAAAACACCTGCAGGGCCCCACTACCTATGATGTAATTGCATTTGGTGGCACTGCTTATACAGTAGCAAAAGAAGGGCTGTTTCAATATGATTACACAGATTCCCAAAATATACACCTGCTGAGTAAGCTGGTAAAATGAGCAGCTGGTTAATAATCAAATTTATGAGAAAGAAAATAATAAAGGCCGTAGCAATGCTGTTGCTTTTGCACCATACGCAGGCGCAAAACAATCAAATACCCGGTAAATGGAAATTTAGTTCTATCAACCAGCTGGGTTTGTTAAATGGAGCAGGCGGAACAGCTTTTCACGCGCAGTCTGTCAATGGCTTTCAGCACAAACAACTATTTGCGGGTGTTGGCGTGGGGCTGGACTATTACCGTTACCGTTCCATTCCTGTTTTTGCCGAACTAAGAAATTATTTTGGGAAAAGTCCGGACCGGTTTTTTATGTACGCCGATGGGGGAGCACATTTTGTGTGGGCGAAAAACGGAGACCAGGATATTTTCAAAGCCAAATACCGGCCGGGGTTTTACAGCAATATAGGAATTGGTTACCAGGCAGTGTTTAAAAATGGGGAAGGTTTGTCGTTAAGCGCCGGGTATAGCTATAAGAAGGTAAAGTACAGCCAGAATGAATATACTTTTTGCCCTTTCGACGGTCCCTGCACTATTAATTCAGAGAACTATACCTATGATCTTAACAGGCTGATTTTGCAAATAGGCTGGATGTTTTGACCGTTCTCCCCAGCATTGTATCAGGATACGATGAATTTCAGGTTTCTTTTTATACCGGTAAATTTTGTTCTTTTCAACGGAGAATCCCTGAATATCTTTTTAAACGATTCTTCGGTCAAATCATTCCAGTCTTTTAATGAGAAGCTGAGTATTTCATTGATGGGTGTAAAACCTGGTTCCTGCGATGGGTTACTGAAACGGTTCCAGGGGCATACATCCTGGCAAACATCGCAGCCAAACATCCAGTCGTCAAATTTGCCTTTCATGGTTTCCGGAATCAGCTGGTCTTTCAGTTCAATGGTAAAATAGGAAATGCACCTGCTGCCGTCAATTACTTTATTGTTAAGAATGGCATCCGTTGGACAGGCATCAATGCATTTGGTACAGGTGCCACAATAATCTTTGGCCAGGGGGGCGTCATACTGCAGTTCAAGATCGGTAATAAGCGTAGCAATAAAAAAGAAAGACCCTTTTTCTTTATTTATAAGGTTGCCGTTTTTCCCAACCCATCCCAGGCCGCTGCGCTGTGCCCAGGTCCTTTCCAGCACCGGTGCACTGTCAACAAATCCCCGGCCGTTGATATCGCCGATATTCATTTTAACCAGTCTCAGCAGTGCATTTAACTTGCTTCTGATGACCTCATGATAGTCTTTACCGTAGGCATATTTAGCTATTTTAGGCAAAGCATTTTGCGGGGTTTGGGCGGGGTAATAATTCAGCAGCAGTGTAATAACCGATTTGGCGCCAGGCACCAGGCGGGTGGGGTCTACGCGCAGATCAAAATGATTTTCCATATACTGCATGTTGCCCTGGTAACTTTTATTTAACCACGCTTCAAGGCGACGCGCGTCTTCATCCAGCCTTTGCGCTTTGGCAATGCCACAATAATCAAACCCCAGTTGCGTTGCAGTTTGTTTAATAAATGCGGTATGTTGCTGAACAGACAGATTTATGGTTGTTTTGTTGGCAATGTAAAGTAAATATGATTATTTAGCGAATTTAGGCATTGTATGCCTGCGGACTTTATGCTGATTAGAGCCAGCCATAAAGAATAACCAGAGTAGTTTTAAACCCTTAAACATGAGATTTTTTTTCACAACCCTCTTAATCGTATCCCTCAGTGTTAACTGCGTCTTCGCCCAGCAAAAAACGCCGGTCAATTTCGGTAAAATAACAACGGCCGATTTTGCAATCCCTTCCAACACGGTTACAGACAGCAGTACGGCCGCCGTAATTATAGCAGATCTTGGAAGTACTACTTTTAAAGGCAATGACAAGGGCTGGGTCGGCTATATATTTAATCGCAAAACCAGGATTAAAATACTAAACAAAAAAGCATTTGAACTGGCTACGGTAAAAATTCACCTGTATACGGAAGATGATAACAGGGAGAAACTGGAAAACGTTGCGGCTACTGCCTACAACCTTGAGAACGGAACTGTTGTAGCCACCAAAATGGAAAAGAGAGACTTGTTTGCCGACCGGATTGATAAAAACCGCGTAGAACAGAAATTTACTCTGCCGGCAGTAAAGGAAAATACAATTATTGAATACAGTTATACCGTGTATTCTGATTTTTATTTTAATATTCCGGAATGGACATTTCAGAACATTGATTACCCTTGTTTGTGGAGCGAGTATGAGGTAAACATTCCCAGCCTGGTAGGCTATATTTTTTCAAAGAGGGGCGTGCACCCATTTTATATTGATAAGGCAGACGATGGGCACGAGAATTATCTTATCAAAAGAGTAACTGACGGTGGAAGGGGAGCCGCGGATAATGATATGATGAGTATAAGTGCTACTACCGTTAAGCATCGTTGGGTGATGAAAGATGTTCCTGCTTTTTACGTTGAAAATTATCTTTTTTCGCCGGAAAATTATATTGATAAAATTGATTTTCAATTGGCGCAAACCTATAATGGTGAAACGGTGCACCCGGTTAAAAACACGTGGACAAAAGCCACTGAAGACATGCTGAAGGACAAGGATTTTGCTGCATTTATGACCGAACAGGATGGAAACCGCTGGCTTGACAAACCGCTTGCGGCCATTGTAAAATCCACCGATCCATTGCAACAGGCAAAAGAGATTTTCTACTACCTCACCAATAATTTCACCTGTATCAGCTATCATAATAAATACATTAAAACTACTTTACAGGATGTGGTTAAAAACCGGAAGGGCGGTGTGGGAGAAATAAACCTGCTGCTTACAGATATGTTGCTAAGAAAGCAAATTACAGCCGCGCCGGTGGTACTAAGCACAAGGGAATATGGCTATAACTATGCCTCATACCCTCTTTTAGACAGGCTGGACTATGTTATATGCAAGGCAACTATTGGTAACAGGGAGTACTACCTGGATGCATCGCGCCCCCGCCTGGGATTTGGACATTTGCCACCCAATTGTTATAACGGGCACGCGCGGGTTATTGACATGCAGGATTCTGCTTCCGTTTATTTTTTGGCCGATTCATTAAAAGAGTTGCAAACCATTCTGGTTAATATTGTTAATGATGCTGACGGAAAATCGGGGTTAAGGGGCAGTTACACCAATTCTCCCGGCTATATGGATTCCTATTTACTTCGGGCTTCATTAGACGAAGCAGGACAAAAAAAATATTTTGACAACCTGCAAGCCGCCGCCGGCGACGAACTGCAGATTACTGAAACCGGGATAGATTCCCTTAAGGATCCGGAAAATCCTGTAAAAGTAAACGTCGGCTTTAACATAAAAACGGCTGCCACCGATATCATTTATTTCAGCCCCATTCTCTGGGGAGATATGAAAACAAACCCTTTTAGTGCAACCGTGCGCAAATACCCGGTAGAAATGCCTTTCCCAATTCACCAGGTGTATACTCTTACGATGGAAACGCCTGCCGGATTTGTGGTAGACGAAATGCCCAAACAGGCCAGGGTCTCCTTCAATGATGGCGAGGGTTATTTTGAATATCTTATACAAAAAACAGAAGAACTTATTCAGTTAAGGGTTACTGTCAGTATGAAGAAAGCCTATTTCCCACCGGAGGACTATAATTCATTACGGGAATTCTTTGGTTATATCGTAAAAAAGGAAAGCGAACAGATCGTTTTTAAAAAGAAGCATTAAAAATTCATCCGAGTTTTTAATTCGCAGGTGTTTTTCGGCTAATAAAGATTTCGCATGTGCTTAATTTTGATGCATATAAAATTAACCGGTATTTGCGGCGTTATAGGCTCATCAAAAATACTTGATTCAACACAAGCGGTTATTGCTGGGTTTTTAACCGACGCTATTTTAAAATCTGATTAAAACCCATATTTTTGGCCACTAAACCTCTACACCACACATGAAACCCTATCTGTCCCTGCTAACCATGCTTGCATGCGTTACATTTAATCTTAGCGCCCAGGAAAAATCGCCTGTCAAATTTGGAAAAATAGCGCCCGAAGATTTTACCATTAAACAACCATACGATACCGGCGCGAGCGCAGTCGTAATTGCAGATATTGGCAGTTCTGCATTTGAAGGCAATATGAAAGGATGGTTTTCGCTGGTATTTAAACATACAAAAAGGGTCAAGATCATCAGTAAGGGCGGTTTTGATGCTGCCAAAGTAGAAATTGCGCTGTATTCAGATGGCGGCGCGGAAGAAAAGCTGGAAGACCTGAAAGCATTTACCTATAATCTTGAAAATGGTAAAGTAGTTGAAACAAAACTGGATGCAGCTTCTGTTTTCAAAGACAAACTAAGTAAGAAGTATATAGTTAAGAAATTTACCTTTCCTGCAGTTAAGGAAGGCTCTATTATTGAGTATAGTTATACCCAGAAATCAGATTTTCTGTACAATCTTCAGCCCTGGGCTTTTCAATCTGAGTATCCTTGTTTGTGGAGCGAATATGAAGTGGATATTCCTGAGTATTTTCATTATGTAACCATGAACCAGGGCTTTTTGCCAACAGCATCCAAATCAGGTTCATTCAATACAACCTACAAGGTTACTATTCCCGGAGGCGCAGACAGAGATGAGAGTGTAACGCTGGACGCCCTTGTAAACACCAATCGCTGGGTGGTAAAAGACATTCCTTCACTAAGACCGGAAAATTTTACTTCGGCAATAAAAAATTACGTTTCCAGGGTAGAGTTTCAGTTGTCCAGTTACCAGATTAAAACAGGACCCTACCATGAAATGATGGGTAATTGGATGTTGTTGGGGCAGAAACTGATGGAAGATGAATCCTTTGGTCAGACTCTTTCCAAAAACAATAACTGGCTGGATGACGATATAAAAATTGCTACAAAGGGCGCCACTACAAAAATTGAAAAGGCGCGCCAGATATTTGCTTATGTAAGGGACAATCTTACCTGCACGGATCATTCCGCTGTGTATGCAGAAACCAGCCTTAAAGATGCCTATAAAAAGCACAGTGGCAGCGTAGCGGACATTAATTTATTACTGGTTGCCATGTTGCGTCATGAAAATATTGACGCCGATCCCGTAATACTCAGCACAAAAAGCAATGGTTTTACCAGTGAAATATATCCATTGCTGCAGCGATTTAATTATGTAGTATGTGAAGCTATCATCGACAGCAGTTTGTATACGCTGGATGCGAGCAGTCCCTATAACGGTTTTGGAAAGCTGCCGGACTATTGTTATAACGGCCATGCAAGAATCATTACAAAAGAAGCCGCCATGCCCGTTTACCTGGTGCCAGACTCTTTAAAGGAACAGAAAATGACATCTGTTTTTATCAGCAATGACGATAAACTGGGATTATCGGGCAGTTTTAAATCTAATCTTGGCTATTACGAATCATATTATTTGAGGAGTAAGCTAAAAAACAGTGAGAAGGACTTTATTAAGGAAATCAAATCCGGTAATAGTTTTGATCTGAATGTAACCGAATTTGGTATCGATTCATTGAAGAAGCCCGATATGCCGGCGTCTGTTCATTATGATTTTTCCTTTAAGCCCGCTGCCGAAGAAAATATTATTTATTTCAACCCGCTGATGTCGGAAGGGTACAAGGAGAATCCTTTTAAATCTGCAGATCGCAAGTACCCGGTGGAAATGCCGTATACCATTGATGAAATTTACCTGTTGTCTATGGAAATTCCAAAAGGATACACGATAGAAGAAATACCCAAATCGGCCAAAGTAGCCTTTAATGAGGACGAAGGCTTTTTTGAATACCTGATCCAGAAATCAGACGAGGGAATACAGTTGCGCACCCGCGTAAAATTAAATAAGGCCACGTTTTTACCGGAAGATTATAATGGGTTAAGAGAATTCTTTGCCTTTATTGTTAAAAAACAGAATGAGCAAATTGTGCTGAAAAAGAAATAGTGTTTATATGAAAAATGTATTGCTGGTGTTTTCATTTATCATTCCTCCTGGCTTATTTGCCCAGCAGTACAATGTATTGCTTGTACCTGATTCTTTAAGGAAGAATGCCAATGTGGTGGTGCGATATGAAGAAAGAATATTGGAAATAAAGTCGCCGGGGAAGGCGACGGAAAAGGAACGCCATGTTTTTACTGTATTGGATGAATCTGCTGCCGATTACGGGCGATATGTTACCTATTATGGTAGGTTTAATTCCATCAATTACGTTAATTGTACGCTATTTGATGCATTTGGCAAAGAATTGAAGCATATGAAAAAGAAGGACATGCCGGACAGGGGTGTAGATGATCAAATGAGTCTGATGTTGGATCAAAGGGCAAAAGAATGTAATTTTTTCTATCGCACTTATCCATATACGGTCGATTTTGAAGAGGAAGATGATGTTGATGGGATTCTTGATTTTTCTGATTGGATGCCCCTGCACGCCCCATCTATGTCAGTTCAGCTTAGCAGGTATGTTATTATAGCACCTAAAGATTACAGGATCAGGTATAAAACCAATAATTGCGGCATAAAACCTGTCATAACTGAGGATGGCGGTAAGAAAATATATACCTGGGAAATAAAAAATCTACCGGCGATATCTATGGAAAGTAATGCCCCTCCGCTCAGTGAACTAGTTCCGAATGTTATGTTTGCGCCTTCTGATTTTGAAGCTGAGGGATATAAGGGTAATATGGACACCTGGCAGGATTATGGCAAATTTATCTATCAACTCGTAAAAGGCCGTGATGTGTTACCTGCGAATATTAAAGCAAAAGTGCATGAACTGACCGATGGCCTCAAAGATGACAGACAAAAGATCTATGTGTTATATGATTTCCTGCAAAAGAATACCCGATATATAAGCATACAATTGGGGATTGGTGGCTGGCAGCCTTTTGATGCAACCTATGTTGCCACAAAGAGATATGGCGACTGCAAAGCTTTATCGAATTATATGGTTTCCCTGCTAAAAGAAGCTGGCATAAAGGCAAAATATGTTGAGATCATGGCAGGCAAAAACGCCCCGCCTATGGTTGAAGATTTCCCGAGTTCTCAGTCCAATCATGTAATCGCCTGTGTCCCGATGTTAAAGGACACCATTTGGCTTGAATGTACCAGTCAGACCAAGTCACCCGGTTTTATGGGTAGTTTTACAGGGGATAGAAAAGCGATATTAATTGATGAAGATGGCGGACATATTGTAAGTACGCCAAAATATACTTCAGAAGATAATCAGCGGTTACGGGTTGTAAATGCAATCGTTAATGCAGAAGGCAATCTTGATGCCAGGGTAAATACGAAATTTATCGGTATACCCGAAGAAGATCTTCATTACTACGTCAGCGAGGCCAGCAAAGATGAGCGTGACCGCCATCTTAATGAATCACTGAATTTGCCCACCTACGAAATAGATAAGAGCAATTACGAGGAGGAAAAAGGCCGTATCCCTGTTATGAAGGAATATTTGCACGTTACCTCTGTGGGATATGCCAGCGTTACAGGAAAGAGGTTATTTATTGCGCCCAATCTTTTCAATAAAACAGGACTGAAATATTCTCCGGATTCAGTGAGAAAATATGATATTGTCTATAACCTTGCTTTCACAGATATTGATTCTGTTGCCATCCAGGTACCGGGAGGCTATATTACGGAATCAATGCCACAGCCAGTTAAGCTTGAAAGTAAGTTTGGCAAATATTCCTGCAGTGTTAAAGTAGAAGGAGATAAAATATATTATACCCGGCTGTACGAAAAAAACAAAAGCCGTTTCCCCGCCAGCGATTATGCCGAACTGGTAAAATTCCAGGAACAGATTTATAAGGCAGACCGTACAAAAATAGTATTGGTAAAAAAAGAATAATTGTCGTGAGACGTCAGACGTCAGACGTGAGAAATCAGCGGGTCTGTACTCACGTCTGACGTCTCACGCCTCACGCTTCACGTCTCACGCCTCACGTCTGACGATTTATTTCCCCGATTTCAATGATGCGCAGTGGCTCATCCGGTGGATTGCCGACAGCCTGCAGTAAAGCCCGCAGCATCTTACGCAGCGGCACCAATGCCAGCGCCTTTGCTTTCTCACCAGTTGAAGGTAGCAATTCCATAAGTTTAAAAAATGGTTGAAACACCAGCGGCCAGTAATGGCCCGGTCCAACAATATACCAGGGACGTATAAACGTAGCCTTGATGCCCGAGTCACGGATAAGCTGTTCTGCCTTCGCCCTGGCATCCTGGTAGCTCTCCATAATTTTGGTGGGGTATTGTGCCACGCTGATATAGACAAAATAAATCACACCAGCCTGTGTGGCTGCTTCCACCGATGCTTTTACCGAAGCCAGGTCAACCGAATAAAACAGCAGTTTCTTTTTTGGACCCGGGTGACTTACTCCCAGTAAATGAATAAATATACTGTTGGGCGCTATTTTTTTTGCGTAAGAAGCTGCAGTAAAGGGATCTGCAATAACCGGTGTACAGCCCGGCGGCAATTTATTAAGAGATTGCTGTCTTACCAAAGCGGTTACGGCATAGCCCTGCCTCTGCAAAAGCGGGATAAGGCGTTTGCCAATGTAACCCGTGCCCCCTGTAATAAAAACCGGTTGCATATAGATTGCTGATTGGTAGTCAATTGAAAATTGTTCGCCGCGTTTTATTTACAATTGCTGTTTATCTGTTTGTCGATTGCCTCTTTCAACGCTGTATACACTTCTTTTTTTTGTTCGTTTAGCAGCGTCTTTACAAAAAAGAGACAGGCATAACCCCGGCAATAATCAACCAATGGAAATGTACCAAACAAACCAGGGCTGCTTACCACCGATGATTTACCAGCCGCATCTTTTTCCAGAATCCATTCTCCCAGTCCATAGCCATATCCCTGCGCAATAGCGGGTTCATATTTTATCACCGCGTTGCCGGTTTGCACTTTTTGCATTTCAGCAATGGATTGTTCGCTTAAAATTCGCTTGCCCTCAAACATGCCCTTGTCTAAAATCATGGTCAGGAAGTTCATATAGTCGTTGGCAGTAGAAAGGGCGCCGCCGGAAGGATTAAATGATTTATCGTAGTCGATATAAAAAGTGGTTTGCCGCATTTTCAGCGGGCGTAAAAGGCGATCTGCAATCAGCCGATCGAATGTTTTTTTGCTAACCACTTCCAGCACGCGGCCAACTATATTTAAACCAATATTGCTGTAAAAAAACATTTCACCCGGGTTACGTTCTATTTCGCGTTTGGCAAATGCATTTACCTCATCTTCCAGCGTGCTGTATTTTTTGCTTTGCAAAACGGCTTTCAGGCCGGGCTCTTCTGCGTGTATGCCGGTTGTATGGGCAAGGCAATTGCGGATGGTGATATATTTTTTGCTGTAGGAAGTAAAAATAGGAAGATACTTTGCCACCGGATCATCCAGCGATATTTTGCCTTCCTCCACAAATATCATGGCAAGGGCAGCCGTTAGCCATTTGCTGCAACTTGCTATGGGCGCCTGGGTTTTACCGGTAAATTCCTTGTTAAGCTGTTTATTATATACCAGTTTTCCGTCTTTATAGATCATGGCAATCACATCGCCTCCCAGCAGCTTTTGGTTTTTGGCCAGCAGGTCATCCACTTCTGTAAAATTATATTGGGCGGTTACCGGCTGCAACAATAGCATAAAACCCAGCAATGAACTGAATTTGAGGCAGTTTGATTTGATTTTGTATGACATACTATCAGGCATTGTTCTTTGGATTGTTATTTGTGAACAGGATTAAAGTTATTTGAATAAACCGACCCTTTTCGGGGCAGTTTGTTAATTATTTGTTGCAGGGAAATAGCAGGTACATAGGTTTACAATGCAAAGTTGTATACCGGTTTTCTGAATGGATCATAAACATATTTTGATTGATGGAAGTGGCCGGTTAAACGCTTTGCGGCAAGCTTTTGTCCTGTTTTTTAAACAATAATAATCTCTTAAAATATGAATTTAAACAATTTTACCATTAAAGCACAGGAAGCCATTGCTGCAGCCCAGCAAATAGCTTTCAGCAATAACAATGTCAACATAGAAACAGAACATATCTTAAAGGCATTGTTAAACGATGAAGATTCAGCCATTGATTTTTTGATGAAAAAAAACAATGTCACTATGAACCTGCTGGAAAGCAGGCTGGATGAAAACATCAGCAAACTGCCAAAAGTAAGTGCAGGTGCAACGCCTGCCCAGGCCATTGGCCGCGATGCCAACAATGTAATACTCCGCGCGCCCAATACACTCAAACAATTTGGTGATGAATTTGTAAGCGTAGAACACTTGCTGCTGGCCATTATAAGTGGCAACGATAATACGGCAAAGCTGCTGAAAGATACGGGCCTCACCGAAAAGGGGTTGGTTACCGCTATCAAAGATCTTCGTAAGGGCGATACCATAAAATCACAAACACAGGAAACGCAGTTTAATGCGCTGAATAAATATGCCAGGAATCTGAACGACATGGCAAGAAACGGTAAACTTGATCCCGTTGTTGGACGCGACGAAGAAATACGAAGAACATTGCACATACTATCGCGCCGCACAAAAAACAATCCCATATTGGTAGGCGAACCGGGTGTGGGTAAAACCGCCATTGCAGAAGGATTGGCCATACGTATAGTAAATGGCGATGTGCCGGATAACCTGAAATCAAAAATTATTTATGCGCTTGATATGGGACAGCTTATTGCAGGTGCCAAATACAAGGGCGAGTTTGAAGAACGCCTGAAAGGGGTGGTAAAAGAAGTATCTACCAGCGATGGAGAGATAGTCTTATTTATTGATGAAATACATACATTGGTAGGAGCGGGTGGTGGCGAAGGCGCCATGGATGCCGCCAACATCTTAAAGCCCGCGCTGTCGAGGGGTGAATTGAGGGCAATAGGTGCCACTACACTGACCGAATACCAGAAATTTTTTGAAAAAGACAAGGCGCTGGAACGCCGTTTTCAAAAAGTATTGATAGATGAGCCCAGTGTTGAAGATGCTATTTCCATATTGCGGGGTCTTAAAGACAGGTATGAAACGCATCATCATGTTCGTATAAAAGATGAAGCCATCATTGCCGCAGTGGAATTATCAAGCCGTTATATTACAGACCGGTTTTTGCCGGACAAGGCCATTGACCTGGTAGATGAGAGCGCCGCCAAACTGCGTATGGAAATGAACTCCATGCCCGAAGAGCTTGATAAGCTGGAAAGACAAATACGCCAGCTGGAGATTGAAAGAGAAGCGATAAAAAGAGAAAACGATGCCAGCCAGTTGCACGATCTCAATACGGAAATTGCCAATCTCTCGGTAACGCGTGATACATTTAAGGCAAAATGGAAAGAGGAAAAAGAAATTGTTGAAAAAGTACAGAATGCCAAAGCAGCAATAGAGCAGTTTAAACTGGAAGCGGAAAAAGCAGAACGCGAAGGCGATTATGGAAGGGTGGCCGAGATTCGCTATGGCAAAATAAAAGAACAGGAAGAAATAATCAAGAAATGGAGTGAACAGCTTTCTGCGTTAAGTGAGAAGCGTTTGTTGAAGGAAGAAGTGGATGCGGAAGATATTGCCGAAATGGTAGCCAAAGCCACCGGTATACCGGTTTCAAGAATGATGCAGGGTGAAAGGGAAAAATTATTGCACCTGGAAGAGCACCTGCACGAAAGGGTGGTGGGACAAGATGAGGCTATTGCCGCTGTTTCGGATGCTATTCGCCGCAGCCGGGCCGGATTACAGGATCCCAAAAAACCCATTGGCTCATTTATTTTCCTGGGTACAACAGGTGTGGGTAAAACGGAGCTGGCCAAAGCACTGGCAGAATACCTGTTTGACGACGAAGGTATGATGACCCGTATTGACATGAGTGAATACCAGGAAAAGCATACCGTTTCAAGGTTGGTGGGCGCCCCTCCGGGTTATGTTGGGTATGATGAGGGAGGCCAGCTGACTGAGGCAGTGCGCCGTAAGCCTTACAGCGTGGTGTTGCTGGATGAAATTGAAAAAGCCCACCCCGACGTATGGAATGTGTTGCTACAGGTACTGGATGACGGCCGATTAACCGACAACAAGGGCCGGGTAGTGAATTTCAAGAATACCATAATCATTATGACAAGCAATATCGGCAGTCATTTAATACAGGAAGCTTTTGAAAAAGTAACGGAAAAAAATGTGGAGGAGGCAACGGAAAAAGCGAGATTGGATGTTATGAACCTGCTGCGCGAAACAATCCGGCCCGAATTTTTAAACAGGGTAGACGAAATAATTATGTTCCACCCGCTGATGAAAAAGGAAATCCGGGGTGTCATTAATATACAGTTGAAAAACCTGGTAAAACTGGTGGCTGAAAATGGTATCAACCTGGAATTCAGCGATTATGCCATCGACTTTCTGGCCGAAAACGGGTACGACCCTCAATATGGCGCCAGGCCGCTGAAACGTCTTATTCAAAAGGAGATTGTGAACAAGTTGAGTAAAAAAATACTGGCGGCCGACATTGATAAGAGCAAGCCGGTTTTGATAGATGTATTCGATAACACGGTGGTTTTCAGGAATGAAATAGCTCAGCATAAAACGGCCTGAGAATAATACGGGTGCGTGGAAAGCGGCTGCATCTTTAAAACTATCGTTCGTTATTATTTTAAGTGTGGAAAAAAAGAAAAAAATACTATCTTCATCCGCTTAGAAGGTAGAAAAAAATACCTGTACTTTTTTAACGTACTTAGAACCATTGGATTAGAAAATGGTTATAGATTGGGATCACGGAAGCGTGATGCTGGGAATAAATAAAAGGAGTAAATTATGGCATTCAAAAAAGAAGTGGTTGAAATTATAGAACCTAAAGATGTTTTTGTTGGCAACCCCGATGCACCGGTAACACTGATGGAATTTGGCGAGTACGAAAGTGAAGCCTGTGCAAAAGCGAACGAAGTGGTAAAGCAGTTGCTTGAGGTATATGAAGGCAAGATTCGCTTCAATTTCCGTCATTTTCCGCTTACACGCATACACCAGCGCGCCCTGAAAGCCGCGGAAGCCGCGGTGGCCACCGCCCAGGACGGCAAATTCTGGGAAATGCATAATATTTTATTTGCCAACCGACGTAACCTGGGTACCACCAGTTTGAAACTGCATTCAAAAGAAGCCGGGGTAAACAATAAGCATTTTCTGGACGACCTGGTAAATGCCATGTATGGCTGGCAGGTACAGGGCGACTTAAGAAACGGCCTTGACCGCGGGGTAAAAGATGTGCCTACATTTTTTATTAATGATGTGCTTTTTACCGGCAAGCCTACTGTGGCAGAGCTGAGCAAAGCCATTGACGAAGCGCTTAAACAAGCCAGGAAAAAGAAACCAGCAAAACAAAGAGCATAACATAATATTTAAACTTTCAGGGTCCTGCCAAAAACAGGGCCCTTTTCTTTTAGTGCCGCTCCCAAAACCTACCCCCGGAAATAACACCATACTTACAAGGATATCCAGGTTTTTCCGCAGCCATTTGGGTTTGCCAGGAATCGTAGTTTTTCTATCAACCAACCGGGGATGCTACTATGCCGGCAACGGTTTTTTACGGTAAATAGATGCCGGACAGATTTGCTACTAAGGGTAACCGTTAGACAAATTAAATTTTTTCCTCTAGTGATAGAATTAACCGGCGAAATGTTCGTTATCCAATGCAGGAATTACTATTTTGTTTTCTTCCTTAACCCTGGAAGCCGAAAATTCGTTTATCATGAAAACCGTAGGTTTACTTTTACCGGGCATATTGCTCAGTATTATCTTTCCGTTACATCTTTTTTCGCAGTGCGCAAATGGCGCACCGGCTTCCACCATTACATACGATAGCACGGTTACCGGCAATGGGAGCTCCAGTACTTCTTTTTCATTTCCAAAGTTTGATCCTGCCATTGGCACCCTGCTTTCTGCTGATATAAAATCTGTGGTAAATACCACATACAGTTATACGTTGGAAAATATAACTGCATCAAATCAAACTTACAAAGTAAGAGTTTTGCGTTCCGATGATGTTAGCAGTACGGCGCTCGATCCATCATCTATCAGTCTAACTCATCAGACCGGGATTGTAAATACTTCTTTGAGCTCCGGACAATCTTTTAGCTATGGACCCAAGCCGATGAATTATACAATAACCAATTCTGTAACTGATGCTCGGCTAATTAATTTTATGGGAGCAGGAACAGTAGATTTTGATTACGAAGGAAGTACCTCCACCAGTGTAACAGCCACTGGTCAATTTGGATTTAACTTTTCTGCTGCGGATACAACGGTTTTCAGCGTCACTTACCAGTATTGTGCTACCAGCCTGTTGAGTTCTAATTTACTTTTTTTTACGGCTACGCCATCTAAAGGAAGAGTGCTCTTAAACTGGCGCCAGATGAATATTGAAAATGGCAGAAGCTACAACGTGCAGGTAAGTACCGATGGCAGGATATTTAAAAATATTGCTTCTCTTGGCGAAAATAACATCGGTGCCTATGCGTATACTTATCTGAACAATGAATCCGGAAGGTTGTATTTCAGAATAGAACAAAAAAATGTTTCAGGAGAAATAAAATATTCAAATATCCGCATTACAGACCCGGAACAGGCGGCCAATAAAGTACATATTTATCCTACATTGTATACCGGCGGTAACCTGCAGGTTGATTTTCCCTACAAGGCCGACTGGCAGATAAACATTTATTCGGCAGAAGGAAAAAGGATGGCACAGAACCGCGAAACGGATGCTTATAATACACAAATCAGCCTTCCCGCTATGCTAAGCAATGGCACTTATACCGCTGAGGTGGTAGATATTCATACACAACAAAAGCAATTTACAAGAATTGTCGTGCGCCGGTAAATGTATGGCAGGTTTCGCAGCCTCAATGGTCAGGAAACACCGCGGCGCTGCTCCGTCGTGACCATTTATCCGACAGTTCGCATATGCATTTCCGGTATCATTTAGCCGGCATACGCTCACCTTATACCTGAACCATTTTTGCATGGATCAGCGCTCCTCCGCATTATTTTTCTGCACTGGTAAGCGGATTTTTTAATCTCCCCATCCTTTCACCGACAGCTATTGCCCGCCCGCCGTTTTGTGTTTGCCGCAGCCTGCCAATGAGGCTAATTTCATTTTGTAACAAATGTTTACCTGTAAACAGTGTGCTATGAAAATTGTAATCAGGCTTATTTGCATCATTATTCTTATTGTTTGGATAGCATCCATCCGCTGAAGTATTGAAAAGCATACCGGCACAAAACAACCTGTTCACAAATAAAGCGTGGGCAGAAATTATTTGCGCGTTTTTAGTGGCACTGTAACGGGCACAAAAAAGCCCGCTGGTTATTATCCGGCGGGCTTGCATCTGTATGGGATTTCTTTATGCTTTAACTTTCTTGGTGGCAGCGGGTGCAACTGTCACTTTTTTCTTATCATCGTGTGCCAGTAAATCAGCCTGTCCCAATGGCTTGCCTTTTGCAAAGTCTACCAGTATGGGGGCCGCAACAAATATAGAAGAATAGGTGCCGGTAATAACGCCAATCAGCATTGCAAACGCAAAGCCCTTGGTTACTTCTCCGCCCACCAGGAACAAAATAAGTATAGTAAGAAATACGGTCAATGATGTCATAATGGTTCGGCTCAGCGTATCATTGATGGATTTGTTGATGATTGCACCGGTGCTTGCATCTTTCATGAGATGGCTGTTTTCACGCACCCTGTCAAATACTATCACCGTATCATTCATTGAGAAACCTATTACCGTCAATATCGCCGCAATAAAATGCTGGTCTATTTCCAGCGGAAACGGCACTACATTTTTCAGAAAAGAGAATACCGCCAGAGTAACCAGCACATCGTGCAGCAGGGCAATGATGGTTCCCAGCGAAAAACGCCAGTCGCGGAACCGGATGAAAATATAAACGGTAATGATCAGCAGCGACCAGAACATGGCTTTAAACGCACCTTTCTTTAAGTCGTCCGATATAGTAGCGTCTACTTTCTTGGAGCCTTCTACATACTTATTGGTATCGTTAAATTCTCCGATGGTTGCAGTAGGTGGCAGGTAAGATTTTAAACCTTCAAACAGTTTGCTCTTTACCATGCTGTCTGCCGAAAGCCCGCTCATGCTAATCTTGTAATCGGTAGTAATTTCCAATTTGCTGGCAGAGCCATAAGTTTTGGTTACCGGTTCTTCGCCATCGAATGTTTTGGCAAGGGTTTTTCTAAGCGCCTCTTCATTTACAGGTTTGTAAAAATTAACCACATAACTGCGGCCGCCACGGAATTCAACCCCTTCCCTGAACCCATTGAAGAAAGAGCCGATACCCAGTATTAATACAACTACTGAAATACCATAGGCTATTTTCCTGTATTCAATAAATTTATAAGCGGCGTGTTTGAATACACGTTTACTGATTGAAGTGAAGTAATTGAAGTGACGGTTTTTGTTGGTCCAGAAATCAGTTATCAAACGGCTTACAAGAATGCCGCAGAACAAAGAGAGCAGGATACCCAGTATCTGTGTTACCGCAAATCCTTTTACAGGTCCCAAGCCAAAATACAATAATATCAGCGCGGTAAGAAGGGTGGTAACGTGGGCATCCAGTACCGGTGGCAATGAGCGCCTGTACCCATCTTTTATGGCTTGCGGGTAACTTTTACCCTTGGTGAGTTCTTCTTTAATTCTTTCAAAAATAATAACGTTGGTATCTACGGCCATACCTACCGTTAATACCAGGCCTGCTATACCGGGCGCGGTTAAGGTGGCATTCAGGGCGCTTAAAACACCAATCGTAAAGAGCAGGTTTAATATTAAAGCAATATTGGCTACCCATCCGGCTGTGTTGTAATAGATCAGCATCAGCAGGAATATTACTACAAAGGATATGGCAAAGGCCATTGTACCACCACGTACCGCTTCCGCGCCAAGTGTTGGGCCTACCACCTGTTCCTGAACAATTCTGGCTGGTGCTTCCAGTTTACCACTCTTCAATATATTGGCCAAATCCTGTCCCTGCTCTACTGTAAAATTGCCGCTGATCTGTGAATTACCACCTGCAATGGCACCGTTGGTAACACCGGGGGCAGAATACACCAGGTCGTCCAGCACAATGGCTATCTGGCTTTTCTTTTTATAAGCGTCGCCAGTCATCTGTTCCCAGATAGCGGCGCCGGTTTTGTCCATGCTCATGCTTACTTCCACCTTACCAAACTGGTCATAATCCTGTCTGGCATCTGTTACGTGTTCGCCTTCCAGTTTGGCTTTATCTGAGCCGGGTACGGTTTTAATACCATACAGCATTACTGCATCAGACAGTTTGCCATTTTCATCTTTTTCCTGTACACCATACAAAAACCGCAGGTTGGCAGGAAAGCTGTTCATAACAGCCGGGTTGGTTAAATAGCTGTTTAAGGTAGCTGTATCTTTTAACGGAACAAAACCCAATGCCGGTGTATAGATTACATTACCGTTATTGTCTTTTAAAGGCTGTCCGTTTTTATCTCTTTGAAAACCGTAGTTGAAATATTTGATAAGGGGGTATTGTATTTTGGCATCAGCCACCGGCGATTGCTTTTTGGTGGTATCTTTTTTCAATATGGCTGCCAGGGAGCTATCGGCTTTTTGGGCTTTGGCGGTATCGATTGCTGCTGCAGCAGTATCGGTTGCTTTCTTACCACCCAAAATAGCTGTCAGTGTTTTATCTGCCGCTTCCAGTGAATTGCTCAATTCACTTATGTTGTATACTTCAAAAAACTGGAGGTTGGCCGTGCTTTGCAGGTATTTTCTAACCCTTTCCGGATCATTGGCGCCAGCCAGTTCAATGGTAATGATTCCTTTATTTTTATCCAGGTTAATATTGGGTTGCGATACACCAAACTGGTCGATACGTTTTGTAAGAACGTTTTTGGTTTGCTGCATGGCATCATCAGACTGTTTGTGCAAGTAATCAATTACTGCGGCATCTGATGCATCAATTTTAAGCTGGTTCCTGGTATTGTTGCTGAACAATGGAGCCAGCGGTTGACCGGGGTTTACTTCTTTAAAAGACTCCGCAAACAGATCTATAAAATTGGCATCGCTGTTTGTTTTTTTCCTGTTGGCAGCGTCAATGGCTTTTTTCAGACCGGCATCATTGGGATTATTGCAAAGACCTTTAATTAAGCCAGACAATTCTATGTTCATGGCTACGTTAATGCCACCCTGCAGGTCAAGACCCAGCAGCAATTCATTTTCTTTTGCTTTCTGATAACTTTGTCCCCACCAGGTAATTTGTTTTTCGCGGGTGCTGTCTAACAAATGGCGCCGGTATTTACCTTCCAGCTGGTCAAGCGTGTCCTGGTAAAGCGTTTGTTTTTCTTTGTCGCCCGGGTATTTGGCAAGGGCATTTGCGTAATGGTTTTTCGTCCACAGTTTTGCTTTTTCTGCCATGGCGCTTTCGTGCTTGTTCACAAACCAGGTAAAAGACAACTGGTAAGCCGAAATAAGTATCAAAATGCTGGCAAAAATGGCAACCAAAATCTTCATTGGAGTTCTAGTTTTATTTACAAAATTTTTAAGAGGGGCAAAGATAGGGTTTTGCAACTGAACGGGGAATAGCAAAATACCGCGGATAAAAGCCGCCAAAAGAGCCAAAAAACTCCGGCGGCCGGGCGCTCTGGCTCAATTGCGGTCTGCAAAAAGGAGGCGTAATGGATAATTGAACGGCTGCGGAACTGGCCCGGTTTAAAACCTCGGCTGATAATGTTGCCGAGGCATATCTCCGGCCTCTGGCTGGGAAAGCTGTTCAACTGACGGCAATACAATAACATACGTTTGTAAAGGATAACAAAGTATTAATAATTTTTTGGTGCATTTATGCACAAAATTTATACTTTTGCGTTTCTTATAGCCGAACTATTAAATTCTGAACTAAAGTTGACAAACAAAGCACCACATACCGCAATTGAAAACAGCCAGGCGCCCGTTGCCTTACGTTGTTTCTTTCTCCCGCGACCGCGACGTGGTTGCTGATAGGACGAGCCGTTCACCAGGCCCCTATCAGTGAAAATTTCCCCCGGATTTTTTTACTAACAACATGGATTGGTCATCCATTTATATAATACTACATACAGTGGATAATCAGCAGATCATTATCAGGGTCGCAACCCTTGCAGACAAAATATATGCACCTACTATTACGGCAGAAATGGAAAGCAGCGCCAAAGCCCGTGGTACCGGTATTGCCAAGCGCAGTCCCGAATACCTTGCAGAAAAGATGGAAGAAGGCAAGGCGGTAATTGCTTTGACCAAAGATGGCGCCTGGGTAGGGTTTTGTTATATCGAAACCTGGGGGCATGGTGAATATGTGGCCAACAGCGGCTTAATTGTAGCGCCCGAATACAGGAAAAGCGGTGTAGCCAAGGGCATCAAGAAAAGAATATTTGACCTGAGCAGGGAAAAATACCCCGAGGCCAAATTATTTGGTCTTACAACCGGGCTGGCGGTAATGAAAATCAATTCCGAGCTGGGTTACGAACCGGTTACTTACTCTGAACTTACACAGGACGAAGCCTTCTGGGCCGGTTGTAAAAGCTGTGTAAATTATGATATCCTGATGAGCAAAGAGAGAAAGAATTGTATGTGTACTGCGATGCTCTACGATCCCAAAGATCATTACGAACCACAGGAAACCGCCGAGAACTTTTCTGCACACTCTAAATTATATGAACGCTTTATGAAAATAAAGCAGAGTAAACTATTGCATTGGCTTACCAGGAAAGATTTTACCAGGCATAAAGAAAATGGTAAAATGAAGACCAAACCAGGATCTATCCTGCAGTATTTTTTCAATCTCTAATTTTTCAATCATTGCATAATGGCAAAAAAAGTTGTACTTGGGTTCAGCGGTGGTTTAGACACTACCTATTGCGTAAAATACCTGGCAGATGACAAAGGTTATGAAGTACATTCTGTTATTGTAAACACGGGTGGCTTTTCGGCTGACGAGTTAAAGAAAATAGAAGCACACGCCTATAAGCTGGGTGTAAAAACACATACAACCGTAGACGCCGTAAACAGCTATTATAACAGTATCATCAAATACCTCATTTTCGGTAATTGCCTTAAAAATAATACCTATCCCTTAAGTGTAAGCGCAGAAAGGCTGAGCCAGGCGCTGCATATTGCAGAACATGTAAAAAAGCTGCATGCTGATGCGGTGGCGCATGGTAGTACCGGTGCCGGTAACGACCAGGTGCGTTTTGATATGATTTTTAATATCATGATTCCCGGCGTGGAAATTATTACACCGATACGGGATCTTAAACTAAGCCGCGAAGCTGAAATCTCCTACCTGAAAGAAAAAGGTGTGGAAATGAATTTTGATAAAGCCGTTTATTCTATCAACAAAGGGTTATGGGGCACCAGTGTTGGGGGAAAGGAAACCCTGAACAGCAAAGGCATGTTGCCCGAAGAAGCCTGGCCCACACAGGTAACCGCATCAGGAACCGCGGATTTGGAACTGGGATTTATAAAAGGGGAATTGTATACGGTAAATGGAGAGAAATTTGATCATCCGGCTGCTGCCATTCAACAAGTGCAGCGCATTGCCGGCCCTTATGGCATTGGCAGGGATATACATGTGGGTGACACCATTATCGGCATCAAAGGCCGTGTGGGTTTTGAAGCGGCAGGCCCCATGATAATATTAAAATCGCACCATGCCCTGGAGAAGCATGTACTTACCAAATGGCAATTGCAGTGGAAAGATCAGCTGGCGCAGTTTTACGGCAACTGGATGCATGAAGGGCAAATTCTTGACCCTGTGATGCGCGATATTGAAGCATTTTTTATCAATAGCCAGCAAAATGTAACCGGAACAGTATTTGTGCAGTTACAGCCTTATCGCTTTGTGGTAACGGGTATAGAATCTGACTACGACCTGATGAGCAGCAGGTTTGGCAAATACGGTGAAATGAACAATGGCTGGAGCGGCGAAGATGTAAGGGGATTTAGTAAAATATTTGGCAATCAAACCATGATCTATCACCAGGTCAAAGAAAGTGTAAAATGAGCATTGTGTCCAAACTGGCATGCAGGGATCACTATCAATGGGGCGATGGTTGTGATGGCTGGGTGCTGGTGGATACGCCTGGTTTATCGGTGAAACAGGAGCGCATGCCGCAGCAAACAGCAGAAACGCTGCATTATCATACCGTAGCACAGCAATTCTTTTTTATGCTTAAAGGAATCGCTGTTTTTGAAGTGGAGGGCCAGGGCTTTACAGTAAAGGCAGGAGAGGGGTTTCATATCCCGGCCGGCAGAAAACACCGGATTATTAATAATACGGCAGACGACATAGAATTTATATTAAGTTCCCAACCTTCAACCAGTAACGACAGGTTTAATAGTATCTGACATGGAAAAAATCAGGATTGGCATAATAGGCGGTGCGGGTTATACAGGCGGTGAACTGATACGCTTGCTGGTGAATCACCCAAATGCCAGTATTGTATTTATTAACAGCAAGAGCAACGCGGGCAATAATGTGGCAAAAATTCACCAGGATTTAATTGGTGAAACCGATCTGAAATTTTCTGAAGAACTGCACGATGATATCGATGTGTTGTTTTTATGCGTTGGGCATGGCGATGCCAAAAAGTTTTTAGCTGCCAACCCGGTAGCAGAAAAAGTTAAGGTGATTGATTTATCACAGGATTTTCGTCTTGCTGCCAATGCAAATTTTGGCGCACGCAGTTTTGTGTACGGTTTGCCCGAACTGAACAGGGAGAAAATAAAATCCGCTGATAATATTGCCAACCCCGGTTGCTTTGCAACAGCTATTCAACTGGGTTTGTTGCCACTGGCCCAGGCAGGTTTGTTAAATGATATTTACACCACCGGAATTACAGGTTCTACCGGTGCCGGGCAATCGCTTAGCAATACTTCTCATTTTAGCTGGAGGGCAAACAATATACAGGCCTATAAAACACTGACTCACCAGCACCTGGGCGAAATCGGCCAGTCTTTATTGCAATTACAGCCGGCTGGCGAAATAGACCTTAATTTTGTGCCGTGGAGAGGCGATTTTACAAGAGGCATATTTATCAGCTCAACCATTAAATGCGACAAAAGTGCTGCAGAATTAACCGGTCTTTATAAAGATTTTTATGCAGGCCATCCGTTTACAAGTATCAGCGATGACCCTATTTTCTTAAAACAGGCAGTAAACAATAACAAGGCAGTTATTCAACTGGAAACATCGGGCGGCAAACTGGTTGTTCATAGTGCGATTGATAATTTATTAAAAGGTGCCAGCGGGCAGGCGGTGCAGAATATGAACCTGATGTTTGGGTTGGATGAGCGTGCAGGATTGCGATTGAAAGCAATTGGGTTCTAAGTAGTAAGTTTTAAGTAGTAAGTATGGAGCATCAATGTAAATTGCTATGCAAAACTATAAAGATCTGAAAGTTTGGGAAAAAGCACATCTCTTTACACTAAAAGTATATGAAGATACACGGGGGTTTCCCAAAGAAGAAGTTTATGGGCTGACGAATCAACTTAGACGGGCTGCTTTTTCTATACCCGCTAATATAGCTGAGGGTTGCGGCAAGAATACAAAAAGTGATTTCGCCAATTTTTTGAATATTGCATTAGGTTCCGCAAACGAATCGGAATACTTTTTAATCCTGTCAAGAGATTTGCGATACCTGAAGCCTGACATGTTTGATGTATTATTTAATTACGTAAATGAAGTAAAGGACATGCTGATTTCGCTGATAAATAAAGTGAGAGCATGACTTATTACTTATAACTTAACACTTATGACTTTGTTCGACGTTTATCCGCTCAACGACATTACCATTGTAAAGGCACAGGGCTCTTATGTGTGGGATGACAATGGCGTGCAGTACCTGGATATGTATGGTGGCCATGCCGTGATTAGTATAGGACATACCCACCCTCATTGGGTAAGGCGAATTGAAGACCAGTTAAACAAAATAGCTTTCTACTCCAACTCTGTGCATATACCGTTGCAGCAGGAACTGGCGGCAAAGCTGGGCAGGATAAGCGGTAAGGAAGATTACCAGTTGTTTTTGCTGAGCAGTGGTGCCGAAGCAACAGAAAATGCATTGAAGCTGGCTTCTTTTCACAATGGCAAAAAGAAAGTGGTAGCCTTTTCAAAATCATTTCACGGAAGAACTTCATTGGCAGTGGCCGTAACCGACAACCCCAATATTGTAGCACCGGTAAACGAAACGGATAATGTAATCTTTTGCCCTTTCAATGATGAAAAAGCGCTGGAAAAAATTTTTGCGGCGCATGGCGCGGAAATTTCTTCAGTAATTATTGAAGGCATACAGGGAGTGGGTGGAATCAATGTGGCAGATGAAAAGTTTTTGCAACTGATCCGCTCTCTCTGCGATAAATACAATGCTGTTTATATAGCCGACAGTGTACAATGTGGTTATGGTAGAAGCGGCCGGTTTTTTTCTCATGATTTTGCCGGTGTAAACGCAGATATTTATACCATGGCAAAAGGCATGGGCAATGGTTTCCCGGTAGCGGGCATTTTAATTGCGCCGCATATAAAACCAAAGCATGGCATGCTGGGTACTACATTTGGCGGCAACCAGCTGGCTTGCGCAGCAGCGCTGGCGGTACTGGAAGTAATAGAAGAAGAAAACCTGGTAGAAATGGCCAAGCAACGCGGCATGTATATAAAAAACAGGCTGAAAAATATTGAGGGTATTGAAAATGTGCGCGGCCGTGGGTTAATGATTGGCTTTGATGTGCCCGCGGAACTGAAAGATCTTCGTAAAAAATTACTGTATGATTTTAATGTGTTTACCGGCGAGGCAAAACCAAATGTAATAAGATTGCTGCCATCGCTGGCCATCAGCAAAAAGCAAACAGACGAATTTTTAGATGCGTTGCAGGAAGCGATAGCTGAAATAAAGAACCAGAAAACGGTAACGGCTTAATCGTGAGACGTCAGGCGTCAGTCGTGAGTGCCTTTACGTCGCAAAAGACTCACGCCTCACGCCTGACGTTTGACGACAAAAAATCAACCATTATCAGAATAATTAAAAAATAAACCACTCTTGAAGCAATTCATTTCCGTTCATGATGCAGGCAACATCAATACCATGGTGCAGAAAGCACTTGCTTTTAAAGCGGATCCCCTGAAAGATAAAGCATTGGGTAAAAACAAACGCATTGGCTTGCTTTTTTTAAACCCCAGCATGCGCACCCGTTTAAGTACACAGGTAGCCGCCAATAACCTGGGTTTGGAAGCAATTGTATTCAATGTGGGGCAGGACGGATGGGCGCTTGAATTTGAAGAGGAAGCCATTATGAGCGGCAGCACCGTAGAACATGTGAAAGATGCGGCGCCCATTCTGGGGAAATATTTTGATATACTTTGCATCCGCACTTTCCCTTCGCTAAAAAACAGGGATGATGATTACAGCGAATTGTATATAAAGCAATTTATTAAATATGCAGGCATACCGGTGGTAAGCCTGGAAAGCGCCACATTGCATCCCCTGCAGAGCCTTACCGATATTATTACCATAACAGAAACATTTGCAGAAAAAAGACGCCCCAAAATTGTACTTACCTGGGCGCCGCATGTTAAACCCCTGCCACAATGTGTTGCCAATAGCTTTTCGCAATGGATAAATGCCTGGGGAGCGGCAGATTTTGTCATCACCCACCCGGAAGATTATGAACTGCATGAAAGTTTTACAAAAGGCGCTACCATTACCCATCACCAGGATGAAGCATTGAAAGATGCTGATTATGTGTATGTAAAAAACTGGAGCACATTTAATGATTACGGAAGAATTTACTGCAATGATCCTGCATGGATGCTGACCAATGAAAAATTAAAACTGACCAACCATGCCAAAGTAATGCATTGCCTGCCGGTAAGAAGAAATGTGGAACTAAGCGATGAAGTACTGGATGGTGCCAACAGCATTGTAACACGCGAAGCTGCCAACCGGGTGTGGGCAGCGCAGGCCGTACTGGCCGAAATTTTGGCGGGATTATAAATCTAAAAAGAAATGGAACGGTTGTTTGTTATAAAGATTGGGGGTAATGTAATAGACAGTGAAAAAAACCTGTCAGCATTTCTTGATGATGTGGCCAATATAAAAGGAAAGAAAATACTTATACACGGTGGTGGTAAAATTGCTACCAGGATTGGGGAACAGCTGGGTATTGCCCCCAACTATACAAATGGCAGGCGTATTACCGATGCTGCAACTATTGATTTGGTAACGATGGTATATGGCGGCCTGGTGAATAAAAAGATAATTGCACAGTTGCAGGCGAAAGGTTGCAATGCCATTGGATTAACAGGCGCAGATGCCAATATTATTCCTGCTGAAAAACGACCGGTTAAAGAAATCGATTATGGTTTTGTGGGCGATGTAAAAGAGAATAAGATAAACACAGCAATCCTTACTTCGTTGCTTGAAAACAGCCTGGTACCTGTTTTTGCCCCGCTTACCCATGATGAAAAAGGACAAGTGCTGAATACCAATGCAGATACCATTGCATCCTCACTGGCGGTAGCATTGTCTGAAAAATACCAGGTGAGGCTGATATATTGCTTTGAAAAAAAAGGGGTGCTTGAAAATGTGGCCGATGATAATTCGGTGATAACACTGATAACAAAAGACATTTATAAATACCTGCTGGAACAGCATAAATTATTTGATGGAATTCTGCCCAAGATAGACAATGCTTTTGCTGCCATCGGCAATGGCGTGCAGGAGGTGATTATTGGCGATGCCCGCGATATTTCGGTAAATGTTACAGACCGGGTAGCAGGTACATTGATTAAATAACAAGGAATAGCAACCGGCCTTTTTCAGGCAGGTTTTATAGCCGGCGGGAAATGCAGACCATGGAGACAGGAATAATTCTCTGAACTGCCATACAGCAATGAAAATTAAATTTTGCACATGAACCATTCTACTGACTTGCTCTTTGAAAAAGCAGTTGTTTTGCTAAAGCAACTGATAAGCACGCCATCCTTTTCAAAAGAAGAAAACGATACTGCTGAACTAATAACACGTTTTTTCCACGACAATGGCGTGCCGTATAAAAGGGTGGGTAATAATATTTATGCAAAAAATGCACATTACGATGAGCGGCGGCCGTCCGTTCTTTTAAACTCTCACCACGATACGGTAAGGCCCAATAAAGGCTATACCATGGATCCGTTTACGCCGGTAGAAAAAGACGGTAAACTATTTGGCCTGGGCAGTAACGATGCGGGCGGTTGCCTGGTATCGCTGATGGCTACTTTCCTGTATTATTACAACAGGAGCGACATCAATCACAACGTGGTTTTTGCGGCCAGCGCAGAAGAAGAAATAAGTGGCGTAAATGGAATAGAGCTGGTGCTTCCCTACCTGGGCAATATTGATTTTGGCATTGTAGGCGAGCCTACCAAACTTGAAATGGCCGTTGCAGAACGTGGATTAATGGTAATAGATTGCACCGCCAGCGGCCGCTCGGGCCATGCAGCGCGCAACGAAGGTGAAAATGCCTTGTACAAAGCAATTGATGATATAAACTGGATAAGAAATTACCGCTTTGATAAAGTAAGTGATTTGCTGGGTGAATCCAGGATGACGGTAACCATTATTGAAACAGAAAACAAACAGCACAACGTAGTGCCTTCGCAGTGCAAATATGTAATTGATGTGCGCGTAAACGAATTGTATACATTTGAAGAAATCCTGGATGCCCTGAAAGATAACCTGAAGAGCCAGTACAAACCACGCACCACCCGCATGAAATCAACTTCCATTCCGCTGGATCATCCGTTGGTAAAGGCCGGCATCAGTATGGGTAAAGGCTACTATGGTTCACCCACTACATCAGATAAAGCCTTAATGCCATTTGCTGCTTTAAAAATGGGCCCGGGAGACAGCGCCCGCAGCCATACTGCCGATGAATTTATTTATCTTGATGAAATTAAGGGTGGTATTGAGACGTATATAAAATTACTGGAACAAATACTATAAAATAACTGTGGGATGAAACTCTGGCAAAAAAACATTGCATCGCTGAAGGAAGTAGAAAATTTTACGGTGGGCAACGACCGTGAAATGGATTTGTACCTGGCCGCCTTTGACGTACTGGGTTCACTGGCGCATACACAAATGCTGGAGACGATTGGCCTGCTTACAAAAGATGAAAGGGAGCAATTGCATGTTGCATTAAAGGAGATATACGTAAAAGTAAAGCTGGGCGAATTTACACTGGAAAACAATGTTGAAGATATTCACTCGCAGGTAGAATTATTGCTTACCGGCAAACTGGGCGATATCGGCAAAAAGATTCACAGCGCCCGCAGCCGCAACGACCAGGTGCTGGTTGATGTGAAACTGTTTTTAAGAAATGAATTGCAGGAACTGGTGCTGGCCATTCAGCCTTTTTTTGAGTTACTGCAGGCACAGAGCGAACAGTATAAAAATGATTTATTGCCTGGCTATACCCATTTGCAACTTGCTATGCCGTCTTCTTTCGGGCTATGGTTTGGTGCCTATGCAGAAAGCCTGGTAGATGATATGATAACACTGAAAGCCGCCTATGAGGTTGTCAATAAAAATCCTTTGGGTTCGGCAGCCGGTTACGGTTCTTCCTTTCCCATCAACCGGCAGCTAACTACACATTTACTGGGTTTCGATGATCTGAATTACAATGTAGTATATGCGCAGATGGGACGCGGAAAAGCGGAAAGGGTAGTAGCCATGGCCCTGGCCAACCTGGCCGATACGCTAAGCAGGCTTTCTATGGATGCCTGCCTTTTTTTAAACCAGAATTTTGGTTTTATCAGTTTTCCGCCGCAATTGACCACCGGCAGCAGCATCATGCCGCATAAAAAAAACCCGGATGTATTTGAACTGATACGTTCGTATTGCAACCGCGTAAAAGCGCTTCCCAATGAAATTATGCTCATGACCACCAACCTGCCCTCTGGTTATCACAGGGACCTGCAGTTGTTAAAAGAGCATTTATTTCCCAGTTTCCGGACATTGAAAAATTGCATAGAAATGGCTGGGCTGATGCTCAGTAATATAGAAGTAAAAAAAGACATCCTGCAGGACGAAAAATACAAGTATCTCTTTAGCGTGGAAGAAGTAAATAAATTGGTTTTGCAGGGTTTGCCTTTCAGGGATGCCTATAAAAAAGTAGGTCTTGCCATTGAGGAAAATGATTTTCATTATAACACTGCGGTACACCATACACATGAGGGCTCTATTGGTAATTTGTGTACCAAAGAAATTCAGGGAATGATGCAAAAGGCCGTGGAAGGCTTCAATTTTGGCAAAGTAGCGCGTGCATTGGAGCAATTATTGTCATAAATTGCCGTTTACCGGGTGTCAAAAACCGGCAGTCAGAAGTCGGAAGTCCGAACTCAGGCTTCCGACTTCTGTTTTCTGACCCAGTTCAGGGATGAGATTTTAAAGAACTACCAAACGCATGGCTGAATCAAATAAAAAACGCATCGCTCTCTTTGGCTCTACGGGTTCTATCGGCACCCAGGCATTGAATGTAATTGCTGCCAATACTCATTTATTTTCCGCTGAGGTTCTTACTGCCCAGGGCAATGACGACCTGCTGATAAAACAGGCCCTTGAGTTTAATCCCAATATTGTAGTTATAGGAGATGAAAGAAAATACAGCAAGGTAAAGGAAGCGCTTGCCGGTACGCATGTAAAGGTTTTTGCCGGCGAAAAGGCGCTGGAAGAAGTCGCTGCCATGGATTGCTACGATATGATGATGGCAGCTATTGTTGGTTTTGCCGGTTTGCGCCCCACATTAAAAGCCATTGAAAATGGTAAGATGGTGGCACTGGCCAATAAGGAAACGCTGGTGGTAGCGGGCGATATTGTAATGAGTAAAGCTGTTCAGAAACGTGTGCCTGTAATACCTGTAGACAGTGAACATTCAGCCATTTTTCAATGCATGGTGGGCGAAACAAGAAACCGCATCGAAAAAATAATACTTACCGCATCCGGCGGCCCGTTTTTAGGGAAAAAACCCAATTTCCTGGTGAACGTAAAGCGCGATCATGCACTGCAGCACCCGAATTGGGCTATGGGCGCCAAGATTACCATCGACTCTGCCACCCTGATGAACAAGGGACTGGAGATGATTGAGGCCAAATGGCTGTTTAACCTGAAGCCCGAACAGGTACAGGTGGTGGTACACCCCCAAAGCATTATTCATAGTATGGTGATGTTTGAAGACGGCAGCATTAAATCGCAAATGGGCCTGCCCGACATGAAACTGCCCATCCAGTACGCCCTTACTTTCCCCAACCGGGTGCCCAATACTTTTCCGCGGTACGATTTTAAAAAACCAAATACACTTACTTTTGAAGAGCCCGATATAAAAACTTTCAGGAACCTGTCACTGGCAGGTGATGCGCTGTTTAAGGGCGGCAACCTGCCCTGTATTTTAAATGCCGCCAATGAAATTGCGGTCTATGCTTTTTTAAAGAACAGGCTTGGCTTTTTAGATATGACCGATTTGATTGAAAAAACCATGCATAAAATTCCCTTTATACAAAACCCAACGCTGGAAGAATATTTTGAGACAGACGGAGAAGCAAGGAGTTTTGCGGCTTCACTCATACACATGTAAGCCCGTTAATCAGTCGCGGGCGCCTGCAGCAACCCGGGACGCGGCATTCGTAAATTTTCTGATTTCCCTAACCCTTTTTGGCAGATATTTGCATCCTTAACAAATTAGATAAACTTACCGCCCATGCGGTGTACGAATTATGACATTATTAGCTATTAACTGGGCGGAAACGGGCATAAAAGCGGGTCAATTTATTTTCTCTTTCTCTATCATAGTGGTTTTGCATGAACTGGGGCATTTTCTTCCGGCCAGATGGTTTGGCTGCCGGATTGAAAAATTCTATCTCTTCTTTAACCCCTGGTTTTCACTGGTAAAAAAGAAAATTGGCGAAACAGAATGGGGACTGGGCTGGATACCTTTTGGGGGCTATGTGAAAATTTCGGGAATGATTGACGAAAGCATGGATAAGGAAGCCATGAAACTGCCACCCAAGCCCTATGAATTCAGAAGCAAACCTGCCTGGCAACGTTTAATTATAATGGTGGGAGGGGTAATTGTGAATCTTGTACTGGGTTTTTTAATTTATGCCCTGATGCTTTTTCACTGGGGCGATGATTATATCCCCACCAATGGCCTGAAATATGGCATCGAAGTGGATTCCCTGGGTCAGTCGATTGGTTTGCAGAACGGCGACCAGATCTTATCACTGGATGGTAAGTATGTAGAAAAATTCAGGAATATTCCGCTGAATATCATTTTAAAGGAGGCAAAAACAATAGAAATAGACCGGAATGGTGAGAAAAAAACAATTGACATACCCGCCAATTTTGCCAGCACCTTAATCCATTTCAAGGATATCAATTTTATCAGTTTCCGTTATCCTTTTGAAAAGCTGGATACCATTTTGCCCGATGGCCCGGCATTAAAAGCTGGTCTGAAAGTGGGTGATAAAATACTTTCCTACAATGGTATCAAAACAACATTTTACAGCGATTTCAGGACTTATCTGAGAGAAAACAAGGGCAAGCCCATCAACCTGCAGGTGCTTCGCGGAAAGGATACATTGCAAATTGCCTCTGCCGTTTCGCCGGAAGGAAAATTTGGTTTGGGTGCCTGGCCCGATTCAACAGCAAAACCTTACACAGAGAAAAAAGTAAGTTATACACTGGCAGCTTCTTTTCCTGCCGGTCTCAAAAGAAGCCAGGAAACATTGCAAAACTACTGGCTGCAGTTAAAATTGATTTTCTCAGGCCGTGTTAAAACATCAGAGTCGCTGGGCAGTGTGTTTAGTATTGCCAAAATGTACTCGCCTACCTGGGACTGGGAAGCTTTATGGCAGATGACGGCATTCTTTTCATTGGTGCTTGCATTAATGAATATTTTACCTATTCCGGCACTGGATGGCGGCCATGCCTTGTTTACACTGATAGAAATGATTAGCGGCCGCAAACCCAGCGACAAATTTATTGAATATGCACAAACAGCCGGGATGGTTTTGCTGATGGGTGTAATGGCGTATGCACTGGGCCTGGATATATTCAGGATGTTCAAGTAATAGTTCAGAATTCAAAAGTTAAAAGTAAAAAGACAGCACGCCTTAAAGCGACTGTCTTTTTACTTTTTTAAGCCGGGTAAAAGATTTACTTTTTATTTTTTTGCAGAATAGCGGGGAATAGGATTTTGACTTTTAGATTTTTATTTTTGACGGAAGGCGAAGCAGGAATTTTGACTTTTGCATTTTAACTTTTTACTTCAACTACAACTCTATCCCAATCTTTTTCATCAAAATAGAAGCATTCAGGCTCTGGCAAATGCCCTCTTTCAATTTGTAATCGAAATACAATTCTTCATTGGCAATCTGCGCATCAAAATGATAGTTGTGAATATTGGCGGGGTAATCTTTTTGCAAATGAGCCAGTTCCACATCATGCGTGGCCAGCATGGCAACAGCATTTTTATTGATTAGTTGTTTTACCAGCGCTTTTGAACCGGTATGCCGGTCGAGTGAATTGGTGCCGCGCAATATCTCATCCAGCAACACAAAAACATTTTCATGGTTGTTTACATCGGTTATAATGGATTGCAGTTTTTTGAGCTCTGCATAGAAAGTAGATGTGCTTTCCTGTAAATTATCGGCTACCCGCATGCTGCTGATGATGCGCATTACAGAAATGGTTAGTTGGCGGGCGCATACCACACTGCCCGCCATGGCCAGTACCGTATTTACGCCGATACTTCTTAAAAAGGTGCTTTTGCCAGCCATATTGGAACCCGTAACCAGGGCAACCTGCGCCGTTCCGCTGGTAGAAAAATCATTGTCTACACATTTGCTTTCCGGTATAAGCGGATGGGCAATACCGGTAGTTATCAGCGTGCCATGTTGCTGCTGATCGATAACGGGTAAGCACCAGTGCGGATGATTAAAATGAATATTGGCCAGCGTGCAGACGGCTTCCATTTCACCCAGGGCTGTAAACCATTGGGCGGTTTTTGTTTTGTTATTTTTCCGCCATTTTTCCAGTTCAAAAATGGCCTGCAGGTTCCATAAAAGAAAGGGATTGATGAAAATGAGGAAAAGCATATTCAGGTTCATATCAAACTTATCCAGTATGCCCTTCAATCGTTTAATGGCAACGGAGGAAGGCGTATGGTCAATTTTAAAATGGGCCTGTACCTGCTGCAGGAGGTGCGACTTAAATGGGTTATTTTCTATCCAGGCGGCGCTTTTGCTGAGTATGTCCACTTCGGGCACAATTTTGTTGAGCTGCATGTATTGCGAAGCAATCAGCTTTGTTACATAGGCTGAAACAATAAAAAACAGGATGTAGGCGGCTGTAAATTGCCGGCCAGAAATACTATCTGTCATAAACAATACCACAGTGCCAAGGGCAATCACGGGGTATATCCATCTCAATAATTTCCATTTGGATTGATGACTGAAAATATCAGGCTCGGCCACCCAGTTATTGATTTTTTTTTCCGTGCCCGAAGTGACCGTCTGTTCCTGGCCATGTGCCTGGAGCTGTTGCCGCCACTGGTATTGCGGGGCAAGTTCTTTCACCGCTTCCTGTCTTTGTAAAATAATGGTGGCACTGGCGGGATGCAGCAACCATCCGGCGTATTGTCCATTACCTTGTTGCGAAGTGGTACGGTTGGTATATTGATACAAAGAGGCCTGGCCAAAAATGTCAAGGTCGTTGGCGTAAGGATGGGTAGCTGAGCGAAAACTTTCTCCATCGGGTCTTTCCAGGTAATCGCCGGCGGCTATTTGTATTTCCTGCTGGTTGATGCTGAACAGGCGCCTGTAATTTTCTATAGCGGTATTATTGTTGGCAGCCATTATTACCAGGCGGATAAATACCGCGATAAGCAATACACTTGCAACAGAAACATACAGAAGGCCGGTTGGGTATAAATAATACAAGGCGGCTATCAGCAAAATGATAACGCCAAACCTTGTCCATGCAATGGTATCCTTTCTTTTTTTTAGCAACAGCAACTGGTTGTTAAGCCTATCTGTTTCCGATGTATAAATGGCCTGCGGAAAACTTTTGTGGTTCATGCGGCTAAACTACGGCAAAATGGGAATTGGGAATCAGGAATTTGGAGTTAGGTAAGACCCGGTGACGAAAGGCAGGTCTATGCGAATAAAATAATGTAAGGATCGCAGCCTGCAAGCTTTCCTGGCACAGTATATCATTGCCCGTGACGGCTTTGCACCTGGTGTCTTCTGCCTTTTGCCTTCTTGATATTTATCCGTATTTTTGCAGGCTGTTGTTATATAAGCCTGAAGCTGAATAGCAGTACAAAGGCAGAAGAGTGCGACGCCTGCCGGACAGGCAAGGATGATGAGCTACGGTAAAATACCTGGTTCATAATTGTGTCAGCTTATTTTGCCTGCAATGGGGCCGTATTGGTTTTGACAGCATAGATCTTTGAGAGTGTAAGCATGCAGTGCATTGTGTGATCAGCACTTTAATCTTGAACGCACAAACTTCAAATGGCAATACTCAGTATGCCATGGCTGCCTAATCAGTGATTAAGTAGTCATTAGGGCCGCTTGAGCAGGTTCGCCTGTTACCATGCTCCGCCGCCGACTAACAACAAAAACAGGATGCTGCAACCGAAGGCTGTGACGGTTGCTTAAGACCATCCAGCTAAGCCCTGTATTGGTTTGTTTCTTTCCTGTGCAGGGCCGACAAATAATAAGGAAATAAGCATGTAGAAAGCTTTCGGCGAATATGTTTGGACGGGAGTTCGACTCTCCCCAGCTCCACAATTATCAGTGAACTGCCGTAAAGGGCAATCAGCTTAGACCCCGCTAATGCAGCATTGGCGGGGTTTTTTGTTTTGAATGTGTACAAGACATTACGCAATTTTACCTACCGTTACGCTAAAGTTCAGTGTGCAAATCGTTGAGCAGCTGTCTACCTTTACAACTGCTCACAAATACTTACACAACACACTTATTATTAACACTTTGTGTCATGGCAACCATTAAATAATGGAGCGCCTTGATACTAATTTTATAACTATAAAAAAGTGTGTTATGGAAAGGAGTTTTGGACTTTTATTTTTTCTTAGAAAGACAAGAATTATTGGTTCTCGAGAAGACGATATTTTCGTTAGAATAACTGTTAATGGGAACTATTGTGAAATAAGCACTAAACGAAAATGTGACAGATCGAGGTGGAATGGATCTTCGGGGCGGGTAATAGGCAAGACTGCTGATGCAAAACAATTGAATTCTTACCTGGATACATTTCAGCAAAAAATTTATGAGGCAAAACGCCAGCTTCTTGAAACAAATCAAGAAGTGACTTCGGAGGCAATAAAGTCCCTTGTAATAGGCGTTGATGGCAAGAAAAAGCATACACTGATGAATGTTTTCCGGTTACACAATGAGCAAATGAAAGAGTTGATCGGCAAACAATATGCACCGGCTACATATGTACGCTTTGAAACCACCATTCGCCACACAAAAAATTTTCTTTTCTGGAGATACCAAGTGCTGGATATCGATATTCGTAAAATAGATTACGAACTAATTTCTCAGTTTGAATTCTGGTTCAAGAGTGTTCGCAATTGCGATCATAATACTACTATGAAATACCTCGGTAATTTCAGGAAAATTGTCAACCATTGTTTGAAACATGGATGGTTGCAGAGGGATCCCTTTCTTGGTTTTAAGATGGGTAAAAAAGAAGTGCATCGCACCGCACTAACTGAATACGACTTAATAGTTATTGCTGAACGGGAATTTTCTATTGAAAGATTAAATATAGTTAAAGATATTTTTCTATTCAGTTGCTATTCCGGGTTAGCATATATAGATGTAAAGAATCTTAAGAGAAATGACATTATAATAGGGGTTGATGGCGAGGAGTGGATAATAAACAGGAGACAAAAAACAAAAACTGCCTTTCGAATCCCGTTGTTGCCGGTTGCCAAACAGATTCTTAAAAAATATTGCAATTACTCATATCCCATAAGCAACGATTGTATATTACCCACCCTGAGTAATCAAAAAATGAATGCCTATCTGAAAGAAATTGCTGATTTGTGCGGCATAAGCAGAAAATAAAGTAGCTAATGGATGTAGGTTTAATCCTGTTTCGGTTTATGGGAGTTGCGAATGGCGATCCGCGTATTGGCCCGTCTCACGTGAGTTTATACGTCGCAATAATTTGTTGTTGTTTGCAACAGGATGCGTATAGTTCTATAACTGTAAATAGTAAAGATTTAATGAAACAGGCAAAGATATCGGGCTTGGGCACATATTACAAATGTATTCGTGATTTGACAGAAGCGGGTTATATTAAATATGTGCCATCTTTCAATCCAATGATAAGGAGCCATATTTATGTCGTTGAAATTAAAGAGTAAATTGTTATTGTCAAATTAGTATAACAATTATGGAAAAGGTTAATACAATTCCGATTTTAGTTCCTATAGCCCAAGAAGAATTCTGGAACCAAATGAGGGCTATAGTAAGCGATGAAATCAATAAGTTCCAAGTTGCTAAACCAGAGGACGGCAATTATCAAACTGCTGGTCTTACTTATAAACCGTTGTTTAAAATAACCGAAGTTTGCAATATCTTCAATGTCAGCCGACAAACGATTTATGAATGGATAAAACACGGTAAATTGAAGCCATATAAAGTGCGTTCAAGGTTATATTTTCTGTGGAATGACATACAGGCGATGCTGACCAGTTAAAAGGAAGATAGTGCTAACTATACTCTTGTCAATCTGAATCTTGTTATTATTTAACCCAAGATGGCACAACACACTATTACTGTTAAGAAATTTGTTTGCTAATTCACATCAGAATTAGCAACTGCAGAATAATTTGTTAGACGCCTAGTTATTATTGACACTTCAATCTCTTCGTAGTTCCCTTCTTATGTATCTGAATACTCCTCAATTCAAGTAAATTAGGACGTTTGCTTTTCGCTATTTTTAATAAACTGGCTGTTGTATACGTTACCACGCTGATATTACAATCGGGCGAAGTGGTCATTCATAGCCAAAAAGAAAAGGTGCAATTGCGTGTGGATAAATAATTTTATCAAAAATTTGGTATTAACATTCAATTAAAAATATATTTACCGCGTCAATACAACCCCCCAATTAACCCCTAACATTATGTTTCATTTATTTTTGCACGCAGCAAACCGAAGACGGCTTGCCCTCCACATTTTTATTTCCGATCCTGATCTAAATCTGCAAAGGCTTTCATAAAAATTTTATGATGGTTTGACTTCGACCTTCATGTATCCATGCATGATGGGTTAGCGAGGTTTGCGTGTACTAAAAATATTAGTAATAAAATTATCTTATGCTTAGAATATTAGTAAGTTTTGCCCTGACTGTTTGGATAACTGGTACTGCATTTGGCCAATGCAACAACGTAAATCTGGCAGCCGCCAGACCAACATCTGCGGCTTTCGGTTCCGCAACGGGAACAAATATGGAACCCTCCAATGCCTTCGACGTAGGTGGCAATTACGACCAATCACGCTGGGGCGCACCTGATGGGGGGCTAACCCATTATGTGGGCATCGATTTAGGACAAGCCTATAATATTTGCACCGTATACATCGTGATGGGCACACTGGATTATGCGACCAGTTTGAAAATTCAGGGCTCCAACGATATGTCCACCTGGACCGATTTAATCAGCCTAACCAACAATACGCAAAGTACAATGACGATAGATAATCTGCCGACCACCGGCACTTATCGCTATGTGCGGGCCCTGCTTTTAAACAGGGTATACGACTGGTCGTATTATAATATTTATCAGTTCGAAATTTATAACCGAGTGTCAAACACACCACCTTCAGTTGACCTCACTGCTCCTGTCAATGGCGCTTCCTATCTGCAGGGTACGAACGTTACCATGAACGCAACAGCTGCTGACCTTGATGGTACGATTAGTAAAGTGGAATATTACCAGGGCACTACTAAAGTGGGTGAAGCGATCACGTCCCCTTACACGTTTACGTGGACAGGCGCTGCCGTGGGAGCTTATGATATTGAAGCTAAAGCAATCGATAATGGAGGCGCATCTACCTGGACTGATCCGGTACATATTACGGTTGCAAACCCTCCAGCAACGCTCAAAAACTGGAATTTGAGTGGCAACAATATCAGCAATTCCAATATTGGTTTTGTTTCTATTGGGTCTTTTCCAACCACCTTGCCGAGCGACACTACGATTAAACTGACGGTAAAAGGCACCATTTACGCCAAAAAGCTTACGGTTACCCAAAGCCTTTGGGCGGATTATGTTTTTAATCCTGCCTATCGTCTCCGGCCGCTGCAGGAGGTGGAAAGCTTTGTCAATAAGCATCACCATCTTCCAGACATGCCTTCCGAAAAACAGGTAAAACAAGACGGCATCAATGTAGGTGATAACCAGGCGCGGCTGCTTAAAAAAATTGAAGAGCTGACACTGTATGTTATTAAACTTGACAAAGAGGTAAAACGGTTGAAAAAATTGACACAGCATCCCGCTTCAAAATAGGTTCCGAAGAGTAGATTAATCAGGGCGCCCCTTATGCAAAGGTTATTACTTATATGTATCACATGTTGTTTCACTGCCTGCACATTGCATGCGCAGCAGGTAGACAGCTTGCTGACGATGGGCGATAAGTTGGGCAAACGCTATATCAACAAACTATCTGCACAGTCGACCAGCATGACAGCGAATATTGATAAGCAAACAGTAAAATACCTGTCGAAGCTGGAGAAGCAGGAAGCCAGGCTGCAGAAAAAATTGGCGAAGCTCGATTCCAACGCCGCAAAAAAAATATTCGTTGATGCGAAACAACAATACCAACACATGCAGGAGAAAATAAAAAATAAATCAACTGCTTTCCTGAACACTTCGAACAAATACCTGCCTTGGCTCGATTCTGCATCTACGTCGCTGAAGTTCCTGGAAAAAAATCCCGTTGTTGCAGGACTAGGTGCTGAAGCCAGGAAATTAAAGGGTGCCGTAAGTAAAGTAAAAGAATTGGAAAACCAGTTCAGCCAAGCGGCAAGCGTGAAAGATTTTATCCGCCAGCGGAAAGAATATTTAACTGAACAATTAAGAGGCTATAATCTGGGTAGCGAGCTCAAAAATTATAATAAAACCGCATACTACTATTCGCAACAAATAAATGAGTACCGTGAAGCATTGAATGATGGAAACAAAGCCCAGCAAAAAGCATTAGAACTCCTGAATAAATTGCCGGCTTTTCAGCATTTCATGAAAAAAAACAGTATGCTGGCAAGCCTGTTTGCGGCACCCGGCAGCGAGGTAGTAGAACGGACATTGGCGGGTCAGCTTGGTTTACAAACCCGTTCTTCGGTACAAACAATAATACAAACCAGATTGGCCGCCGGTGGGCCCAACGCCCAGCAGGCCTTTCAGCAAAATATGGGAGAAGCTCAGGCCGCCATTGGTTCATTACGAAATAAGCTCAGCCAGCTAACCTCTGGTGGCGGAAAAGATTTGGAGCAACCCGATTTTAAACCCAACCAACAGAAAACAAAAACTTTCCTGAAACGGCTGGAATACAGCACCAATATCCAATCGGTTAAAAGCAACTATTATTTTCCTACGACCACCGATATCGCATTATCGGTGGGCTATAAGCTAAATAATAAAAATACGGTGGGCATTGGTGCCAGCTATAAAATGGGTTGGGGAAAGGATATCAAACACATTGCCATTAGCAGCGAAGGCATTGGCTTCCGGTCTTTTCTTGACATGCTTCTCAAAGGCAGTTTTTATGCCAGTGGGGGATTCGAATACAATTACCAGCAGCCGATTTATTCATTGCAGCAGATAAGCACATTGAATAGCTGGCAGCAAAGCGGTTTGCTCGGCATCAGCAAAATTGTATCCTTAAAAACAAAATATTTCAAAAAAACCAAACTGCAGTTTTTATGGGATGCACTCAGTTACCAGCAGGTTCCGAGAGCGCAACCATTTAAGTTCAGGGTGGGATATAGTTTCTAGAAGTGTCACTTGACTTTTATATAGTTTATTAAAAGATGTTTTGAACATATCATTTTAAATATGAAAGCTTTATTAATCGCGATTTTTTTGTTAGCTTCTTACTATTACTGCAACGCCCAATTGCCTCCTCCGGTTCAATCACCGGATGTAACAAATATCAACCGGTTTATCAATTTTCCAGTTAATAAAAGCACTGGAGTACCTCAAATAAATGTTCCTATCTACACGATTAAATGCAACGATTTTTCATTTCCTATTTCATTGGCGTATCATGCTGGGGGGATTCGGGTAGAAGAGATGGCAAGTAATGTCGGATTGGGATGGGCATTGATAGCTGATGGTGTTATAACTAGAACTATAAAGGGGTATCCAGATGAAATTGGGTGGTATTCAAATTACGGCCCTATACCTTACGTCTATCCCGTGGCGGATTACGACGAAACTGGAAATCTTAGCGGCTACAGGGATCAGATGCACGAATATGATGATTCGCAACCCGATATATTTCAATTCAGTGTTAATGGCCTTTCTGGAAGATTTTTGTTTGATAAGAACCGAAAGATTCACCTGCTACCGGAGCAGGACATAAAAGTCGAAGAGCTTAATTCCTCGTTGACAAGCTGGAAAATCACCAGCCCTGACGGAACACAATACATTCTGGGAGCGCCAAATGATTATGCACAGAGCTTAGCGGGAAACGGCAATACCTGGCCCACCGCGTACCATTTATCCAGTATAGTCACGCCTGACCATAGACATATTGACTTTCAATATGCAAGTGACGACATTTTACAAACTGTGCCTACTCATGGTTCTGGCCCTGCGGGTGGCGGAATACAACCACCTATATTCCTCGCGCCTCATGCCCAAGTAGTTCATTCAAACAAAATAACGAAGATTATTTCAGACATATGTACGGTGGAGTTTCATTATCAGAGCCATACGAGGGAAGATTACGCCGACAATATTGTAAACGGTGAAAACGTGGGTGCGTTGGAGGTCATTAACATTATAGACAATTTTACTAACAGCAGTCTGAAAAAATTTACGTTTACCACAAGTTATTTTACCAGTAATACTACTACCTGGTATCCAGCTGATAACTACCTTAAAAAAAGACTTCGACTTGACGAGATGAAAGAATGTGATGCTGCGGGAAATTGCCTTCCACCCTTCAGATTTAGTTACAATAAATTCAATAAAACATTATTTGATTATCTGCCGAATCGACTTTCTTTGGGACAAGATGCCTGGGGCTACTACAATGGATGGGATGATAACAAGTCATTATACCCACTTCTTCAGGAATCTGGTTTGACCGTAATACCAGGAGGAAACCGCGAGGGTAATGAAAATTATATAAAGGCATATATTCTCGACGAAATAACTTATCCGACCGGTGCAGTAACATCTTATCGCTATGAACCCATAAAATACTCGTCAGCCAGTTCTTTGGTAGTTGGTGGGCTGCGGGTAAAACAGATTTGGACTTCGGCTGGAATTCAGGAAGAACCAACAGTCAAGACGTTTGAATATGATGGTGTATCAATTGTAGGCGGTAGTCCTACGTATATATCTCATATTCTTTCTGATGATCTTCTTTGGGGGGACGACGCGCCTCCTGCTTGTAATCCGAACTCAAACATCCCTATTCCCACCACGATGTATAATACCGATCCGTTTGTGTTGTCTTCGGGATTGCTATCACAGTATATTTTTCACAGTAAGGTCGTCGAAAGGAACTCAACTGAAGGTTCTATTGAGTCATACTTTGATGATCACGAGTTGAGGGATGAAACGATAGATTTGACTAATGCGACGTATCCCGCATTTCCAACTGCTCCTCTCCTGTCTTCAGGTAAACTTATCGAAGAAGTCTATAAAGATAAAAACGAGCGGACCGTTCGCGATATCGTATATAATTATTCAAAATCGGGATATTTGGCAATAGACAATGCTTATATAGTCTTTAAACCGTTTTGTTGGCCTCGAAAAAGGGGCTATCAGCTACTTAACGGGTATTCATACTTGATTGGCAAGGTTGAAAATGATTTTGACAACAACGGCGGTAATTTGACAATCACAACGACTTATGATTATGGGCAGCGGCCTACAAGTCCTGTTACCCAACCGGCTCTACACCATTTTCCTACGAAAGTGGCTGTTAATTCCAGTGATGGTTCAACAAGGGTCAGATATTTAAAATATGCTTTGGATTATAAAGCCGATCTAGGAACAGTGGGCGAGACCAGTGTAATGGATGATGCTTCTGCTGGAGTTCAAGAATCAATATCGGAATATAATGTTGCTAATCCTACAGAGACGCTAGAGACACGAGTAGTAAACGGGACGGAATTAATAACCGGAGCTACACTTTTGCAGTACAGGAAAGCAGTAGACGGTGATAATAACCCGGTTTTTAGTCTTGTGAAGACTAGTGATCTTCCTTTACAAAAGCCATTACAATTATCCACAAATTTTATGTCCAGGATTTCTCATTCTGGTAACACTTATCATTTTGATTTCAGCGATAAATATCAAGTTCAAAATATAATCCTCAAGTGCAACGAGAATAAGAATATTCTAGAGGCAATGGGACGTGACGGTTTAACAAAGTCTTTCATCTGGGGATATAATAACGAATATCTCGTAGCAGCAATTAACAATGCACCCTACAAAAATGTGTTCTACACAAGTTTCGAAGAGTTATCTGGCTCAGACGTTAGTCTTGTGGCTAGGGTAGGCAGAAAAAGTAAGTTGAACGGTTTTATAAAGGAATTATCAGGACTTGACAATGGGCAATATACTTTGAGTTTTTGGTCATACAAAAATGGCTCGTGGACATATGTGGAAATAAATCCTTACATCACAAACGGCTCCTACACAATCAATCTTGACGGGCAGCTTGATGACCTTCGCTTTTATCCTTTTCAAGCAGAAATGTTGACCTATACATATTTGCCAAATATTGGAGTGTCTTCCATCTCGGATATTAAGGGAAGAGCTTCTGTTTTTGAATATGATAATTTTCAACGGCTACATCTTGCAAAAGATAAGGATAATAATATTTTAAAAAAATATACTTATCAATATAATTCGCTTCCAGTATCAGGTCCGGATTGGGAGTCCACCGGAAGCTGGAAGTATGAACCCTGTCAGGTAAATCCGCTTTATAATACGAATAAGCGCGAAGTAGAATATAAGGATTTGAATCCCGGAAGTTTGACGTATAATATCAGTACGTGGCTGAAAGAAGGAGTCTGCAGCAGTTGTGACGTCGGTGCGTATGAAAATACGAGTACAGCAACGCGCTGCTCAACTGATGCCTATAATGTGAATACCGGCTTTCTCGAGCGCGAAGTTAAAGACGTTAACCCTTGTAGCCCTCTTTTTGGAACAACCCACTGGGTTTTTGATTCCTATTCATCGTCCTGTCCAATACCTACAGTATACGCAAGAATTGAATATGGAAATGTTTCTTATTTTGATTCAGAGGCAGATGCCGATATTGAAGTGCATTTTTATTCCGATGTAGCATGTACGCATCCGTTCAACGCAAATTATAATGTTATAGTTACGGCCCATAATTCATGCACAGGAGCAAACTTTGATTATTCAGGTGGGGGCGGAGCGGGATACGTCACCGTTATATCCCAAGCACCTCTCTACTATCCGGATGATCAGAATCAAAATTGCACATTCACATTTAACCTTCACCCAAGTTCACAGTTTACAGCTGTTAATTAATTTATTAGCCAATGAAGCCCTTAATTAGCTTATTAATCTTGGTTTTTGTTAGTAGTATATGCTATTCACAAATGCGGACAGTTTTATCTGCCGATTCAAGTGCCGTCCGCGAAGCGCGATCATTAAAACAGCGATTGGGCCTTAACGATCAACAGAGCGAAGCGATTAGAATGATAAGAAAAACCTGTCTAACAAAAATTGACAGCATAGTTGGCCTTCATTTAGATAGCAGTCTTTTGAGAAAATCAGTCCAGTCTCTAATTATATCGTATAGAAAGGCAATTGAAAACATCCTATTGCCTCAGCAATTTACGGACTACAAAGCGTTCATTTTTCAGCAAAGAACTGCCTTCCGGGCTAATGCGCAGGCAAACCATCAAGTTGTACGGGAGATCGACGACTATTTTTAATAGCAAGTGGACGAGGGCGTATAAAAATAGTACTATACTATATACGAATACAGCTGTTGTTCCACTTTAGGCGAAGTTATAAATGATTAAAATCAGTGTTTATGCGTTTTTATTCCACTTTTGGCGCTAGTTCAATAATTGCTCTTGTTATTTTGTTAAACCAACGGGTTTCGGCTCAATTAAATAAGCCTACAAATATCAATAACGTACCAAGCCCAACTGGTATGGTAAAAGAAACTCCATCTGGGTATTCAGCTAACACGATCTTAAATTTTACGCGCACTCAAACGGCACTTGGTCCAATTTCAAATGAGGCGGATTTTTTAAATGCAAATTTTTCGGACGTGCAGCAAGAGACAAAATATTCTGACGGTTTGGGAAGAAATCTTCAAACAGTACTACGTGAGTTTAGCCCCGGGGATAACCCTCATGATTTTGTAACTACATTTATGTATGACAAATTTGGTCATGAAACATATAAATATCTCCCTTTTATTTCGACTTCAGGTACCGGGGATTTTAAACAAAACGCCTTTGGAGAACAAGCTTCGTTCCTGCATGCAATGTTCAATGGAGAACAAGTATTATATTCCAGAGCCGTATTTGAACAGTCGCCTTTAAATCGAGTGCAAGCAACATTCGCCGCTGGGAATAGTTGGGCAGGTACAGAAGGAAGCAACGAAGAACATGGAACTCACCACAAATTTCTTTTTAATCTGGAAAGCGATAATGTTAAGAAATGGCAAATTGAAAGTAACGATCTTTCTTTCAATTCGTCATCAAATTGGGATATTGCGACAAATATACCATTTACAAACGGGTCTTATAATCCGGGTACACTTTACAAAGATGTAATCGAAGATGAACATGGGAATGCTACGGTAGAGTTTAGAGACATTGAGGGAAAGTTGATCCTTAAAAAGGTCCAAATAGGCGCTACTGCTCCAAATAATTATAACGGATATGTGGATTTCCTTTGTACTTATTACGTTTATGACGACCTCAATCGTTTGAGGTTTGTGATCCCTCCGAAGGTTGTATCATTACTCATAACCACCGATGTTAACTGGACTCTTAATTCTGCAGATCTATGTTATCGTTATGAATATGATGAAAGAAACAGAATGGTTGCAAAAAAAGAACCTGATGCTGATTGGAACTATATGTTATACGACTCGCGGGACAGGCTTGTTTATACACAGGATGGTAAAATGAGACTGCTCGGTCAATGGATGACGACTCTTTACGATCAAATTAATAGGCCCATTATCTCGGGACTAATACTGTATTCAGGTTCAAGAAATCAATTGAAATTGTTTTTAGAAGGAGTAAATCCTGAAATAGTTGGTACGCAGACTTTTAATGGGTCATATTCAAAATCTGTTAATGGAACCATTGTTCTAAATTCGCCCCAAGACGGTCTTCAACAAGCTGCACAATCCATAACATTGGAAAACGGGTTCTCAACCACAGGAGATTTTACCGCTGAAATAGTAAATAGCGATTTGCCTGGAGACCCATTCTGGACAGATTACCACGTTGCAGGGAATCCTATCCCTCAGGGTACGCAATTTATCCCTCTTATTCTAAAGTATTATGATAATTATGAGTGGGCGGATTTTCCTGATGCTTACTCAAAGGAATACTATGATAAACTAGAATCAGGTGGTAATAGCCACGTAGTAGACATGCCAACGCATGCAGAGTTTTCCCCCAAAGGATTGCCAACCATAACTCGTACCAGAGTCCTGGAAAATCCTAATATGTGGAATGTTGCGAATTCAGGAAGTGCAACAAGCGGTAATTGGATTAAATCAATTGTATATTATGATGATCGGGACAGGGTAATCCAAGCTCGTAGCGTAAATTATAAAGCGGGGATTGATATCGTAACTAATATGTACAACTTTTCTAACAAAATTGTAAGCAGTTATGCTGTTCATGACAATCCATCTGGTGGAATTCATCTCGGTGTGAAGACTAATATGGTTTATGATCAAAGTGGTCGTTTGCTGAAAATTAGTAAAAGTGTGTATACGCATGCATTGGATAGTTACGCAGCTTTAACAACAACCTTGTCGGAGTACCGATATAACGCTTTAGGGCAATTGAGTACAAAAACTATCGGACAAAAAAGGGACGAATATGACGCATACACGGCGATCCCAATTGAAACGCTGGACTACGAATATAATATACGGGGCATGTTAAAGGGAATTAATAAGGATTATGCTAACAAATCTGGTGCTCATGCTGATGATAGATTTTTTGGAGTTGAGTTGAGTTATGATTGGGGCTTTTCAAACAAACAGTATAATGGCAATATTGCAGGTTTTAAATGGAGGAGCAAAGGCGATGGCGAACAAAGAGCATATGGATTTAAATACGACAATACTAACCGTTTGTTGACGGCTGATTTTAGTCAATTTGACAATGGTGTTTACGGGGACAACGTTAACAATATGAATTTTGATGTGCAGATGGGCAATGGCACAGACCCAATGACCGCATATGACGAGAACGGAAATATTAAAGCAATGAAGCAATGGGGCTTAAAAGGGTCGTCGAGCCAATTGATAGATGACTTGCAATATGAATATGGACTACGGTCCAATAAACTTATTAATGTCCAGGAGAATTTGTCGGCTGGAACAGGGGGCACAAATTCTCAAATCGTTGATAACAAGTTAGGGGATTTTACAGATAGGCATTTAAAAGATTTGAATAGCGTAGACGGGTCTCAAAACGATTACGTTTATGATGCTAACGGAAATTTGATTAATGATTTAAACAAAAACATATCGACCTGGAGCGCGGGAATAATGAGACCTGGTATTACCTACAATCATCTTAACCTTCCGTACCAGGTAATGTTTACCAAAGATAAGAACACGCAAACAGCCGACGGAGTTATTACTTATATATATGACGCTGCTGGAAATAAGTTGGAAAAACGTGTTAAAGATTTTCACGCTGGGCCAAACCGCGACCAGGAGAAAAACATAGTGACAACTTATTTAGCGGGTGTCGAATATGAAAACAATAGCCTACAATTCATCCAACATGAAGAAGGGCGAACTAGAATTAGTGAAACTGTCCAAGTGATGGCTAGTTGCCTAATTCAACCTTGTACTATTTATTGGGATGGTCATGTGGAATGTCCTCCGCCACCGGTTTGTCCTGAACCAGGCTATGAATTTTTATTTGCGAACGATTATTTCATTAAGGACAATCTAGGGAGTGTCAGAGCCATACTAACTGACGAGCGGCATACTGATGCATATCCTGCTGCAACAATGGAACAAGCAAACGTTGCGCAAGAAAAGACTTACTATTCAAAAATTACTGAAACAAGTAAAGCGATTGCATCAATTCCAGGTTATCCTTCAACTGATACTTATAGTAATCCAAATCAATATGCATCAGAAATCAACGGGAGTACCAATAAAATTGGACCTGGAATTACTTTGAAGGTGATGGCTGGCGATAAATTTAATTTGCGAGTGAATAGTTGGTGGAATTCAATCGAAGCCGAGCCAAGTCCTGCTGCTCCAGTAGGCACACCAATTTTAGACTTGATCAGCGTACTATCTTCGGGGATAGGTGGTATACCTGGAAGCCACTCAACCATTTCTGAACTTCAGGATGGAACAATTCTAAGCCCAGCAATTAATCAATTCTTGCAATCTTCAAATCCATCTATTGGTAATAAACCCAAGGCTTTTGTAAACTGGATATTGTTTGATGAGCAATTTAAATTTGTTGAAAGCTCCAGCGGCGCTGAACCAGTCGGGAACAAAGGGGAATATAAAACTTACACGAGAGAAAATTTGCCAGTAAATAAGAACGGCTACCTATATGTATATGTAAGCAATGAGACAAACAATATAGCGGTATACTTCGACAATTTACAGGTGACTCATATCAGGGGGCCTCTTGTGGAGGAAGCGCATTACTACCCTTTTGGTTTGCCGATTGTTGGAATCTCTTCTAAAGCCGTAAACTTTGGCGGTAGTCAGAACAAGTTTAAATATAATGGCAAGCGGCTTGAGTCGGCTGAATTTGGTGATGGAAGTGGCCTAAACCTTTATGATTACAATGCGAGGGTCCAAGATCCCCAAATTGGTCGTTTTAATATGATTGATCCACATGGTGATAAATATGTGGAGAAATCTCCTTATGCATATGTTTCCAATAATCCTATCAATGCGACGGATCCTACGGGCATGGACATTCATCTGGAAGGTAAGGCTGCTGAAGAAGCATGGGGCGCTATGCAACGTGAGAATGCCAACCACGAGCTGGATGGCAATGGAATCGAAGTCCTTTCAGAAAAAGCAATGAATGACAACGGTGGTGAGAGCGATTATAATTTTAAAATCCAAGCCATATTGCCAGTGTACGAATCAATAATTCCTGCAACTTATGCTCACATTCGGGATGCCCAAAAAGTGGGTTATCCCTATATTTTAACTGTAGCACCAAAGGGAACGGGCAACAAAGCACGGGACATTGCTCTAGCCCCTTATGATTTTTTGGAGAGTTCGAGAGAGGTATACCGCGATGAATATCCGTTTGCAACTACTGTAGAGCATGGGTTATTTCCTTCTGTTCGTTCAGTACCCGCCTGGGAACAGCGAATACAAGGAAATCAAATTAAGGTCCTGCATGCGGCTATTGGGGTTGGAAGCAGATATTTTGTACTAACCGTGAGCAAAGAAGACCAGCCCGGAACTACAGCGCCTGCATTCTATTTCGTCCAAGCCTCAGGAAAAATACAGGCGTCGGAATCTCAGGTTAGAAGAAAGCAGTCTAGCACTTCTGACCAGCCTACGCAGCCAATCAATTTA
>Ga0068859_100000107_pt1 | contig 77874 bp, 137 predicted proteins | sample KBSSwiS22_FD_66585 | JGI IMG/M metagenome (GOLD analysis project Ga0068859, IMG submission 66585) | Switchgrass rhizosphere microbial communities from Kellogg Biological Station, Michigan, USA - KBS Switchgrass S2-2 | ecosystem: Host-associated > Plants > Roots > Rhizosphere > Soil ...
AGACAAGCGACGGCGACGCCGGTGTTCGACGCGTTCGGTCGCATCACCGCTGTCAACCTCACCGACATGGGCTCGGGCTACACGCGCATCCCGAACATCGCGTTCATGGTGCGTAGCGGTGTACCGCCGCGAAAGATCGCGAAGGCGTTCGCCGTCATGGCGAATGGCACGCCGGCGCTCGCGCACGCAACACTCGCTGGACCCGCCGTCAACGCGGTGGTCCTCGACAGCCCCGGTCGTGGCTACGTCAACGTGCCGGATGTCGTTCTCACCGGTGGAGGTGGAACCGGTGCGGCGGCTCACGCACGACTCGAGCTCGATCGCGTCGACGTCTTGTTCCGAGGCGCTGCGTACCCGCAAGTCGGAACGACCGTCGTCTTCACGACGTACTTCAAGAATCTTTTCCCGAACGGACCCGCGCAGGCCGGCCCGTTCTCGCATCTGTTCAAGTCGCTGTTCAATGTCGGTGCGCGAGCGCCGATCATTGCTACGGCGCCCGTTCTGGCCTGATCGACACCTAGGGGATGCACATGTCTGACATCGACGATGACGACCGCCCGCAAAACGAAGACGACCTCGACGAGGACGAGGAAGAGGAAGAGGAAGAAGAGGTAGCGGAAACCGCTCCTGCGCAACCAGCGCCGGCGGCGCCGAATCCTGTTCCTCCCGCCTCGGTCGGTGTCGGAAAGCCTGTCGATCGCAACGGGCAACCAAGAAAGCGCAAGAAAAAGAAGCGCGGCGAGCAAGAACCGCGTGAGGCAAAACCACAAGATCCCGCAAAGCCAAAAGAGGGCGATCTCATGTGGGAGTGGGTCATTGACAAGTGCACCGAGCGGGGCATCTACCCCGGTCACGTCAACATCCGCATCGCACGCATCGATGTTGGGCGCGAGGTGACCGTCGGCAACCTGCAAGGCGACCGCGTTCTTGGCGACGACAACCAGACGGCCGCCGAAGCGCTCTACGAAGCAATCGTCGAGTCCTTTCACATCCCCGCGCAGCTTCGCGGACCGATTCTTTACAATGTGATCTTCTCGATCAAAGGCGACCGCGGCTTCAGTCACCGCGGGCAGATCAATCTGCCTTCAGTCGAAGAGATCAACCGCCGCAGGCAGAGCGAGTGGTACCCCGGTGCGCCGCAAGCGCACCACGGCGGCTACGTTCCTCCGCCGCCGCGCTACTCTCGCAGCGACCGCGATCGCGAAGGGCCACGCGGTTATGGTCGCCGCGATCGTGACGACCGCGATCGCGATTACGACGATCGTGATCGTTATGATGATCGGCGCGATGCACGTCGCGGTGTTGGCGCGCCGCCGCCGGCGACCCATTCACAACCGTACCCGCCGCAATACGGACCGCCGCCGGGCTACTACGACGATCGCTACGATCGTGGCCGCCGACGTGATCGGCTCGAGCGCGAGATCGACGATCTCAAAGACCTCGTGCGCGATTTCATCCGTGGCGGCGGCAATGCCCAACCGCAACAGCAACAAGGACCCGACTTCGCTGCGCTTCAAGCACAAATCCAACATCTCGAAAAGACGTTCGGTGTGAAGTTCACCGTCGCTGGTCTGGGAGCACCTCCCGCACCCGCACAACTTCCGCAACAAGCGCGCGATCCCGAGAGCCAAGAGTTCGAGCAGGTCATCGCTCGAAAGGTCCGAACTGGCGTCGGCAAGCGCATCGATACGCTCCTCGAAGAAATTCTCGATCCTGAAACCGCAGAGAAGAGGCGCGCTAGGCGCCAAGCTGAGGAAGAAGACGAGGAGGACGAAGACAAGCCGGAACAAGACATCGACGTCGTCGATCTACCGGTGCCCTTTCCCGGTACGGAAGTTCCGCTTCGCTATGCGAAGAGCAGAGAGACCGGTGAATTCTCCATTTGGCCAAGCATCGGTCTCAACTTGCCGGTCGTCATGGATCGACACGGCGACAAACTGATCGATCTCCTGTCGCAGTTCGCGAAGGGCGGCTTTGCCGGGCTCGGTGGAAGGCCGCAACCCCCACAACAAATGCCTCCACGGCAGAACGTGAACGGCAGCGGAGTCGGGCACGCGCCTCCACCACCCGCTCACGAGCCGCCACCGCCTCCGCCGAGGGATGACGACGACGATTTCCGGCTCTAGAGGAGATCGAGTACACTCGCGGCATGAGCCGTAAGCGCCGACGACGCAACCCCATCACGGGTTCAGCCAAAGTTCGCTGGAATCCCATCGACACGAAAAAAGTCGTGTGGGCGGTTGGCATCCTCGCCGGCGCCGGCGCCCTCGGCACCATCATCTACTTTGCAACGAAGAAGAAAGAGCCCGAGCTCACGACGAACGAGGCGACACCTCCGACCCCCTCGACGGTCACGCCCGCAAAAGATTCGCACGCCGTAGCACCGACGCGATCGACCCCCCAGGGAGCAGCATCCGAAGCGCCGATGGCGTTCGCGCAGGCTCTTCGCTACTCGCCGCCGCCACTCAATCCTGACACCGGCGATTACTGAGGCGCGCCCGTGCGGCTGCCGCGAATCGTCAACCGTCTTCGCTGGTCGCGCTTGTCGCCGACTGAGAAGAAAGTTGCGATCGGTCTGGGTGCCGCCAGTGTACTTGGTACGATCGTGTACTTCGCTACGCGAAAGAAAGAGCTGACGTTCGCCGAGCTCGCGGCAGCGGTCCCGAACGATCAGCGCATCGCCTACGGAAGCACCATCCACGGACAGATGGTGTTCAACGACGCGATCGGGCGCCTCGCACCGCTTCTCGGACAAATGCTCGAAGGCAACATCATCATCATGCAAGATGCTTCGGCGCTGCGGCGCATCGTCGAGCACCAAGGTGTAAAGGCGTTCAACCTGGCAGTCGGCGCGTTCTATCCCAGCGGCACCTACTCGACGGACGAATTGGCGAATCAAGCGCACTGCCAAACGATCGCAGCGCAGCTCGTGACCTTGCACGACGATTGGCTCTGGCCGTTCGAGCACACCGTGTATCGCGAGCCGGACATCGTGCAGCCGCAAACAGGAGCGCGCTACGCCGGCAATCCGATTCCGGTCGATGATCCGCGGTGGCATGAAGCGCGACAAGTGGCGATCAATGCGAGCGTCAACAAGACGATGCACGCAATGGACTTCGGCACGGCTGTCGACACGTACAAGGCGCTCACCGGCACGCCGAACCCAGCACCGATGGGCTACCTCTACGTGATGAAAGTGCCCGCCGAGACACGCGATGCGCTCGCGCGGCTCGCGCGTGACATGGCGGCGAAGAACAACAAAACGCTTCCGACGGTAGACGCCAACAACAAACCGATCCTCGAGCCGCAACTCACGATCATTCACGCATCAGTCGGTGCGGTGATCGCATCGCAGATGATTGATTTGCTCGAAGGCCCAAACAGCCCGTGCATCCGCAAGCTCACGCCAGAACTCGTCTTCTCGATGTTCGCCGCAACGCTCGGAACGGTGCTTGGACTCGCGTTCGGGCCCGCTTTGTCCGCAGTCAGCGTTGCGGTTCAGATCGTGTCGACGATCAACAAGCTCGCGAACCTCTCGAAGTAGCGATAGGCTCTCGCACATGCCCCTCAGGAGTGGCTCGAGCCGGAAGACCATCAGCTACAACATCCGGAAGCTACGCCACGAGGGCTACCCCCAGAAGCAAGCGGTGGCAATCGCGATGAACAATGCACGAAGACACCCGACGCGGCGCCGACGCGCGCGCGAAAACCCGATCAAGAAGACGACGCTCTACTGGATTCTCGGCGGCGTCGGCGTCGTCGGCGTGGGCGGCCTCATCTACTGGCTCGCAACGCGCAACAAAACGGCCGCGATGCAGGGCGGCGGAGGCGCACCCCTTCCTCCCCCGCAAGGCGGAGGCGGTGGTGGCGGAGGTGGCGGTGGCGGAGGTGGCGGCTCACCGACTCCTGCGGGCCCACCACCGAATCCAGCGAACTACAACGGCGGCGCGAACAACCCGAACTTCGCGAACGACATCAACAAATGGGTGCAAAGCGCGGTCGGCATCCTCAACACAATCAAAATGGGGAGCGAGACGTTCAACGTTCTCTACTCCACGATCCAAGGCGTGATCGCGCAATTCGGCTTCCTGCTCCCGGCCAATCCGCTCCCGGTTTTCTGATCGCCAAACGGCGTGATAGGCTCGTCTCGTGCGTCGACGAAGGCGTAAGCGCAATCCCAGCGACCATTCGTTTCGCGCGATCGCGTGGACGATCGGAATCACCGCGCTCACGGCCGCGACCGGCGCGGTCGTCGTCTGGTACATCAACAAACGGCTCTCGCCGCCTCCGGAAAAACCGGCGATCGACGTCGAAGTCGGCGGTAAAATTCCCGAAGACATCAAGAACTGGTGGGCACGACAGCCGCCGGGATCACAGGTGGCGTGATGCGACGCAAACGACGACGAGCTCGACACAACCCGATCCCGACCTACGCGTATTGGATCGCCGGCGCCGTTGGCGTTTCAGCGGTCGGCGGCCTGATCTATTGGCTCGCTACGCGCAATAAAGCGCCTCAGCTCACCACCCCGAAGAGCACGCCAGCGACATCTTCACCGTCACCGTCGCCGTCGCCTCCGCCCCAAGTACCACCGCAAACCATTCCGTCGTCACCGAGCCCGTCACCATCACCGTCGCCTACTCCACCACCATCGCCGTGGGCGGAAGCGCAGTCTCCAGATGTGGGCATGTGGCGCCTCGCAACGGCAACTCAATTCTCGCAGTAAGAGGGCAATTTGTTCACCGCAGCCGACGACGCAAAATTGGGCGTGAAGGTGGTGCATTCGCGGTACCCCGACGGCGAAGAGGGCATCCAAAAGTCGCTCGCGACGATCTGCCAAAAGATTCGCGACGGCGCACCGACCGCTGCGATGAAGAGCTTTGCAGCAAACGTCATGCGGGAGTACGGACTCCCGACGGGCGCCCGAGCGCAGGGTGCAGCCGCGCTCGATCACATCCGAAAAAACGTGCTCTACGCACCGGACGCGCTCGGGACGGAGCAGATTCAAAGCGCCAACATCACACTTTGCGTAGAAGGTGCACCGATCTGCATTCCATGCGGCGACTGCGATGATCTCGTCACGGCGCTCGGCACCGAGCTCGCTGCGCTCGGGCTCGAGGTCCGCGTCGTGCGCCAGATTTTCGGCGGCGGCCACCAGCAACACGTGCTCATCGAGGTCAAAGACGAGGACGGGATGTGGTTCCCGCTCGATCCTTCGAGCAAGACGATGCCGGCGGGCCAGAAGGTTCCTGCACAAGAAGAGACGTACCACTCACCGTTCGACGACGCGCCGCCGGGCGCGCAGTTCGTCGGCATCGGCGCTCTACCGATGTTCCGAGCTGTCGGGCGTTTCGAGGACGATGGATCACAACAGGTCTGGAAACACGAGCGGTGGGAGCAGATCGGGCTCGGAGCACCGCTCGAACAGGTCGCGGCTTCGTGCTGCTCCGCGTGTGATAAGAAGAAGGAAGACGCGATGACGCATCACGAGCAGCGACCGCACTTCAGCCGACCGAGCAGCGGATTCGGCGCACCGTGGCCGGGCGTGACGGCGTTCGTGCCGCAATGGGCATGGCTCCGGCAGTTCTGGCCCGCGTTCGATGCGCAAAGTCGCTCGTGGGAGGACACGATTCACGCCGCGTACCTGCGCGGCGAGGCAAAGAAGTGGGTCCCGAACGATCCGGTCTCGCGAAGCGATCTCACCGCGTTGATTCTCGCGTCGGCATTCTCGGCTCGAGCCGTCTCCACGATGCCCGACCAGGGTCTCCGCGCATCAGATGCGTTGAACCGCACCTGGTACATCATCGCCGAGAAGCTCGGGTACACGCCCGACACGACGATCGACTCGCTCAAGTCGCGCGTCCAGAAAGAGCAAAACCCAACGACGGCCGCGGCGCAGATCGCTCTCTTCGAGCTCCTCATCATCGTCGTCTACGTTGCAGCGCTCGCGGTCGTGTACTGCTTCGCCATCTACTTCGCGGCGAAGATCATTGACTCGCTACTCGCGCGAATCGTTGCGTTCGCCGAGCTGATCTATCTCCAGATCCAGGTGCAGAAGATCGTCGATCGGCATCTTGCTGATCCGAACCTTCCGTGGACCGACGCTGAAAAGAAGATGCTCGACAACCTCGAAGCATTGCAGCGCGGCGCGCACAACGCGGTGACCGCTGCACCCGCGCTCACACCACCGGGCAGTGACGAAACACCGGCGTGGGTCTGGATCGGTGGCGGTGTCGTGGTCGTCGGCGGCGTGCTCGCGATCGTCTACAGAGACGAGATCAAGCGTTGGCTCAACAGGTCCTCGCACAAACAGCTATCGGCGGGCGAAGCGCGTCGACGCAGGAGAGCAGCATGAATCACGTCGGAGCACTCGCCGCTGTCGCACGAGCACATCCACGCGCAGGGCTCGGTGCCAACCTCCCCGCGGAGATCGTGCAGGGCGTGAAAGAGCTGATCACGCTGCAAACCGACACCACGAAGGCCGAGATCAAGGCCGAGGTCGACAAGAAGGGCGAAGAGGCCAAGACGCGAGCTACCTATGTCGCGTTCGGCTTCGGCGCCGCCGGCGTCGTCGTAGGTGCGCTCATCATGCGCGCGGTGCGATGAGCGAGCAGCCCAAAACTGATTTTGGATCGTGGGCTCCGTTCGCGTGGGCCGCAGTCGTCACAACCACGTTCGGCATCTTTCTCGGCACGCTCTACCTGAAGAAGAAGTCGCAATGAACCCGATCGAACAGCTCGCGCGCGGACTCGGCGCAGGACCCTTCCAGCGAATCCCATCAGCCGGAACGATCGCGCCGCCGCAACCGCGTGTCGGCCCATCACCGATGGCGACTGCGACACCGCCCGTGCTGACGTCGGAGGGAACGAGCCGTCGGATGCGCATGGAGCAAGCCCTACCGACGAACCAATCGTCGGTCGGCTCCAACTATCAGTGGGCGATCTTGAACGTGGCGGCGAACATCGGCGGTCACACGTTCCAGGCTGGCACACGGATCGCGGTCGCACCGTCACAAACGTCGACGAGCGGCGGCGGAAAAGCGCACACGACGTCCATCGTGACGAAAGTTTGGGCCAAATTCGGCCAGACGTTCGACGCCTCAAGCTGGGTCGAGGGCGCGATCTCCTCAAGCTTGTACACGCTCACCGGGCAGACGGCGACGTGGAGCACCTCGACTGGATTTGGCGCGATCGACGAAGGCGCGAAAACCGCAGCGGTTGGCGGACTCGGATTCGCCGGCGGTTTTCTCATCGGTGCGGCCGTCGGCGCGGTTGCGCTCTTGATCGGCGCGGACATCTATTACACACGAAAAGAGCAGAACGAGCGCTACCGACGCGCCGGCTACAGCGGCCGTTGATGTAGACTGCGCTCATGCTCTTGTGCATGGGCAGAGACGTCGCGTTCCTGATGCGCAGCGGCCACGAGTTCGAGGCCAAGCGCAAACGAGACGGCATGTTGTACGACTCGACCGGCAAACACTGGTCGAAAGACAGCCTGCTCATCGCGCCGTTCGAGCAAGGCGAAGACGAGGTCGAGCACGACGGCGCGCGCGACTACTTCGGTTCCGACTACGCGATCTTCCGCGGCGGCATGATCCCACCACCGCGTTCTTTGAAAGATGGCTGGCGCAACCTCGGCGAAGTGAAAGAGATCTACTACGACCGCGCCGGCAAGTACGAAGGGCCGTTCAAGCATGCGTTCAACAGACCGCGCGGAATGTGGCGTCTGATTTTCCCGTTCTCGCGCCGCGCGAAAGGGCCCGCGCTGCTCTACGCGCGCAAAGGTTGCTACCGCGTCGAATTTCCCGAAGGCGCGCTCATCGACACACGCGGAATCGTTTTGCCCTAGCGCTTCTTGCGCGGCCAGAGCGTGTAGACCGCAAGGCTCGTGCTGATCAGCGAACCGATCCCGAAGACGAGTGCTGCCCGACGATACGACGTCGCAGCTTCGTCGTACTTGTTCGCGGAAGACAAAAGAAGCGCGCGAGAATCCGGATCGGCTCGAGGTGCCATGTCGCGAGCAGCATTCGCGTCTTGTGACGCCGCCGATGCCTTCGTGTAGTCGTCGTACGCTTTGTACCCCGTGAGGCTCGCGGCAACGAGACTGCTCACACCGAAGACCCACTTCTCGGCTGCCATGCTCGCGAGAGTAACGCGCAGGCGGTGCAATTTCTATGTGGGCGAACCCGAAGCGCCACCGGCGGCGCCGCCTTGCGCGATGCCCTTGGCCGTATCCGACGTCGGAAGGCTCTTCGGGCGGATGAAGAGAAAGTAGACGGCCGTCCCTACAATTCCGAGGCCGCCAACCACCAAAAGTGCCTTCTTCGTCGACTTCTTCATTCCCTGACACTACCACGGGTGGAAATTGCACCGCATCGCCTGGGACGAAGTCTCTGCGCCAGTGATTGCATCGGTGCCCGATCCGCGCGTACACTCCCCGGTGTGGCCAGCTACAGCGAGATCATGGCAAAGCAGCGTGACGCTGCACCCGATCACGCCGCAGCGTCGCGCAAACGCGTACCGGTCCTTCATGCAGACGAGAGGAAAAAAATGAAGCGCAAGCGACGAGCAACGAAAGCCCAGCTTCGGGCGCTCAAGAAAGCTCGAGCGGCGAAGCGCCGCAAGCACGCCGGCGAGGGCGTCGTCCGTCGCGCGAAGAGCGGCAAGTTCTCGAAGCGCGGCAAACACATTGCCGGTCGCGTCGGTGCGGAAGCACGTCGTCGTCGGCGAGGAAAGAAGCGTCGTCGCAGCGCGCGCGAGGCAGCACCGCCGCGCACGAAGCGAAACCGCGCAGCCACGAAGGCGCAGAAGCGCTATTTGCGCGCCGCACGCAAGGCGAAAAAGCGCCGGAACACGTCGTCGCAGAAGGAGCTTCTGGCCGCGATCCGCGGATTGAAGCCCTACGCACCTCGTCGCAAGAAGCGAAAAAAGGGCAAGCGACGCAGTGGCAAGAGCACCAAGCGCTTGACGAAGCGCACGAAACGCGCTTCGCTACGGAAAGCGAGCACTCGTGCGGGGATGTCGAGGCGTTCAGCGAAAAAGAGGAAGAGCATGGCCCGCAAGAGGAAAAAGTCAGGTCGTCGTCGCAAGGGACATCGTCGCGCCACGAAGAAACAACTTCGTGCGCTCTCGAAGGCGCGTGCTCAGCGCAAGCGCAACTTGCGCCGCGGTCGTGGCCGTCGCCATCGAGTGAAGGGCTACGTCGCTCGTCGGCGCAAGTCGCGTTGGCGAGTTCCGTCGCACCTCTCGCGAGAGGCGCGTCGTCGTCGCCACGCGCACGCATTCGACAACCCGATGGACGGGATCGAGTTCGGCATCGCGCTCTTCACCGGTCTCATCGGCTACGGCGCGATGAGCTTCGGTCGCCGCTACCTCGCTGCTCACCGACCGGAGGCGAGCGGATCGCTTTCGGGCGTGATGGCGATGGAGCTCGCACCGATGGATTGGAAGCAGTGGTTGCTCGGCGCCGTTCTCACGATCGGTCCGACAGTCGGCGGCCACTTCATCAAGAACAAACCGCTTCGCAGCGTCGTCCAGGGCTTCGGCTTTGGCGCCGGCATCGCGACCGCGGGCAAAGCGCTCGACGACGGCATCGCCATGCTCACGAAGAAGACCGAGCTCGGCGCGCTGCTCTACGCGCCGGAAGTTTCGGCGCAGGCGTACACCAAGCCGCAAGGCACGGGCGCCGGCGCTCTTCCGGAAGGCGAGTGCGAAACGTGCGGGCGCAGCGACGGTCTCGGCAAGTGCTGCCGTTCGTCGTACACGGGCGCACCGAACCGCATGGACGTGCGAGACAACCCGCCGTCCGTTCCTCCGGCGCAAGCCCAACCCCCGATCGAGGCACCGCCGCCCGTCGTCAACAACATGACGCCGCGTGACATCCCCGTGCCGCCGGCGCCTCCTCCGCCGCCGCAGATCGCGCAACCGCAGACGCCGACGTTCACGCCGCAAGTGCCCATCGGGCAAGCGTCGCCGAGCCCGGTGCCCGCAGCACCGATGCCGCAATCGCCGATCGTCGGCGTGCGTGGCTTCCCGAACAGGATCGCCGGACCCAACTACAACTGGGGCAACCCGAGCGACAACTGATCTCCGAGATTTCGAGATGCTTGAGCCCCAACGACGAAAGTCCGAGGGGCTGAGGCATTGAAAAGACCAGAGTCGCTCGTCATACAGGTCTAGGAACTACCGAGCGAAAAGAAAGAAGAAGACATGCAGAAGATCACGCAAGAGCGCAGCCGTCCCGAGCCGACCCGAAGCATCAACCGCACCCCGATCGTCAATCGGATCAAGGTCGACAAGGACCTTCGTGACCGACGCACGATCGGTCTCGGCGTGCGCCCCGACGAGAGCAAGCTGAAGGCGGCGAACGCCGGCCTCGGCAAGCTCAAGGACGGACACATGCCCGATCCGAAGGAGCTCGGACTCGGCGCTCCGTTCAAGGGCGGCGAAGGCGCGCCCCCGATCGCGTCGCAGATCGTTCGTCGTGGCCTCGGCGATTTCGTCGACGCCATCCGCAACTCGGTCGCGTGCCCGATCTGGAACATGCCGGTCGTCGAGAGCTCGCGCGGCACCTTCGGTGGCCCGCTGCTCGACACGGACATCACCCGCCTCTTCGGAGCGAGGATCAATCCGTTCGGCTGGAACGACACGACCGAGGGTCTCGACTCGTTCGACACCACGCTCGCGGAGAACGGCAAGACGCAGACGGCGATGCTCGTTTGCGCGGTCGGCTGGAAGCTCCAGCCCGAGCCGCTCTGCTTCACGCAGGAGATCAACGCGTGGACGGCGCCGGAGTCGACGGCGACGCAGCCGTTCTCGCCGAACAACTTCACCACGAACGACCTCGCTGCGATCCTCGGCCAAGCCGTGGACACGCAGGACTTCGAGCCCGCCGTGCTCGAGTGGGGCTGGCCGCAGAACTACGCGTGCTGGCACATGGTCCGTGGCTACCACCTCCGCTGGATGGTCGGTCAGCACACGAACATCTTCGACGAGTCGCTCCGCAACACCGCGGTGATGCCGACGAACGCGCAAGAGGGCTCGGCGTCCTCGAGCGAGGTCGACATCAACGAGTTCATCCGTCGGGTGAACGACCGGTACACGGGTACCGGCGGTCTCGGCAGCAACATGGTCGCCCTCAAGTTCGACACGATCCGCCTCGGCGTCGTGGCGGGCGGTGGCAACGTCGGTCGCTTCGCTCCGTCGCGTACGGGCGAGCTCGCTGGCGCGACCTACGGCGGCATGGACCTCCGCAGCTTGCTCAAGAACAACGACGAGTTCCGCAAGCTCACGATCCCGTACTTCCTCAACGCGGCGATCCCGATCGGGCTCTTCGCGCAGGAGTCGGACAAGTTCCAGGCGGACATCATGCGCGCGTACCTCTCGGCGACCCAGTCGCCGGGCAACGCGGGCGGAACCGTTCCCCCGGCGATCGTCGACGCGGCGAACATCGCGCTCGGCCCGACGTCGGCGTTCCTCGAACGCACGATGGATGGCGCTGCGGACGTCTCGCAGACCGTCTTCTCGCAGCGACGCCTGTTCAAGGGTGGCGATCTCAAGGTCGAGGTCGACATCAAGGGCTTCGAGGTCGACGAGGACTGGTACAACGTCCTCAAGAACAACCCGGAGCTCCGGGACGCGTTCATGTGCGAGTGCGGCTGCGGCTGGCCGAAGTGATTCGGCACGAAGCAGATTGACGGCGCGCGAGCGCAATCTTTTCGCTTCGACATTCTAACTGCCTGAGCCCCGACGGAGAAATCCCGAGGGGCTAAGGCATTGAAGAGGCCCGATGCCGAAGCTGACAGAAGAAGAGACCGAACGCCTCCTGGACAAGATGGTCGAAGACCGCATCAAAGCGGTCGGCCTCGGTGGTCTCGGACAGCATTCGCCGATCGTCTCGCCGTCCGGCCTTGGAGCTGCACCGCGCGTCGGGCTCGGCTGCGGTGAAGATGCGGTCGTCCAGATGCTCCACCACGGCTACCCGCGGCTCGCGCTCGTTCGCGCGCTCGGCGTGCCGCTCGCTCCGTGGGTCATCAGCATCCCCTTCACGTTCGACACGCCAGAAGCAGAGCAGACGCTCGCGAACCAGGGCACGGACGGCACGATCACGCAGGATGTGTTCGTCGAGGCAATGGTCACACGCGTGACCATCGATCGCGTGCCCGTCAGCCCGTTCGATGCTCCGGGCGACTACGCCTACAACTTCACGTCCGGCATCGAAGCAACGCTGCAAGTCGACGGGACGCCGCGCTACGAAGTCACGACCGACTTCACGCCGCTCTCGACGCTCACCGACGTGTTCAACGGCAACTCGAAGTGGCCGTTCTCGTGGTGCTTCACGTACATGCAGCAACTCAAGATGCAGCTCCGGAATCGCATCCAGCTTCCGGATGCGCCGGTGACCGTGATCATCAGCTTCCGCGGTTGGCAGCCGGTGACCGATCTCCTCGTCAACATGACGAACCGAAACGCCGTCGAGCGTTTGCGGCAACTCGGCTACACCGTTCCGGACAGCTATCTCGACTACTTGCGCTGATGGGCGCTGAAGGGCGCTCATGAGTGACGACGAGAAAAAGGAGCTGAGAGGACGAATCGAGGTGCTCGAGCGCCGCCTCGTTGGTCTCGGCGATCGTCCGAGCCCGACGTCGTCGTTGTTCGGCAGCAAGATTCTCTCAGCGGCCAAGCCGAAGAGCATCGAGTTCACGTCGAAGGGCGTCGACGAGGCGCTTCAAGGCATCGCGTCCGATGCGTGGGGCGGTCTACTCTGGCCGGGCCTTCGCGTGCCGACGCTGCCAACGCCGGACCCGGAGCATCGCTATCTCTTTCTGCTCTGCTCGTTCACGATGTCCGCCGGCGACACCGCGCGCATCGACGGTCTCCGCAACGGCTGGTCGATGGGCTTCGATCAAGTCACAAATCCGGGACAACAGGGGGAAACGCACCGCATCGTTGAGCAATGGATCAAGAGCCCGCTCTACAAAGGGCCGGACTTCAACGTGCTCTTCCACTTGCGCAAGCTCACGATCAACGAGCCACGACGCCCGAACCCGAGTGCCGTCGTCGATCCCGTGACGGGCTTTCTCGTTAGCACGGCGTTCAAGACGTCGGACACGCCCGCGCTGCTCTACAACACGATCGGCGGCGCCGTCGGCAACCCGTTCTACACCGGCCTCACCGGCTACGTGCCGCCGAACCGCGGACGTCCGTGGGGAAAACCTCTCGGCGGTCTCGGATCGTTTCAGGACATCAAGGCCGATTGGAGCAACCCCGGCGCGTGGCACGCGCTCGACATTCCGCTCAGGGGCCCGTGCCGCGTCGCGCTCTACGCGAGCGTGCAGCAAGGCAACCCCGCGACGCGCACGTTGCTCGACGTGCCGGGTGGGTCGATGGCGGATTTCCCGCTCGGACTTTCGGCCGAGGAGCAGTTCCTCGCGAAGTGGAGCGTCGCGCCGCTGACAGCGCAGCGACCGGGCCCGATCGCGTGGCGCGTCGCCGGCGCGCTTCGAGTGAAGTTCGAGGACATCACTCCGGGCTCGTCGATGTTCCGGAACTTCGTCATGGACGGTGAGAAATGAGACGCAATCTTCTTGCGCTGGTTCGTGAACCCGTTTTCCGGACGCCGGCGATCGACCAGAACGCGCCGCTTCCGACGCCGGCGCCGGGTGAAGCACTGCCCGGCGAGTACGGAGCCGCGGAGATCGCTCGTCGAGCTCGAATGGAGCAAGCGCTTCCGTCCGGTGAGAAAAAGTCTCCGCCGTATCGTCCGCCGCCGTACCAGTGGGGCGGCCTCCACGGAATCTCGAAGCAGAACCACGTCGCTGCGCTGAAACACCTCGCCGGTCTCGGTGGTGTGTGGTGCATGCACAAAGACAATCCGCCGCAGCGCGCGCCGCGCGGGTTCGGCGCCGGCGGCGCATCGGCGTTCACGATGACGGCCGCGCAAGCGCTCAACGATCATCTCGATACGAACAACTGCGCCGGCTGCAACGACATGACGTCGCAGCTTCGACAGCTCACGTTCGCGTTCAAGGCCGCGTACCTCACGGACACGGGGATCGCGCCGCAGGTGAACCTCAACATGAGCAGCGCGCTCGCGATGACGGCCTACGGGCCGGGCACCGATCAAGCGCTCGCGCTCGTTCTCGGCGCTGCGAAGTCGTACACGAACGGTCCGTGCACCGACGACAGCGGCAACTGCCTCGGAAAAACCCCGACGCCGATCATCCCGCCGGCGGTCTCGGCGCTCGAGCAGCAAATCGTCAAAGCGATCATGAGCGCGATCCAGCAAGCGCAATTCCTTCCGCAGCCCGAGCTCGTGAACGGGCTCGTGCAGGGCTTCGCCGCGCTGGTCAACCAGATCGGATTCGAGCTCGCGAAGCTCAATCAGCCGAAGGACGGCCCGACGTTGATCGTCGACAAAACCGATCCGACCAAGACCGTCGTCGTGACAACGCCCCCGAAAGAGGGCTGGACTACGGGCGAGAAGATCGCCGCCGGCGTCGGCGCCGGCGTCGCGCTCACGGCAGTGGCGCTTCTCGTGTACAATGTCGCCAAAAGGAGCTGAGACTATGAACCGTGTAGCGGCACTTCACCAATTGGCTCGAGCGCATCACGGGCTCGGGCGTGCGCGCGGAGAAGGTCTCGGCATTCCTGGTCCGTGGGGCAACGTTCCGGGGCAAGCGATCGCCGCTGGCACGTACGAGATCAGCGGCACGCAGGTCTACCTGCGCGAGCAGCCGTCGACGTCGTCGGCCGACAAGGGCGCGTTCAACGCCACGTACGGCGACAACGGCGGGAAGGTCGTCGGCGAGCCGGATCAGGTCGACTTCGATGGTCAGACCGGCGATCAGGGCGGTCTGCGCTTCGCTTCCGTCACCGTGAAGACCGGCGCGCTCGCCGGCAAGAGCGGTTTCGTCGCGATGAAGTACATGGCGCCGGTCGGTTGGACCGCGTCGCACGGCGGAACGGGCTCTGCACCCGCGGCACCGCCGCCGGTCGATCAGGGCGGTGGGGGTGGAGGCTCGACGCCGCCGCTCGCAATGACGGGCGACGCGTCCGAGAAGTGGAAGCCGTGGCTCATCGGCGGGATCGCGGCGCTCGGCGCCGGCGGTCTCCTCTATCTGCTCTTCGGCACGAAGACAGGCAAGAAAGCTCGCCGGCGCGGCAAAGCACGCAGGCGTTTGCGCCGCATCCGTCGCGGCCGGAAGCGCTAGTTCAGTTTCTTCCTGAACGGCGACGTGCCCGTCTTGTCGTAGTACGCCGTCTCCCACGCGTGCATCGCGTCGCGAAGCGTCGTTTCGAGCGGAAGCGCGTCGACCGCCTCGTCAGCCGCGCGCCGGCCGCGAGGATCAGGAAAAATCTGCTCGATCGTTTGGCCCTTGCGACTCAACCGAGCCGACTCCTGCCAGGGCCGGGCTTTTGGAGCGGTGGCGGTGCGGACGGTGCGGGCGGAGGCGTTCGATAAGGGCCAGTGAACAATCCGGGATCGCACAACGGACACGGCACCGGTATTTTCCCGTGCGTCTCGCACTGAATGCTCCCCGCTTCGCGGCTCGCTTCTAGGTTGAGCTTTTTGGTCATGCGAAGCGTTGCGCGAAGACTCCACACCTCGATCGTTTGCATGACGGCGTACACCGCGATGGCGGCGAGCGAGTAGACGAGCCACTGATCGGTCATGCCGGTTTCGCTTCGAGCGCAGCGTCGCGGATGCGCAGCCACGCTTCGATGTTGGCTGTTCGACCCGTTTCCTTCGCGTACTTTTCGGCTGCGTCGACGAAACGTCGCGCCGAGTCGATGATGAACTTCGCGTCTTCTGCATCGAGCTCGATCTTCACTTTCATTCTTCCCACCGTTCCGGATGCTCTGGAATCCAGTCTTGAATTGGTACGCGCTCGGGGTCGCTCTCGAACGTGTTGATGCAGCGTCCGTCCGGCAATGTGATCTCTTTGATGTAGTCCCACTCACCGACGTCCCAGAAAATCTCGACGACCCACCCGTTGCCGAGCTTGTAGTGTTCGTACCTCAGCTTCGTGATCGAAATCTCGCCGCGATCGACAGCGTTGAGCACGGCGAGAATCTCAGCGTCCGTGATCCCTTCGCGTTCGTCTCGCGCGAGAATCTTTTTGTCGAACCAGTCGGTCATTTCGCATCTCCGACGCGTGTGGCGCCGTTCGCTGACGCCATGAACATGTGGCCATCACAATAGTTCGCATGGTCGTACGCATCGTTTCGACCGTCAGCGGCAGCGCGATGCCATTTCGCGTGATGCTTCGCCGGCTCGGTGCATCGTTCCCACTCGCACTGCGGTTTTTTCTCGTCTGTCACGGGATGCGCTAGAGCATAGAACTACTTGCGCTTGAGCACAACTCTGGCGTATCGTTGGGCCCATGAAAAAGAAGAGGCTCAAGCCCCTCGGTGATCGCATCATCGTCAAGCGGGCGGAAGCAGAGAAGACGTCGCGAGGCACGCACGGCTCGCCCATCATCATCCCGGACAGCGCTCTCGAAAAGATGTCCGAGGGTGTCATCATCCGAATCGGCCAGGGCAAAACCCAAGAGGACGGCTACGTGCGTCCGTTGGATGTGGCGGTTGGCCAAACCGTGCTCTTCAGCAAGCACGCTGGCACCGACGTCAAGGTCAACGGCGAGGAGCTGCTCATTCTTCACGAGGAAGACCTCTTCGGCGTGCTCGAGGAGTTCGACGACGAGGAAAAAGAAGCACCGACCGCGGACGCTACTGCTCCCTCATGAGCGTCGCGTACGCATCCGTCACGCACGTTGAAGCGGCAGGGCTGCACGCGCTGCACGATCGTTTTTTGATCCTGCCCGACCCCGAAGAGAAGCGGTTGATCTGGCTTCCCGAGGACAAGTTCGCGAAGAACCGCACCGGCCACATCGTTTCGATGGGCAAGGGCATGAAGGTCAACGGCAAGGGCACGATCTCTTGGGGCCATCGCGTCTTCAAGTGGAAGGGCGCGCTCGACGAGCTCGGCTTCAACCGCTGGAAGATGCCGCCCGTGAACATCGGCGACCACGTTGTTTATCTGACGTGGAGCTTGCACGTCATCTATATCAGCGGGGTCGAACACCATCTCGTTCGCGATACGTCGATCGAGGCTACGATCGAAGAGGAAGAAGAGAGCACATGAGCGGATCACGTCCTGCATACCGAAAACCGATTCGTCGCAAACCGGCGGTGTGCAAAACCAAAGGTTGCGGCAAACTCTGCACGAAGGGCGAGCGTCTCTGCAACGGGTGCAAGCTCGACATCGAGCACGGTCGCTACGGCAAGAAGAAACCTACGAAGGCATGAGCAAAGCTACGTGCGCTTTCAAGGGATGCTCTTGTCCGGGAAAATACACCGAGCAGAGCAAGACCTGGTGCGGCTACCACCGCCCCTCGAAGCCGAAACGCGGCTTTGCGCTGGTCTCTCCCGCGAAGCGCTCGTCGTACGGCCGCAAGGGCGCGAAGAAAGCACACGCGACGGGCCGCGCGCATCGATGGACGCAACGTGAAGCGTCGAAAGCGGCGCGAACGGGTTGGGACAAGACACCGAGACGAAGAAGGAGAAAATCATGACGCTACAAATTCTACCGGTCGTTGCTGTCATCCTTGGCCTGATCCTCTACTACCCGGACAAGCTCGGCGGAAAAACGAACGCGGTCGGTCTGAAACTTTTCTTCGCCGGGGTCCTTGCATTCTTGTTCTCGGGTGCGCATAGCATCTCGATTCACTGAGGAGACCGCGATGGATTTCGGGGATGCAATTCGCGCATTGAAAAGTGGAAAGCGCGTTTCGCGCACTGGCTGGAACGGCAAAGGCATGTACCTGTTCTGGGGGCGTGCAATCGCGCTTGAACATCTGCCGCACGGCGTGAAAATCAATACAGGGGCGTACGGCCATCCACCTCCCGAAGAAGTCGTGAAGATCATGGACAACGAGGGCCCCACGCCATCGATCTGCATGAAGACAGCGCAGAACACGATCACCGTCGGCTGGCTTGCGTCGCAGACCGACATGCTCGCTGAGGATTGGGAGGTCGTCGATGGCTAGCGGAAGAATGCATCCAGTCGCCGAGCGTGCGCTTCACGCACTCGGCAAAGCCGGCCGGAAGGCGCTCGAGCGCGCCGGCGTCGAAGCAGCAACCACGCTCGCCGACAGTCTGCTCGAAGACGTCGAGCAGAGCAGCGGCGGGCTTTCGGAGAGAGCACGCGACGCACGCGCGAAGATCAACGACAGAAAAGAGGAGCACATGGGGAAACGATCGAAGAAGCGAGCAGCCGACGAAGAAGATGACGACGACGTCGAAGAGGAAGAGGTCGAAGAGGACGAAGACGAGGACGAAGACGACGACGAGGAGCTCGACGCTACCGAGTTGATCGACGACGCCGAGGTCATGGTCCGCAACGCGCTCTACATCCTCGAAGCCGGCATCAAGACCGGCAAGGTGTCCAAGAAGCTCGTGGCCAAGCTCGGCGACGTGCACGAAGAAATCATCGAGTTGCTCGAAGACGAATGATCGACGTACCCGACGAGAAGACCATCACGGGGCTCACGCGAAGCGAGCTGATCGCGATGGTCTACTCGTTGAAGAACGAACGTGACGAGAAAGAGCGCACGATCGTCAACTTTGGAAGCTGGATTGACCGTACAGGGTTTCGCACCGTGTATTCGCCCGGCGAGGTCGTTGGCGCTTGGGACGACGCGCGCGAGAAAGCAAAAACGCCGTGAGCTTCGCCCGCAAAGTCGCACGCCGCGCGCTTCGCAAAGAGTTGAAGAAGCCCGGCATCGGCAACCAGCGCGTCATCTGCAAAGAACACGGCAAGAAGCCGTGGCGCGGTGATCTCGTTTGTGGGAAGTGCGGCAAGATTCACTTCATCGTCGAGGAAACCGGCGAGCATCCGTCGATGCCCGACGATGTCTGCCCGTGCGGCGCGATCATGTTTCCGGTGCGCAACGAAGCGGGCGAGTTGTTGAAGGACATTCCATTCTTCGGCCGCGTCGCTTGTCGACAATGCGCGTTGGCAGAAGCAGAGAAACAGAAAAATGCCGAAGCCGACGCCAAAAAACTCATCGAGCTCAAACTCGAACCGCCCTAGCCAGTGGCAGCGCTGGCGGAAGAGCACGCCGAAGAGTCGCATCGCAGCGGACAAGGCGATGATCGATGCCATCCGCGAGCTTTTCAAGATGGTGCCCCTCTACGACAGCGATCCGCTTTGCAGCGATCGAAAAGTGGGCGAGCGCTTCGAGCGACCGATCTACACCGAGATTCGCGGTCGTGGCATGCGCACGCGCTATGAGCTGTCTTGACGCGTCAGGTGCGCATCGCTAGATGAGTCGTTGGGGCATGATCGATTCCGACGTTCCGACGAAGCCGAGCGAGCACGGTCCGTGCGACCATCGCGACATGGCCGGTGATTCCCTCGTCGAGTCGAGAGGCAACAGGCACCGCTGTACGTCGTGCTCGGCGGAGTGGACCGTTGGACCGCACGAGGTCGTCATCGTGAACGACGAAACGATCGATACGAGGGCTGCATGACGGACAAGAAAATTATCGGCGGTGAAGATCTACGAGCACTTCTCGTCTTCAAGCCCAAAGCCATTCACGGAGCCTTCGGCTCGTTGTACGCGTGTGGCGGCACGCGTGAGATTTGGAGCGAAGACGAGCAGAAGAATGTGGTGTGCAGCGGTTGCTGCGATTGCCGTGAGGAGCCACTCGACGTCGACGAGAAGATCTCGTAAAGTGCTTCTCTAGGCCCGTCCGACCAGCGCGAACAAGCAAGAGGCGCAAGCCTCACCAACGCCATTGGGTACTCCTGCGTTGGTCACTCGGGCCGCATTCTTCATGCCCACGCAAATCGTTCCGCACCTCTGGCAAGGATCGCAGCCCATCGAGGGCACGGCGGTATCGAAAGCTGGTTACCGCGTGCTCGTGCTCTGCGCAGACGAGTACCAACCGCCGATGGATCGCTTCGTCGGGCTCGAGGACGTCATCTACGCGCCGAACGACGACGGTTTCAGACCGTTCTCGCCGCTCCAAAAGGTCACCGCGCAGATGGCCGCAGGTCGCGTCGCCGACTACATCCGTCAGGGCAAGAATGTTCTCGTGACGTGCATGCAGGGGCGCAACCGCAGCGGGCTCGTCACCGCGCTCGCGCTCCACAATCTCTACGGGTGGGGCGGGACGCGGTGCGTCGACCACGTGCAATCGCGTCGTGCAAACGCGCTCACGAACGATGAATTCACGCGCTACCTGCGCTCGATCCCGGCAAAACAGTTCGCTCGGACCGGCTGATCCGGGTAGCATGCACCCATGAAGCTTGTGGCCCTGAAAACGCCCGCGATCGTGCTCGTCGACGGGCACCACGGGCGGCAGTGGACCGCTCAAGACGTCGAGACCGGTGCCGTCGTGCGCGTTACGCTCGTCGATCGCGGGCAAGCCTCTGAAAACGAGCCCGAAACGATCGAGATCGACGTCGAGGAGCTTGCGCTTCCCGGAAAGGCGAAGCCGTGAAATTCAGCCGACTGCGTGAAATCGTCCGCTCCTTCTTCGGCGCCGGCGCGGAGCTCGCGAAGGATGCCGACACCAAGCACTCCGTCTCGATCGAGCACCACTACCACGTCGAATGTCTCGATCGAGACGGCAACCTGAAGTGGGAGGCGGACTTCGACAATCTCGTCGTCACCGCCGGCTTGAACAAATACCTCGACGCGACGTTGAAGACCGGTCTCGCGTCGCCGTCCTGGTTCGTTTTCCTCGTCACGGGCCCCGGCGGCAGCAACACATACGCGCCCGCGGACACGATGGCGTCGCACGCGGGTTGGGCGGAGAACACAACGTACTCGCAAGGCACGCGCCCCGCGTTCACTCCCGGCTCGATCGCCGCTGGCTCCGTCGACAACAGCGCCGCGAAGGCCAGCTTCAGCATCACCGGCACTGTCACGATCGCTGGCGCGGGCATGGTCGACAACTCGACGAAGGGCGGCTCGACGGGCACGCTCCTCGGCGTCGGAAACTTCACCGGTGGTGACCGCGCCGCCGCGAACGGTGACACGATCAACGTCACCGTCACGGCCTCGATCGCGTAAGCGCCGTGGGCTTCCAGAACCAAAACGATCTCATCGCGGGCCTCATCAACGGTCAGCGCTTCAACATCTTCAAGGCATCGCAGACGTCCGAGGGCGCAGGCACATGGCACTCGCTCTGGAAAGCGATTGGCTCGCCCGCGGCCGGTGCGAACCCGCCGGCGTTCACTGCGGGCTCGGGCTACACGCCGACGCGCACGACGACGGGCGCCGTTCCGTTTACGAACCCCGCGAATCCAAAGATTTCAGCGCTCGGACGGCTTGGGCTCGCCGGCGCGACGGTTGGAGCGCTCACAATCTACGATCGTCTTTGGGCGTGCAGCGGTTTCGACACGACGGTGACGACCGCGCAAAACGTCACGACGCCGGGCAATCTCCCGAGCGGTCGCGATCCGAACACGGGCGGCGACGTCGAGCCGTGGCTTGAGGTCTACACGGCACCGGGCGCTACCGGCGCGACGTGGACGCTCACGGGCGTCGACGGCGCTGGCAATACCGGCCGCACGTGGACGTACACGCACCCAGCGAACGCGGAGAGCGTTGGGCAAATGGCTCCGTTCGTTCCCGGAACCGCGGCAGTGCTCGGGTGCCGCCAAGTGACATCGCTCACGTGCAGCGTTTCGAGCGGCACGGCCGGAAGCGTCGGCATCACGCTCTTGCGTCGCCTCGCGGACATTCCACTCACCGCCGCGAACATCGAGCAGGTTCTCGACGCGTACGGGCTTGGGCTTCCGCAAGTCTTCGATGATTCGTGCCTCGCGTTCCTCGTTCTCTGCTCGGCGACCAACACCGGCATCATCCAAGGGCTTCTTTCGCTCCCGCAGAACTAAATGGGCACGCCGGCGCTTTCTCGACGCTATCCAATGAACGGCGGCGCGAGCGCCATGTACATCGGCGTCGACAAATTCACGCGGTGGCAATTCTCGCAGAGCCCAGAAGCGCAGCCCGAGTTCTTCGGCAACATCTACGAGGACTCCGAAACGCTGTCCGCAACCGCGACGATGACCGAAACGTCAGAGCGTGTGGTGGAAACTGCACTGCCGCTCGTGTCAACGGCCGCGATCACAGAGAGCTCGATTGCCACAAGAGAGGCGACGCAGCCGCTCGCCGCCACGAGCGGCTTTGCTCCGGCCGCGATCGAGACCATCGAGGTCGCCGAAACGCTTGCGGCGACCTCGAGCTTCTCGCCGGCGGCCACGCGCACCCAAGATGCCGCCGTTCCGCTCGCTGCGACAGCCGCGATCGCGGAGTCCGCAACGCGAACGCAGGACGTCGGCGTCCCGTTGGCGGGCACATCGACGTTTTCACCGTCGGCGGTCAAGACGATCGAGGCGTCGCAGGTGCTTTCGGCCACGTCCGTGCTCGCCGTCGCCGCCGTGATGGTCAAAGAGCCCACTCAAACGCTCGCAGCAACAGCCGCGATCGCGCTCGGTGCGAGCACCACACGCGACGCCGGCGTTGCACTCGCGGCCACGAGCGGTCTCTCACTGCTCGCGCAACGCGTGATCGATGCACTGCAACCGCTTTCGGCCGTCGCCGGCGTCGCTTTCGACGGCGCGAAGGTCACCGAGGCGATTCAGGCACTCGCCGCGACCGCCGGATACAGCGCGCACGGCTACGCCGGCGCCGATCAAGACGTGGAGCTCGACGCGATCGCGGACATCGACGTCGAGCAACAGCTCGTTCTCGACGCGATCGCCGCGCTGGTCTGTACCGCGACGTTCTCCCCAGAAGATCCGCCCGCGCCGCCGGCGGGACCACCGGTCGAACTCGTCGCGCAGGTGTACGCACTCGCTGCGTCGTGGCGAAAAATGTCGACGCCGGCGGTGCTCGCCGACCTAGAACAGCTCGAGCAGCTCGCGCGCCAGGCCGGCTACGCCGCGATCCCCGTTCTTCCCATCCTGATCGAACTCCGCGCACGAATTCGCCGCCGGAAGTAGAATCACGGGCATGCCTACCGCGCTCATCATCGGTGACAGCCACGTCGATCACAGTCCGATGGCGGCCGAATTGAAGCGGCTTCTTGAAGCGGACGGCTTCACGGTCACTGTCGGCGGCGTCGGAGGCTCGACGGCGAAGCAGTGGCTCACGACGAATCCTGTCTGCCGGCCGAAAAACGACTGGTGCGTCGACGCAAACACGCTTCCGCAACGTCCCGATCTGCTTCTCGTGTCGCTCGGCAGCAACGACATCGCGAACATGGCCTTGAACAAACAGCGCCCCGAGCCGATCGTCGCCGACGTCGTCAAGCTCATCGCTCGCTTCGCGCCGAAAACGTCGATGTGGATCGGTCCGCCGTGGTTCCGCGACTACGGTTGGTACAAAAATCAGTACAGCAAGCAGCTCTACGACGCCGCGCGCGCCGCCGACGTTCCGATTTTCGACTCGTGGTCGCCGACGCGCGCCGCTGTCGACGCAGGATCAGGCGACGGCGTGCACCTCGGCGCTGAAGGATCGAAGGTCTGGGCCGCGGCTGTTGTGAAAGCGGCCAAGAAATCATTCCCGTGGCTCGCGCTCGTCGCGATCGCGGGTGCTGCGGCCGTGGCTGCGGTGGTCATTTCGCGTCGTCGCTGACGGGCAACTAGCGCTTGAAGCCGCGCGTTGCGCGTTTGTGCCGCACTTTTTTCTCGTCCGGCAGCGTGTCAGTGTCTACATCGTCAGCATCGTCGACCACGCCGTACGATGTCTTCACCGGCGAGAAGTATTTGTTCAAGACCCACTCGACGAAATCGATCGCGACGTTCTCGTTCTTTGCGGGAACGAGCAGCACCGTGCGAACGTGGATGTAGTGACCCTCGACCCCCCACTTCTCTTTCGAGTTGTTCCCTGCCCGCGCGACAACCTTTCCACGTTTCTTCGTCTTCTTCTTCGACATGCTCATCTCCATTCAATTCGACGTGCTGGATCACTTCGTTCGCCGCCCTTGCACTCGCCACGGCAACAGAAAAGGCCGACCTCTTTGCTCGTGTAGACGTGCCCGCGCGCGCACGCCGGCGGCGCCGCAGGCTCGCCGTCTGGAAGCGCGACCAGGCCCGCCAGACGACCACCTTCGTCGCGGCGGTTGTCGTCGTAGAGCGTGACCGTTTGGATGCTTCGATGCCGACTGAAGCGCTGTACGGCGCGTACGTCGCCGCCGGTTTTGTCGAGAGCGGCCGTGATCGCAGAGTGCCGAAGGCCGTGCGGGCGCGCTTTCACACCCACATCCAGACCGAGCGCCACGATCACCGAGTAAAGGCCCTCGCCCGACAGCCGATGACCGCGGTGATTGTCGTCGAGCGCAGTGAAAAGGGGCCCTGGCGACGCTCCACGGACCGCCAGCCACGCTTCGAGGGCCTGTTTGGTCGCCGGCGGCAGCGTGATCCACTGGCGCTCGTGGCGGCCTTTTCCGAGGATCGCCAGACCGCGCATGGCGTTGTAGTGCTTTCGATCGAGCTCGAGCACCTCTGACCGCCGTAGCGCGCAGTCGAAGAGCAGACGAACGAGCGCCGCGTCGCGCAAACCCTTGGGATCACCCCGCTCGGTAACACGTTGTAACATCGCCGAAATAGCCGCGGCACCTGGACCACGTGTGTCGCGGTACTGATCGGAGCGGATCCGGTCTACTTCGATCGACCACGCGCAGAGGCCCAGCATGCGCCCCAACTTGAGCAAAGCCTTCAGCGCAGACAAACGGCGGTTGATCGTGGCCGGTGTGAGCCGATCTTCGACCATGACGCTGCGATAACGGAGCACGAGCGCGTTTCCGTCGCCGCTGTCGCACGCGAGCAGTCTGCGCGCCGCTTCCTCGGCGGTTGGTAACTTGAGGAATGCAGTGAAATTTTCGATGTCGCGCGTGTACGCCCGCAGTGTGTTCGGGTTTCGGCCGCGAAAGAACGCCTCCAGGAGCTCGCGCGCGCCGTTTCGCGGCGGTGCAACGCTCGGCGCTGCTATTTCCACCGCCGTCGGCACTGTTATCGCGTGATCGGACCGCGGTGAACCGCCGTCGACGGTTGCTCGAGCGAGCTCGCCGCCAGTGTTTTCGCGCAAATCCCCATCGCGCATCACGGATCACGGTACCGATAACAGTTATTTCTGCAAGCGCAGCAGTGTTTGAAGTTGACGTAACTACTTGAAATCATTGATGAATTCGACGAAAACGACGTGATCTCTCACGGATCGCGACGATCGCGCGATCGTCGTTTGCGCCAGCACAAATGCTGCGCGCCCAGTGCGCGCGGCGTGCGAAACGCCAGCACGGAGCAACGCGCGGATCGGGTCACGGATGGATCGGCCAGTCCGCGCGCAATGTGGGGGCCTGTTTTCAGGGTCGAAAAAAGAGCGCGGCAACGTTGACAGATACGCTAGAGTGCATTAGTATGCACTCAATGAGCCAGCATCCCCCACACCGGAAAGCTACGCACGTAGCCACGGACCTTGGACGGGATGAAAGCGGATCGTTTCGTGCCGTCACTTTGGAGTGTGGGCACGTCCTAAAACTGAACGCGATCTACGCCTACCGGACGGGAGACCAGCACGTGTGCTGGGAATGCCTCAAAAAAGAATCTTCAAAAAAGAGTGCATAACAACGCACGGTGCTACGTCTGACTTTGAAACCAGGGAGAATCGAGACGATGAAACGGAAAATCACGCGAGAAAAGGACGGGCGCTTCTGTACCGTCGAAATCGAGATCACGGACGGTCGCCTGTCCGTGTGCGGCGAGGAGGGGCGGATCGTGTCCTCGCGCGTGGCAAAGAAGCAAGCGTTGGAATACTGGCGCTCATTCTTCGAGGACAGCCCCGAAGAAATGATCGCGATGAACAAGCGTTGCGGTACGCGGTTCACTTCGCCCACGAGTGCAGCGCGCTACGTGCTGAACACGGACGGAGAATTCCACGGCTTGGACGCACGCGAAGCGCCCGACGGTAGGATTCGGCTGCTCGAATCGTGCGGACAGATCCGCGAAACGATCGTCGAGTGGTTTCCGGAAGTAGCGCCGCTGCTTCCGTGGCACCTGAACGACATGAAAGCCGCGTGCGAGCATCAGGAAGCGGAGGGTTGGGACAAGCGCCCGATCGATTCGTCCAAGCCGCTGAACGCATACGGACGTTTTTTCGACGGACAGAAACAAGACTCTTGGAACATGCTCGCGTGGATCCGTCGCGACGAGCATCCCGAAGGTTTGCTTAGCGAGCCGTGCCCTACGTGCGGGTACCGCTACGGGACGGCATGGCTAAAGCGCGATCTTCCATCCGAGATCATCGCGCTCGCTGGATCGGTTTGCAAAGACGATCGCGCGGCTTAGTTCGCGGCTCGACACACGGCGCGCGATCCATCGATCGCGCTCCGTAGTCGGTTCACGAAGTGTGAAACGAAACCAGGGAGACACGGGGATGCGTTGGTCAATCTACAATCCAAAGGGGCGTTGCATTGCGAAAGTCATGCACGCCGAAGACGCGGCGATGTTCGTCGGGTCTCTTGGCGCGAACTACACCGTCCGGAACGGGCGCACGATCGTGTGGCATGAAGGCCACGAGACGATTAGCGCGTGCGAAAGTTTCGACGCGTGCGCGGACGTCATGATCCAGCGCGCGGGTAACCCCTACCTCCGTCACGTGGTGACGTCATGAATTGCCAGATCCAATGGATCGATTGTGACGGGCGCAGCACTGCGCACGACGCGCAAGCCGTGGCCTACGCGGTTCACAAGGGGAAGCGCTATCCGATCTGCGCGGCTCACCTGGAGACCTTGAAGGGTCGCCGATCGCATCACTCGCCCGATTGCCCACACCTTGGCGGTTTCTACTTCGCCGGTCTCTGGGACGTTGAGCCGTTGGTCGATCCCGACCTTGCGAAGCGCTACCGCTTCTTCGTCGAGCACGCGGGCTACTGCTCGCCTCCCGGTCGCGTTGCATGCGCGCTGGCGCTCGCGAAAGCAGAGCAGGCGGCAGAGCGCCGCGGCTTGAAGGTGCAATGGGAGGAAGAGTGCATGCCGTGGGATGGCGATTGCCCACCCCCGAAGGTGCACCTGATGGCCAGCATCTACCACCCCGATCGCTCGCCGACTGCTCGCCTAGGTGACGCGCACTATTTCGTGCTGGCGCACCTTGGATCCATCGGGCTCGATTCGTGGCGCGATCCGTATATGCGCGTTGTAGCCGCTGAATTGTTCAGCGAAGCGCTTGGCGTGCTCGACGACGAGGACAGCGAAAAAGCCGAAACGCTGGCGCAACGCGCGACCTACGCGGGGGTTTTCTGATGGGCCTCGAAGTGATTCGCGATCTTTGGTTCTGCGTCGACTGCACGATCGCCGAAGTGAATGGCGATTGGTCGGGGGTCGAAGGTGAGGAGCGCGTTGCACAAATGGACGCTGGGTTCAAAAGGCTTGGCGAGCAATACGGCCACGTGTCCGCGAATTTCGACAGTGAGACCGAGGAAGGGATCCGCGAATTCTCCTCGTGCGGCTGCGATTGTTGCGGCTCGCGTCTCGCTGGAACGTTCCACCGCTTCGCTGTCCTGGGGGAAAAGTCATGAGCCGCGAAACGATCCTGGACGGCATGGCGACGATCCTTTGGGGATCGGCGTGGGCCGATCACGCCGACGAGTGCAAATGCACGAACCTCTCCGGCTGCGAAATCACGGAGATCATGCCGGCGATCCCCAAGGAAGCGCGCGAGCATGCCGAGCGCATCGCGAGCACGTACGAAAAAATGAATGAGTGCAGTCTCGAAGCGCTCTACCAGCGCGCGCTCGACGCGGATGCGAAGGAAGGCATCGAAGCGTGCGACGAAAATGCGAGCCTGGAACGGTTCGGGGAATGTCTCGCGTGGGAAGCGATGGGCGCTGGCGTCTCGTGGGAAGACGATCACGCGGAGTATGAACACGACTACCCGCACGACGCTGGCGTCGCCGCGTGCGAATTGATGTACCTCGCCGAAACCACGTGCGACGAGTGCAAGGCGAAGCGCCGGAAATACACCGTGCTCTCCCTGGATATGTGGGGCCACGTCCCGGCCGACTGCCATAAGCACGGCTGCCCGTGCATGCTCACCACGGACGAACGGGGCCCGTTCCACGACGACGATGCGTGCGAGTGCCACGAGGATTGCAACAATCAGCACAAGGTCGGCACGATCGAGACGCGTAACGACGAGGACAAGACGATCTTGGAAGCGCTACTCGACGCGGAATTTCTGTCTGCCGAGGGGCGCGAGAAATGTGAAATCGACGACTACACGGACGGCACGATGCTGGACGTGCTCGACGACGACGGGCGGCGAGTGTTCGCTCTGCACTTGGTCGAGGAAGATGAGGAAGATTCGACGACGGTCCCGTCCGATTTTGTCGTGCGTCCCCTCGCGACGGACCAAGAGAAAAAGAACGCCAAGGATCTGGTTACGTGCGGGACGTGCGGTCGATCATGGGACGATGCCGTCCCGACTGCCTACACGCCAGCACCAAGCGCGCGCTGTCCATTCGAGGCGTGGCACGCAGAAAGCAAGGAGCCGTGAGCAAGCCCAAACGCAAAAAAGCCGGACCGCACACGTGGGCGATCCCGTTCACGATTACCGTGACTGGCCACGTCTACATCACAGGCTCGCGCAAGGCTGCCGAAGCAAAGGCGCGCGAAATGGACGAACACGGTTTCGACCTACGCGCCGAAGGACAGAACGTCGAAATCGACGAGTGGACGGAAGTGCACCAAGACCGCATCGAAGACATGGGAGAATACTGATGAGCAACGGCACGCAATTGGTTCAGGTGATTGGAGTCGACGGGCGCGCGTTCAGCGTAGTGCTCGTGCAAAAGGGCGAGCGCTACGGGCTCAACGATTGTCTCGTCCACGATCGGAACGATCCGCTCGTGGAATTCTGGGACGATTCGGCAGACCGCAAGAAATTCCCCGCGCGTGGACAGTTCGTCTCGCGCTACTACCTCAACACGCTTCTGCAAAGCCCCAAGACCGCGGGGCTCGATCTGGTCGGCTACGTCGCCGCGTGGAAGATCGACGCGCCGGAAATGGCGAAGGTTCGCGCCGCGCTCGAAACGTGGTGCCTCGCGAAAGGAGCAGCATAGAAAAATTACTGGCCCATTCGTGGGCCGGACTAGTCGCGCGATTGGTGGACGGAGGTTCCCTCCCTGGTTCCCCGGTCAATCGCGCGCCTAGTCCGGCGCATGACGCGACGGACAACAAGGAAACGGGGATGCAAGAGACGAGCGTGACAATGACGTGGACGTGCGACGTGTGCGGCGGTACCGCCACGACGCCGCGCGGTCTGCCGGACGGGTGGCGCGAAGTGCGCATCGCTCAGTGGAACAACGCGGGTCACGAAGGTGACAAGCATCACGTCTGCGGCAGCGACGAGCCGTCGTGCTTTCGACGGTTGCTGATCAAGCTCGCGAACGAGGACAAGCGGAAATGACCGCGCTCGCCGACGCCATGTGGGCCGGAGACGTTGACTTGCTCAACGAATTGGCTCCGTGCCAGTGCTGTTGCGACGAGCACACGTACGGCGAGGGTTGCCCCGCCTATCAGTGGGGCGGCTGCCGTGGCCAAGGGGCCATGACGCGCGCAGAAGAAGCTTCGTGGAAACGGCACTACATGCAGCACCACGGAATGACTGAGAACGAATTCTACGGTTACGAACAAGGAGAACGGGGATGAACACTGCACGATTGCGTGAGCACGTTCGCATGATCGCAGATCACGCGAAGGAAACCGAAGAAGCCGGCACGCCGGACGTTGGAGCGGCGCTCGCTGACATCGCCGATCTTCTCGAAGATCTGGAACGGCGCGTCGAGCGCTTGGAGAAACGATCGTGAAAACACGAGCGACCAAGATCACTCTCAGCCGCGAATTGATCGTCGACAACTTCGCCGGTGGTGGTGGCGCATCCGAAGGCATCGAAATGGCGCTCGGCTACTCGCCGGACGTCGCGATCAATCACGACGCGGAAGCCATCGCGATGCACGAGACGAACCATCCCGAGACCGCGCACTACACGGCAGACGTGTGGGACGTCGATCCGTCCGAAGTGTGCGACGGTCGTTTCGGCTCGCGCAAGGTCGGGCTCGCGTGGTTCTCGCCCGACTGCAAACACCACTCGAAGGCCAAAGGCGGCAAGCCCTTGGACAGCAAGCTTCGCGGGCTCGCGTGGGTCGTCGTCAAATGGGCGCAGAAGGTTCGCCCGCGCGTCATCATTCTCGAAAACGTCGAGGAGTTTCAGGACTGGGGCCCGCTCAACAACGCGGGACGTCCGATCGAGGAGCGCAAGGGCGAGACGTTCAAGAAATGGTGGAACGATCTCAAGGCGTGCGGCTACGAAATCGAGGCGCGCGAGCTTCGCGCATGCGACTACGGCGCGCCGACGACGCGAAAGCGTCTCTTCATCATCGCGCGCTGCGACGGACAGCCGATCGTGTGGCCCGAACCGTCGCACGGTCCTGGACGCAAGCCGTACCGCACTGCCGCAGAGATTGTGGACTGGGACCAACCGATCCTGTCGATCTTCGCGACGCGCGACGAGGCAAAGGCTTTCGCGAAGAAGCATGATCTCGACGGCACGCCGCAACGGCCCCTCGCCGAGAAAACGCTCGCGCGCGTTGCTCGCGGCGTCGATCGCTACGTCCTGAACGCGGCGAAGCCGTGGATCGCGCCGACGCGCGGGTTCATCGCGCCGACCGCGCACGGTGGCGTCGGCCGGAAAGATCACCGCGTGCATTCTCTCGACGAGCCGCTTCGCACCGTGACAGGTGGAAGCCGTGGCGATCACGCTCTCGTGATCCCGTCGCTCATCCAAACGGGCTACGGCGAGCGCAAGAGCACGAAGCGCGCGCCGAAGGCTCAAGAGCCGCGCATCCTCGACATCCACGCGCCGCTCGGGACCGTCGTCGCCGGTGGACAGAAGCACGGGCTCGTCGCGGCCTTCCTCTCGAAGCACAACGGAGGCCACGAGCCGACCGGCACGCAGCTACACAACCCGATGGACACCGTGACGGCTCGCGACTCGCACGCGCTCACGACGGCCTTCCTGTCAAAGTATTACGGCACGTCGACGGGCTCGTCGATGAACGAACCGGTCGCGACGATCACGGCAGAGGGCAATCACCTCGCGCTTGTGCGCGCCTTCCTCAAGAAGTTTCGAGGCAGCGCGAAGAACACGATCAAGATCGGGGGCGACGTCTACGCCATCGTCGACATCGGGATGCGCATGCTCCAACCGCGCGAGCTTTTCCGCGCGCAGTCGTTCGGCGACCACTACCGCATCGAGCACGATGCGTACGGCACGCCACTGACCAAAGGCGCGCAGATCAAGATGGCTGGCAACAGCGTGCCGCCCGAAATGGCGTGCGCACTCGTTCGTGCCAACTACAGCTCGCGCTCCGAGCGGAGGGCAGCATGAAGCAGTGGCTTGTACTGGAGCGTCGCCCATTGGAAGTGCGCGCGCGGAAGGTCTCAATCTTTCGCTACACCGTGATCGCGGAGACGCCCGAGGAGGCGGTGCAGATCGTGAAAGACGATCACGGATCAACGCGTGCCTCGAAGTGGAGCGCGCGACCTATTGACGGATCGTTGTGCTGGGGGTGCGAGCTGCACGAGCCGACGCCCGAAGAGAAAAAAGAGCAGCGCGCGAAAGGTTGGACGCCATGAAACGACAAAAGCACGACGAAGTGATCACGGTCCGCAACGCTGATGGGGAGTTGATCGCGCTCGTCGAGCCCGAATCGAGCGAGCCGCTTCTCACGCGAACGCGCTTGAAGAAGTTTCTCCCGCGCGGGTGGATCGTCGAAGTCAAAAACGTTGTCGAAGTGACGCGCTTCGAGGAGTGGGCGCTCGAAAAAGGCTTGGCGGTTCACGGCCAACGGCTCATCGAAGAGCAAGAGAAGCGATGAGCCTCACCAAGATCCGAGCGCTCACGCCCGAGCAGCAAGAGACCCTTCGCACGGCGCGGGAGATCATCCGCGCCGCGTACTACGGAGAATTCGCGCCGCACGCGAGCAACGCGCATTCGGTCTGCGACAAACTTTCCGCGCTCATCGGCGAGCGCTACAGCTTTCGTTCTGGCGAAGTGCTCGAACCCCCGAGGCCAAGACGATGACGCACATCCCGAAGCCCGACGGGCGAACCTACTGCGGACGTCTCGTGGCCAAGGTCACATGCGTCAACCTCGCGAAGGACGCGATCGACGACGCCACGTGTCGAAGCTGCCAACGTAGCGACGACCGGCGCACGCGCGAGGAGTACAAGAAGACCGACGAGTACAAGAAACAGCGCGAGCTCCTTGCGACCGATACGGGTTGGGAGCCGACATGACCCGCAAAGAAATCTACGCGGCCGTACTCGAGGCGATGCAACCCGCCGAAGAACTCAACGGACCCGAGGGCGACGAGTACCTCAGGCTGATGGCCGACATCGCTTGTGAGGCGACCAAACGCATCACGACGCAACTCGAACGCGGCTACGCGCCCAAGGTCACGATCTTCTTTCACGACCCGCTCTGCGGCATGAGCACGTGCTTCGGGCCGCCGGCGTGCAACTGCGCGTGCCACGAGGCAAAGCCGTGAGCCGCCATCGCGTTTGGGTTCACGATAGCGCCGGCGTTCACACGCCAAGCCACCCGCTCGGCTCGCGCCGCGCCGCGGAAGTCTTCGCCGCGAACCGTTCGCGCTTCCGGCGTGACTGCTTCGTGGTCGTCATCGTCGACGGCCAACAGCAAAAGCTCGTCGCCTACCGCAACGGGCGTCTCAGCGGATCGGTGTTCGACAATTCGTTCGATCCCGAACCGGTCATCGTGCAGGTTTCAGCCGATGGCCTCGTCTATGCTCTAGCGCAAAAGGTTTCCGCATGAAAAAGCAGATCGCACAAGCACGGGCCACGCCCGAACAACTCGCCGCGCTTCAACGTGCTCGCGACAAGAAGCACGGCATCGTCAAAGCCCGCGTCGAAGAAAACGTCTGGTGCCCGGTTCACGGGCTACTGAGAGACGAAACGAAGAAGTGCGACTGCAACGTCGTCGTGTCGAGTGACATCATCAAACGCTGCCCGAAGTGCGACAAGGAATTCACGAAGCTCACGTGGAAGCTTCTCGACTTCGCCTACTACATGGACGACGACGCGCCGGCGGACCCGGAGCATCCGGAGTGGGGCGAGCCGCAAGGCAGGCTCGAATTCCGCAACTGCGAGTGCGGCTCGACGATCGCCATTCCGACGAAACAACTGGAGGAGCCGTGAACCCCGAAGATTGGAAGAGCATTCACGACGAAGTCGACAAGGCGATCGACGCGTGCACGAACTTCAAAAAGACCCCGCCGCCGCCCGGCGCTGTCTTGTACGACGGCACGTCGAACGGCTGGCGCATCCTCGTGATCTCGTTCCCAATGCCCGGCCGCAACGGTAATGGGTACGACGGCTCAGCGAGCGGCATCCGGCAATGTGAGCTCGCGCTCGCTGCCCCGAAGCTGACCATCTACCGTCTCCCGCGCGAGATGGCAGAGAAAGCGTTCAAGCTCGCGGAAAGGCTGACGCACTCATGATCAGCGTCGGCGAAGCCATCGCAGCCATGACGTTCGTCACGTCGACTTCCTTGTGGCAGTGGTACAAGGCGCGACGCGCGCTCGCGAAAGCAAACAAGCGCATCGAGTGCTTGGAAGAACAACAGGGAGAGCCCAAGAGCGAGTCGTTGCCGGGCAGTGGTCCGTTCCGCACGAACGTGTTCGCACCGCACGAGTTCCCGCCGCGGCTTGAAAGCTCGAAACGGCTGTACCCGTACGCACCGGGCAGCAACAAGACCATCCACGTTTGCTGTCCGATGTGCGGCGGCATGGGCTTGCCGAAGGCGTGCCAGTGCAGCGATCACGCCGAGCCGCACCTTCACCAGAAGTGTGACAACGGCGGCTGCGGTTTTCGCTACGCGATGCAGAGCAGAATCGCATCCGAACGAGAAAAAGCCGAACGAGAGAAAGCGCAGAAAAAATGAGAGGCAACCCGAACGCAGAACGACTCTCCGCGAGGCTCCGCCTCACCGACAGGGAGGGCGCTCTCAAAGAGATCACCGACGCGATCAACAAGGCCGGCGGCAACGTTCAGGGCGCGGCCGACGAGCTTGGCATCGCGCGACGAACGCTCTTCATGTGGGCGAGCGAGTACAGCGAGATTTCCAACGCGCTGAAGAAGGCACGACGCAAGAAGGCGAAGGAGGCAACGTGAAAACTTTCTCAAAAATACTCGACGACCTCACCTCGTACATCGGCGTCGAGATTGTGGTCAATCACGTGCCGCCGGACGACATGATCAAGGCCGTGCTCTTTCAAGCGGTCGCGGGTTGCTACACCCGCGGCGAAAGCAAAGAGCAGTTTCTCGAACACTGCGCGACTTCTTGGGATCACGCGGTGTCGCTGGAAGAGAGAAAGAAGCTTTCATGATCGCCAAGCTCATTCTCTGGCTGTACTCGGTGATTTTTCCGCAGTGCATGGTCCACGTCTACACCGGCCCGATGCACGACTACACTGACGAATACTTCAGCGAGCAGCTCAACGCGGATTCATTCGCGCGGCGCGACATCGTTTTCAAACGCGACTTCAAGCGCGAGATGCGCATGCTCAGCATGCCGTTCGTATACGGCGTCGCGTGCCGGGAGACGCCATGAACCTGCAACTAGGCGAGCGAGAAATCACCGTCACCGTCGCCCGAACCGACCGAATCGCCGGAGGTGTCTCCATAGAATTTCGTGAGGTAACAAGCCCGAACTCGGCCATCGTGCAGTGCGTTCACCTCTCGAAAGATGAAGCCGAAAAATTGCTCCTCGATCTCAAGGAGATCCTCACATGAGCCGCGAAGCATTCCAGATCGCGCTGCTCCGAGCGCGCTACGAAGCGTGGGAGCGCATCGGCGAGGCCGTGCGCGAGCTCGCCGACACCGGCACGTGCGAAGAAGCGAAAGTCGTCGCCGCAGAGAACGCCGTCGCGATCCACAACGAAATCGCCAGCGCAGGAGCCGCGGAGTACGTGGGGTACAACATGTCGGTCGAGAAAAAAGTCATCGAGGCTTTTCAGCGCTTCCCGGAGCGGTCGTGATGCCGGCGTGGGGATGGATCGTGCTCTGCATCGGAGCGTTCTGCTTCGGCTGGACGCTCGGCGCCGACTGGCTTCGGAATCGCGGGCCGTTTCTCAAGTTTCGTCTGGCTGGCGAACGCATCAAGCCGTACCGAGACGACTATTTCGTTTGTGCCGAGCGCGGCGATGACGAAACCGGCGACGGCTCGAAAGAGAAACCGTTCAAGACACTGGCGCGACTCAAAAAGGAATTCGAGAAATGAACCGAGTTGAAGCAGCGGTCGCACTCATCACGCGATCCGACACCAAGATCCTCGTCGTGTGGAACAAGCGCTACGGGCGATGGGCGATGCCCGGCGGACGGGTCGAAGACGGCGAGACCCCGGTCGATGCCGTTTGCCGCGAGGTCACCGAAGAGACCGGCCTCGAAGTCAGAAATCTGATCCACATCTATGAAGGACCTCACAATGAAAGCGTCGCGTCGACGCGCGGTTCGTACGTGCACGTTTTTGCGGTGACGCCGATCGGCGAGCCACGCGAGCGCGAAGAGGGGTGTCCGATCACGTGGTTCTCGCGCGAAGAATTCCTGAAGTGGGGCCTCGCGCCGGACTTCTACCGAAAGATGTTCGACCGATGAGCGTGGTCAACCAAGCGCCCCCGCCCCCGTGGCTCAAGCCGGTCTACCTCGGACCTGAGGAGCCGCCGATACCGCTAATCACTTCGATGGTGGGACACTTCCCGCGTGAAGCTCGATACGACGCGACGATCACGCCCGAGGTGATCGTGTACGTGCAATGTGGGGGCGAACGCCGAACGTTCCTCTCGACGGGCTGGAAGAGGATTCGATGACCGACAAGAACCTCAAGCGCACCGACCTCTCACGCGATCAAGCGGAGGTCTACGACGCGATTCTCGAATGGACGCGCGGTCGGCTCAAGACCAAGCCCGCGCCGAAGAAGAAGCAGCTCTCGTTCGACTTCGATCAACCGCAGCGCTTGCTCACCGTCGGCGGCTACGCCGGCACCGGCAAGACGAGCCTGCTCGGCGTGTTCGCGAGCGACACGAAGATGCTCGTCGCGTACGTGACGTACACGGGCCGCGCGTCGAGCATTCTCCACCGCAAGCTCAAGGCGTCGGGCGCGAAGACGACGGGCCTCCAGCGTCCGAGCGAAAGCAACGACGACTACGACGATCGCTACTACGACGCGTCGCTTCCTCGCCGCGGCGGTCCGTCGTTCGTCGGAACGATCCATCGACTGCTCTACTCGCCGATCATCAACAAGCACGAAGAGCTGATCGGCTGGCGAAAGCGCGAAGAACTCGACCGCGAGTACGATCTCATCGTCGTCGACGAGGCGTCGATGGTCGGCGACGAGCTTCTCGAAGACCTCCAGAAGCATCGCGTGCCGATCCTCGCGGTCGGCGACCACGGTCAGCTTCCGCCGGTGATGGCGTCCGGTGAGCTGATGAAAGACCCCGAGCTCCGGCTGGAAAAGATCCATCGACAGGCCGAGAAGAACCCGATCATCGCGCTCTCGAAGGTCATCCGCGAAGACGGATTCCTCGACGACACGTTCGCGGACGGCAAACACATTCGCTTCCGGCCGAAGAAGAAGATCAAGGGCGTGCTCCGCAAGGCGTACAACAACCACCCGCCGATCCACGTTGGCATCATCTGCCACACGAACCGCCGGCGCATCCAACTCAACATGGCGGCTCGAGCCGCGCTCGGCTACAGCGGCGTGCCCTCCGGCGGCGAGATCGTGCTCTGCCTCAAGAACAACCCGCCTGTCTTCAACGGCATGCGCGGCATCGTCACGAAAGACGGCGCGGAGGACGAGGAGAGCCCGTGGTTGCTCCGCACGGCGGTGCAATTTCTAGATGAGAAGATCAACACCGGCGACATCGACATGTGCTGCGCGACGTTCAACCGCGAGCGGACCTTCTCTTCTATCGAGGAGATCCAAGCGCTCGGTATTCCGGTCAAGAAGTTCGGTGAAGCCGGTCTTCCGTACGACTTCGGCTACGCGATGACCTGCCACAAGGCGCAGGGCTCGCAGTTCAAACACGCGATCCTCTACCTCGATCGTCGTCCCGATCCGAACAGCGAAGACTGGCGCCGCTTCGCGTACACGGCCGTAACCCGCGCGTCAGAGAAGCTCACGGTGCTCGAATGAAGAACGTCGCAAAACCCGTATGGGGCTCACGCTCCGGTTGGCGTTCACGTCTCTACGCGATCTGGAACATTATTTTGGGCCGCAGTGTAATGTTCAATTGTTGGATCGAGTTCGACGCTCGTGGCGCGATCGGCTTCGACAAAAAAGTGTACATCGTCGCCGGCGGCTTTCGTCCGCGCCCGATCCCCGTGTACGCATCACCCGGCAACGACTGGTTCAAGCCATGAGCGACGACATCGACAAGGCGACACGAGCGTTTCTGCTCGACATCGCAGAGTTCGACGGTACGCCGGACGAAGCGAAGAAGTTCGACGAGCTCGTCGAGATGACGGCCAAGTTCGTGAGGGAACAAATCAAGATCGCTTCGACACCGGCAGTCCCGGACGTGGTCTTCACCGTTCTATTTCACAAAGACCTCTTTCAAGAGGACGCGATCGACATTGACAGCGCGATCAAGACGCTCGCGGTCATCGCGGCGCGTCGTGGTGGCGGCATCATCATCAAGTCGAGCAAAGCAGACGGCACACAAGCCAGTGTGCCCGTGTTGGTCCCGATGCTCGCACCCGACAAGAGCGTCAACTGATGGTCATGTACATTCGAGAGATCAAAGTTCGCGTCTACATCGACACGAACAAGGACACGCACGACGAGGAGCATCGACCGCAAGAGGACGAATCCCTTCCCGACATGCTTCGTCGCCTCGCCGACGAATACGAAGAACACTGGATGGTCCGGAGAGATTGATGGAGATCATCCGCTACGACCGCTATTCGTACGGCATCCACGCCGACTACTCGAACGCCCTTCGCGAGATCGCGCGCGGGACGCCGGGCATGCAGTGGGATGGCACAAAGCGTGCGTGGGTCGGATGGCCCGATGCCGTGCGCGCGTGTGCTCGTCGACTTCAAAAAGAGACGACACTCGAAGTTGAGGGCAAGCTTCCGAGTAGAAAATACACCGCGCGCGTTATCGACCCGGCGCTCACCTCCGATCTGCGGGGGTACCAGAAGGTTGGCGTCGACTTCCTCGTGCGCCACGCTTCGGGCGGCGCGCTGCTCGCCGACGACCTCGGACTCGGCAAGACGGTGCAGACGTGTCGTTCGTTGATGGCGTTTCGTAAAGACGCGGTCGTCGTCTGTCCGATGTTCGTGCGCGACACGTGGCTTCGCGAGATCAAGAAGTGGATGGGCGACGACGTTCGCGTCATCGAGCTCGATGGCACGAAGCCGAAGCGGCCCGTGTGCCCTGTACCTTGCGAGATCTATCGCGGTAAAAAGGAATGCCCCGCGCACGGCAGCGAGCCGTGTCCGTACTGCTCCTGCGCTGGTCGCCAGACGATCTACCTCGTGCACTACGACATCGTCTACGCGTGGACCGATGTTCTTCGAGAGTCGACGGTGAAAGCGCTCGTGCTCGACGAGATCCAGATGCTTCAGTCGGCAGACAGCCGGCGGAGTCAGTCGTGTCGCAGCATCGCGATGGGCTGCAAGTACCGCATCGGGCTCTCGGGCACGCCGATGACGAATCGCCCGGCCGATCTCTGGAATCCGATCGACGTGCTCAGCCCCGGTCGCTTCGGGCGCGATTGGGACTTCTACCGTCGCTACTGCGATGCGAAGCAAATCACGATCGAGACGCGCTCGCAGGGTCAGATCACGGTGTGGAACAAGGACGGTGCGTCGCACCTCAAGGAGCTTCGCAGCCGGCTGAAGTTCTTCATGCTCCACCGAACGAAGAGCGACGTGCGCATGGAGCTTCCGCCGCGCACGAGGCAGATGGTCGGCGTGACCGTCGCCAAGAACTACCAAGCGCTGCCGTCGAAGGCGATCAAGGGCTCGAAGAAGTGGCTGCGCCGAGCGTTCGCGATCGCGGCTGACGGGAAGATTCCGCAAGCGGTCGATCTCATCGAGAGCCACGTCAGGAACGGCAGCAAGGTCGTCGTCTACTCGCACCGCAAGGTCGTCGCCGAACTAGTGACGGCGATGCTGATGAAGAAGAAGATCGACGCGCGCACGATCACGGGCAAGCTCAATCGCCGGCAGCGCACGAAGTTCATCGACGAGCGGCACGACGTGCTCTCGTGCACGATGGACTCGGTGCAGGTCGGTATCGATCTGAGTTACGCCGACGTCGCCGTGTTCGTCGAGCTCGACTACGTGCCGAGCAAGCTCTTGCAGTGCGAAGGCCGCGTCTACCGCTTCGGACAGAAGAAGCGGACGCTCGTCCAGTACGTGATCGCGAAGGACACCGCCGACGAGACGGTGCGCGACGCCGTGCTTCTCAAGCTGGAGAACTTCGAGAAGGTCATCGGCGAGACCGACGACGAGCTCGAGGAGGATCTCGCGGCGACGAAGCTCTCGACACCGAAGCAGCTTCGGTCGCTGGCGATGAAGGTGAAGGAACAATCAAGAAAGTGGGCAGCATGAAAGCGTTTTTCTTCGGGTATCGAAAAGGCTCGGGTCACGTTTTGATCGTGCCGGGTGGCCAGTCGGCGTTTCACGCGGGCTTTCAAGAAGAAGATCGCACCATCGTTCACGTGTTCAAGGGGCACGTCGATGGCGGCCTCGCGCCGAAGTGGTCCGGCACGAAAGAGACGATCACGTTCACGGCGAACTGGGATCACGCCAGCGACGAGTATCGCCGCGTCGAGTACCGCCTCACGGAGATGCCTCAAGGGCACTACTTGATCCATCACGCGAACGGCTACACGTACATGTCGTGGTGGGATCGTACGCAGGGCGACACGCGCGGAGCGTGCAACAGCAACTTCATTCTCGAAGGCACGCACGACGCGGTGAAGATGTTCGACGAGCTCGTCGTTCACTTTCCACACGTTGTGGAGAACCTGCGGAAAGCCGAAGTCTCGCTTCGTCAGGTGGTGCTGCCGTGAGCGAGAAAATCGCCGTGCGCGTGCTGCGTTGTCTTTGCGGCAAGCGCGGGAAATACATCAATGGGTGGTGCGGCGCGTGCCACTACGGCTACATGATGACGCTCACGTATGCCGAACGGACGCGCGGCATCCGATGGGGATTCGGCGAGCCGCCGAAGGAGAACGACCGATGATCGCTACGATCATCATCGCGGCGGTGTTTTTCGTGTCGGGCTTTGGCTTCGGCTGGTGCCTTCGTGGCGATCGTCGCTACGTGGTGCGCGAGCGCGACATCACGCGAAGGGTTTGGCCCGAGATCGAGCGGGAGATTTTCGAGGGGCTTGCACGTGAACGTGCAGCGCTGCAACAGAAGAAGGACAAGGAGAGAAGTCGATGGAATTGAAGGGGATGTTTCTGCTCTTGCTCACCGCGTGCGGCCCGGACGCATTCTTCACCATTGGGCCGCTCGTGCCCAACGACGCCGGCGATGCCGAAACGAGCGCGCCTGATCTCGACGCCGGCGACGCGCGCGTCGATGTGCAAGGCGACTCGAGTGCCGAGGCCGCGGTCGACGCCGGCGACGGCTCGTGTCTCGATGGTACCGAGGCGTGCACCGACGCGTGGATGTCGTACTGCGCGCGCGTGAAGACGTGCTGCAACGGAGGATGCGCGAATTCGTGGCAGAACAACGGCGGCGCCGAGTGCTACCAGAACTTTTTCGGTGGAAGTGGCATCGCGTGGTGCTCGAACAATCGGAGCTCGGACATGCGGTGCGCCGAGAAGTGCATCAGCGACATTCAGAACGTGAGCTGCACGACGATCAAGTCGACCAACGGGCTCTGGATGGTCTCATCGACCTGCAATACGTACTGGCAGTGATGCCAAAGCCGATTCCGCTTCACTTCGAGTGCGTCGCTTGTCAGGCGGAGATCAACGAAGCCGAAGGGGCTCAAGGCGCGCTCGCCGTGTTGATTTTGGTCACCGAGTTCGATGCGGAAACTATCGTGAAGCAGCTTTGCTTTTCACATCGCCGGCAGTTCGAGCGCGCGAAAGCCGAAAAGGGCTAGTCGTCGCAGCGATACGGCCACTCGACTTTTTCGTAGAGCTTGATCGCGAGGTTGTACCGCTTTCGTGCGGGGCCAGCGGTACCGGCGTAGCTGAAAAGAGGCTCGTCTTTGTTGGCCTTCAACGAGTCCCGCATGATCTCGCGACCCGCGCGAGCGCACGCGAGCGGATCCTTCATCAGCTCCTCGGGGGTGTACCCCTTTACCCGGTCGATGCCGTCCGCGAAGTGCACCTGGAGAAAGCAGAAAGAGGTCGGTTTGCTCCCTTCTTCCTTGCCGCACCCCGGCCAACCCGGCGGCTTGTCCTTACAATCGCCCGCGATTTGCTTGTAGCCGCTCTCGAAGACGCCAATCGCCGTCATCAGAGCCGCCGTTCGGCGCTCGTTGTTGCCGCCCTTGAATTCCAGCGGTTTTTCATTGCTGGCAGTCGCGATCGCGACGGCGATGTCCTTCGGCGTCACACCGACAATCGTCCCAACCGACAGCCATGCGACGACCATCGCCTTCAAAGTCCAGGTGGTGAGCTGTTCGATCATGCCCGGACCCTAATCCAGCCTTGCGTGCGGCGCAAAAGTGCGCGTATTCTCTCGCCATGGGTAGCCCGTCCGAAAAAGAAGCCGATCTCCAAGCACGTGTCGAACGCCTCGAGCAACTGCTCGCGATCTTGCAAGGCCAGAGCGGTGCTCTCGGATTGCAAACGCCCGGCGCGGCGCGCAACGTCATCAACTCCGCACTGCCCGCGTACACGTACTCGAACGGTGTGATCACCGGCAACGCAGTCGGCGCGATGGGCGCGAAGGACGGCGTGCTCAACGTCGCGAACGACGTCGTCTTCCTCCCTGGAGGAATCGCGGTCGTCGCATCGCAGCAAGGTGCGTACGTCGTCACCAACCCCGGAAGCGCGACCGAAGCGTTCGTGCTCACGCGCGTTTCGTGGATGCCCGAGGGCGCCACCATCAAAACCGGCTACCTCGTCCGCATGGGCGGTGAGGGCACCGTCTTCCAGAACACCGTTTGGGAGTCGATGGCCGTTGCAGAAGAGTTCGTGGTCGGCGCGATCGACTCGCAGTTCTTCCCGCAGAAGGTCGAGATTCGAGCGCAGCTCGTGGGTGGACAAATCGCCGGTCTCGCGACCGTGCCGATTCTCTCGACGAGCAGCTACATCGGCCTCACGCGCGCGGTGTTCGACACCGGCGCGGCGACGGTCATGTACGCCGCAACTGTCGGTGGCGTCGAAGGCATCACGCCCGGCTATCTCGGAACCGCAGCGCTCACCGTCCAAGCGGTCATCGCGGCAGGCACGATCAACGCGGCCGACGTTTCGACGCTGCACATCCTGATCACCAACGGCCAGCGCTAACGTTGCTCTTACCGTGGGTCAGCGTGTAAGCTGACGCCATGGGCGCACCGAACGAGAAAGAATCCGACCTCCGAGCTCGTGTCGAACGGCTCGAGCACCTCCTCGCCATGTTGCAGGGAGGCAGTGCACCGGGTCAGACCTTTGCCGGTCCCATCGTCGCGAACGAAGCGGCAATGGTCGCGCTCACCGGCATTCAAGACGGTGAGCAGGTCTTCGTTCTGAGCCACCGCTCGATCTGGACGAAGCGAAACGGCGTCGCCGGCACACAAGGTGTCCCGCCGCTCTTTCCACACGAGGTCGATCAAGCCACCGACCTCACCGGCGTCTTTGCCCGAACGCCATATTCCGATCCCGCGCTCCGTACCGGCATCAACGACGTCTTCATCGATCCGGCGAATCCAGCGGCAGACGATGAGAATGATGGCCTCACTGCGCTGACACCGCTCGCGACAGGCTACGAGCTTTTCCGCCGCTGGGGTTGGGGCGCATCGAAACCGATCGTTGGACCAAACCTCGCGACGTCGCCCGACGGTTTCACAAACGTCCACATTCAAAGCGCCATCCTTTCGCCCGACACGCTTCCGGTGCGCATCACGATCGCGACCAACGGCAGCATGCGCTTCATTGGCGGCGCGCCGACGACGATTCGCGCGGGAACACTCACCGCTGCGAGCGTCGCAATGAATGCGGCAGTACCGCTCGGGGGAACGCGCCTTCGACTCACCGACGCCGCTGTCGTTTCGTGGGTCCCGGACATGGCCCCGAATCGTCGCGGTCGAATCACAACGGGGGCGCAAGCCGGCGCGACCTTCCAACCACAAAGCAATGTCGGAGCTGGCGGCGCTGTCGATTGCAGCGCAGCGCAAACAACCAACGAGCCGGGCTTCAGCCAAGTGCCGACGACCGTCACGCCGGCTGCGGGCAGTGCCTACGTGATCGAAGCGCTCGTGCAGTGCAACTTCGGTCAAGTGGAGATCACGCAAGAGCAAAATCCTGATTTCGGTGGGTTCAACAGCTTCATCAACTTCATCGATCTGAATTTCCCCGTCATCGGAACAAACGCTGTCGGGTGGGAACCCGTCACGGCAGCGGGCACATTCAGCCAACCGTTCTTCAATTTCTACCAGTGCACGTTCGAGCGAAACCTCGATGTCACCTCGTGCTCCTCCGTGCAGCTCATCGCTTGCTACTTCTTCAACATGCTCGTGCTCAACTACTGCACGGGCGGCATTCAAGCGGTCAACGGCGGTGGGATGAATTCCATCGCGCCTGGCGTCTCGGGCGTCAAATGGGCGGCGGTCAGTGATCAGAGCTTGCTCGATTTCAACTTCGTCGCGAACCACTCCCTGATCAACCTGATGGGGAATTCGGTCGGAGGCGGGTTCGCGTCGTGGAACGCTGACACTCTTGCCGGGTACAACACCGCAGGGCACGGCGTGATCGTCGGCGTTCGAGGCTTCGCAGGAATGCGCGCGCAAGTCACCTTCGCCAGACTCGTTTGGGGAAACGGCAACGCTGGCGCCGGTCTTCTCATCGGTGCGAATTGCAATGGAACCGGCGCGCCACAAAACATCACCGGGGTACAGAGCGACTTCAAGCTCGGCAACAAGCTCGTCGGTTGGTGGTTCAACGATGCGACGGCGGCGTACAATCCGATCGGCGGTAGCGTCGCGACGACATGGGCAGCTCTCGCAGCGGCCGAAGGTGCAGCGGGCTTCGGCGGAAACGCCCACGAGCTCGACTCGAACAGCCACTTTGCCGCAGCCGAGACGACAGCGTAAGGAGAGTCATGGGTACCTATCGAGAAGCAATTCAGCATGCGCGCGTAGGCGGTACGGCGCGCTGCGGCGGCAAAGAGATTCGGTTTCTCACCTTCGAGGAAGCGGAGCCGATCATCTTGGATGCAATCCCATCGCGTCGAACGGTTATCGGCGCAAATGGAAAACCGCTTATCGAGGACACCAAGATCGTGGTCGAGACGTTCGCTGACCCGAACTTCGACACGAAGAAGTTCGGTCTCTACGACGTTGGCGTACACCCTGCCGCTCCGTTCACTCCAAGCGACGAGGACATCTACCTTCCCCTCGAGCACGATGACGAGGGCAATCCGAAGCCGCGCGCGCTTCGAGCCGACTGGGAGCTTCTCAGCGACGAAAAACCTGAAGTCGTCGAGCCCGAAGTCGTCGCACCCGAAGTCGTCGACGAGGCGCTCAGCGAAACGATCCCCGAAACACTCGGCGCGATCGACACGGAGCCACCGCAATGATTCAGGTCGGCGACATACTTCTCCTCACGGACACGGCCACACTCGTCCAAGTCATCGACGGCAACGATGACGACGGATGGGATTGTCTCAACGAGCAGCACGGCGTGCTCTTCAAGATCGGCGACACCGCTGCACTGCAAGCGCAAGCCACTTTCGGTGCAACGCCCGAGGCCGATCGCCCGGCGCCCGGCACGCTCGTTTGCACGTTTGCGTCGAAGCCTACCGCGAAGTGGAACCTCGACGGCTACGCGACAACCCCCGCATTCGGCCCCGGTCAGATTTGGGCCGTTCTCACCAACATCGACGACCCCACGATCTCGTGCTTCGTCGATCAAAACAGCATTTTCCTTCCATCCGGTGCGCCATGAACGACAAACAGAAAAAGTGCTCTGGCTTCCCCGGCAAGCCGGGCGAATGCAAAGCGGCAGCGACCGCCGTGGTGATCCGCGCGCGCCAGCACGTGTGTGAGGAGCACGCGAAGCAGGCCGAAGCCAAAAAGTTCCAAGCGCAGCGCGCGGAGAAAAAGTCATGACCACGCTTGGACAGTTCGTAGGCTTCGCGGGACGAAGCGTCGGTTCCGTGATCGACGGATCGGGCACGGACGCTGATCCGTGGAAGTTCGAGTTTCAGAGCAAGGACGGCGGCTCCACCTCCGTGGAGGTCCGCGACGAGACGGGCTTCTACTTCGAGTACATTCCGCTGCTCGACACGCCAGCCGGCTATCACGCCGCAGGTGATCTCGTCGACTTCAGGCCCGTCGAAGCAGTCTTTCAAGGCTTCGTCGGCGGTCCCTACCCCAAGGGCGTCGTCTCGCGAACGCTTCAGGTCTTCGGCTGGGTGAACTACACCTTCCACTACAACGGCGAGGCGTATCCGAACACGACCGATCCGTACGCTGTCCTCGCAGATCCCGACAACGCGGGCTGCTACATTCTCGCCAATCTCCTCGAGCTCGAAAATCTCACGCCCGTCGCCGCATGATGACCCCCAACGAGCTCGCCAGGCTCGAGCGGCTCGAGTTGCTCGTTGGCCTTCTCCAGAATTCATCTGGAATCGAGCCGCTCATCGGCGACGTCAACGGCCCGAGCAACGCGAACGCGCTCACGCAGATTGCCGCTCTCGCCGGCGGCGGCAACCAGCTCGTCGGCGTGGACAACGCCGGCTTCATCACTGTCGGTGTCGTCCCGCCGCCCGGCCCACAAGCAATGGGTGGCGACGTCACGGGCACCACGGCTGCCAGCGTCATCTCGAAAATCCAAGCGCTCGCGGGCGGTGGTGTTCGCTTCGTAGCGGTCGACAACGCCGGCAACGTCGGCACGGCGGTTCCGCCCGCGCCGCCGGCGAACTACCCGATGGGTGGCGACGTCACGGGCACCACCAGCGCCTCCACCGTCGTGAAGATCAACGGCGCTTCCGTACCTGTTTCCGGCGCGCTCACGACAGGCAATCTTCTGCAAGTCACGGGAGCAGCGGCACTCGGCTACGCGGCGCTCAACCTTGCAGGCGGAGCCAACTTCGTCACCGGCGTTTTGCCGGAAGCGAATCAAGCCGATCAGACCATGGGCGGCGACGTCACTGGCTCGACGAGCGCTGCGACCGTCGTCAAGGTCAACGGTGCGACCGTCCCGGCAGCCGGCGCACTGACTCCTGGCAACTCGCTGCTCGTCACGGGTGCAGGCGCGCTCGGCTACGGCGCAGTGAATCTCGCTGGCGGTGCAGCGTCCGTCACCGGCGTCCTTCCCGAGGCGAACCAGGCCGACCAAACGATGGCCGGCGACGTCACGGGTTCAACAGGCGCGAGCGTTCTCTCGAAGATTGCGGCACTCGGTGGAAGCGGCACGGTTGCCGTCAACGTAGACAACGCAGGCAATGTCATCTCGGGCGGCGCGCCGGCGACGGCCGATCCGTTTGCTTTTCTCTCGACAACCACGGACAACCTCGTCGCATCGTCGGCGGTGAAGAACTACGACTTCGATCTCTCGGGCGCTGCGTTCACGAACAAGCTGATCCGCATGCGTGCGCGTGGCTACGCGACGACGAAAGACACGGGCGGCGTTGCGGGTGCGAACCTTACGGGCAGCGCGCACGTGCAGACCGATGCGGTCTACGAGAACAAGAACGGCACGGTGACGTTCGTGTCGGCTGCCGCCGGCGGCGCCGCGAACCCGATGCCGGCAGTCAACAACGAGATGACCCTTCAACCGCAAGCATGCGATGCGGCGCTTCAGTCGGGCGGCGGCGCGCCTCCCAACCTCGCGTGGACGGTAACGGGCGGAACGACCGCGCGCTTACAGCTCACGGCTACGAACAACGTGAACCGCGGAAGCTGGGAGATCGACGTATACCAACGCGTGAAGGCGGCTCCATGAAGTGCGATTGGTGCGGAAAAAGCGTCGACAGCCTCGCGGCAACCCTTCTGGATGCGCTCGATGGCGGCCCGTGGCGCTGCGACGAATGCCGCATGCGTGGTCACTGCAACGATTGCGGGGGCCCGTGCAAAGGCCACACGCGCGATTTCTGCGACGCCCGCTGGCCAGAAGTGAAGTGCACGCATCCACCGGGCTCGCGGCGATGCGACCACACGACGCTTCACGATGACGACGAGACGTCGGAGCAAGCGCGCGAAGCCAAGAGGCTGAAAACGCGCCGATACTCGAAAGACGCCTAGTCGTCGGGATCGTCGATCGCTTCCATCACGATTGTGTCGAGGTCTTCGAGTCTCGGACCCGCCGCGGGCTCCGTGATGACGTTCGCATCCTGAACCGTCTTCTCGATGTCGGCCGAGATTTTCAAAAGTTCATCGCCAGACATCTTGAGGAGTTTTTCGAGTGTCAGTCCTGACACCGTACCGCGCACTTCCAACAGAGCGCGGATGACGCAACGACGTCGATGCGGACTCATGGGTCGGATCATACCTGCCGCATGGTAGATTGAACCATGCCGCCGACGTCGCCCTGGGACAAACTTCTCGAACACGGCGTTCTGGGAATTGTCCTCCTGATTGCGCTCTACGTGATCTCGTACCTTTGGCGACGACTCAATCAAGAGCGCGATGCGAAAGACGAGATGCAAAAAGCGCACGCCGCTGCAATGTTGGCGCAGCAAAAAGAGCACACTGCGACGATCGCGGCGCTTCAAGAGCAACGGCTTCAGAGCACGGAAAAAATAACCGGGGCGCTCATCAATGCGACCGCTGCCGTGAACAAATCGGCTGAAACCGGTAGCGAGACCAACGATCTCTTGCGTTCGATCGCGAACGACTATCAGAATAGGCATCGGGGGCCACCACGATGACGCAACAACAGCCACCAAAAACACCGAGTCTTCCACCGAAGTCAAAGGAAGAAGAAGACGCGGAAGCGAAGCTCGACGCCGCGTGCGCCGACCTGGACAAGGGTGCGCAAAAACTCGATGCATCCGCGACGAAAATTCGTCGAACGATCTCCGACTCGAAGATGCGCGCCGTTCGGCTGCCAACACCGAGCCAGATCGAGCTCGATCCCAAGCCTCTGCCGAAGTGATGTAACCTAGGTGCATGCGCACCTTGTTCATCCCGCTCCTCGCCTTCTCCACGGCGTGCCACGACGAATCGAAACCTGTCGTTACGCCAAACGGCCCCTCGGCAGATTGCAGCGCTGAGCGTATCCAGCAAGAGCTGGAGTGCGTGAAAACGAACTCGACGCGCGCCGGCGCCGACAAGTGCATCGCCGATCTACCGAAGAAGGACTGCACGAAGCTCGCGCCTGACGGAGGTGCGTGATGGGACTCCTTGATCCGAAAGACATCATCGAGATGATCCCGGTGGCGATCGGCACGGCGCAAAAACTCGTCGGTTTGATCTCGCCCAAGGCGGCTTCGGCAGTCGGCTTCGGCGGCCAAGTCGCGCTCTACGTCATCGACGCGGAGCAGAAGGGCATGACGCCCGAGGCGATCGTCGCCGGCGTGGGCGAGTTGTACGTCGGGCTCGTCGAGGATTTGAAGTACGGAGTCCCGTGAGCGAGAAGCGCCCGTGGTCGACGAAGAGTGCGGCGCATCGCTTCGGGTTCGTGGCGTGCCCGAACTGCAACCCGAAGGGCTTGCCGTCCGGCGAGATTTTCATCATGTGCGCGGTCTGCTGGGAGCCGGAAGAGAACACCCATCGACGCTTCATCCTGCGCGAGAAAGCCGAAGAGTGGGCGCGCGATCGCGGGCTTTCGGAGGACGACATCACGACGTCGCCCGAAGCGCGAAGCGCCATGTCGAATCCGCCGGCGCTTCCCGGCTCCGGCGATCGCATCCCCGACACGGAGCCAGCACCGTTCAAGCCGCCAATTCCGCGTGAGGACGACGAATACCACGAGCTCATCGACTCCGATCCCGTCCCGAAGAAGTGGTAGTCTTCGGCCATGGCCAAGTTCGACTCGAAGGACTTCTGGATCGCCGCCGGCGGTGCGCTGGCATTTCTACTTGGCTGGCGTCGCCTCTCCGGCGTGATCTGGGGCATCGGCGGCATCTACGAGTACAGCAAAGGCCACAAGGTCGCCGGCAGTCTCGGCATGGCGGGCGGTGCCTCCTTCGTGCTCTTCCCGGATTGGCCGGGATCGCTCGCGGACTTCGCGCGCGCGAAGTTGAGCAGTTCGGGCTCGAGCTCGTCGGCGCCCAAGCAATTGCCCGCGCCCCAAGAGCTTCAGATCCAACCGTTCCAGCGCACGAGCTACCCCACCCTCGATCGTGATCTCGACGGCGACTGGCGCATGCTCGACGTGCGCGACATCCGCGACAAGTCCGTCAAGGAACGCGCGAACGGTCTCAAGCCCGGCGACGTCGCGAGCCTGGTGCTCCAAAACAAGAACGGTCCATACATGGTCTTCAACGCGCGCGTGATCAGCGGCGGCAACGGCATCATGTACGCTGGACAGTGGGCCTCCGGACCGCCCAAGAGCGGACCGCAAATGGCAGAGTTCGGACCCGAGCACATCTTCACTATTCACTGATGCGATCCGCGCAGTCACCGCAAAAGAGCGTGTTGGCACCGAGAGTCATCGAGAACTTCGAGGACATCGAGACCGAGGCCGATGCACTCGTGTGGCTGAATGACAACGAAGACATCGCGTACGGCGAAGCGGACGATCTCATCAAGTCGTTCCCGGAAATGTTTCGGCTCGTGCCGTACATGGTAGAAAACGAGTACGAAACGGATCTCGCGCTCACGTCGAATCGACGTAGCTGGATCCGCGAGTACGAAAAGACCAAGGGCGTCAACTGGTGGGAAGACGACGACGGCCGCTTCTTCGTGCGCATTCTCGATGACGACGGCGCAACAACGTCCGAAGCCGACGACGCCGAGAAGCTCGATGACTACCCCCTTTTCGATGAGGAGGATCACTCCAATCTGGAGATGGAGACGCAGGCCGAGAATTGGAACGACTACGGACGACAAGAGCTACGCGACAAAATCGAAGAGGAAGCGAACGAAGTCGACGCCGAAGCGATCGAGCGGTTGATGCTCACCATCGACGACGAAACGCTCGACAAGTACGTCCACGCGATTTGGGAAGACAAGGGTCAATACCCCGAGCAAGAGCAGGGCGGCGGCACTATCTTCCCGAAGATCCTCGCGAACTGGGATGGCTCCGTCCTCGAGCTCGGCGATCTGTTCAGCCTTGCGGATCACGGCTACACCGTCGCGATACAACTGACGCCAGCCGCGTTCGACCGCAACGGCCGGCTCTTGTTGCGTCCGCAAGACGTTCCGCGCTCGATGCGCGCGCTCATCGACAATCCGAAGTCCACGCTGGAGATACCCTACGAGGGCGCGATCTGCGACTCGCCGTACTTCGCGTGCACGTGGACGGGCGGGAAGGAAGAACCGCAGCTAAAATTACCGGGCGTGGCCGAACGACGAAAGAGGCGGGCATGATTCGCGGACCAGACGTTTCAGCGTACCAACCGAACGTTCTCTGGAAGAAAGTTCGCGACGCCGGCGCCGAGTTCTCGATCATCAAAGTCACCGACGGCAACAACTACACGAACCCGCTCGCGAAGGCGCAAGTGCTCGGCGCGTTCGCGGTCGGCTTGCTGGTGATGCTTTATCACTTCGCGCAGCCCAACGGAAAACCGGGCGACCTCGAATCGTGGAAAGCGGACGCGCGCGCGGAAGCGAAGCGGCTCGATGATCTCGCCGACGAGTTCGAGGGCGCACTCGGTACATATCCTGTCGGTCATCCGCGTCAGGGCGAAGCGATCAAGCTCTTCTGCTTTCTCGACGTCGAGCGCAACACACCGCTCACTGCGGAAGAGAGACCGTACTGGCGAGCGTGGTGCAACGAGTTCCGCCGGTGGTGCCGCGAAGAGGGCAAGCGCGTGATCGGCTTCTACAGCGGGAAGTTCTTCACGATGGATCTCGGCTTCGACTCGAGCTGGTCGCAGACGATTCTCTGGGTCGCGCAATACCCACGCCCGTACAGAGAGGACGCGAACTACGGCTACTGGCCAAAAACGATTGTGCCGTGGTGGCGCGGGGACATCTGGCAGGACGGTGGGGGCATGTCGAACGCCGCCGGCGGCAACGAATCGAAGTGGCCCGGCGTCGGCGACGGCAGCACGTTTTCCGACGTCAATGTGTTCGCCGGTTCACGCTCGGAGCTCGAAGAATTGCTTCAAGCCGCCGCGTGACGCTGGTATAGTTGGGCTGGTGCTCGACGACTGAGCCCGTGACCAAAAGGGGATGCAATGAACAAGGAACCGCTTGCGCGCGGCGTGGTGCACTGATGCCGCTCATCGAATCCGTTTTCACCACCGGACAAGACCCTGAGCAGCTTGTTGCGCGCGTACGTGTAGACCGCACTGAAGTCATCCGAAACGGTGACGTCTTTCCGCACTTCGCCGGCCACCAATACTACGCGCTCAGCACGATGCGACTGATCGACGGACCGGAGGGCGAGTGGCGCGGCTCTCCAACGGAGCACGAGCTCCCGTGGCCATCGGACACGAGGTTGGTCGAAGTCGTCGTGCGCCCCATCAACGGATCCGCACGAGTGTTCACCTCGCGTGCACCGGGACACGGAAAACGTGGGCCAAAGCCAAAATCCAACGGCGTGATCCCCCACGAGCCCTTTTCCAGCGACAAAGCAGCGGAGTAGCGACCTCGAGCGTGTTCGGCTAGTCTCGGCACGTGGCCACCCCGCTCGCCTTCGCCGCGGCCGTTCTCGACCGGCTGGGGCTGTCCAGGACCGAAAACCGGCTCGTAGGGCTGGTTGCCTTCGTCGCCATCGAGGGCGGGCATTGGCACGACAGCGCGCGGTTCAACCCGCTCAACACCATGAAGAGCGCTCCGGGCGCGACCCAGGCGCCGGGGCTCCTCACGGGCATCAAGTCGTACCCGGATTGGCAGACGGGCATCAATGCGACCGCCGCAACGATCGTGCAAAGCAACATGCACTCGATCGCCCAAGCGTTGAAAGATGACGTCGACCCGCGATCGTTTCTCCGTGCCGTGACGCAGTCCGCGTGGTGTCCTGGGTGCGACTACACGCCGTTCGACCCGTACGCGCTCTACAAAGCGAAGGCGAACGAGAACGACTCCAGCGCTCTCGCGTACAGCGCGAGCGGCACGAACTGGAAAACCGTAGCGGTCGTCGGCGGCATCTTCGCCGGCGCCGGCGCGGCGGTGTGGTGGGTCAAGAAACGCTTTCTGAGGTGATGACAATGCAAGGTCTTCAAAAAACAGTTCACGCCGACACGGAGTTCTGGTCCCTGCCGCCGAACTACCCGAACGCGATCATGGCCTACAAGCTCCCGGCGGGAGTGAAGATTCGGCCCGACGCCCAAGGCACCGAGCGTGACGGCTACGCGCACGTGTACGATCCGGCGAACAAAGAAGGTTGGATCGCGGTCGGCGACCTCACACCGTTCGAGGACTCTGTTCGTACGCCGATTCCGACGCCGGCGCCCGCGCCGAAGCCGTCGACGCCACCGCCCGCGTCCAACAGCTCGATGATCGGCTCCGGCATCGACTGGAAGACCGTCGGTTACGCCGCTGGTGCGGTGGGCGGTGCGTTGCTGCTCTTCGGCGGCGCCGCGTACTACCTCAAGAAGCGCCGCCGGCGCTGAGCCTTCTTTTTTCGTCGACGCCGCGGCTTCAACGCGTACATCGCATTGAGCAACTCTTCGAGCACGAGCGACGGGGGCATCCTCGCGGGAAACGGGTGGATGCGCTTGAAGTCCTTGTCGAACTGATCGCGCTCCTTTTTCGTGAGCTTTACTCGTCGGTTCACGACGCTTCGCCGCGACGAATCAATGCCATGATTTGACTGTCGGGCCGTACCTTCGGTTTCATCCACTCGACGGTTTGCTGCCATGCGCTCGCGAGTGCGCTGTCAAAGTCGGCACCACCCGCTCTCACGATGACATCGAAGGTGACTTCCATGCGCGGACCAACACTTTTGTGCGCGCGGCGCAGCCACTTGTCCGTGAATACTTCTCGGTGTGAAATCTCTTCGAGCACTACAACGTCGTAACCGATGATGGACGTACCGGCGCCACCAGGACGACGCCCGCTCGCGATGACGGAGTAGCGGTGCTTCTCGTCAGAAGCGTTGGTCCAAATCTCGACGAGCAATCCTACCGTTTTCATTCGTCCGTCCAGCGCTCGACCTCGCCGCTGGGCTTCGCGCACTCGTGGTGCCCGTCGTGAAGCTTCCAGAGCGTACAGCGGACGTATTGCATGGGCTGAACCATAAGGGCCGGCATCATCTGCGCCACGCCCGCTCGATAGCGCGGCGTGTGACACGGCAAGCGAGCGAACGCATAGGCGACTTGCAAAATCGGACGTCCGAAGCGCTTCAGCACTCCGACGAAAATGCCGAGCAGCACGAACATCAACACCCACTCGATCCAGCTCATGATTTCTTCTCGCCTTCCGTGATTGTCATGACAGCGCACTCGCGACACATCGGCCGCATCGTGAAGTCCGAGCCGCCGAAGAGACGCTTGCCGCATTTGCACAAGCCCCTCGGGGGTGCCTGCGGGTAGAGGCGCTTGCGTTTGCCGGCCTCATCGACGGTGATGCCTTCGCAAAGGTAGATCTGTTTGCACTCCTTGCACACGACGTCGCCGCGCCACTCGACCACACCGTGAACGCCGCACGTCACGGTGAGAACGACGTAGAGCCGACCACCGCATCCGCCGTGCTCTCCGGGCGTCGTGAGCATCAGATCGTCGTCAGCGACCTCGATGTCTTCGTCGCACTTCTCGCAGCGGAGCGTCTTCATCGATCCTTCGACACGGTGTACGTGCCGTCCACGAACCACTTCTCGATCTTGACGCCGTCCGTTGAAATCGTGATGACCAGCGCCATCAGATCGTCGGTGAGGGTCTCCGCGTTGCCCGTTTCGAGAAGGGCTTTGTCGCTCGCCGCTTTCGCGCGCGCAGCGTTCTCCGCGACGTCGTTCCACGAGTCGCCGCTCACATCGAGATTGATCGCAAATCGTTTCACGAGACCTCCAAGAGCGGGGATGCGGGAAGCCAACCCGCTGCTCGCCTTCCACCCGGCGAGCCCGTGCACCCCGGCACGAGAGGGACTCGAACCCTCGGACGCCTCATGCCCGCCCCGTGAGCTTCGTGTAGTACCCGCCGAGTCGATCGAGCAACGCGACGTACCAGGGATAGCCGACGCGATCGAGCCGCGCGGCCCAGCGCAGGAAGATGTTCATGTTCGTCTCGTGCTGCTCGAGCGCGCGCATCGTGAAGATACGCTAGAGCATCCGGCTTACGCCGTCAACGACTTACGCTTGAGTAGAAACTCTGCCATCGAGATGACATTCGGGAACAACGGCTTCCGCAGCGGAGGAGCCCCGATGCCGGTCTTCGCGCGGTCCTTGTCGCTCATGTTCTTGTAGGCCCAGATGGCGACGCCACCGACGACGATCGCGCTCAACACGATCCAGTACGTCACGGCCGGGTCACTCGGGTTGTGCCTTCGCTTGCGCCGATGCCTCATGAAGGGAGGCTAGCATGCTTCAGCCGCTCTTTGAGCGTGTCGATCGCTTGTTGCGTTTGCTTCGCGAGCGAATCGAGCTGAGGAGCGACGGGATCGGCTGGGCGCTCGCGGAGAAGCTCGTTCGCGGCTTCGTACAAACAACCCTTGGCGTCTTCGAGCTCGCGGATGGCCCACTCAATGGTTTGTTTTTTCATTGTTACCCCACTCGTGGAGTGCTTCACGAAGAACGTTGAGCTTGGCCGGCACACCGCTCACGTTGCCGACAAGCGACGAGCCCGTGTGGTTGATGAGCACGATCACGATATCGGAGTGGCCCGACGCGTGCGGATCGACGCTAGTACGAACGATTTCAGCAATTCGCTCGGCAGCGCTCTCGCGATTGGCTTGGCAGTCGCACCGCTCGGCGAGTGAGTGACTCTTCTTTTTCATCTGAACAACTTCCCCTGAAAATTGTGCGGTGGATGCTCGAATTCTTCTTCGTGTGTGACTGCTTCCGGGTTGTCGTACATGAACGCGGCAGCGCTGAGGACCTTCGCGGGCCCGAGTCCCGGATAGCGCTTGAAGAGCGTCTCGAACGTCGTTCCGCGTCGATGCCACGTGTAGATCCGAAATACCGGCACCTTCGTGCCCTTCACGTACCAACGACCGTCGACGAACTCGACGTGCGGGTGCTCGATGACGTTGCTCACCGCATCCTCGCGCGTTGCAGCTTTCGCTTGAGCACCCGGACGCGCTCGTTCAAGCGCTCGTTCTCTTCCTTCAACCGAATCACTTCGTAGCCGGCGGCGGCGAAGCCGGCGGTGTTGATTCCTTGCACGACGCGCTCAATCGGCGCCGCCTTCCAGAACGAGACGACCTTTTCCTTCAGGCTGACCTCGGGCGCGTCGAGCAGCTTGTGCTGATGAATGAACAGGATCGCCTTGTGCGCGAACGAGCGCGCTTCCTCTTTCGTCACGCCGGGATCGACAGCTTGTGCGACAAGTTTGATTGCGGTCTCGCGAGGATCACTCATGTGCCACCGTAGAATTTGAGAAGACGGCCGCAGCGATGACACACGCTCCACGCCCGGATGGGCTCGTTGCGCGAGATCATGCCACGGAAAAACTGCCCGAAGTGGAGATAGCTCTTGTGGCCGATGAGGAAGCAAACGAAACGGCGAAGTCTCATTGGGCCATCACCAATAGTTGGCGCTCGAGCTGATCGATCACGCCGTCACGAATGTCGAGACAGATCACGCACGCGCACGCCCCGAAGCAATGTGGGCACTTCACGGCTGGTCTCGCGGCGTGATTGCGCCGGATGTTCTTCAGATTCCGGATCCGTTGGATCGTTTCCATCAGAGTCATCGAAGCGTCTCCCAAAGTTTGCCCACTCGCGAAGTGACGTGCACCTCTTCGTGCTCGTCGAAGTCGACGAGAACCCCGAAAACGGGATCGAAGTGATTGTCGACGATCTCGCGCGCGGCGTCGATAACCGCCGGCCCTTTCGACATGAACTCGATGAACTCGTCGACGAGCGCGTTCGGCACGTAGAGACATTGCTGCGCGCCGGGATCATCTTCCGTATCGAAGATGATGCGGACCTGCGTCCACGTGTGCGTGCGGCCCTTGCGCTCGCCGAGCTTCTCGATCGCCCTGAACTTCAAGGCTTCACCAGGTGCGGCGCGCCGTAACGACGCACGATGTCGTGGTCGTGATCCAACTTCACCAACATGCGAATCGCGTTCGCCACGCTGAGGCCATGTTTCTCGGCAACGGCCTCGAAGCGCGCGAGTTCCTCCTCGTTGACGCGAATGTTGATCTGTTTCACTCGACTCATCTGTCTCTCACCGCGATGAGCTCGTCGTAGGTGACGGTGTCGATCACGCCCTCTTTCTCTAGCTCCGCGATGCGCTTCGCGCCCTTCACGGGCCCGTACTTTCGCGTGACGCTCGCCATCGAGAGGTTGCGGCGGGTCTTCGGGCGCAAAATGACCAACTCGCCGTCCGGTCGCTGCGCCGGCCCATGCGCGCGCACCCACGGTCGGATGATGGTCTCCTTGTACTGTCTCGCCCACGCCTCGAATCGAACGAGGGTCTCGTGCGCCGCGCCGATGCGCTTGCCGGTCATCGCCGAGCCCTTCATGTCGAACTTCTCGATCGCCGATGTGTAGATTGGGCACACGGCGAACGCCGGACACGCGGCGCCGGCCTTGTAGCACCACGGACCCGGCCGAAGAGCACCCGTCCCGATGCCACGCCACGCGCGCCGGATGGCATTCGCGTGATCCGACAGCTCACCGCGCTCGAACTCCTCGGTGTAGAGATGCGGCGCGCCCTCGCGCGGCGCGTGAAAGATGCCGCCGACGACACGCTTCGCACCCGTGCGCTTGGCGGCGACCATCATGAGCGACCGAAGCTGCGCCGAGTGCTTCGGCAAGTCGCAGTTCTCACCAGTCTTGTTGTCGATCACGATGAGATCGGGCGCGTCCTTCTTCGTGTTGATGTCGTCGATCGCGATGTCCGACGTGCCGGGAAATTCGTCGGGGCTCTTCAGACCCTTGTAGACGTGGCGGTTCCCGTCGAGGAGCACCGGGCGTTTCGACGGCCTCGCCTTCTTGCTCGTGACGTTCCAGATGTACGACTGCTCAACGTGAAGCTTGCTGCGCTTCGTGAAGTCGACCTTCCACACGTTGTCGCCACGCAGCCACTCGCGAAGGTATTCATCCGCGAGCCGCGAGTGACGTTTCAGCTCCCTCGAGTCGAGCTGAAAATCCTTCGTGCTCCAATTCTTGGCGGTCCTTCGAGCCGAGAACGGACGACCCGCGAGTCGCGCCGCGATCAACTCGTGGAACGCCGAGCCGTACGCTGCGGGCTCCTCTTGCGTTTCGACCGGGAGACGCCGGCGGGCCCACCACTGACAGTTCAAGACGAGCTCGCTCTTGCTCATCGACGGATCGACCTCGACGAGTTCGATCTCTCCCGGCTGCTCGTCGTCACCCTTTGATACGGCTCGATACGTATCGAGTCGGGGCTTCTTTTTCTTCTCCTCTTTGACGAGCTTGCCTGTCGCCGGATCGCGCTTCCAAAGCGTGCTCACAAGAAGTTCTCCCATCCGCATCCGGCGAGAGCGATCGTCAAGCGCTGCCCCTCCGCGTCCATGTGCTTGAACCTGTCGGTGTCGTGAGCGAGCTCCGCCTTCGCTTTCGCGATCGCGGTTCGGTTCGACGGATCATCGACCACGCCGGCGAGCACCGTCCGAAGCGTCAAGATGCGCTTCTCCTGGTTTGCGGCCCTTCCCCACGTCGTCGCGACGTAATCGACAGCACGATCTATCTCGTGGCCACGGCCATCGCCGAAGTCTTTTTCGAGAAGCTCGTCGACAGCTTTTCGCAATCGCAGAAGCGACTCTCGTTGTTCCTTGTCCATGTCATCCCCTACTTTCGTCACGTCTTGTCGTGCATTCGCCCACACTCTTTGCAGATCTTGCGGTCGAGAACTTCGCGCGCTTCCTTGACTGCGGCCTCCTCGACGAACGCAGAGAACGTCACGTCCTTCTTGTTCGCCGCAGTCGTCACGATGCGCGCGCTCTCTTTCGAGAATTTGATCGAGTGCGATCGTTTCGGCATTGACGTACCGACCACAGTAATGACAGGGTAATGCCTTCGTCAACTGAAAACGGGGATGAAGAAAAAGAAACGCAGGGAACGATCCCGTCGCGAACGCGCTGACACGGCTGACGCGACAGATCGCGTGACGTTCAACCTCACGGAGATGAGGAACGCCGAACGTCTGCTCGAATTCCGTGGCGATGATCTCCGCTACGTCGGCCCGTGGAAGATGTGGCTCACGTGGGACGGGCGACGCTGGAAACTCGACGAGGATGGGGGCGCGCTCCGCTACGCAAAGGAAAACGCGCAGGTCATGGCAGCCGAAGCCGACGTCGCGGTGAAGAACGCGCAATCGACCGTCGACGAGGAGATCGAAGAGGACGCCGAATCGATCGCGAGCGAAGAGAAGAAGCGCGGTCGACCGCGAAAGCCGAAGGCGTCGACCGAAGCGCTCGGAATGCTCAAGGGCGCGTCCGCCTACAAGAAGTGGTGCGAGCAGAGCCAGAACTTCCGGAACCTCCAGAGCACGCTCTCCGTTGCGGCGTGCGACAAATCGGTCGCGCTCGTTCACGACCAACTCGACACGCACCACTTTCTCTTCAACGTCGAGAACTGGACGATCAACCTGAAGACCGGCAAGAAGCAGCCGCAGTCGCGCGACGATCTCATCACGAAGGTCGCTGCCGTCGAGTTCCACTCGAAAGCGAAGTGCCCGCTCTGGGACAGGTTCGTGCGCGAGGCAATGGGCGGCGACATGGAGCTCGTCGGGTACCTGAAACGCTTCGTGGGCTACTCACTGACGGGCTCGACGGAGGAGCAAGCGCTCGTCTTCTTCTGGGGCTCGGGCAACAACGGCAAGAGCACGTTCCTCACGACGCTCTACAAAATCTTCGGCGACTACGCCCTACGCGCCGCGCGCGGCATGCTCTTTCGCTCGAAGCACGGCGGCGAGCGCCATCCGACGACGCTCGTCAGCCTCCACGGCAAGCGCTTCGTGACGTGCAGTGAGATCGACGAGAACCAGGAGCTCGACGAGGGCCTCACGAAAGATCTCACCGGCAGCGATCCCATCAACGCGCGCCGCATGCGCGAAGACGAGTGGGTGTTCTTGCCGACGCACAAACTCTTTCTCGCCGGCAACCACAAGCCGCGCATCACGGGCACCGACAAAGGGATCTGGCGCCGAAACAATCTCGTCCCGTGGACCGTCGCGGTCGCGAAGGACAAGGTGAACAAGAAGCTCGGCGACGAGCTGCTCGAAGAGGCCAGCGGCATCCTCAACTGGTGCATCGAGGGCTGCATGGAATGGCAAGAGCGCGGACTTGATCCGCCCGAGGCCGTCATCGAAGCGACGAAGGAGTACCGCAAAGAGCAGGACGTCCTCGGTCAGTTCTTCGACGAGCGACTCGTGTTCGAGGAGAACGCACTGGCGGCTCGAGCCGACCTGCGAAAGATCTACGAGGACTGGTGCGAGGAGTTTGGCTACTTGCCCGTCGGCGCGCGGAAGTTCGCGCAGGCGCTCCGCGAGCTGAGCGTCGTTGATGGCTACGTGTGGGATCCGAACAAGGCCCAATCCGTCGACGGCTGGCGCGGCGTGCGCATCGCGACGAAGGCCGATCGCGCCAAGAAGGAGCTCGAGCGGCGCGGAAAACAGATGTCGAAGAAGGAACGGCGCGCGTTCAAGACGATGGTGAAGAAGGCGAATAAAGGAGCAGTGAAGCTTCGGATCGTCCGGAACGACGAAACGAAGTCCCGAGGAGATCGCTAAATTACCGATGTTTTTGGGGTGCCTCGGGACTTCAGAGGGTTTTCTGGGTTAGCACGCACACGAAACCAAAATAAATACCGATGCAGAATGCACACATGAATATTTCTCGTTTCTACAGAGCTGATATGCGGATCAAGTCCCGATGTCCCGAGACCCCTCAAAAACACCGAGAATTTGACGATCTCCTCGGGACTTCGACATGAGCCGAACGCCTCGAAAGGTGCTCGCGCGTTGTAAAAGCCTCGTCGGCGCCCGCGTTCGACTCACGCGCGTCGTGACCACGAAGGGCGGAGAGTCGTACGAGATCGGCTCGCTTTGGCGCGTTTCTTCGACGTGGCGCGGGCGATTCACACTGATCGGCATCACCGCCAACGGCAGCGATCAAATGAAGAACGGCTGCATCGCGCGGTACGTTCGCTGCGTCGGCGAATACTCCTTCGAGCTCGTTTCATGAAGACGCACGTCTTGGCTCCGCACGGCCGGCACTCGGTGTGCGGCCTTCAGTGGATGCGAATGGGCGATCTCTCGAAGGGGCGCTTTGTTGGAGAGAACGCTGCAACCTGCAACCTCTGTCGTCGCGGTCGACAGGGTCAACGCCGAAAAGAGGCGTGTGCTCTTTGCAACGAACCGAGCAGCGCGCATCCGGTCGGCGAGGGCGTGTTCCAGCATGACTTCAAAGCTAAGGAACCCGAATGAAGCGCGACGCTCTCCGCTACGCCCGCGAACTCGAGTGGCCGATCTTTCCGATCTACGCCCCGCTCGAAGACGGATCCTGCTCCTGCGGCAAGCGTCACAAATCCGCCGGCAAGCATCCGCGAACGTGGCGTGGTGTGAAAGCGGCGACGACGAACGTGAAACAGATCAAGAAGTGGTGGCGCTTGTGGCCTGACGCGAACATCGGTCTGTCGACGGACAACGGTCTTGTGCTCGACATCGACGGCCCGAAAGGCGAACGCGATCTGCGGCGACTCGAAAAGAAGTACGGCAAGCTCCCAAAGACCGTCGAGGCTGTCACGCGCAAGGGTCGACATCTGTTCTTCGGCGTTCGCAAACGTGTTCCGTGCGGCACGCACGTGCTCGGCTCTCTACAGATCGACGCGCGCGGCAAGGGCGGCTACGTGCTCCTCGCGCCGTCGCGGCATGCGAGTGGCTTCTGCTACCGCTGGAAGCGTTCGCCGTTCGATTGCGCTCTGGCGGATGCTCCACGATGGCTGGAGAAGCGGCTGCGGTGCAATTTCAACAAGCAGACATCGAAGAAGAAGCTCAAGGATCGAAAGGCACTGCGTCTGGGCGCGTCCGGGGCCAGAGATCAATCACGGTCCGGTGTAGACGCCCGCAACGTGCTCGCGCTGATGCGACAGGGCGCGAGCGACGACGAGGCGCGCGACATGCTGCTCAAGTCGTCGAGCAAAGCGCGTGAGGAGGGCGATCGCTACATCGATCTCACCATCGAATGGGCTCGCAGCTTCCATCAAGAGGGCTTGGCGCGCGTGCGTGTGCTCTCTGCGCGGATCGAACGCCTGGGGGCCACTGCGGCGCAGGGCCGACTTGTGCGGATCGTGCTCATCACGACGACGCGCTTCTGGAAGCGCATCAAGTTGCAGGTCGTCGTACCGTCGAAATCCTACTGCTCGAAGAAGATCAAAGACACGTTTCGCGCGGTCGTCGGCAAGCGCGCAAAGCCCCGTGAATTGCGGCGCTTTGCGCACGGCCGCGACGTTCTATTTTTGTTCCCTACAGAGCTGCGTTTCGACGTTGCGCGCGATCGTTTCGGCAATGTGCGCTTTGTGCGCGCTCTGGCGCAGTGATTGCGCCAATCATTGGCGCAGAGACCGAAAACAGAAGCACTTGCACACAGTCAAGATCTTGTTGTACATTTCATCCTGTCACGGCGACGCCAGTTCTCCTTGGATGGCGAAACCTCGAAACGGCCTGCTCACATCCCCGAGCGGGCCGTTTCCCTTTTTGGTTGCCGACAAGTTCACGCCTGAGTATAACGGTGGGGCTCGATCGATTTCATTCGTCGATCTAGCGGGGATGACAATGAACAAGGAAAAGGCACATGGCGCGCGCCGCCAGTGAGCTGAAGCGATCACGTTTCATCAAGGTCTTGCTGATGGGACCGCCCAAAATCGGCAAGACGACAATGGCCGTCGCCACGGCCCCGAAGCCCGTTCGGTGCTTTCTCTGCGAAAGCGACAGCGCGCTCCATAGCGCGCGCCGGTACGTCGGCGACAATTTCACGTTCGAGCGCACGCGCACGCACAAACGGATGCTTAGCGCTCTGCACGAAGCGCGCACCGACGTGAAAAAGGGGCGGCTCAGGACGATTGTGGTCGATCCGCTGTCGCTTCTCGCGGCGAACATCGAGGAGCACTGCCTGAAAGCTCACAACCAGAACACGTACAAGGCGTACCCGATGTACGGCCGGCTGATCCGCCAAGTGATCGAGCAACTTCTTGATCTGAAGTGCCACGTCATCGTCGTGACGCACTACATCGAGACTGGCGGCGAGATGCCTGAGGGCACCGCGCACACGGGTGAAGGCATCGTTCCCATGCTCGCCGGCAAGGCGCGCGCGACGGTCTCTGCGCTCTTCCCGGACGTCGTGTGGATGGACTACTACAAGGGCAAGCGCATCTTGGTCACCGGACCGCAAGGAGCCTGGGGACCCGGCTGCCGAAGCACGAACGGCACGCGGGTCATCCCCGCGGACATAGAGCTCGATGAGGGCCGCATTGGTGTGCGCGCTCTCATTCGCGAGTTCCGCTCGACGAAAAATTAGCTCGCCTCGTCAACGAGCAGAAAGACACCGCGGCTGCCTGAAGGGCCGTTGTGATTGCAATCACGTCACGCAAGGAGAATCGAACAATGGCACGCGAAAAAGAAAAGAAGCTTCGTTTCAAGTCGACGAACTGGGATGCGCAAACGCTCGAGCCCGAGGCCGCGGAAGGAAAGTACCGCGGGGTCATCGACAAAATCACCATCAGCTCGAACAAGCATCAGTACCCGATGATGCGACTCGACCTGTTGCTCAAGAAGGCCATCACGAAGTCGAAGGCCGCGCAGAAGAGCAAGGGCTCGACCGTGTCCGACTTCATCTCGTTCTTCCCCGACGGTGACCGTCGCGGGAACATGGCGAAGAAGCAGTACCGTGCTCTCGCCGAGCAGCTCGGCATCCCCGAGGACATCTTGCCGGCGCAGCTCGCGAGCGAGCGCGACTTCGACAAGCTCGTCAAGTTCTTGAAGAAGAAGCAGCTCGACATCTGGGTCACGACCTCGGAGCGCGACGGTGAGCCGCGCGCGAACGCCCACTACACCGAGCCGCGCGGCTTCGACGCCGAGGGCGAGGAAGAGGAAGAGGAGGACGAAGAAGAGGAAGAGGAGGAAGACGAAGACGAGGACGACGAGGACGACGAGGACGAAGACGAAGACGAAGACGACGATGACGACGACGATGACGACGACGACGAGGAGGACGAAGACGACGAAGAAGACGAGGACGACGACGAGGACGACGACGACGAAGACGAGGACGAGAAGCCCAAGAAGAAGGGCAAAGGCAAGAAGGGCAAGAAGTAGTCGTCACGGGCTCGAGTGCCGCTTCGGCGGCGCTCGCAGCTCGAACGATGCGCACGTCAACCTGGAGGGCAACGGCCCCTCGAAAGAGGATGTGAATCCTCCGGGTCAATGCGTGCGCATCGTTCGAGGTGCGAGGGATGAAGAAAGAATCGTGTTTGCCGGCCGTGAAGTGGGCAGGAGGAAAGCGTCGGCTTCTGCCGGAGCTACTCAAGTACGTGCCGAAGAAAATCGACATGTACGCCGAGCCGTTCGCCGGCGGCGCCGCGCTCTTCTTTCACATCTGGCCTCGATGCAAGCAGGCGATTCTGATCGATCAGAACAAAGACCTCGTCGTGTTCTATCGCGTGCTCCGCGACAATCCGAAGGAGCTGATGACGCTGGCGAAGTGCTGGCCAATCAACGACGAGAAGGTTTTTTACTTCGTTCGAGCGCTCGACGTGAAACGAATGTCGGACGAGCAGCGCGCCGCGCGCTTCCTCTTCCTCAACAAGACTTGCTACAACGGGCTCTGGCGCGTGAACGGGAAGGGCAAATTCAACGTGCCGTTCGGGCGCTACAAGGATCCGCTCGTCGTCGACGAGGAAGCGCTGATGAAGGCGTCGCGCGCGCTACAGATCGCGCGCATCATCCATTCGGACTTCACGTCGTGCGAGCGCTACGACCCGGATTTCATCTATTGCGATCCGCCGTACGATCCGGTGAGCACGTCGAGCGACTTCACGCGCTACGCAAAGGGCGACTTCACATGGAAGGACCAGAAGCGACTCGCCGAGTGGGCATCGATTCGCATGGCATTGAAGAATCGCGTCATGCTCTCGAACGCCAGCACGCCGCGTGTGCGCAAGCTGTATCGGGATTGGAGCATCGATACAATCAAGGCTGCGCGCTCGATCAACGCGAAGGGCGACGGGCGAGGCAAAGTGAAGGAGCTGATCATCACATGAAGCTGGTCTGTCACTACTGCGCGCAGAAAGGCGTCGAGCGCGGGGCGTACATCACGTTTCACGATTCGCGTGGTTGCCTGCACGTATGCGGCGAGCACGCGAGTTGGCGGCTCACGACGTCAACGACAGGAATCGACGGCGCACACCACTCGCGCGACTGTCCGTTTCATGGTGAGAAAAAGGAATGACCGCTGCGCGTCGCCTCGCGGTGTTCGATCCGCGCGAGATTGGCGCGAAGTGTGACGCGTGCCCGCTGAAGCACAAGATCCCGGTGGCGCCAGCGCCGGCGGGCAAGACGCGCTTCGTGATCGTCGGCGAAGCGCCGGGTCTCACGGAAGAGAAGTACGGTGTGCCCTTCATCGGCAAGTCGGGCGAGATGCTCAACCAGCTTCTCACAACCAACAGCCTCGACCGCAGCGAAGCGCACGTCACGAACACGCTGCTCTGTCGTCCTGACCACGAGGACCAGTTCGAGAAGGCGCGCGCGTGCTGCGCGCCGCGCCTCTTCAAGGAGCTCGGTGATCTCCCTGCCGGCGCGCCCATCATTGCGATGGGCAAAGAGGCCGCGAAGTCGACGCTTGGGATCGGTGGCATCTTGCGGAGCCGCGGCTTCGTGTGGAAAGCGCCCGCGCTCGAGCCGAAGGCAAAGGAGGCGCTGAAGAAGAAAGCCGGCGCGAAGGCGAAGAAGGAGAAGGACAAGAAGGCGCGGCGCTCGGCGAAGACGAGGCTTCTTCGCGATCGCATCGCGGGTCGCACGGTGCTCCCGACGATTCATCCGGCGTTCGTGCTCCGAAGCCAGATCTGGCAGGCGGTGCTCGAAGTCGACATGGAGCGAATCGCTCACTACGTCCGCAACGACAACTTCATCAAGCTCGAAGACCATCGACCATTCGTCGTCGTCTCGACCGCGCGCGAGCTCCGGAAGCTAGCTAGCAAGCTGAAGGACGTCGTCACGTGCGACATCGAGACCGTCGGGCTTCACTTCGACGAGGCCGAGATCAAGTGCGTCGGGATCGGCGACACGAAGCTCACGATCATCGCCTACCCCTGGAAGCGGAAGATGATCCGTGTCCTCTCGGACATCTTCCGCGAGCGGAAGGTCGTCGGGCACAACTTCATCTGCTTCGACGCGCTCGTCCTTCGATACAACGGCGTCGAGATCGACCCGAAGTCGATCGAGGACACGATGGTCGCGACGCACGCCTTCGCGAGCCACTTGCCGAAGTCGCTTCTGCACGTCGGGTCGATCTTTTGCAACCTCACGCCGTGGAAGCACGAGGCCAAGGGCGAAGGTCGCGGTGAGAAGGGACAGCCGACGCAAATCGACAAGCTACCACCGGACAAACTCGTTCGCTACAACGCGAGCGACGTCCAGGTCACGGCGCTCTCGTGGAAGCGCATGCAGGTCGATCTCGCGTCCGAGCGTCACACGTACGAGATGGATCTTCGTGTCGCGACGCTCTGCTCGCGAATGACCGTTGCCGGATTCCGGTTCGATCACGAGCGGGCGCGCGAGCTCGATCGTTCGTTGAAGAAACGCGCGAAGGAGCTGCTCCGCGAAATGCGCGGGCTCGCCAATATGAGCGGGTTCAATCCAGCGAGCGCGTACGACGTTCGGCACGTTCTCTATCGAAGATTCGGCGCGCCCATCCTACAAATCACACCGGGCGGCTTGCCGGCGACGGGCAAGGGCGTGCTCGAACAGCTCAAGACGGACGACTCGAAGATCGGAAAGCTCGCGTCATTGATCTTGAAGTGGCGCGGCGCGACGAAAACGCGCGGTACCTTTCTCTCCGTGTACGTCTCGCGCGACGGGCGCGTGCACGCCGGCTGGCGAATCGGCCCGGTGACGGGGCGTCTCTCGTGCCGCGGCCCGAACCTGATGAACATCCCGCGCTACACGCCGGACAAGGAAACGAAGATCGTTGATCTCTGCGATCGCGTGCGCGAGTGCTACATCCCGAAGCCAGGCTACGTCATCGTCTACTTCGATCTCGCGCAGGCCGAGGCGCGCTTCGCTGCGAATCTCTCGCGCGACAAGAAGTTCATCGCGGCGTGCGCCGGCGACGTGCATGCCGGCAATGCGAAAGTGATTTTTCCTGACGAGGCCGCGAAGGGCTGGCTCGACGGCGACGCCGCGAAGGATCCGAAGAAGGGCAGGCCCTACCGCGACGTCGCGAAGAACTCTGGCTTCGCGATCTACTACCTCGCCGGATGGGAGACCGTGTTCGATCGGCTCCGCGCGGACGGCTTCGACGTTTCGCCATCCGACTGCCGCGCGATCCTCGACGCGATCCACGCGACGTACACCGGCTACTACGACTTCGTCACGAAGAACGTCGAGTTCGTGAAGAAGAATGGCTACCTCCGCACGTTCGGGCAGAAGCGCATCCGTTGGTTCGGGCCCGTGCCGGTACCGAGCGAGGTCGCGAACTTCCCGATTCAGGGCGGTATCGCCGATCACATGAACGAGCGGTTGTTGAAACTCGAGCGGAAATTGCACCGCAGCCGTCTCGATGCCACGATCATCGCTCAGGTGCACGACGCGGGGCTCATCGAGACGCGAATCGATCAGGTCGACGATGTGAACGGCCTCGTGCGCGAGGTGTACGAGCCCGACGTCATGATCGAGGGTTGCGCGCCGTTCAAGATTCCGATTGATTTGAAAGCAGGTGATCGATGGTCGCAGTTCTGAAAAATCGGTGAGGACGACAATGGACGAAAAGTACAAGTGGATCTCGATCGCCAACCTCTCGCTGACCGTCGAGGGAGAGAAGCACGTGCTTCAGATCGTCGTGAGCCCGGACATCTGGACGGTGCTGGCGCTCGAACGTACGCGAGAGGTCTTTGATAAGGCGGAGCTCCCGCCTGATGGCATCGGCGCGCACAAGCACGCGATGCTCGGCAAGTTCGTGGGGCCGCTCGAGGCGCTTCAAGCCGCGGAACGTTTCGCCGATGAGTGGAAGAAGACGGAGACGTTGGATGCCGCGGTGTGCGCATGCTCGGCGTGAACAAAGAGAAGCGCGCCAAAGCGAAGGCACTTCGTGAGTTTCACGCGGCGTTGGCTGCGAGGCCATACGACTACGTGCGGGTGCTGAATGCGCGCACGGCGCTCACGAGGGCACACTGGCCAAAATACGGAGAGCCGTGGACCGACGGCGAGGTTCTCGCGCTCAAGCGCGCGGTGCGCTCCAAAATCGGTCACGCAAAACTGCCGAAGCGTCTCAGCTCGAAGATGCTCAGAGAGTTGAGCAAGCGGTTCGGCCGGACCGACAACGCGATCTCATGCAGATGGCAATGGATCACTTTCGCGGAGCGCACACGATGACGACTCTTTTCTGCCACGAGTGCCTGAAGAAAGACGGTCGTCGATCGATCGCGTTCGTGACGGTTCACGACAAGAACGGGTGCACGCACCTCTGTTGGTCGCACGCGAAGAAGCGAGAGAACGATCCCGCAGCGGTCATCGGGCATTCGGTGGATTGCGCTGAGGCTCGATACAGGGGATGGTGATTCACGCTTGAGTATTGCTCTAGCATGAAGTAGGGTGGGTCTGGTACAGGGGATGACATGAAACGAATGAAGCTCGCGCCGGGCTTCGCCGTGCCTGATCTCACGACGGAGACCCTCGGCATCATCGGAAAGCGTGGCTCGGGAAAGAGCCACACCGGGACGTTGATTGTCGAAGAGCTGCTCGAGCTCGACTCGCAGGTCATCGTGATCGATCCGATTGGAGGAGCGTGGGGGCTCCGCGCCGGCGCGAACGGAAAGAAGGACGGTGGGTATGCGATTCCGATTTTTGGCGGACTGCACGGTGATATGCCTCTCGAAGAGAAGGCGGGCGCTCTCCTCGCGGACTACCTGGTCGAAAACCGGTTGTCCGGGGTGCTCGACCTTTCGGGCTTTTCAAAGAGCGCGATGCGGCGCTTCGTGCGCGACTTCGCGGAGCGCTTCTACTTCCTGAAGAACAAGCGGCGTGATCCGGTTCACGTCGTCATCGACGAGTGCGATCTCTTCGTCCCTCAACGCGTCGACTCGCAGGACATGATGCCGCTCGTCGGCGCGATCAACGACTTCGTTTTGCGCGGCAGGCAGCGCGGCATCGGCGTCACGTTGATCTCGCAGCGACCCGCGCGCATCGCGAAGGACGTGCTCACGCAGGTCGAGATTCTGATCGCGTTCCGGCTCACGGGTCCGCAGGACATCAAGGCGTTCGGCGAATGGATCGAGCACAACGGAACGAAGGACGAGCAGAAGGAAGTGCTCGCGTCGCTCTCGTCGCTCGAGCGCGGCACCGGATGGTTCTGGGCGCCGGGGGTCATGAACGGTTTGCTCCGGCAGATCGAGTTCCGCGAGCGCCGCACGTTCGATTCGTCACGCACACCCGACGGCCGACGCGTGAAGCCGCCGAAGACGCTCAAGGATGTCGACCTCGGCGAGCTCGACGACGCGATGAAGGCGCAGGTCGAGCGCGCGAAGGCGGAGGACCCGAAGGCGTTGAGGAGCGAAGTGATGCGCTTGAAAAAAGAGCTGGAGAAGAAGCAAGCGTTGCCGCCGAAGATCCAAGCGGCGCCGAAACCTCCGCGGTTGCCGAAGCGCGTCGAGGTGCCGATGCTCACGAAGCGCCAAGAGGCGCGGCTCGAAAAGCAGGTGAACGCACTCGTAAGGGCGTTGACGAGTGTGAACGAGGAGGCACTTCACGCGACAGGCATCGCCAACACGGCGCTCGATGAACTCAAGCGCCTTCGCCAACAGATGCATCAGCTCGCGGTCGGCAAGATCGCGGTGCCAAAAACTTCGGTCGGCGCGGTGGCCGGTTCACCCTCTCCCGTTCCCGCTCCGCGCCGATCGGAGGTTGATGACGCGCTTCGTGCGGGGATGCCGCGACTCAAGGCCGCGCTCAAAGCCGGCACGAAGTTGAAGGAGCATACGATCAAGATTGAGGCGACGTTCGATGCTGACTCCGAGGAGGTCAAGCGGCTCGGCAAGGGCGAACGAAAGGTCATGATCGCGGTGGCGCAGTACGAAGCTGAGGGTGTGACGAAGAAGCAGATCACGCAAATGACCAACTACAAGCGGTCGACGCGCGACGCGTATTTGCTACGTCTGCGCAACGCAGGGTTCACTGAAGAGGGCGGCTCGGGTCGAATCCGAGCAACGGGCGAAGGTATCGCGTGGCTCGGTGACGATTACGAGACGCTTCCGACCGGTGATGCTCTCTACAAGCACTGGCTCCCGCGGTTGCCGGAAGGTGAGCGCCGAATTCTTGTGCTCGCGCACGAGACGTACCCCGACGATCTCGAAAAGAGCGATCTCGACGTACAGCTTCGCGAGAGCGGAGACGCCTACGCGCGGTCGTCGCGTGACGCATACATCTTGCGGCTCAAGAACCGTCGTTTGATCGAAGAGCCGAGTCGCGGCTCGATTCGGATGGCGGACGCGCTCGCGGACGAAGGAGAGTTCTAGTCATGGGCAAACTGAATGAACACGTGACGGACTTTCACAAGAAGTTCGGGCAGCCGATCGGTACTCGACCGAAGGTGCCCGAAGAGAAGGTATTGCGCTTTCGAGCAAAGCTGCATCTCGAAGAATTTCGAGAGCTGATCGAAGCGATGTTCGGCGGCACGTACGACAATCGCTGGCGCGAGATTGAAGAAGTAATCGAAAAGTATCCGCTTGCGGTCAACTTCCCCGAGATGATCGATGCGCTAGGCGACATGGACTACATCAGCGAGGGCACTCGCATCGTATGTGGTGTCGATGGCGACCCGATCGCTGACGAGATTCAACGCGCCAACATGTCGAAGGATCCAGCGTACGTCGAGGCGAAGGACTCGTATCACTCAAGCGCAACGATCAAGCCGACAAAACCCGAAGGCTGGACGCCGCCCGACATCGAGGGCGAGTTGAAAAAGCAGGGGTGGATGCCGTGACGTGCTCGCGTTGCAAAGAAGCCTATGCCGATGGCAAACCCGACAGCTTCGGTAGCGAGCCGGAGTGTGCCTTCAAGACGGACGTTTTCGACTCGAACAACTGGCAGTGCCAGACGATGTGCGCGCTGCGCGAGCTCGTTGACGGAGATGCCGATCGTGAGCGCACCTCTATCTGGAACGACGACCAGTGGGCTGCGATCGTTCCGATGCCGTCGCCGAAGAACGACGAAGAGCTTCGCGAGAAGGTCGCGCTTGGCGGTTGGGACTTCATCATTCTCGGTTGGTACAAGCACCGCGGCCGGACGGAGGCCGCGTACATGTTGCGCGAAAGCGAAATGGCGCCGCTGACGTTGGCGGTCGCCGAAAAGGTACTCGGAGAAAAGTGACATGGCCTACGAAGCAAAAATCATCGCGGATTCGATTTCGCCGGACGACATCCGGCTCACGACGATGCAGGTGACATTTCCGCGCATCGTGCTCGCGGAGTTCAACACGCATCGAATGCTCTCGCGGAACAGCGCCAGTTCGCGCGCGATTCCCGTCGAGAAGATGATCGAGCGCGTTCGCAAAGACCCGTTCGTTCCGATCTACTGGGGGAAGAACCAGAAGGGCATGCAGGCCGACGTCGAACTCACCGCCAGCGAGATCGCCAACGCCGAGCACATCTGGCTCGACAAGCGAAACCACGCGGTCAACGCCGCGCTCGGGATGATCGAGATCGGCGTCCACAAACAGATCGCGAACCGCCTACTCGAGCCGTGGCTCTGGCACACGGTCGTAGTCACGGCCACGGAGTGGGAGAACTTCTTCAATCTCCGCTGCCACAAGGACGCGCAGCCCGAGATTCGACGCGTCGCGGAGATGATGCGCGGAATCTATCAGGCGGGCTCGCCGCAGCGCCTCGATTACGGTCAGTGGCATCTCCCGTATGTCGGGCAGCACGACGCGATGGACGCGATCTCTTCGGCCGTGGGAACGATGGGGCGCCCCGAGCTCGTAGCAAAAGAAGGGCTGAAGTGGGCACGGATCTCATCCGCGCGTTGCGCGCGCGTGAGCTATCTCACGCAAGAAGGAAGGCGCGACATCGAGGAGGACATCAAGCTCGCCGATCGCCTTCACACTTCGGGCCACATGAGCCCGTTCGAGCACGCGGCGAAACCGCGCGCGGACGATTGGAAAGAGCATCGCATGGGCTTTCTCGGCAACTTCCGCGGCTGGACGCAATACCGGAAGCTGCTCCCGAGCGAAGCCGTGTTCGGTGGAGAGATTTGAAGTGGCGTACCGCGAATCAGCGAGAGGGATCATGTCAGACAAAATCGAAATGCCGTCGGGGTTTATCCGCACGTGGAAAGCGTTCGTGCTTTGTTTGCTCAACGGCATTCTCGGCAGTGTCGTCACGGGCTACATCGGTCATTCGTACGCGCGTGTCGAGACGAAAGAGGTGCGCATCGAAGTGCCTCCGAAAGCATGTCGTGATGGCGTCATCTTCATGAGCGAAGTGACCGCCGCCGCTTGTGACTACCCCGAGCAGGTGGGCGCGCTCATCGAGCGGAACAACCACACGTGGTACGAGTGCACGTGCCCGCGCGCGAACGCCTCGGTGCCAAAATGAAAAAGCCCAAGATCGTCGCCGTCATCGGCTCGAGTCGCTTCAAGCAATTCCACCTCGGGCACGCGCAGCGCCTCACGCTCCAGGGGAAGATCGTGCTCGTCACGGGCTTCTGGCATCACGTCGACAACTTCCCGATCTCCTTCTCGCAGAAGGAAGACCTCGACGACCTCACGCGCGCGAAAGTGTCGCTCGCTGACGAGGTTTTTGTCGTCAACATGAACGGCTACATCGGCGAGTCGACGAAGCGCGCGATCGCCGAGGCCGAAACGCTTGGCAAGGCCATCACCTACGCGGAGCCGATCGAATGAGCGAGATCATTTGTGTGACTTGTCGACGCCCGATCACTTCGGGCGATGCGCTGCGCCACGGCTACGGTGGCGTTTCGCACGAGCGCGATCGGTGCATATCGATTCTTCTCGCAGAGAGCGATGGTGCGGGCGCGTGGCAGCGAAAAGCCAGAGACCTGTTGAAGCTGTTCGAGCACGCCGTCTCGACGTTCATCGACAATCCGCCTCCCGTGATTCGCGTAGGCGAGCCGGCAGCGCGTTTCGGTGATTGGATCAATGACGCGCGAGTGGTGTGTGCCGATACGCGTGAGTTTCTTCGGCTCGGCGTCGTGACGAGCGACTGCAAGTGCACTGAGATCATGCAAGCCGACGAGACGCGGCACTTTCGCGGCTGTCCGATGCGCGAGAAGTACCCGACGCACGAGGCCGAGCGCGCCGAGCTCAAGGCGCAGCCGGATGATGCGCTGCTCGCAGAGGCGGTCGTATTTCTCACCGGTATCGACTCCGGCTTCACCGTGGAATCCGCTGAAACCAAGATTCTTGCCGACAAATTCAAACGCATCCGCGATCAAGCGAAAGAGAACGAGCGCGTCCTCTTGGACATGAGCAACGCTTGGTCGTCGCGCGAGGCGGCACCGCCCGGCGCCGTCGAGCTGAAGCACGAGCCGCCGACCGTGTACGAGCACGAACTGAATCTTCATCGAAGAGCCATGGCGTCGATGGACGATCCGGTCTCTCGGGCCGTTTTCTTTCTGCTCGCAGTGGCACACCAACCGGTACCTGCCGACTACGTTCCGGCTGGCGCAATTCAAGACCGCTTCGAGGAGATCGAAGGGCGAGCCGCTGATCTCCACAAGCACATTCTGCGTGTGGAGTCCGACATCGCGCACGGGGCGGGACCGGTATCCGAGATGCTCGGTATTTTCATCAACGCACGTGGCCCACTTGAGCAGCACCAAGCACTCCAGTCTCTTCAGCGCCGGTTGTTGGTGGCACCCATCGCGCCGCGATTCGTTCCGGTTGAGTGGCCTGATCGCCCGAAGGTCGTTGTGCTCTGCGGCTCGACGCGATTCAGCAAAGCATTCGCCGATGCGAACCTCGCGGAGACGCTCAAGGGCAACATCATTCTCACGGTCGGTAACTTGATGCATTCCTCGGATGCAGACACCGAGGCGTGCGTGCGTTGTCGTGCGACAGATCGGGCGGCGCCGTGCGTGAAGGGCTACTCGGCGCATCAGTTCGAGCGGCTCACGAGTGCGTGGCACAAGGACACGAAGAAAGCGCTCGACGCGCTGCACTTCAAGAAGATCGAAATGGCCGACGAGGTCTTCGTGCTCAACGTTGAAGCCTGCGCGTTGTGCAAGAAGGTGCGCGGTGTGTCGAACTTGTGTGTTCACGAGCACCAACAGCACGGCTTTTTGCCGTACGTCGGTGAGTCGACGCGCAACGAGATTCGTCACGCTTTGACGTTGAAGAAGCGCATCCGTTTTCTCAACAGGCAGGGCGATATTTGGAGTCTCTTGCCGGGAGACGTTCCATCCGTCGATGAGATCATGAAGCAGATGGGGCTCGCGTGAGCCACGCCTGCCACGCGATCGGATGCAAGGTCGAAGTCCCGCCGCGGATGCTGATGTGTCTTCGGCACTGGCGAATGGTTCCGCCGAGCATCCAGCGTCGTGTGTGGGACGCGTACGTGCCCGGACAAGAAATCCGCAAAGACCCAACGAAGAAGTACCTGCGAGTGCAGAAGATGGCTGTCGACGCGGTGGCCAAAAAGGAAGGACGACGATGAGCAAGCGGCGCGTGACGGATCCACTCACGAAGAAGCTCATGAGTGACATCAAGACAAAGGGTGTGCTCGGTGCGATCGTGCACTCCGCGCCAAAGCTGACGCGCGTGCCCGTCGACTACCGCTACGACGCGCTCAACCCCGAGTTCGAGAAGATGCTCGCGCAGATCGCGTCGTACGCCGACGGGAAGTACGGCGACTGCCATCTCTACGCGAAGCTCCCCGATCGTCTGCGCGGTGAAAAGTCACCGGTGAATCATATGCGCGAGCACCTTCGGCAGTACATGGCCGGGGAGCTCTACGATCACTTCAACGGCGATCGCGCCTGGCACCTCGCCGCTATCGCGTACAATGCGATGATGGAGCTGTTCTTCTTGAGGAAGTTCGGCTTCGAGCTCCACACGTTGACCCAACCCGCTAACGACCTCGACAGACGAAAGAAGAAGCGATGGCCAAGTACGAAGCGACGATCAAGCTCCCCGTCTCATGCGCGAGCGACAGCGTCGCCGCCAAAGCGGTCGAGACGTTGAAAAAGTTCCTCGACAGCACGATCGTGAAGGCGACGCTCATCGGGTACGGCATCTCCGTGCTCGCGCCGCCAGAGATCACGATCGCCCGAAAGAAGACTTGAAGAAGGGGTGCATCGCGTGCGAGGCCGATGCGCAAGAGAAGTCACCGAGCAAAGCGACGCTCGTCCTCTTGTTCGTGCTCATCGGGTTCGAGATGCCTCTCGAACGAATCGCGGCTGGCTTGTGCAAAAAGCACGGCAAGAAGCTCAAGTCGATGCTCGCGCGAATCGGCGCAAAACCGGTGGTAGACTCGGCCCATGACGCGGCGACGCGCCCACGACTACATTGATTCAGAGGGAAAGTGGCGCGAGGAGTACGCGATCGCGCCGCGTTTCACCCCGGAATGGCTTCGCTGGGACGGCTCGAGCGCCGAGTGGCCGCTCGGCGGCATGAGCCGTCAGCCGGTCGTTGAAGAAGGCAAGGAGCCCGACGTCGTAGAGATCGCGTTCCCTCCGCTCGATACAGATCAATTCAGCGGGCTCACGGGAAGTCACGACACAACCAAGCTTGAGGAGCAGTGGCGTCTCAAGCTGCTCGTGCCGACTACCGTGCTCAAGGGCTACAAGAAACGTGGCACGTACGAGAGCGAGCAGTGGACAACGCTTCTTCGCGCCATCGGGATCACGTACGAAGGATCGCCGGTCGGTTGGTACGATCTCGACGACGGCTGGGTGCGCAACGCGACGCTCTGGGACCTCGCACATTTGAAGCAGGGCGTGCCGCAAGAGCTGGGTCGCGCCGGATGGGAACAGTACGTCGAACAAGAGGACTACGACGAGTACCAGCACCTCGCGCCGTTCATCGGCAAGCCGCTTTGGCTGCTCAGCGAGAAGCAGTGGGACGAAGCTGAGTTCCCGCCACCGATCAAAGGCGGCCCGCCGTTCGTCAAGGGCATCACCGAAGTGGCCGAGGCTGGTAGGATGCGAACCATGGCGCGCGAGCACAAATCCAACGACTACCCCGATCTCGAAGCAGCTCTTCTCGGGGCGCAGTCGAAGTTCGACGCGACGCACGCAATTGTCGTTCGCGGCAACAACGTCGCCATCTTCTCTCCGTCGTCGCGCGGCTACACGAAGCGTGTGGGCTTTCGAGAGAAGGGGTTCTTTCACTGGCCCGAGAGGGGCGAGCTCGTCGCCGATCTCCCGTCGGGCGCCGAGATGATCCACAAGATGATCGACGCGGGCTGGGACCCGGAGGTCGCTCCCGCGGTCTCGCATCGACGCGCAGCGGAGAATCCGATCGACACCGGCGACGGCGTTCCGTGGGTGAAGATCGCGCGCGATCCCGAGCAGTACAAGGCGGCAATGAAAGAAGCCGACGAGATTGGGCCGATCGACGATCCGAAGAAAATCTACGAGCTTCTCGGGCCCGCGCTCTTGAAGGAAGACCAGGAGGTCTTCGTCGTCGTGCTGCTCGACGTTCGCCAACAGTGCCGCGGCGTGGCCGAGGTGCATCGAGGATCGCGATCGCGCGTCGCGACGAGCATGGTCGACATTCTTCGCGTCGTGCTCAAGTCCGGCGCCGAGGGCTTCGTCGTCGTCCACAACCACCCGACCGGGAAAGCGTCGCCGTCACCGGCGGACAAAGACCTCACGAAGGCGATCGACAAAGCCGCGAAGCTTTTCGACGGCGATCTCTCGTTCGTCGATCACGTCATTTGTGGCAACGGCCAATACTATTCGTTCGCTGACAAGAAGCTGTACAAGCTCAAGAAGTCCGGGCGCAAAGCGGCCTAGGGGCTAGACAGATTCATGCTTGAGTATTAGAGTCGTCTCCACAAAGGGGATGACCATGACGCAACAAGGACCCGAGCCGCAAGAAGCACCGAACCCGAACGACATCATGAAGGACATCCTCGACCGCGCAGGGCTCGAGGATGTAAACGATGTTCCGATTGGGCTGGAGTTCAACCAAGCCAGCATGGGTGTGTGGCGCGCGGAGAGCTCGCCGCCAGTTCCAGGTTTCGAGTTCCTGCGAATCTTCGGGCTGTTTCAAACCGGAGACGAGGTGCGTGTCTACGCCGTTCCCGTCGCGGAGCCGGCGAAGAACAAGGCGGGCGAGTACATCCGCGCGCCGATCCCGTACCGCTTCTCGCTCAGCAAGACCGGCAAGCCGTACTTCATCGAGGGCATCGAGAACATCGATGTGTTCAAAGACGAAATCGCTGCGGACTTGCGTCGGCTCGCGGACGAGACGATGGAAACGCTCTACGGCGAAGACGCCTCGGACCTGCTCGACAAATTGCGCGAGCTCGTGGCCAACGGACGCACCCAAGAGGCACTCGATCGCCTGATGAAAGAGGACGACGAGGACGACGAGGACGACGACGCGCCGGACAGCAGCAAACCCGCACCGTCGTGATAGACTCGGCACATGTCGGACTTCGTCACCATCGCGTACGTCACCACCGCACGAGGTATCTCAGCGGCGAGAATGCGAACCCTCATGCAGGCCGTCGTGCCACCGAAGTCGGTCTACCAAGACTTCTTCGGTCTGCGCGTCGTCACGGACACGACCACGAACGTCAACCCGATCACGCGCTCTATCCAGTACGCGTTCGGGCCGAGCGTCAGCGCGGACGCGACCGCTTCGCTCCAAAATGACGGATCGGTGATCAGCATCAATCCGGGCGTTCGCGGCAACGACTACGTGAAGCCGCCGCTCGTGGCGATGAGCCCGCAAGTGATGAACCCGGCGCAGCTTCGCGCGTTCCTGCGCGTGAGCGGCTTCGTGCTCGATGCCGGCGGTGCGGGGTACGCGACTGCACCGACGGTGACCCTCATCGGCGGCTTGCCCCCGGCCGACAAAAACTTCGTCGGATGCGTTCGCCGGATCTACGTCAAAGAACCGGGACTCGGCTACGACCCCGCCAACACGGTGGTCAGCATTCAAGGCGGTGGACCCGCCGGTCCGGGCGCACCGACGACGAGACAAGCGACGGCGACGCCGGTGTTCGACGCGTTCGGTCGCATCACCGC
>Ga0068859_100000108_pt1 | contig 77862 bp, 73 predicted proteins | sample KBSSwiS22_FD_66585 | JGI IMG/M metagenome (GOLD analysis project Ga0068859, IMG submission 66585) | Switchgrass rhizosphere microbial communities from Kellogg Biological Station, Michigan, USA - KBS Switchgrass S2-2 | ecosystem: Host-associated > Plants > Roots > Rhizosphere > Soil ...
CGGCCCTGGTGGCGGAATTGGTAGACGCGCACGTTTGAGGGGCGTGTGGAGCAATCCGTGCCAGTTCGAGTCTGGCCCAGGGCACCAAATTCCCTACTTCACCTGCTTGACCGGGTTCACTACGGCCACGTCGGCCACCTGCAGGCGGACCTCGCCGTTGACGGTCTCGACCGAGATCGCGTCCCGCCCGCCGTTGACCTCGCCGCGGGCCGACTTGGGACCCCACTTCTTCCGGACGTCCAGGCTGGCGAACTCCGACTCGATGCGGCCATTCACCGTCTGCAGGTCGTAGCGGATCGAGGAGTCCTTCGCTCCGGCGACGGTCACCGAGCCGTTCACCGTCTCGAGCTCGGCGGGGCGCATGGCCCCGGCGAAGGTGACCTCCACCGAGCCGTTCACCGTGTTCACCTTCAGGGGCCCGGCCTGCTCCTCGACGCGCACTGCACCGTTCACCGTGCTCAGGTTGATGGTGCCGATCCGCTTCGTCGTGGTGATCCGGCCGTTGACGGTCTCCACGTCGATGGCCATGGACGCCGGCAGCAGCAGGTCGTAGGCCACTTCGGCGCCGGGGCTGTGGCTCACGTCGAAGAGCCCGAAGAGCTTGTTGCGCTTGGGGAGGATCGTCTCGATCTCGATGAGCGAGCCGTGCTTGCCGATCCGCACCTCGGTGTCGCGCAGCACCTCTTCGGCCTGGGAGCCCTTGGCCCTCTTGACTGCAGTCACCCGCAGGTAGTCACGGTCCCAGCTCTCGATCCGGACCGGCCCGTTCACGTTCTGCAGGCGGACCTTGTCGATCCCGGCCAGCTCGTAGGCCTTCTCGAAGCGCTCCTCGGCCGCCGAAAGAGCCGGCGCCACGGCGGCCGCCAAGGCCACCGCCAGGAGGGGGAGGGCGCGTCTGATGCTCGTCATTCTCATGGGGTCTCTCCGCCTGAAATAACGCACCTGGGGGGAAAAGGTTCCGGCTGGGTCAGGCCTGCTCCAGGACCGAGGTCCGGGCCAGCCGATCCCCCATCCGACTGCCGTCGGACCGTAGCAGCACCACCAGCCCCTCCCAGAGGTTCCAGCCGGGCACCAGGAGGGGCAGGTTCCGGAGTATCGACTCGCCAAGGGTGACGGCACGCCCCTGCGATCCCACCACCCGCAGACCCAGCAGGCGCTTGCCGGGGCTCGGGAGGCGGTCGCGCACCAGGAAGAGGGCCAGGAAGACCGCCTGGGCCGCCCGATAGAGGACCGGCAGCCAGGCGGGCGGGTCGGGGGTGGCCAGCAGCACGCTGAAGACGACCAGGGTGGCCACGACCAGCGGGCCTCCGGCGAGCAGCACCAGGTCCACCCCCAGCGCCGCCGCGCGGATCCAGAGCCTCTCGCGCGGCAGCGGCGCCCCGCCGGAATAGGATCTCGGCCGGTGGCTGGCAGCTTCTTCCGCGACTTCGCGCGCCTGCGGAAGGCCGAGCTCCACCTGCACCTGGAGGGCGCGGTCCGCGCCTCGACGCTGGTCGCCCTGTCGCGGCGCAACGGCAGCGGGGCCTTTCCCGACCGCGCCAGCGTCTTCGCCCGGCGCCGCTTCGGAGGTGGCATTGCGGCGACCGCCGCCAACGACTTCCTCGCACTCTATCGCGACGTCTGCCGGGAGCTCAGGAACCCCGCCGACTACGCCCTCCTGGCCCGTGACCTCCTCGGGCGCCTCCGCCGCGACGGCACCGGCTACGCCGAGGTCTACGTCTCGCCGGCCATCGTCGAGCGCCTGGGGCTCGACTGGCGCGAGGTCGCCGGCGCGCTGGAGCAGGTCTTCGCCGCGGCCGAGCTGCGGGGCACCCGCGTCGCCGTCCTCCTCGACTCGGTGCGCCACTGGGGGCCGGAGGCCGCCCACCGGGTCCTGGACCGTCACCGCGACGTCCCCTGGCCGCGCGTCCTGGGCTTCGGCCTCGGCGGGGACGAGGCGGCGGTGCCGGCCAAGGAATTCCAGGACGTGTACCAGCGGGTCCGGGCGCTCGGCCTCGCGCCGCTGGTGCACGCCGGGGAGTGGGCCGGGGCCGACTCGGTCGCCGACGCGCTCCGCTACCTGCGGCCGGTGCGCATCGCCCACGGGGTCGGCGCCGCCGAGGACCCCGCCCTGGTCCGCCGGCTGGCCCGGAGCGGTGTCGCCCTCGACATCTGCCTGGCGTCGAACCGCGCGACGCGAGCGATTACCGGAAGCCACCCGGCGCTTCGGCTTCTGCGCGCCGGCGTTCCCATCACCCTTTCCACCGACGACCCCGGGCTCTTCGGCACCTCCCTGCGGGGGGAGTACGTCCGGCTCGCCCGCCTCGGCGCCACCGACGGGGAGCTGCGGCGGGTCGCGCGGCTTTCGCGGCTTCACGCCCTGAGCACGTCCTCGTAGACGGCGAGGTAGCGCGCCACCATCGCCTCGGCGGCGAAGCGCGCGACGGCCCGACGGCGCGAGGCCTCGGCGAAGCGCGCGTAGCGCGGAGGGTCGAGCACCAGATCGGCGCCTTCCTGGGCCAGTCCCTCCACGTCCCCCACCTCGCGCAAGAAGCCGGTCTCGCCGTCCTCCACCACCTCCGGCAGGCCGCCGGCGCGGTAGCCGAGCACCGGGACGCCGCAGGCCTGGGCCTCCAGCGCCGAAAGGCCGAACGACTCGGAGTCGGAGGGCAGCACGTAGAGGTCGGCCTGCGGCGTGACCTCCTCGAGCGCCGGCATGTTGCCGAGGAAGGTGACCTGCTCCTGCAGACCGCGCGTGCGGCAGAGCTCCTCGGCCGCCGGGCGGTCGGGTCCGTCACCGATCATCACCAGCCGCGCCGGCACCCGCCGGCGCAGCCGGTCGAAGACCTCCACCACGTCCAGCACGCGCTTGACCGGGCGGAAGTTCGAGACGTGGAGGACGAGCTTGGCGCCGTCCACTCCGAAGCAGCGCATCGGCCGCCCCTCGCCACGGGGCTTCCAGCGCTCGGCGTCCACGAAGTTCGGCACCACCAGGATCTCCTTGCGCGGCTGGAAGACCTCGATGGTGACGCGCTTGAGGTAGTCGGAGACCGCGGTGACCGCGTCCGAGCGCTCGATGCCGAAGCGGGTGACCGGCAGGTAGGAGCGGTCCTGCCCGACGATGGTGATGTCGGTGCCGTGCAGGGTGGTGACGACGGCCAGGCGCCGCGGCGCCAGCATCTCGCGCGCCAGATGGGCCGAGATCGCGTGCGGGATCGCGTAGTGGACGTGCAGCAGGTCGAGCTGCTCGTGCACCGCCACGTCGGCCATGCGGGTGGCCAGCGCCAGGTCGTAGGGCGGGTAGGGGAACAGCGGGTAGGTCGGGACCGAGACCTCGTGGTAGGCCACGCGTTCGGCGAAGACGTTCAGGCGCGACGGCAGCGCGTAGGAGATGAAGTGCACCTCGTGCCCGCGCCGGGCCAGCTCGTGACCGAGCTCGGTGGCCACGACGCCCGAGCCGCCGAACGTCGGGTAGCAGGTGATGCCGATCTTCACGCCGGCCCCGCAGCGCGCGCGGAGGGGGCAGGGGGGAACCCGAGCGCCGGGTTCCCCCAATCAAAGGACGTGGGATAGCAGGTGATGCCGATCTTCACGGGGTCACGGCTCGTAGCCGGCGAAGGCGGCGATCGGGTCTGCCAGCAGCGGCGGCAGCAGCGCGACGAAGCCTTCGGCGTAGTCGACGTTGGCGATCCGCCCGAGCTGGCGGGCCCGGGCGACGATGCCGTCGAAGTACCCCTTGGACGAGATGTAGGTGTCGGGCTCGGCGGCGTTCGGGTCGTGGAACTGCGAGCGGTAGGCACGGATCGCCTCCAGCTTCCGCTCGAACGCCGCCGAGACGTCCACCAGGAACGTCGGCGTGCTGTCGTAGCTGGTGGGGTAGAAGACGACCTGCTGCGGCCGGTGCGGCGGGGTGCCGGTCTGGAGCGACTTGAGCCCGGCGTAGAACGCGGCCGCCTTCACCAGTGCGCTGCCGCGCAGGTGGTCGGGGTGGCGGTCGTGCGGGTGGGGCGCCAGGACCAGCGAGGGGCGATGGCGCCGCACCACGTCCAGCACCTCGAGCTCGGCGGCGCGGTCCGTGCGCAGCCCGCCGTCGCCGAGGTCCAGCGTCTCGCGGAAGCGCGCCCCGAGGATGCGCGCCGACTCTGCGGCCTCGCCGGCGCGGATCTCCGGGGTGCCGCGGGTGCCCATCTCGCCGCGGGTCAGGTCCAGGATGCCGAAGCTGCGCCCCCGTGCCGCCAGCGTCGCCAGGGTGCCGCCGCAGCCGAGCTCCACGTCGTCGGGATGAGGACCGACCGCCAGCACGTCCACAACGAGATGGCGTGTGTCGCGCGGGTCGCTCATGTCAGAGCTCGAGGAGCTGCACGCCCGGCGTGTCCCAGCGCAGCCCGGCGAGGATCGGCCCCGCCAGGCCGGCGCGGCCGTACCGCAGCAGGTAATGGAGCGGCGTGTAGGCCCTCTCCGCCAGTCTCCGATCCGGCGCCAGCGCGACCGCCAGGCGCTGCACCTGGCGCGCCAGCACCTCCTCGGAACGGCCGGCCGCGGCGGCCACGCGCTCTTCCAGCTTCTCCAGCGCGAAGCGGATGTTGCCGCGCGTCGTCTCCAGCGCCTTGGCGAGGGCGCCGTCCACCTCCTGGAGACGCGGCCCCAGCGCGTCGAGCCGCGCCAGCGCTTCGGCCTTGACGTCGGCGAGCTCCGCCAGCACACCACCGGCGCGCTGCGCGCCACGCCGCAGCAGCACCGCGTCGGCACCCTCGAGGAGCTCCGGCAACGTGAGCCCCAGCTTGTCGAGGAGCCGCCGCGAGGAGGGCTCGATGAGCGCGACCATCGGACGCGGCACCACGACCGGCGGCACCACGCCGGCCCAGGCGAAGAGCGGATGGGCCTGGGCCCAGTAGGCGATCTCCGCCGGGCCCAGCACCGACGCGGCCACCGGGTAGAGCACCGAGGCCGCCAGCGGGCGGGTGAGCGCGGAAAAGGAGGGTAGCCAGGCGCCGGAGCGGAACCGATCCAGCACCTCGGCGACCTCCAGCGGCTGGGCGTCAGGCTTGCCCTTGAGCGCGATGCGCTCCCCGGCCGCGTGCAGCGCGTAACGCTCCCCCTCCACCAGCGCGAAGAGCGGCAGCGCCTGCGGATCGCCGGTGACCTGGAGCGGATGGCCGGCAGCCACCAGCCGCGCGGCGCGCTCGTCGAGGAGGCGCTTGACGGTCTGTCGCTCGGTGAGGAGCCGCTCGGCGAGCGGCAGGAGATCTGGCTTGTCGGCCGCCCGGGCGGCGTCGGCCACCGGCTGGGGCTCGCCGAGGAGCCAGCGCAGCGTGTCCACGAACGCCTGGGCATAGGTGCGGCCGGCGGTGAGCCGCTCCAGGGTCTGGTACGCCTCGGGATCGGGCGGCTGCCCGATCAGCGCGGCGGCCTGTTCCAGGACGGCGCGGACGTCGAGCTCGATCGGCAACGCGCCGATCGGCCGGCGGTTCGCGGCCAGCGGCTCGGCCGGCGGCCCGAGCTCGCGCATTCGCTCGGCCTCCGGCACCGGGACGCGGGTGACCTCGGCCAGGTCGTGGTCCTCGCTGGCGCACCAGAACAGCGCCTGCGCCGGCGCTCCCACCGCCGCGGCGGCTTCGGCCAGCTTGCGGGCGGCGATGGCCTTCACCAGGGTGAGCAGCGGTCCGGTGAAGAGGCCCGCCTGCTGGCCCGCCACGACGCCGGCCACCCGGCCGTCGGTGAAGGCGCGGAGCTCGGGATCGGCATGGGCCGGATCGCGCGGCCGGAAGCGCGCCAGCACCTCGGACGCCCGCCGGGTGACGCTTTCCAGCGTGGGTGGGTCGGGCAGGAAGGCGGTCACGTCGGGCTGCCCGGTGACGAGGCCGGCGGCCAGGCTGTTGATCCCGGGCACCACGGCCAGCGGAAGGACCTCGGCGACCGCGGCGCTCATCGCGCGGGGCCGCCGTCCAGGGGCTTGACCGCGAGGAGGATCAGGCGCGGCGAGCGCTTGGGGTCGAAGGGAGAGCCGTCGAAGTCGCCGAAGACGGCCGGCACGCGCAGGCCCACCGATCCGTGGAGCCGGCGCAGCTCCTCCTCGCTGTAGGCACGCACGCGCTCGCGGAACGTGCGGCGGTCACCGCCCATTCCCATCTCGATCTCCTTCTCCACCAGGCGCGTGCTCTTGTCGTAGCGGCGCTGGATCACGATCTTCTGGCCCAGGATGTACTTCTCCTCGCGCGAGGCGAGGGTGGCGATCACCCGCTCGGCGTTGAAGACGTCGGACAGAAAGGCGCCGCCCGGGGCGAGGACCCGCGAGACCTCGCGCAGGACGCGCAGGTCGTCGTCGCCGCTCTCGAAGTAGCCGAACGACGTGAAGAAGTTGACGACCGCGCCGAAGACGCCTCCGCGGAGCGGCAGCGAGCGCATGTCACCGCGCACGTAGGGCGGAGGGGCCTCCTCGCGCCGCAGCGCCTCCACCAGCAGGCGGTACGACAGGTCGAGCCCCACCACCGGGCTCCGCCCGGCCAGCACCACGGCGTGCCGGCCGGTGCCGCAGGCCAGGTCCAGGATGCCGGACGGTCCCCGCGTCGCGTAAGGCGCCAGGATGCCGCTGACGAACGCCGCCTGGTGCTCGGCCTCGCGATCGTCCCGGTCCGGGTAGAGCGCCAGGTACTCCTCGCCGAACCAGCTCGCGTACCAGGGATCCCGCTCTTCGTGCTCGGACACCTGCCGGCATCATAGAGGCGGCCCGAAAAAGAAAAGACGTGGGGCCCAGCCAGGACCCCACGTTTCGAAAGGAGGAGGAGAGGTCGACGTGTCGCCGGCCCATCCGGCGCCCGCCGCCTCCATTCCTTTGAGGTGCAAGCATCGTGCCCGGCTCGCGGTCTCCCGTGGAGGTCATTGAGATACTGCATTCGGTGACGCGCCTCTCGGAACGGCCACTCGCGCGAGGACGGCAAGCCGCGCGCCTTGCGGTGGGCTTGCTCGTGGCCGGCCCTTTTTTGGCGCTCTTCCACGACGCGCTCGGCAACAACCGGTCGTTCTTCCTGATGGACCTCCGCTCCTTCTACCGCCCCGCCAAGTCGCTGCTGGTGCCGCTGCTGCGGACCTCCGAGGGCCTGCCCAGCTGGAACCCGTTCTTCGCGCACGGGCAGCCGTTCGCCGCCAATCCCCACCACGCCTTCTGGCACCCGATGACGGCGCTGTTCTTCGTCCTGCCGTTCGAGCTGGCGTTCCGCCTCCAGGTGCTGCTGCCGCCGCTGGTCGCGTTCTTCGGGATGCTGTTCCTGCTGCGGTCGCTGCGGCTCGGGTGGCTGGCGGCTCTCCTGGGAGCGACCTCCTGGGCGTACGGCGGGTACCTCCTCTCCACGACCCGGCTGCTGCCGCTGCTGCTCTCGGTCTGGGCGCTGCCGTACGCGCTCGGCTTCGCCGCGCGGCTGGCGCGGGGGGGCGGCCCGGGGGTGGTCGCCGGGCTCGGCCTGTCGCTGGGGATCACGCTCCTGGCCGGCGAGCCGGCAACGCTGCTGGCGCTCCCGCTGCTCTTCGCGGCCACGCTCCTCCAGGAACGCGAGCTCGGCGGTGGCGTGCTGGCGACGCGCCTCTCGGCGGCGGCGGTGCTGGCGCTCCTGGTGGGCAGCGCCGCGCTGCTGCCGGGCCTGGCCTTCGCCGCCAAGACGAGCCGCGCCGCCGGCGTGCCGGAGGCGCACGCGTTCGGCTGGTCGATGCCTTTCTCGCGGCTCGCCGAGCTCCTGGCCCCGTTCTCCTTCACGGCCCGCGCCGAGCAGTACCCGTACTTCGAGGCGCCTTTCATCGCCTCGCTCTACCCGGGACTCCTGATCACGCTGGCGGTGCCTTTCGCCCTGCGGCGCCGCCGCGCCTGGGGTTGGCTGGCCACGGCCGCGCTCTTCTCGCTGCTGGCCCTCGGCGGCCACACGCCGCTGTGGGGCTGGCTGCGCTCTTCCCTCGGGCTCTTCGCCGGCATCCGCTATCCGGAACGCTTCGCCATGCCGCTGGCGTTCGCCGCGGTCGTCCTTGGCGCGCAGGGATTCCAGGAGCTGGTGGGGAACCGCGCTCTCTGCCGCCGCGCCGCCGTCTGGGCCTGCAGCGCGCTGCTGATCGGCGCCGCTTTGCTGCTGGCACCGCGGGACGGCGCGCTGCGCCTGGTGACGATCTCGGCGGTGATCGCCGCTCTTCTCTGGCTCGGGTGCGGCCGCGCTCGAAGGCCGGCCCTGCTCGCGTTGCTGTGCGTTAACGCGGCGGACCTGGCGCTCGCCGGGCGGCGCCTCGTGCCCACCGCGCCTCTGAGCGACGTGACCTCGCCACCTGCGGCGCTGCGTCCGCTGCTCGGCGCCGGGCCGAACAAGCGCCTCTTCCACCTCGCCGAGTACCGGGTGCCGGTGCTGCGGCAGCCTGAGGTCGCCGCGCCGCCGATCCCGGCGCAGTGGGGGATCGCCACCGCGCTCTCGCGCGACTACGACCTCACCGAGCTGAAATGGAGCGCCCAGGCGACCTGGGCGGTCTCCGAGCTGCTGAAGACGCGTCCCGCGCTCGCCGGCCCGTTGCTGGCGCGCCGCGGCATCGACTGCGTCCTGCGGCTCGGCGGCGACGGCCGCACGCTGCAGCTGGTGCACGATGACCGCACCACCGGGCTGGCGTTCCTCGCTCAACGTGTCGACGGGGCGGCCGACGCCGCATCGTGGATCGGGCGCGTCGAAGCGCTGGGCGAGGCGAGTCGCACCACCGCGATCCTGGCGACCCCCCGAACCGCCGCGTTACCGCAGGAGCCGTCCAACGGCAGCGTCCGGGTGACCCGGCCGCGCGCCAACGTGCTGGAGCTGAGCGCCGACGTGACCGGTCCGCAGCCGGGCCTGCTGGCGATCAACGAGACCTGGGACGACGGCTGGGAAGCGCGGATCGACGGACGTCCCGCTCCCCTGCTGCGCACCGACCTCTCGTTGATGGCGATCGCGGTGCCGCCCGGGTCGCACGCGGTGCGGCTGCGCCACCGCGACCCGCGGCTGGCCTGGGGGCTGGCGCTCTCCTGTGTCGGGGTGCTGCTCTGCGCGGGAATCGCAGCACGGGAACGCTCGCCGCAGGCGAGCCCGAAGACCAGCGACTGAAGAGGCGTCGAGGGGGGCAGGGGGGGAACGCCGCCAGGCGTGCCCCCCAGCATGGGCAGTTGCTAGCCCGCCCATCTCTGGTCGGACCGCGCAGCGGTCTGGCGGGCTAGCTAGCCACCTTGAGCCGCGCCTCGGCGTAGGCGGCGTCGGCGTTCACCGCGTCGAGCTGCTCCTCCCCCACGACCTCCAGGCGGCGCTTCTCGGCGTCGGCCTTGTCGGTCTGGGCGGTGTTCACGTCGACCGCCTCGCGCGGCTCGGCGCGGTCGGCCAGCACGCGCACCGCGTCGTTGGCCACCTCGGCGAAGCCCTCACGGACCGCCACCGATTCCTTCGTGCCGCCGCTCTTCCAGCTCACCACGCCGATGCCCAGCAGCGTGACCAGCGGCGTGTGCCCGGGCAGAATGCCGAGCTCCCCCTTCAGGCCGGGGAGCGTGACCTCCTGGCATTCGACGTCGGTCACCACCGAGCGCTCGGGGGTGACCACCGTCAGCGTGAGCTTGCCGGTATCGGCCATGGGCTACAGCTCCCCGCGCTTCTTCATGCCCTCGTAGTTCTCCAGCACCTCGTCGATGGTGCCCACCAGGTAGAAGGCCTGCTCGGGGATCTCGTCGTGCTTGCCCTCCACCACTTCCTTGAAGGAGCGGATGGTGTCGGGAATCTTGCAGTACTTCCCCTTGATGCCGGTGAACTGCTCGGCCACGAAGAACGGCTGCGAGAGGAACTTCTGAATCTTGCGGGCGCGCGCCACGATGATCTTGTCGTCCTCGGACAGCTCGTCGATGCCGAGGATGGCGATGATGTCCTGCAGGTCCTTGTACTTCTGCAGGACCTGCTGCACCGAGCGCGCCACCGCGTAGTGCTCGTCGCCGACCACCAGGGGCGACAGGATCTTGGACGTGGAGGCGAGCGGGTCGACGGCCGGGTAGATGCCGAGCTCCGAGATCTGCCGCGAGAGCACGGTGGTGGCGTCGAGGTGGGCGAACGTCGTCGCCGGCGCCGGATCGGTCAGGTCGTCGGCCGGCACGTAGATCGCCTGCACCGAGGTGATCGAGCCCTTGCGGGTCGAGGTGATGCGCTCCTGCAGCTCGCCCATCTCGGTGGCCAGGTTCGGCTGGTAGCCGACCGCCGACGGCATGCGGCCCAGCAGCGCCGAGACCTCGGACCCCGCCTGGGTGAAGCGGAAGATGTTGTCGATGAAGAGGAGGACGTCCTTGCCTTCCTTGTCGCGGAAGTACTCGGCGACGGTGAGGCCGGTGAGGCCGACGCGCAGGCGCGCGCCGGGAGGCTCGGTCATCTGGCCGTAGATGAGCGCGGCCTTCGACTTCCTCCAGTCCTTGGGGTCGATGATGTTGGACTCGATGAACTCCAGCCAGAGGTCGTTCCCCTCGCGGGTCCGCTCGCCCACGCCGGCGAAGACCGAGTAGCCGCCGGCCGCCTTGGCGACGTTGTTGATGAGCTCCATGATGAGGACGGTCTTGCCGACGCCGGCGCCGCCGAAGAGGCCGGTCTTGCCGCCGCGGGTGTACGGCTCGAGGAGGTCGATGACCTTGATGCCGGTCTCGAAGAGCTCGACCGAGGTGGACTGCTCGTCGTAGGGGGGCGGGTCGCGGTGGATCGGCCAGCGCTCGGCGGTGGTGCAGGGGCCCATCTCGTCCACCGGCTCGCCGATGACGTTCAGGACCCGCCCCAGCGTCTCCGGACCGACCGGCACCGAGATCGGCGCGCCGAGGTCGTGGGCCTTCATGCCGCGCACCAGGCCGTCGGCGGGCTTCATCGAGATGCAGCGCACCCGGTTCTCGCCCAGGTGCTGCGCCACCTCGGTGATCAGGTCGATGGGCATCGTCGAGAGCCCTTCCTCGTCCACGATGCGCACCGCGTTCAGGATCGTGGGGAGGTGGCCGCTGGGGAACTCCACGTCGACGACCGGACCGATGACCTGGACCACTCTGCCGATGTTTTCCATTCGTTACCTCTGCCTAGCCTTCCGAAATCCCTGGTGCCTTCGGCCGCGGAGAGAGCTCGAGAGAACCCGGGCGCGGGTTCTCTCGATCAACCAAGCGCCGCTGCCCCGGAGACGATCTCGATGAGCTCCTTGGTGATGCGCGCCTGGCGCGCGCGGTTGTACGTCAGGGTGAGCGCGTCGATCATCTCGCCCGCGTTCTTGGAGGCCCCGTCCATGGCGGTCATGCGCGCCGCGTTCTCGGCGGCGTTGGACTCCAGCAGCACCCGGTAGAGCTGGAACTCCAGGTGCCGCGGCAGGAGGCGCGAGAGGATCTCGTCCGGACCGGGCTCGAAGAGGTAGTCGACCGTGTTCTCCTTGGTCTCCTCGATCTCCAGCGGCAGCAGCCGCCGCGTCCGGACCACCTGGGCGATCACGCTCTTGAACTCGTTGAAGAGGACGTAGACCGCGTCGGCCTCACCAGAGATGAAGAGCTGGGCGAGCTTCCTGGCGATCTCCGCCGCGGATTCGTAGGACAGGTTCTGGAAGACTCCGGGCCGCGCCTCGAGGATCTCGTAGGGGCGCCGCTTCCAGAACTCGACCGCCTTCTTGCCGAGCACCACCAGACGCACCGATTCGGCGCTCGCCTTGAGCTTCTTCAGGAAGAGTCCGGCGGCGCGGTTGATGTTGGAGTTGAAGGCGCCGCAGAGACCGCGGTCGCCGCTGACGATGACGACCACCACCCGCTTCTCCGGCCGTGTCGCCAGCAGCGGGTGCAGCGGCGCGTCGTCCTCGCGCGGCGGCAGCTTGGAGACCACCGAGGACAGCGTCGCTTCCAGGGTCTTGGCGAAGGGGCGCGCCGCCACCACGCGGTTCTGCGCCCGGCGCAGGCGCGCGGCGGCGACCATCTTCATGGCCTTGGTGATCTTCTGCGTGTTCTTCACGCTTCGGATCCGCCGGCGGATGTCGATGAGAGACGCCATCAGACCTTCGCGGTGGGCGTCTCGGCCAGGAACATCTTCTTGGCCTCCTCGATCGCGGCCGAGAGGCCGTTCTCGATCTCCGGGGTCATCTTGCCGGCGGTGCGCAGCTCGTCGAGGACCGACGACTTCTCCGCGGAGAGGTAGCGGTGCAGCGTCGCCTCGAAGGGCAGCACGGCGTCGACGCGCAGGTCATCCAGGAAGCCCCTGGTACCGGCGAAGACCGAGGCGACCTGAAGCGCCACGTCCATCGGCTCGTACTGCTTCTGCTTGAGCATCTCCACCAGGCGCTGGCCGCGGCCGAGCTGGGCCTGCGTCGACTTGTCCATGTCGGAGGCGAACTGGGCGAAGGCGGCCAGCTCGCGGTACTGGGCCAGGTCGAGGCGGAGGCGTCCGGCGTAGGTCCGCATCGAGCGGATCTGCGCCGAGCCGCCGACGCGGGAGACCGAGATGCCGACGTTGATGGCCGGGCGCACGCCGGAGTAGAAGAGGTCGGTCTCCAGGAAGATCTGCCCGTCGGTGATGGAGATGACGTTGGTGGGGATGTAGGCCGAGACGTCGCCGGCCTGGGTCTCGATGATCGGCAGCGCGGTCAGCGAGCCGCCGCCGTTCTCCTTGTTCAGCTTGGCGGCGCGCTCCAGCAGCCGGCTGTGGAGGTAGAAGACGTCGCCGGGATACGCCTCGCGGCCCGGCGGCCGGCGCAGCAGCAGCGAGATCTCGCGGTAGGCGGCCGCCTGCTTGGAGAGGTCGTCGTAGATAACCAGCGCGTGGCCGCCGTTGTAGAGGAAGTACTCGCCCATCGCGCAGCCGGCGTAGGCGGCGATGTACTGCAGCGGCGCCGGGTCGGCGGCCGAGGCGGCGACCACGATGGTGTGGTCCATCGCGCCGTTGGTCTCCAGCGTCTGGACGACCTGGGCGACGGTGGAGTTCTTCTGGCCGATGGCCACGTAGACGCAGACGACGCCCTTCCCCTTCTGGTTGATGATGGCGTCGAGCGCGATCGCGGTCTTGCCGGTCTGGCGGTCGCCGATGATCAGCTCGCGCTGGCCGCGCCCGATCGGGATCATCGAGTCGATGGCCTTCAGGCCTGTCTGCAGCGGCTCCTTGACCGGCTGCCGCGCCACGACCCCGGGGGCCACGCGCTCGACCGGGTAGAACTCCTTGGCGTCGATCGGGCCCTTGCCGTCGAGCGGGATCCCCAGCGGGCTGACCACCCGGCCGATGAGCTGCTTGCCGACCGGCACCGAGATGATGCGGCGGGTGCGCTCGACGGTGTCCCCTTCCTGGACGTGCGTCGTCTCGCCCATCAGCACGCAGCCGACGTTGTCCTCCTCGAGGTTCAGCGCCAGGCCGTAGACGTCGTGCGGGAACTTCAGCAGCTCCCCCGACATGACCTTGTCCAGGCCGTAGACGCGGGCGATGCCGTCGCCGACGGAGATCACCGTGCCGACCTCGGAGACGTCGATGCCGGTGTCGAGCCCGGCGAGCTGGGCCTTGATGATCTGGGTGATCTCGTGGGCGCTGATCTCTGCCATTGAGTGTCCTGATTCCTTCCGTCTACTTGCCGAGGGCGGCCGCCGAGCCGACGGCGGAAGCGGTGTGGAGCGCGCGCCGCGCCTTGTCCAGGCGGTGCGCCAGCGAGGCGTCGTAGACCTCGGAGCCGAGGCGCACCACGAAGCCGCCCAGCAGGGCGGGGTCGACCTCCTGCACCAGACGCACGCTCATCTTGGTCTTCTTCTCGAGGGTCTCACGGATTTCCGACTGCGCCTTGGCGTCCAGCGGCGCGGCGGTCTTCAGGGTGGCTTCCACCACCCGGCGCTCGCGATCCAGCCGCTCCCGCAGGCCCTTCAGCAGCTCGTCGAGGTGGAGGAGGCGGTGGTTCGACAGCAGCGAGGTGAGGAGCCGCAGCCCGAGCGCGCCGATGCCGTCGCGGCGGCCGATCTCCTCCACCAGCTTGTTCTTCTTGTCGCGCGGCAGGCCGGGGTTGCGCAGGACCGTCCTCAGCTCGTCGGAGCGGCGCAGCGTGGCGGCGAAGGCGTCCAGCCCCGGGAGCAGCAGCTCCACGCCGCGCGCCGAGCCGGCCACCTCGAAGAGCGCGTCGACGTAGGGCTTGGTATAGCGCGCGGCCATCTGTCTTATTTCCTTCCGGTCGCTGTCTTGAGGCCGCCGAGACCATCGGTGACCAGCCGGCGCTCGTCCTCGGGGGTCAGGCTCTTCTTCACCATCTGCTCGGCCAGCGTGACGGCAAGGTCTCCGGCGTAGGCGGTCAGCTCCTCGCGCTTCTCGCGGGCGCGGGTCTCGATCTCGGCGGTGGCGCGCTCGGCGATGCGCCTGGCGTCGACCTCCGCCTGCTGAAGGAGCGCGGCCTGCTCGGATTCGCTCTCCCTGGCCGCGTGGGAGCGGATGTCCTGGATCTCCCCTTCGATGCGCGAGAGGCGCGCGTTGATCTGCGCGGCCAGCTCCTCGGCACGGCGGCGATCGGCCTCGGCCTTCCTCTGCGCCTCGGCGACCTCGGCGCGGCGGCCGCCCAGGAACGACGAGAGCGGTTTCTTGAGGAGCCACCAGAGGAGCACCAGGAAGAGGACGAGGTTGGCCGCGTTCCAGACCGGCATCGGCAGGAAGTCGTACCAGTGCGACTCGTGCGCCTCCTCGTGCTGGGGCTCGATGAGTACGGTCTCCAGGAGCGCCATCAGGCCACCTTACGCCCGAGCGCCAGGCTGGCGATCTCGCGGGCCAGCGCCTCGACCTGCCCCTTCAGCTCGGCCCGCGCGGTGTCGGCGTCGGCGACCAGCCGCGCCTGCACCTCGGCGGCCGAAGCCTGGGCCGTCGTGCGCGCCGCGTCCACGATCTCCTGCCGCTTGCCCTGGGCGGCCGCGCGAGCCGCCTCGCGGGCCTGCATCACCTCGCGGCGCGTCTCGGTGAGGCGGCGATCGATCTCGGCCAGTCCCTGCTCGTGCCGCTCCATCGCGCCGCGCAGCGCGGCGGCGGCGTGCTCGGCGCGGTGCTCGCGCTCCTCCAGGATCGCGCCCAGCGGCCGGAAGACCGTGGCGCGGAGCACGAAGTAGCAGGCCCAGAAGAGGGCCATCATCACGAGCAGGGAGAGATCGGGAAGCTGCATCGCGCGTCCGGTCCGCGGGAGTCGGTCCCCGAGACACGGGGGAGCCGCGAAAGTGCGGGGATCGGTCTCGATGGGAGCCGCGCGGGACGCGGGGTTATGACACAAGGCGGTAGTTGCCGCAAGCGGCAAGAACCGCGTCGAAAGTCGAAAGCGGACGGAGAATGGGCGGGTGCGTCGCAGGCCGAAGCTGATCGAGCATCTCCGGAGCGGCCTCGAGGGTGGGGACGCGCTCTGGGAGGAGCAGGCCGAGAAGCTGCGGCCCGGCGAGCTGGCCTGCCGGGGCGGCTGCTTCGGCTGCTGCCTGGGGCTCTTCGAGATCTCCCTGGCCGAGGCGCTGGTGGCGCTCGAAGGCGTACGGCTGCTGCCGAAGGCGGAGCGCGACGAAGTGAGCGCGCGCGCGGAGCGGATCGTCGACAAGAACCAGGCCCTGTTCCCGGGCGACGCCGAGGCGGGGATCCTCGACCCGGAGCGCAACGAGGAGGAGGACGACCGCTACTTCGACGCCGAGGCGCACACCGCCTGCCCGATGCTGGAGCTCCCGTCCGGACGCTGCCGCATCTACACGCATCGCCCGCTGACCTGCCGGACCTTCGGCCTGGCCTGGATGCGCGGGAGCCGCACCGTGAGCCCGGCCTGCAACATGAACTTCCCGATGGACGACGCGCGCGCCAGGGAGACGGGTATCGCGGTGCGGAGCATCCTGGCGATCGACACCGAGCTGGCGGCCCACCTCAACGGGAAGGGGCTGCCCGGCGGCGCCGAGACGACGCTGGCGCATGCCGTGGTGGGCACGGCGTTTCCTCGATCCGGCGCCTGACGGCGCCCGGAGATAGAACGCTACCGATTGCCCGCCTGCGGCCCGGTCTCGACCGGCCCCTGGATGATCGCGCCTTCCTCCACGACCAGCGACGGCGTGTGGAGCTCGGCGAAGACCCGGGCGCCGGCGTGCACCTCGATGCGTTCGGTCGCGTGGATGACGCCGCGGATCGTGCCGGAGACCGCCAGCCTTCCAACCCGGATCTCCCCTTCCACCACCGCCGCGTCGCCCACCACCAGCTCCTGCTCGGAGTGGACGGTCCCCTTGAAGCTGCCGTCGATGCGGAAGACCTCCTCGAAGGTGAGCGTCCCCTCCATGCGGGCGCCTCGGTCCAGGAAGCCGTTCAGCGCGCCGCCTCCCTTGCCCTTTTCCTTCATCAAGGCTCTCCCCTCATGAAACGCTCGAAGAGGCCGATGAGCTGCTCCTCGGAGTAGTAGGTGATGCGCAGCTCGCCGCCCTTCTTCCGCCTCTTGATCTCCACCTTCGTGCCGAGCGCGCGAGAGAGCCGCAGCTCGGCGTCGCGGGTGTCGGCGTCGACGCGGCGCTCCTTCTTGCGCCCCGCGGCCGCCTCGCCCAGGAGCTCGGCCACCCGCGCCTCGGTGGCCCGCACCGTCAGCTTGCGCTTGAGGATCTCGCGGGCGACCTTCTCCTGGTCGGCCGCGGAGGGGAGCGCCAGGATCGCCCGCGCGTGTCCGGAGGAGAGGTGCCCGTCCTCGAGCGCCTGGCGAACGTCCGCCGGGAGGCGGAGCAGCCGGATGGTGTTCGCCACGGTGGCGCGGTCCTTCCCGACCTTCTCGGCGACCTCCTCCTGCGTCATGCCGAACTCTTCCCGCAGCTGCTGGAAGGCGGCGGCCTCCTCGAGCGGCGTCAGGTCGCGGCGCTGGACGTTCTCCACCAGCGCCAGCAGGAGCCGTTCCCGGTCCTCGACACCCTCCCGCACAACGACCGGTATCTTCTTGAGCCCAGCGAGTTTAGCGGCGCGCACCCGGCGCTCGCCGGCGATGATCCGGTAGCCGTCGCCGTGGCGGGTGACCAGCACCGGCTGCAGGATCCCGCTCTCCTTGATGGATTGGGCCAGCTCGGCGAGCTGCTCGTCCTCGAAACGGCGCCGCGGCTGGAGATGGCTCGCCTCGAGGAGCCCGACGTCCACCGTCATCAGGCCATCGCGCTCCACCGGCCCGGGCGCGGTCGGGCCCTGGGGGATGAGCGCGGAGAGGCCCCGCCCCAGGGCCGGTTTCTTCATCATGGAACGGCCACCTGCGCTCGCGTGGACTCGCGCTCCAGCAGCTCCCGGCCGATCGCCAGATAGGCCTCGGCCCCCTTGGACTTGATGTCGTAGAGGAGGATCGGCTTGCCGAAGGAAGGCGCCTCGCCAAGCCTCACATTTCGGGGGACGACGGTACGGAACACATTCTCTCCAAAGAACTTGCGGATCTCGTCGAGCACTTGCCTGGAGAGGTTCGTCCGGTCGTCCCACATGGTGGGGACGACGCCGGCGATCCGCAGGTCGGCGTTGAGACCCTGGCGGACCCGCTCGACGGTGTTCAGGAGCTCCGAAACCCCTTCGAGGGCGAAGTACTCGCACTGGATGGGGATCAGGACCCCATCGGCCGCGGTGAGCGCGTTCAACGTCAGGAACCCGAGCGAGGGGGGGCAGTCCACGAGGATGTAGTCGAAACGGTCCAGCACCGGCGCCAGTCGCTCGGCCAGCCGGTATTCGCGCCGTTCCAGGCCCACCAGCTCCACCTCCGCGCCGACGAGCTCCCGGTTGGCGGGCATCAGAGACAAGAGGGCGAGGTCGGTGGCGCGCACGGCCTCTTCGAAGGTCGTGCCGCCGAGCAGCCAGTCATAGGCGCTGGCGGCCAGGGAGCCCTTGTCGACACCGAGACCGCCGGTCGAGTTCCCCTGGGGATCGAAGTCGATCAGCAGCGTCCGCCGCTCCAGCACCGCCAGGGCGGCGCCGAGGCTGATCGCGGTCGTCGTCTTCCCCACACCCCCTTTCTGATTGGCGATCGCCAGGACCCGTGCCTTTCCTGTGGAGATCCCTGTGGAATGTTTCACGTGGAACATTCCAGGACCGCAATTCCACGCCGTTCCGCGAAGCCGCTCCTCACGAAGCGCCAGCTGTGCACAGCGGCGACCTTGGCGGCCGCCTCGCCCAGCTCCTCGGTGGTCCAGAGCAGGGCCGTGGCGCCCCGCGCCAGCACCGGCCTGGCGGCCCGGATCATTTCGCCGGCGTCGGCGACGGCCCGGCTCGTGAGGAGGTCGAAGGGACGGTGGCGTTGCATGGGGAAGGCGGCCGGGAATCTAGCGTTCACCACTTCGGCCGTCAAACCGGCTTCCGCGATCGCGCTCTCGAGGAAGCGGCACTTCTTCCCGGTCGCCTCCACCAGCACCCCGTGGATGTCGCGCCGCACGAGCAGCAGGGGGATGGCCGGGAGCCCGCCTCCCGAGCCTAGGTCCAGGAGCCGAAGGCCGCGGTCCGTGCGGGGCGGTGGCAGCAGCGGCAACGCCTCCAGCGACTCCGCGACATGCCGCTCCAGCTCCTCCCGCGAGAGGCGGCGGGAGACGAGGTTGACGGTCGCGTTCGCGCGCTGCAGCGAATCCAGGTAGCGGGCCAGCTCGTTCATGAAGAAGCCTGTCGCCCACGAAGCGTCAGCCGAGCCAGGAGGAGGGCGACCGCCGCCGGCGTCACGCCGGGGATGCGCCCCGCCTGCCCGATGGTGCGCGGGCGATGGCGTTCCAGCTTCTCGACCGCCTCGGCGGAGAGGCCGGGCTGTCCGCGGTAGGGGAAGTCCTCGGGGATCCGCCGGCCGCCGGCCACGGCCAGGCGCCTCGCGGTCTCCCGCTCCCGCTCCAGGAACGCCGCGTAGCGAAGGTCCCCCTGGACACGCTCCAGCTCCTCCCGGTCGCGGCCGGCCCCCGGCACGAGCTCCTCCAGAAAGGGCAGCAGCCTCTCGGCCGGGAGCTCCGGCCGCCGCAGCAGGCCGGCCAGCGTGGTCTCTTCGGACAGCGCGATCCCGGCCCCGCCCAGACGCGCCACCGTGCCGGCGTCGGGGCAGAGGCGCGCCTCCTCGAGCGCCCGCGACAGGCGCGCCACCCGCTCTTCCCGCTGCAGGATCGGCGCCGCCTCCGCCTCGCTCATCAGCCCCCAGGCGATCGCCTTCGGCGTCAACCGGGCGTAGGCGCTGTCGGCGGAGAGCAGGAGCCGGTGCTCGGCCCGCGAGGTCAGGAGGCGGTAGGGCTCCTCGGTCCCCAGCGTGACCAGGTCGTCCACCATCACCCCGATGTAGGCCTCGGCGCGGCCCAGCACGAACGGCGGCTTCGCGACGCGCCCGCAGGCGATCCCCGCATTCACCCCGGCCACGACCCCCTGCCCCGCCGCCTCCTCGTAGCCCGAGGTCCCGTTGATCTGTCCCGCCAGGAAGAGTCCGGGGAGCGCCCGCGTCTGGAGCGTGTCGTCCAATTGCTCCGGATAGACCATGTCGTACTCGACGGCGTAGGCCGGCCGCAGGATCTCGGCGCGCTCCAGACCCGGGATGGCGCGTACGATCGCCTCCTGCACGTCGGGCGGCAGCGACATCGAGAGGCCGTTCAGATAGGTCCAGTCGGTCGAGAGACCCTCCGGCTCCACGAAGACCTGGTGCCGCTCGCGCTCGGCGAAGCGCACCACCTTGTCCTCGATCGACGGGCAATAGCGCGGACCGCGCCCCACGATGGCCCCCGAGTAGAGGGGCGAGAGGTGCAGGCTGCGCCGGATCAGCTCGTGGACGCGCGCGTTGGTGTGGGTGAGATGGCAATCCACCTGCGGCAGAGCCGGAAACCGCTCTCCCCGGGAGCGGTAGGAGAAGGCGCTGGGGCTGGGATCGCCCGGCGCGCGCTGCATCCGCGCGAAGTCCAGCGAGTCCCGGCGCACCCGCGGCGGCGTCCCCGTCTTCATCCGGCCGAGCCGCAGCCCCAGCCCCTGGAGCGCGCCGGAGAGGCTCACCGCCGGCGGCTCCCCCCAGCGGCCGGCCTCGCTGCGCCGGTCGCCGACGTGCACCAGGCCGCGCAGAAAAGTGCCGGAGGTGAGGACCGCCGCGCCGCAGGCGAGCTCCGAGCCGTCTTCCAAGACCAGCCCGGCCAGCCGCCCGCTCTCCACCGAGAGCGCCGCCACCGTGCCACGCGCCACCTCGAGCCCGGGAAGGCCCGCGACCAGCCGCGCCACCTCCGCGCTGTAGAGGGCCTTGTCCGACTGACAGCGCAGGCCCCGCACCGCCGGCCCGCGCGAGGCGTTGAGCACCTTGAACTGGATGCCCGTGCGGTCGGCGGCCAGGCCCATGAGGCCGCCCAGCGCGTCCACCTCGCGCACCACCTGCCCCTTGGCCAGCCCGCCGATCGCCGGATTGCAGCTCATGCGCCCCAGCGCCGAAGGCTCGCTGGTGACCAGCAGGGTGCGGCAGCCGAGCCGGGCCGCCGCGGCGGCCGCTTCGCAGCCGGCGTGCCCGCCCCCCACCACGATCACGTCCCAGCGCGTCCCGGTCATTTTCCGATGCAGAAGCGCGCGAAGATCCGGTCCAGGAGCTCCTCGCTGGCCGTCTCGCCGGTGATCTCTCCCAGCGCGTGCAGCGCTCGCCGCAGCGCGGCGGCCATCAGCGGCTCCTCGCTCAGCGCCGCGGCCTCGGCGAGGGCCTCGGCGGCCGCCGCCAGCGCCTGCCGGTGGCGCTCCAGCGCCGGCAGCTCCCCCTCGCACTCGGTGCCCGACAGTCGCTCGGCCACGAGGCGGCGCAGCGCGTCCATCCCCTCGCCGGTCTCGGCGGAGACGGCCAGCCCCTCCTCACCCCCTCCCCAGAGGTCGCTCTTGGTGCGCACCACCACCGCCGGCCGGAGCGTCTCCAGGGCGGCGACGTCTTCCTCGCTCGCCGGCGCCCTGCCGTCGACCAGGTAGAGCAGCAGGTCGGCGCCGGCGGCGGCGCGGCGCGCGACGTCCACCCCGATCCTCTCCACCTGGTCGTCGGTGCTCCGCAACCCGGCGGTGTCGACCAGCCTCACGCTCCGCTCGCCGATCCGCACCGTCTCGGCCACCGCGTCGCGGGTGGTGCCCGGCACCGGCGTGACGATCACGCGATCGCGGCCCAGCAGCGCGTTGAAGAGCGTCGACTTGCCGGCGTTGGGGCGCCCGGCCAGGACCACCACCGGCCGCCGCTCGGCCGGTGCGCCGGCGCTGCCGGCCAGCAGCTCCAGCAGAATTCGTTTGAGCTCAAACAATCTCCCGGCGGTCCCGGCCGCGTCGCGCAGCCCCATGTCCTCGGGGAAGTCGAGCGTCGCCTCCAGCTCGGCCAGCGCGTCGAGGAGCTCCTCCCGCACCGCGGTGACGCGGCGGGTCAGCTCTCCCTGCACCAGCCCGAAGGCCCGCCGGGCGACGCCCCGGTCCTCGGCGGCGGCCAGGGCGGCGATGCCTTCCGCCTGGGCCAGGTCGAGCTTGCCGTGGGCCAGCGCCCGCCGGGTGAACTCCCCCGGCCGCGCCGGCCGCGCACCCGCCTCGCGCGCCGCCGCCAGGAGCGCCTCCACGATCGCCGGCGAGCCGTGCGGGTGCAGCTCCACCACCTCCTCGCCGGTCGACGAGCGCGGCGCCGGGAAGAAGAGCACCAGCGCCTCGTCCACCTCCCGCCCGTCGGCCACCAGCCGGCAGAGCAGCGCCTCCCGCGGCGGCGGCCGCTCGGGCAGCTGAGGCGCCAGCCGCCGCGCCACCGCCAGCGCGCGGCCGGCCGGGCCGCTCAGCCGGAGGACCGCCACCGCCGAGACCCCGGGCGGCGTCGCCGGCGCCACGATGACGTCCTGGCTGTCATCGGGGTCGGCGACGAGGGCACGCACGGGGCGTCACCTCACTTCGGCTTGTTGCCGCCCTTGTGCTCCGGAAGCCGGTTCAGAACCATCTGCTGGGTGATCCCGAGGATGTTCTGCACCAGCCAGTAGAGCACCAGGCCGGACGGGAGGTCCTTGAAGAAGAAGCCGAAGACGAACGGCATCACCGCGAAGATCCGCTTCTGCATCGGGTCGGCGGTGGCCGGCGTGAGCTGCTGTTGCACCCACATCGAGACCGTCATCAGGATGGGAGTGACGTAGTAGGGGTCCTTGGCGGAGAGGTCGGTGATCCAGAGCGCGAAGGGGGCGTGCCGCAGCTCGATGGCGTGGGCCAGCACGTTGTAGAACGCCACGAAGATCGGGATCTGGATGACGAAGGGAAGGCAGCCGCCGTAGGGGTTCACCCCCTCGGTCTTGTAGAGCTGCATCATCTCTTCCTGCATCTTCAGGCGCGCCTGCGGGTCCTGCTTGATGCGCGGCGCCCACTTGACCCGGATCGCCTCCATCTTCGGCTGCACCTTGGACATCTTCTTCATGGAGACGAGCTGCTTGTGGGTGAGCGGGTAGAGGAGCGCCCGGATGATGACGGTGATGAGGATGATGGCGACGCCGTAGTTCCCCACCCAGCCGTGGATCGCCTTCATCGCGTAGAGGAGCGGCTTGGCGACGACCACGTACCAGCCGAAGTCGATGAAGCGCGCCATGCCGGGACGCAGCTTCTCGAGGAGACCCAGCTCCTTGGGGCCGAGGAAGAGCTCGGTCTCCAGCTTGCCGGGCGCCGACAGCACCACCTCGGTCTCGCCCAGGCCGGGCGTCTTGGCGTCCGTGGGCACGCCCAGCGCCACCGGCCGCAGGGTGGCGGCCGCCGCGCCCTGCGGCAGGAAGGCGCTGACGAAGTAGTTCTCCTCCAGGCCGACCGCGGTGAGGCCGGACGGCAGCGCGACCGTTTCCTTGAGCGCGTCGGGGGGATGGCGCTCCACCCGGCCGGACGGGTGCAGCACCACGCTCTGCCCGGGCCGCGTGTAGCGGTTCTTCAGCTCCTCCGGCGACGGGTTGCCGATGCCGGGTCCGATCACCACGGCGACCGGCGCGTCCTTGGCGCCCTCGCGCTCTACGGTCAGCCCCAGCACGTAGCCGCCGCGGAACGTGTAGGTGCGGGTCAGGGCGTTCCCGTCGGCCTCGCGGTAGCGGAAGGTGACGCGGGCCGTACCGCCCCCCTCCTCGTGCTCCACCTGGTGGAGCGCGCCCCGGGCGCGGGCCAGGAACGGATCGGCGCCGTCGAGCCGCAGCAGCGTCCCCGGGAACGGCGCCCCATGCCGGACCAGGTCGAGCCGCCTGCCGGCGTGGTCCTGGTAACGGTTCAAGGTGTAGGAAAGGAGCTCGCCGCCGCGGTTCGACAGCCGCGCCGTGTAGAGCGCGTTCGAGACGACGAGCTCGCGCGCGTCGGCGGCGGCGATCGGCTCGACGCGCGCCGGCGCGGCCGGGGCTCGCGACGCGGCGCCGGCGGCCGGAGTCGGAGAGACACCGTCGGCGGCCGCGGGGACCACGGTCGGCGTGCTCTTGCCGGCGACTCCCTGCGGCGTTCGCGGGCGGGCCGGCGGCGCCGGCGGAGGGAAGAGCAGGTTCCAGAGAATCACGACCGCCGCCGAGACGGCGCAGGCCAGGGCAAGGCGCTTGGTATCCAAGCTCAGCAGCTCCTCTGCGGTGTCAGCACCGCGCCGCGCTCACGGGACGGGGTCGAAACCGCCGGGGTGGAAGGGTTGACAGCGCAGGAGCCGCCGCATGGCCAGCCACCCGCCGCGCAGCAGGCCGTGGCGCTGGATCGCCTCCTGCGCGTAGGCCGAGCAGGTGGGCGTGAACCGGCAGGCCGGCGGGAGCAGGGGCGAGAGGTAGCGCTTGTAGAGCGCCAGGAGCGCCACCGCGCCCCGCGCGCCGGGACCCGGTTCACCCACGGACCTCGGCAACCTGCCGGATCGCGCGCGCCAGCGTCCGCTCGAAGTCGGCCGACAGCTCGGCGAAAGGGGCCGCCGCGGCCGATTCCCGCAGGTTCACCACCAGGTCGTGCCCGGCCGGGGGGCGCGGCCCGCGGCGGTAGATCTCGCGCACCCGGCGGCGAAGGAGGTTCCGCACCACGGCCGTCCCGACGCGGCGGGTCACCGTCACGCCGAGGCGCGCCGACGATAGACCGTTGGGCCGGAGGAACAGGACCAGGGTGCGACCAAAGACCTTCCTTCCCTGCGCGTAGGTCCGTTTGAAGTCGCCGCGGGACCGGATCTTCTGGTCCTTCGTCAGCGATTCGGCACGGTCTTTCGCGGCGTCTCTCGCGGCGTGCTCGGGGCGCTCTGTCTGCTCCATGGACCTCCCGGCTGACCGGACGGTCAGCGGGGACGGAGGGACAGCGCTAAACGGTCAGCCTCTTGCGTCCCTTGCTGCGGCGGCGGGCCAGCACCGCCCGCCCGTTCTTCGTGCGCATCCGGACGAGGAAGCCGTGCTTCCTCTTGCGGCGGCGGTTGTTGGGTTGAAACGTTCTCTTCATGGTGGGGTCCTCTAAAGGGACGCGGATTGTCCGGGAGCCGGGCCGGCCTGTCAACATCCCGGCGATTCGTGTGGAGGGCCTCCCGCGCGGAGGGGGTATGGGGGCACCCGGCGGCGGGTGCCCCCACCACAAGGCTGCCAGCAGCGTTCCTCCCGAAGGGGTCGCGCGAAGCGCGACGAACGCTGCTAGGATTCGCGCCCCCCTCACGGGCCTTCGATCGGTGGACTTGTGGACAAGCCGAACTCCTGGGAAAAGATCCTCGAGCATCTGCGAAGCCGCCTCGACGAACGCGACTTCGACACCTGGTTCCGGGAGTCGCGGCAGCGGGCCGAGACAGCTGAGTCGATCACCGTCCAGGTGAAGACGCCGCTCTTCGTCGACTACATCTCCGAGAACTTCGCCACCCACCTGGCAGAGAGCGCGCGGCTGGCGGGTCTCGGCGAGCGGGAGATCCGCTTCGGCGCCGACGGCGCCCCTTCCTCCTCGGTCGACCCCAAGCGCATCCCGGCCGAGAGCCGCCGGCGCTCCGGCCTCAACCCGCTCTACACCTTCGAGCAGTTCGTCACCGGCTCCTCCAACCGGCTGGCCCACGCCGCGGCGCAGCGGGTGGCCGAGCAGAGCTCCCGCCAGTACAACCCACTCTTCATCCACGGAGGCGTGGGGCTCGGCAAGACCCACCTGATGCAGGCCATCGGTCACCGCCGCCAGGCGCGGCACCCGGGGGAGAAGATCGTCTACATCACCTCCGAGGCGTTCGTGAACGAGGTCGTGCTGGGGGTGCGCTTCAGCCGCATGGAGAGCGTGCGCGGCCGCTTCCGGGCCGCCGACGTGCTGCTCCTCGATGACGTCCAGTTCCTGGGCGGCAAGGAGGCTTCGGAGAACGAGCTCTTCCACACCTTCAACGCGCTCTACGAGGACGGCAAGCAGATCGTCTTCACCTCCGACGTGCCGCCGCGCGATGTGCCCGGCCTCACCGAGCGGATGAAGAGCCGTTTCGAGGGCGGCCTCTCCGTCGACGTGCAGGCCCCCGACGTGGAGACCAAGATCGCGATCCTCAAGCAGAAGTCGGAGACCTACCACCTCGAGCTGAGCGACGAGGTCGCCTTCTTCCTGGCCAAGAAGACCAAGGCCAACATCCGCGAGCTGGAAGGGCACCTCAACAAGATCGCCGTCTTCGCCGAGATGAAGGGGGAGCCGGTCACGCTGGAGCTCGTCGAGGAGGTGCTCCGCAACGTGCTTCCCGCCGAGGGGCATGCCGTCTCCCCCGCCGAGATCGTCAAGGCGGTGGCCCAGCACTACGGCCTGAAGCCGTCGGAGATGCGGGCCAAGACCAAGCGCAGCAACGTCGTCTTCCCGCGCCAGGTCGCCATGTACGTCCTGAAGGAGACCACCAACCTCTCGCTGCCGGAGATCGGCCGCATCTTCAGCGACAAGCACCACACCACCGCGCTCCACTCCATCCGCAAGATCGCCTCGCAGCGCGAGGAGGACGCCGAGCTGGACCGGCTCCTGAAGCGGTTCATCGCCCAGTACGGCTAGCGGTAAAGGCGTGACGATGTCCACAGCCCGAGCCGCCGATCTGCACAGCCCCCCTCCCGGCGGTGCAGTGCTGGCCCCGGACGCTGAGCTTGTCCTCTCCGTTCACAAGCGGCGCCCACTTTTCTGCACAGGAATCCCTTGGCCCAAACACCTGCCAGAGCGGCTCTTACGAGGGACTCCACGCCGTCCACTGCACTGCTACCACGGCTTCTCTCTCCCCATAGAAACTGATAAGATCAAGAGTTCGGAGGAGTCGTTGTGGAGCTGAGCGTATCGGCCGCCCTGCTGGCGAAGGAGCTGGGTCTGCTCCAGGGCGTGGTGGAGAAGAGAACCACGCACCAGATCCTGACCAACGTGCTGCTGGAGGCTAACGACGGCCGCCTCACGCTCACCGCCACGGACCTCGACACCACGTTCGTCACCGAGCTGGCCACGCAGTCGCTGAAGAGCCCGGGCGCGGTGACCGCTCCCGCTCGCCGGCTCTACGACGTCCTGCGCGAGCTGCCCAGCGGCGCCGACGTGAAGCTCAAGGTCCTGGAGAACCACCACGTCGAGCTCGACTGCCGGAACCCCAAGCTGCGGATCCGGCTCAACGGCCTGCCGGCCACCGACTACCCGACCCGGCCCGAAGCGGCCGGCGGGCCGGTGCTGAGCCTCTCCTTCGGCGCGCTCCGCCGCATGGTGGAGAAGGTCCGCTTCGCGGTCTCCACCGAGGAGATGCGCCTCCAGCTGCAGGGCGCCCTCCTCAAGGTGAAGCCCAACAGCGTCGAGATGGTGGCCACCGACGGCCACCGGCTGGCGCTGGTGGAGGTGGAGGAAGCCAAGACCGAGACCGGTTTCGAGCCGGTCCTGGTCTCCAAGAAGGTGCTCGACGAGCTCACCAAGCTGGATGCCTCCGACGAGACGCCGGTGAGCATCGTGCGCGGCACCAACCACATCGGTTTCTCGGTCGGAACGCGCCGCCTCTTCTCCAAGCTCGACGAGCGGCGCTTCCCCGATTACGAGAAGGTCATCAGCAAGGACAACAACAAGAAAGCCGTCGTCAAGCGGGACGAGCTCCTGGGCGCGGTCCGCCGCATCTCGCTGCTGTCCGGAGAGCGCATGAAGGCGGTCAGCCTGGCCTTCAAGCCGGGGGCGATCGTCGTCTCCGCCGAGAGCCAGGAAGTCGGCGAGGGGGACCAGGAGGTCGCCGCCGTCTACGACGAGACGCCGGTGAACCTGCGCCTCAACTCGCGTTACCTCGAGCAGTTCCTGGAAGCTGCCGAGAGCGACGAGGTGACGCTGCACGTCAAGGACGAGCAGGCGCAGTGCCAGGGACGCCCCGGCGCCGCGCTGACCGGGATCAAGAACTACCTCTACGTCGTGATGCCGATGCGCGTCTAGGTGGCAAGGCGCCCAGCCCCGTGACCCTCCTCGCCCTCACGACCGAATCCTTTCGCAACCTCGCCCCGGAAAAGCTCGAGCTGCACCCGCGGCTCAGCTTGCTGGTCGGCGACAACGGACAGGGAAAGACCAACCTGCTGGAAGCCATGGTGCTCGTCTCGGGCCGCTCGTCGTTCCGCACCTCGGACCTGGCCGAGGTGCGCGCCGGCGGCGCTCCCCTGGCGACGGTCGCCGCGCGCATCGCCCAGGAAAAGACCGAGAGGACCGGCACCCTGGCGGTCTCGATCGGCGCCGAGGCGCGCGAGCAGCTCTGGGAAGGCCGCCGCATCTCGCGCCTGGAGGCCAGCCGCCTTCTGCCGCTGGTGCCGCTGACCAGCGCCGACCTGGATCGCCTGAACGGCGCCCCGTCCGGGCGGCGCCGCGCGCTCGACCGGCTGGCGGCGGCGCTCGACCCGGAGCACGGGCGGCGGCTCTCGCGCTTCGAGAAGGCCCGCGCCTGCCGCGCCCGGCTGCTCTCCCGGCGCTCGGCCGACCGCGACGAGCTGGCGGTCTACGAGGCCGACTTCTGCCGCGCCGGCGGCGCGCTCGCCGAAGGGCGCCGCACGGCCCTGAGCCTCCTGGCGCCCGAGCTGGCCCGGCAGGCCGAGCGCCTGCAGTCCCCCTTCGCGCCGGTGGACGTCAGGCTCCGCAGCGACCTGCCGGCCTCCGGGACGGCCGCCGAGCTCGGCGCCGCGCTGGAGGAGCTCCTGCTCTGCCGGCGGGAAGAAGAGCGCCGCGCCGGACGTTGTCTGGTGGGTCCGCAGAAGGACGACGTCGGGGTGCTGTCCGGGGACGTCCCGGTGACCAGCCGCGCGTCTTCCGGCGAGAACCGGACGCTGGTCCTGGCCTGGACACTGGCGGAGCTGGCTCTCACCGCGCAGGCGTCGGCGCCCCACGCTCCGGTCCTTCTGTTCGACGACTTCGACTCGGAATGGGACCCCAACGTGCTCACGACGTTCGCCTCGGCGATTCCCGATAACGCGCAGCTCGTCCTCACCTCCGCCCGGCCGGAGGCGGTGGAGGGCCTGGCGTTCGGCGACGGCGCGCTCTACCAGGTCGCCGAGGGACGGGTCCGCTCCGTCCGCTCGCTCGCGTCGCACTTCATGATGGGGGCTCCGCGGGCGCTGCGCCCCCCGACCCCGCCGCGGCTCGTGAGAAGCGCATGAGCGACCTGCGCAGCGACCTGCCGACGCCGACGCCGACGCCGGAATCGCCGGTGACCGGCGTGACCGAGATGGCCGATTCCCCGGTGGGCCCCGCCAGCGATTACGGCGCCGACTCCATCAAGCTCCTCAAGGGGCTGGAGGCCGTGCGCAAGCGGCCCGGGATGTACATCGGCAACACCGACGACATCACCGGCCTCCACCACATGGTGACCGAGCTGGTCGACAACGCCATCGACGAGGCGCAGGTCGGCTACTGCGACCACGTGGTGATCACCGTCCACGCCGACAACTCGGTCTCGGTGGAGGACAACGGCCGCGGCATCCCGGTCGGGCCGCACCCGGTCCACAAGCGCGAGACGCTGGAGATCATCCTCACCGACCTGCACTCCGGCGGAAAGTTCGACGCCAACGCCTACAAGGTGTCCGGCGGGCTGCACGGCGTCGGCCTCTCGGTCGTGAACGCGCTCTCCGAGCGGCTCGACGTCGAGGTCAAGCGCGAGGGCGCGGTCTGGCAGCAGAGCTACGCCCGCGGCGTGCCGATCGGCGACATCCAGGCGGTCGGCCGGACGGCCAAGACGGGCACCAAGATCACCTTCCGGGCCGACCCCGAGATCTTCTCGGTGACCTCCTACAACTACGACGCGCTCTCCCAGCGCCTGCGCGAGCTGGCCTTCCTGAACTCCGGCGTCACCATCGACGTCGTCGACGAGCGCGAGGGGGAGCGCCGCCACACGTTCCGCTACGAGGGAGGCATCCGCTCCTTCGTCGAGGACCTCAACAAGAACAAGCAGCCGCTCCACGAGACGTTCACCTTCACCGACATCAAGGACGCCACCGGCGACCCCAAGCTGGATGCCGCCAAGGAGCGCCTGGACATCGCCCTGCAGTGGAACGACGGCTACGCCGAGCAGATCTTCTGCTTCACCAACACCATCTCCAACAAGGACGGCGGCACCCACCTGGAAGGCCTGAAGGCGGCGCTCACCCGCGCCATCCAGCGCTACGCCGAGGCCGGCGCCCTCACCAAGAACCTCAAGGACACCGCGCTGGCCGGCGACGACTGCCGCGAGGGGCTGGCGGCGGTGGTCTCGCTGAAGATCCGCGACCCCAAGTTCTCCTCCCAGACCAAGGAGAAGCTCGTCTCCCAGGAGGCCAAGACCTGGGTGCAGACGGTCACCTACGAGCGGCTGTCCAGCCTGTTCGAGGAGAACCCCAAGGTCGCCCGCCGCATCGTCGAGAAGATCGTCGACGCCGCCCGCGCCCGCGAGGCGGCCCGCAAGGCGCGCGAGCTGGTGCGCCGCAAGGGGGCGCTGGACGGCGCCGGGCTGCCCGGCAAGCTGGCCGACTGCCAGGAGACCGACCCGGCCCGCTCCGAGCTCTTCATCGTCGAGGGGGACTCGGCCGGCGGCTCGGCCAAGCAGGGGCGCGACCGGAAGACCCAGGCCATCCTGCCGCTGAAGGGAAAGATCCTGAACGTGGAGAAGGCCCGCTTCGACAAGATGCTGGCCTTCGCCGAGATCCGCTCGCTGATCGTGGCGCTGGGGGCCGGCATCGGCGAGGACTTCGACCCCGACAAGCTGCGCTACCACCGCATCATCCTGATGACCGACGCCGACGTGGACGGCTCGCACATCCGGACGCTGCTGCTGACGTTCTTCTTCCGCCAGATGCGCGCCGCCATCGAGCGCGGCTACCTCTACATCGCCCAGCCGCCGCTCTTCAAGGCGCTGGAGGGGAAGCGCGAGGCCTACCTGAAGGACGAGAAGGAGTACGCCCGCTTCCTGCTGGCCCGCATCGGCGAGGGGAACACGCTGGTCTCGGAGAGGGTCGGCCGCGAGGCCGCCGGCGCCGAGCTGATCAAGCGCGTCGGCGAGATGCAGGACTGGCGCGGGCTGACCCGGCGCCTCGAGCTGCGCGGCTATCCCGAGGCGCTGCTGCGGGCGCTGATCGCCGAGCGCGTCACCGAGCCCACGGCGCTGAAGGAGCGCGACCGGCTGGAGCGCGTGCAGGCGGCGCTCGGCGCGGGCGTCCTGCGCAGCGAGATCCAGGCCGACGAGGAGCACGGCAGCTTCGCGCTGCGGGTGGAGCGCGAGGTGAACGGCGCGCTCAAGACCGGCCTGGTGGACACCGCCTTCCTGACCGGCTACGAGATGAAGCGCGCCAGCGACCTGGCCGCGGCGCTGGACGGTTTCCTGGACGGGCCCTACCGGCTGGTCAAGAACGGCGACTCGCAGCGCGTCGAGACGCTCTCGGCCGCCGTCGACGCGGTCCTGGAGTCCGCCAAGAAGGGGCTCACCATCAGCCGTTATAAGGGTCTGGGCGAGATGAACCCGGAGACGCTCTGGGACACGACCATGAACCCGCAGACGCGGCGCCTCCTCTCGGTGCGGGTCGAGGACGCCGTCGAGGCCGACGAGATCTTCACCATCCTGATGGGGGACGCCGTCGAGCCGCGCCGGGAGTTCATAGAGACGAACGCCCTCAATGTGGTCAATCTTGACGTCTGATGATGATGCGGGGCCCCAGCCCGCTGCGCGGGCTTGAAGCCGGGCCCCGCGCCCCCACAGCTTTCTAGTTTTTTATGGCCGACAAGCCGGAAGCACCGCCGCCGTTCGCCGAGGAGCGCATCCCGATCTCCATCGAGGAGGAGATCAAGCGGAGCTACCTCGACTACGCGATGTCGGTCATCGTCGGGCGGGCGCTGCCCGACGTGCGCGACGGCCTCAAGCCGGTGCACCGCCGCGTGCTCTACGGCATGTGGGAGCAGGGCAACCGCGCCGGCCGCCCCTACAAGAAGTCGGCCCGCCTGGTCGGCGACGTCATGGGCAAGTACCACCCGCACGGCGACGTGGCCATCTACGACACCGTGGTGCGCATGGCCCAGGACTTCTCCATGCGCGAGCCGCTGGTCGACGGGCAGGGGAACTTCGGCTCGGTGGACGGCGACAACCCGGCGGCGATGCGCTACACCGAGATCCGGCTCTCGCGCCTGGCCGAGGAGATGCTCGGGGACGACATCGACAAGGAGACCGTCGACTGGACGCTGAACTACGACGGCTCCCTGCAGGAGCCGACCGTCCTGCCGGCCAAGTTCCCGAACCTGCTGCTGAACGGGGCGGAAGGGATCGCCGTCGGGATGGCGACGAAGATCCCGCCCCACAACCTGGTGGAGCTCTGCCAGGCGGCCGCGCTGCTGCTGGACCAGCCCTCGACCGACCTGGCCACGCTCCTCAAGATCGTGCCCGGCCCCGACTTCCCCACCGGGGGCGTCATCCTCGGCCGCAAGGGGATCGTCGAGGCCTACAGCACCGGCCGCGGCATCCTGCAGGTGCGGGGGCGTGCCCAGATCGAGAAGACGACCCGCGGCGACCGCGAGGCGATCATCCTCACCGAGCTTCCCTTCCAGGTGAACAAGGCCAAGCTGCAGGAGCAGATCGCCGCCCTGGTGAACGACAAGCGCATCGACGGGATCTCGGCGCTGCGCGACGAGTCGGACCGCACCGGCATGCGGGTGGTCATCGAGCTCAAGCGCGGCGAGATCGCCCAGGTCGTCCTCAACCAGCTCTACACGCTGACCCAGCTGCAGGTCTCCTTCGGCGTCATCTTCCTGGCCATCGTCGACGGCCAGCCGCGCATCCTGGCGCTGCGCGAGCTCCTGGCCCACTTCCTGGACCACCGCCGGCAGGTCGTCGTGCGGCGCACCAAGTTCGACCTCCGGAAGGCCGAGGAGCGCGCCCACCTGCTGGTCGGGCTCTCGCTGGCGCTGGCCAGCCTGGACGCGGTCATCCGGATCATCCGCAGCTCCAAGGACGGGACGGAAGCGAAGGCCCGGCTGACCACCGAGGTGGTGTTCGAGCGACAGGACCTCGCCCGGTTCCTCGGCGTCGAATCGCTGGAGCTGCCGCCCTCCACGCGCGAGGAGGGCGGGTTCCTGATGCTCGACCAGGTGCAGGCGCAGGCCATCCTGGACATGCGGCTGCAGCGCCTGACCGGCCTGGAGCGCGACAAGATCGTGGCCGAGTACCGCGAGATCGTGGCGCTCATCGCCGACCTCAAGGACATCCTGGCGCGCCCCGAGCGCGTCACCGCCATCCTCAAGGACGAGCTCGCCGAGATCCGCGACCGCTTCGGCAACCCGCGGCGCACCGAGATCGTGGCCGAGGAAGGGGAGCTCGAGATCGAGGACCTCATCGCCGAGGAGGACGTCGTCCTCACCGTCTCGCGCGACGGCTACGCCAAGCGGACGCCGCTCTCCGTCTACCGCGCCCAGCGGCGCGGCGGCAAGGGGCGCACCGGCGCGGCCATGAAGGAAGAGGACATCATCGAGCACCTCTTCGTGGCCTCCACCCACGACTACCTGCTGGTCTTCACCAACAAGGGGAAGGTCTTCTGGGTGAAGGCCTACGACGTGCCGGCGCTCGGTCCGGCCGGACGCGGCAAGGCGCTGGTGAACCTCATCCAGCTGGAATCGGGGGAGAGCGTGGCGGCGATGACCACCGTCCGCGTCTTCCCCGACGACCAGTACCTGCTGTTCGCGACCAGGAACGGGCTGGTCAAGCGCACCGTCCTGTCCGCCTACGGCAACCCGCGCCCCTCGGGGATCATCGCCATCAACCTCGAGGAGGGGGACGAGCTCCTCTCGGTGGCGGTCACCAGCGGCAGCCAGGAGGTCTTCCTGGGCACCCGGGCCGGCATGGCCATCAAGTTCTCCGAGACCGACGTGCGGCCGACGGGGCGCGACACCACCGGCGTGAAGGGGATCGAGCTCGACGAGGGAGACGTGGTCGTCGAGATGGACGTGGTGGACGAGAGCGGGGCTCTGCTGACGGTGACCGAGCGGGGCTACGGCAAGCGCACCGACGTCGCCGAGTACCGCCACCAGGGGCGCGGCGGCAAGGGCGTGATCAACATCAACGTGACCGAGAAGAACGGCGCGGTGGTGGCCATCAAGACGGTGAGCGACGCCGACCAGCTGCTGCTGATCACCGAGGGGGGGATCCTCATCCGCTTCGCCGCCAGCGGCGTGCGGGAGACCGGGCGCGCCGCCATGGGGGTGCGCCTGATCGACCTGGCCGAGGGGGACCGGGTGGTGGCGGTCGCCAAGACCGAGGCCGACGCCGAGGCCGAGGACGGCGCCGAGCCGGCCCAGCCGCCGGAGACGCCCGAGGGGCCGCCGCCCGAGCCGGAAACCCGGTAGAGTCCAGAGAGGTTCGAGATGCGTTTTTTCCTGGACACCGCCGACGTCGAAGAGGCGCGGCGCGCGCGTGAATGGGGCCTCCTGGACGGCGTGCTGCTGCGTCCGGAGTCGGCGCTCGGCGCCGGCAAGGATCTCAAGCGCGCGTTGGCCGACCTGTCGCAGATCGGTGATGGACCGGTGCTGGCCACGCTCACCGCGGCCGAGCCCAAGGCGATGTACAAGGAGGCGCGCGAGCTCCACAAGCTCGGCAAGAGCGTGGTGGTCCGCGTCCCGATGACCCGCGAGGGGCTGCGGGTGGTGCGCCTCCTGGCCGACGACCAGATCGCCACCGACGTCGCGCTGGTCTTCTCGCCGATGCAGGCGCTCCTGGCGGCACGTGCCGGCAGCGCCTACGTCTCCCCCTCGGTCGGCGCGCTGGACGACACCGGGCACATCGGCATGGACGTCGTCGAGCAGGTCGTCCGCATCTACGACAACTACGGGCTTCAGACCCAGATCGTGGTGCAGGGCATCCAGAACCCGGTGCACGTGCTGGACGCGGCGGCCATGGGAGCGGATGTCGCGGCGCTCCCGTTCTCGGTGCTCGACAAGCTGTTCGACCACCCGCTCACCACCGCCGGGCTGTCGGCGCTGCGGGTGCACGGCGCCGAGGGGCCGCGGCGGGTGCAGTAGGAAGGCCCATGCCCCTCTCCCGCGAGCGCGCCGTGGACCTCTCGCACCGGATGATCGAGCGGCTGGCCAAGGAGCCGGGCGTCGAGCTGGCCCATGAGCGGGAGTTCGTGCGGAACCAGATCCTCAAGGCGCTCCTGGACTGGGACCGCGAGGAGGAGCGCCTCTCGGCGGAGGTCAAGAAGCGCCTGGCGACGCGCGCCCGGCGCGTGGCCGAAGGCTCGCGGGAGTGGGACTTGCTCTACGCCGAGGAGATGGAAAAGGCGCTCTCCGCGCTGCTCGGTCGGGGGGAATAGCTCTTGGTCGGCCTCGCTTTCCGAACGTTTTGACTTTGGTCTAGGCCAAGCCCAACATTTCCGGCGATGGCCGAGGCCGAGCTTCCTCCGCACACGCCGCTCTATCGCACCATCGCCGACACCGTCATCCGGGACATCCGGCGCGGGCGTTACCTGGAAGGGGACCGCCTGCCCGCGTCCCGCGAGCTGGCCAAGAGGCTCGAGGTGAACCGCGCCACCGTGCACCAGGCGCTGCAGCTCCTCAAGGGAGAGGGCTGGATCGAGACCAACAAGGGAGGCGGCACCCGGGTGGCTCGCCGTTCGGCGGCCGGTCCGGTGGTCGGCCCCGCCCCCGCCTGGGACCGCATCGCCTCGTCGCTGCTGGCCCGCATCGTCGCCGAGCCTCCCCCACCCTCCGACGCGCACCCGGACGGCATGCTCGACCTCTCGCGCCTCTCCCCCGACGAAAGGGAGTTCCCGGCCGCCGACTTCGCCGAGCTGCTCTCCGAGGTCGCCCGCAACGAGACGCTCCTCTCCTACGGCTCGCCCTTCGGATACCGGCCGCTGCGCGAGGCGCTGGCCCAGCGGCTGGCCCGCCGCGGCATCCCGGCCGATCCGGACGCCCTCCTCATCGTGAACGGCGCCCAGCAGGGGCTCGACCTGGTGACCCGCGCGCTGGTGGACGCCGGCGACGGCGTGGCGGTGGAGTCCCCCAGCTACGCCGGCGCGCTGTCGCTCTTCCGGGCGCATCGGGCGCGGCTGCTGCCGGTGCCGCTGCACGGGGAAGGTCCGGAGATGGAGTCGCTGCAGCGCGCGCTGGCCGAGAGGCCGAAGTTCTTCTACTCGATGCCCGACTTCCACAACCCCACCGGGCTCCTCACCTCGCCGGCGCGGCGCAACGCGGTCGTCTCGGCGGCGGCCGCCGCCGGCGTGCTGATCGTCGAGGACGCCTTCGACGCCGACCTCTCGGTGGAAGGGGAGCTGCCGCCCCCGCTGGCCGCGCTGGCGCCGTCGCACGTGGTGCACCTCGGCACGATGTCCAAGGCGCTCTTCCCCGGCGTGCGGGTCGGCTGGATCTCCGGCCCCAGGGAGTTCGTGCACCGGCTGGCGGCGCTGAAGAGGATCGGCGAGCTCACCTCGCCGCCGGTGCTACAGGCGGCCGTGCACCTCTTCCTGGTGCGGGGCGGCTACGAGAACCACCTCATCCGCATCCGCTCGCGGCTGAAGTCGCGCCTGGCCATGGCGCACCGCACCGTGGTGCGCTGCTTCCCCGGCGGCACCTCCTGCCAGCGCCCCTCCGGCGGGTACGTGCTCTGGATCGGGCTGCCCGACGGCGTCTCCGGCCGGGCCCTGGCGGCGGCGTCGCGCGAGAAGGGCGTGCTGATCTCGCCGGGCGCCGACTTCATGCCCGACCTCTCCGACGTGAACGCCGCCCGGGTCTCGGTCTCGCGCGGCACCGGCCCGGAGATCGAGCGCGGCCTCGAGCTGGTGGGGAGCCTGGCCAGAGCCCTGTCGCGCGCCGCCGGGAGACGCGGGGCCCGGAGAGCGTCCGCCGCCACCGTCGCCGAAGAAGCCCTCATTCAAACCTAGAAGGACGAGACCATGAGCGCTACGTTTCCTACCTCTCCGTTCGCCTCCGACGACTTCCGCGTGAAGGTCGGCCTCGCCGAGATGCTCAAGGGCGGCGTCATCATGGACGTCGTCAACGCCGAGCAGGCGCGCATCGCCGAAGAGGCCGGCGCCGCCGCGGTGATGGCGCTGGAGCGCGTGCCCTCCGACATCCGCCGGGACGGCGGCGTGGCCCGCATGTCGCCGGTCGGCAAGATCCGCGAGATCGAGGCGGCGGTGTCGATCCCGGTCATGGCCAAGTGCCGCATCGGCCACATCGCCGAGGCGCGGGTGCTGGAGGCCCTGGAGGTCGACTTCATCGACGAGTCGGAGGTGCTGACGCCGGCCGACGAGCTCAACCACGTCTACAAGCACCCCTTCAAGGTGCCGTTCGTCTGCGGCTGCCGCAACCTGGGCGAGGCGCTGCGCCGCATCGGCGAAGGGGCCGCGATGATCCGCACCAAGGGGGAGGCCGGCACCGGCGACATCGTGCACGCGGTGAAGCACCTCCGCGAGGTGAGCCGCCAGATCAAGATGCTGACGCTGCTCACCAAGGACGAGTGGATGACCGCCGCCAAGGAGCTGCAGGCGCCGTTCGAGCTGGTGGTCTACGTGGCCGAGCACGGGCGGCTGCCGGTGCCGAACTTCGCCGCCGGCGGCATCGCCACGCCAGCCGATGCCGCGCTCTGCCGCATGCTGGGCGCCGAGGCGGTCTTCGTCGGCTCCGGCATCTTCAAGTCCGACGACCCCGAGCGCCGCGCCCGGGCGATCGTCGAGGCGACCACGCACTGGCAGGACGCCGGCCGGGTGGCCAAGGCGTCCGAGGCGCTGGGAGAGGGGATGAAGGGGATCGAGGCCTCCAAGCTCGGCGAGCTCGAGCGGATGCAGACCCGGGGCTGGTGAGCATGGGTGTCGGGATCCTGGCGCTCCAGGGGGACTTCGAGGCCCACGCCGCCGCCCTGGAGAAGCGGGGCATCGAGGCCAAGCTGGTGCGGACGCCGGAGGAGATCCGGCAGTGCCAGGCGCTGGTGCTGCCCGGCGGCGAGTCGACCGCGATGTGGCGGCTCATGGAGGGCACCGGCATCCCGCAGGCGATCGCCGAGGTCGCCGCCACGCGGCCGGTGCTGGCCACCTGCGCCGGCGTCATCCTGCTGGCCACACAGGTGGAGAACCCGCAGCAGGACGGGCTCGGCGTGCTGGACGTGACGGTGCGGCGCAACGCCTACGGCCGGCAGCTCGACTCCACGGTCCTGAAGCTTCGGGACACCTGCAAGGAGGAGCTCGGCGACGAGCCGCTGGAGGCGGTCTTCATCCGGGCGCCGAAGATCACCCGCGCCGGCGAGGGCGTCCAGGTGCTGGCCCGCCGTGAGGGGGACCCGGTGCTGGTGAGGAGCGGCAGGATCCTGGCGGCCACGTTCCACCCCGAGCTGACCGACGACCCGCGGGTGGTCGATCTGTTCGAGGCCATGCTGGCCCCCCGGTTCTCGGAGAGCGCGGCGTGAGCGAGATCGAGGTCGGCGACCACGGCGGCGTGCGCATCCTCTCGATGCGCCGCGGCAAGGCCAACGCGCTGGAGACCGAGTTCGCCGCCGAGCTCCACCGCGCCGCCCTGGCCGCGGTGGAGGACCCGGGCGTCCGCGCCGTCGTGCTGACGTCGTCCTCACCGACGATCTTCTGCGGCGGCTTCGACCTGGCGCTGCTGGCGCAGGCGGACCGCGAGGTCTTCGGCCGCTTCATCCGCACCATCGAGACGCTCTTCTTCGACCTCTTCCTGCTCGGCAAGCCGCTGGTGGCCGCCCTCACCGGCCACACCATCGCCGGCGGCGCGCTGATCGCCGGCACCGCCGACTTCCGGTTCGCGGCCGAGGGGCCGGGGCGCATCGGACTCCCCGAGGTGACCCTCGGCGTGCACGTGCCGCGCTATTGCCTGGAGGCGCTGCGGGTCTCGATCGGCGACCGCGCGCTGACACGCTGGGCGTTGGGGGGCGATCCGGTACCCTTCGCCGAGGCGCACGCGCTGGGCGCGGTCGACCAGGTCGTGCCGGCCGCGGCCCTTCTGGAGCGCGCGGTGGAGTTCGCCGCGCACCTCGGCCGGGGGCCCAGCGAGGTCTACGCGGCCATCAAGCGCGACGTGCGCGGCGCCGCCGTGGAGCGGGCCCGCGCGGTCCTGGTGGACGGCCGCAAGGCCTTCGTCGACTCCTGGTTCTCCGACACCGGGCAGAAGGGGATCGCCGCCACCCTGAGTCGCATGCACCGCCCGTGACGGTCGCGCACGAGGTCCTCGAGAGCCTCGGCCTCGAGGACGCGGCGCCAACCCCCCAGGCGCTGGGGGACCTCTTCACCCGATTCCAGACCCAGCTCCGCTACCGGCCGGCGCCGGCTCCGCGTGGCGCCGAGGAGGTCCTGGCGCAATTCCTCGAACAGGAGCGCGGCTGCGTGGGAGGGGAGCGCACGCTGGCCTTCCTGGCGCTGGCGCGGGCCGCCGGCTTCGACGCGCGGCTGATCGCCGCCGAGCTGCTGGGCGCGCCCCACGCGGCGGTCGTGGTGCACGCGCCGGAAGGGCGGGCGCTCTGCGACGCCGCGTTCCCCTTGCCGTCGCCGCTGGCGCTGGATCCTCCCGCCGCTGACGAGGCCTCTCCCTACGGGCGCCTGACGCTTATCCCATTCACGGCGCCTCCCGGCGCCGAGGGGATCGCCTCCGCCAAGTCTCCGGCGACCGGCCTCTTCATGGAGGGGATCGCGTTGGTCGTCGACGGGCGCGGGCGCAGCGCGGTGCGCGCGCGCTACTCGCGGGTGGAGATCGCCGAGGAGGCCTGTCCGATGGCGCCTCCGGACCCGGCGTGCGAGGTCCGGCTTTTTCCGGACCGCGTCCTGCGCACGCGGGACGGCGTCCCGGAAGTGCTCGACCCCTGGAGCCGGCTACATCGGCAGGAGCTGTCCGTCTATCACCGCAGCGAGGCCGAGCCGGCGGCCCTGCTGGCGCGCCTGGCGACGCCCGCCGGCCTGCTGGCCCTCTACCCCGGCGGAGCCGTCGCCGAGGAGGTCGCCGAGGGCGTCGAAGGCTGGGAATGGGGTGTCACCGCCGAGCCGGAGCGGAGGCGGGAACGGGTGCGGCGCCTCCCGGACGGACTGGCGGTGGAGCTCCTGAGCGGCCAGCACCCGTTTGCCGCCAAGCGCTACCGGGTCGAGCCCGACGGCCGGCTGGTGCTACGGGCGACGCTCTCCCGCCCGGTGCCGCCGCAGGGCATGGCCGAGCCGGTCAGGAAAACGCTGGTGTTTCATCTCGCGTCGGAGCTGCTGCAGCTGGCGGGCGCTTGAGGTCCGGCCAGGGGCTCGCCGACGTCAGCAGCGCGGTCGCCGAGGCGGCGTCGAGGGCCCTGGCGAAGAGGAACCCCTGGGCGTACTCGCAGCCGAGGTCGGAGAGGAGCGCCAGCTGCTCGTGGGTCTCGACGCCCTCGGCGATGACCTCCATCTGGAGGTTCTTGCCGAGCGTGACGATGCTGCGCAGCAGCGCGCGCTCGCGCGACCCCGGCAGGTTGCGGACGAAGGAGTGGTCGATCTTGAGCCGGTCGATCGGGAAGCGGTGCAGCGTGGAGAGCGACGAGTAGCCGGTCCCGAAGTCGTCCATGTGCAGCTCGAGGCCGAGATCGCGCAGCTCCTGCAGCATGGCCGTGCCGGCCTCGGAGGTCTCCATCATCAGGCTCTCGGTGATCTCCAGGTGCAGCGATCGCGCCGGCAGGCCGCTCTCGGCCAGGGCGCGCCGCACGTCGTCCACCAGGTCGGGCTGCCCGAGCTGCCGCACCGAGAGGTTGACGCTGACCGTGAGGTCGGTCCGGTCGGGCAGGAGGCGCTGCCACTCTCCCACCTGACGGCAGGCCTCGTGCAGCACCCAGCTGCCCATCGGCACGATCAGGCCGCTCTCCTCGGCCACCGGCACGAATTCCGACGGGGAGATCGCACCGCGCCCGTTGTTGTCCCAGCGGACCAGCGCCTCGAATCCGGTGATGGTGAAGTCGCTGAGCGACACGATCGGCTGGTAGTGAAGGCGCAGCTCGCGCCGGTCCAGCGCCCGCTTGAGGTCGGTGGTCAGACGCAGCAGCGAGACCGCCCGCGCGTGCATGGCGGCGTCGAAGATCTCGTGCCGCGCCCGCCCGTGCGCCTTGGCGCGGTACATGGCGGTGTCGGCGTCGCGCAGCAGGTCCTCGGGGTGCTCGTAGTGCGGGCCGAAGACGGCGATGCCGATCGAGGCGGTCATGTAGACCTCGAGGCTGTCCAGCACGAACGGCTTCTCCAGGTCCTTGTGGATGCGGTCGGCCACCATGGTGACGTCGTCGGGGTGGCCGAGGTCGTCCAGCAGCACGGTGAACTCGTCGCCGCCGAAGCGCGCCAGCGTGTCCCCCGGGCGCAGCCCGGCCTCCAGGCGGCGGGCGATGGCCACCAGCAGCTGATCGCCGCACATGTGACCCAGGCCGTCGTTGACGACCTTGAAGCGGTCGAGGTCGATGAAGAGCACCGCGAAGAGCGCGTCCTTGCGGCGCTTGGCCCGCCCCACCGCCAGGCCCAGCCGGTCCAGGAAGAGGGCCCGGTTGGGCAGCGCGGTGAGCGCGTCGTGGAAGGCGTCGTGGAGGAGCTGCTCCTCGGCCAGCTTGCGGACGGTGATGTCGGTCTGCGAGCCGGACATGCGGGTGGCGCGCCCCTGGGCATCCCGGACCGCCAGGCCGCGGCTCAGCATCCAGCGGTAGCCGCCGTCCTTGTGCAGCATCCGGTGCTCGCTCTCGAAGTGCGAGGTCTCGCCGGCCAGGTGGGCCGAGACCGCCGCCTTCATGCGGGGCACGTCCTCGCGGTGCACCCGCGAGAACCACTCGTCGACCCCGCGGGCCACCTCGGCCTCGGAGTAGCCGAGCATCAGCTTCCAGCGCGGCGAGTAGTAGACGGTCGAGGTGCGCAGGTCCCAGTCCCAGAGGCCGTCGTTGGCGCCCTGGGCGGCCAGCGCATAGCGCTGCTCGCTCTCGCGGAGCTGCTCGGCGGCGCGCCGCCGCTCGGTGACGTCGCGGGCGTTCACCACCACGCCGGCCACTCCGGGGTCGTCCAGCAGGTTGCTGGTAGCGGCCTCCAGGTCGCGGAAGGAGCCGCTCTGGTGCCGGAAGCGGAAGGAGAGGAGCGTGGTGGCGCCCGGTCCGCTCCGGAAGGCCGCCTCCAGCTCCACCAGGTCGTCGGCGTGCACGAACTCGCGCACGTTGCGGCCCAGGAGGTCGCTCGGCATGTAGCCGAGGACCCGCTCCAGCGAAGGGCTCTCGTAGCGGAGCACGCCCTCCTTGTCGAGCACCATGATGATGTCGGAGGCGTTCTCGATCAGCGATCGGAAGCGGGTCTCGCTCTCCTTGAGCGCCTGCTCGGCGCGGCGCCGCGTCCCCCGCTCCTGCGCCTCGCGCAGCTCGCGGCGGATGGCCGGCACCAGCCGGGCCATCTTGTCCTTCATGATGTAGTCGTGGGCGCCGGCCTTCATGGCCTCGACCGCCAGGTCCTCGCCGACGTTGCGCGAGACGATCAGGAACGGCAGGTCGAGCCCGCGCTCCTTGAGCACCTGCAGCGCCGAGGGCGCGCTGAAGGAGGGGAGCGAGTAGTCGGAGAGCACCACGTCCCAGGAACCCTCGTCCAGGGCGCGGCGCATCTCGTCGGGAGTTTCCACCCGCCGCGCCACCGTCTCGTAGCCGCCGCGCTTCAGCTCGCGCAGCAGGAGGAGGCCGTCGTCCTCCGAGTCCTCCACCACCAGCGCGCGCAGCGGCTCGATCACGCGGGGCCGCCGGCGGGACGCGGCGGGGACTCGTTCAGCACCAGCCAGTAGAGCCCCAGGTTCCGCACCGCCTCGGCGAACTGGGTGAAGTCCACCGGCTTCCTGATGTAGCTGTTGGCCCCCAGGCTGTAGCCCTCCACCAGGTCGTGCTCTTCCTTGGAGGAGGTCAGGATCACCACCGGGATCACCCGCGTCCGCGCGTCGGCCTTCAGCCGCTTCAGGACCTCCAGGCCGTCCACCCGCGGCAGCTTCAGGTCGAGCAGGATCAGCGTCGGCTGCGGCGTGACCCGGGTCGCGTGAGCACCCTGCATCAGGAGGTAGTCCAGCGCCTCCTGCCCATCGTGCATCACCACGATCTCGTTCATGATGTTGCTCTTCCTGAGCGCGCGCAGGGTGAGCGCCTCGTGGTCGGGGTTGTCTTCGACGAGGAGGATGGTCTTCCCTTGCATCGGGCTACCTCAGAGCGTGAAGGTGAAGGTGGCGCCGCCGCCGGGGATGCCCTGGGCCGAGACACTGCCCCCGTGCCGGTGGATGATACGCTGCACCGTAGCCAGCCCCACCCCCGTCCCTTCGAACTCGTTCGCGCCGTGGAGCCGCTGGAACGCGCCGAACAGCTTGTGCGCGTAGGCCATGTCGAAACCGGCGCCGTCGTCCTTCACGTGGTACTGGGTGCGCCCGCCCTCACGCCGGCAGCCGAACTCGATGCGGGCGGTGGGCTGCTTGCCGGTGAACTTCCAGGCGTTCCCCAGCAGGTTCTGCAGCACGATGCGCAGCAGGTGGGCGTCGCCGTAGGCGATGACTCCCGGCTGGATCGCGAACGTCACCCGGCGGCCGCGGTCGCGCTGCCAGAGCTCCTCGACCACCGAGCGGGCCACCTCGGAGAGGTCGACCGCCTCGCGCTTGAGCTCGCTGCGGGTCACCCGCGAGAGCGCCAGCATGTCGTCGATGAGCTGCCCCATCCGCTGGGTGGCGGCGCGCACCCGCCGCAGGTAGTCGCGCCCGGCCTCGTCGAGCTGCTCGCCGCAGTCCTCCAGCAGCGCCTGGCTGAAGCCGTCGATCGTCTGCAGCGGCGCCCGCAGGTCGTGGGAGACCGAGTAGCTGAACGCGGCCAGCTCGCGGTTGGCCGCCTCCAGCTCGGCGGTGCGGGCGTGCACCCGCTCCTCCAGCTCCTCGTTCAGCTTGCGCACCTCTTCCTCGGCGCGCTTCCTCTCGGTGATGTCGCGGATGATGCCGCTGAAGAAGCGGCCGTCCTCGGTTTCCCAGGTGGCGATCGAGAGCTCGATCGGCAGCTCGCTGCCGTCCTTGCGCCGCCCCGCCATCTCCAGGGTGCGGCCGATCACCCGTGACTCGTAGGTCTCCAGGAAGCGCGCCAGGCCGGCCCGGTGGGCGGCGTGGTAGCGCTCGGGCATGAGCACGGTGAGCTCCTGCCCCAGCACCTCCTCCTCGCTGTAGCCGAAGATGCGTTCGCCGCCGCGGCTCCAGGAGAGGATCTTTCCGCCGGTGTCGGCCGAGACGATCAGGTCGTTGGCCGAGTAGGCCACCGAGCGGAAGCGCAGCTCGGAGCGCCGCAGCTCACGCTCGGCGCGGGCCCGCTCGTGGATCTCCATCTGCAGGTTCCGGGTGCGCTCCTGCACCCGCTGCTCCAGCTCGTCGCGCGCCGCCTGCAGGGCCGCGTCGCGCTGCTGGATCTGCCCGAGCATCTCGTTGAAGGCCTCCACCAGGATGCCGATCTCGTCATGGCCGTGCGGCTCGGCGCGCACCCCGTAGTTGCGCCGCTCGGAGACCGAGTGGGCGGTCTGCGCCAGGCCCAGGATCGGCTTGCTGATGACCTTCTGCAGCCGGAAGGCCAGCACCAGCGAGGCCGCCAGGCTCACGTAGAAGACCCCCATTCCGAGGAGCGCGTAGCGCTTCAGCCGGGAGGACATCTCCTTGAGGTCGGAGCGCAGGAAGACCGTGCCGGCCGGCTGCCCGCCCACCATCACCGGCTGGTAGAGGTCGAGGCTCTCGGTGCTGAAGGCGTGCTCGTGCCGCGTGCCGTTGAGCTGGGGGAACGGGAACGACGTGCCGCCGGGCGTGAAGGAAGCCAGCACGGCGCCGTTGCGGCGGTAGACGCAGGCGGCCAGGACGTGGGGGTCGGACGCCAGGGCCGCCAGCGCCTCGGCGGCGCCGCGGGCGTCGCCGGAGGTCAGCGGGGCGGCGACGCTGGCACCGACCAGCTGCGCGCGGATCGAGAGCCCGCGCACCATGCTCTCCCGGAACACGACGACCTCGTAGGTCACGAACGCCGCCGCCGAGAGGAACAGCGCCAGGCTGCTGGTGACCAGCGTCAGGAAGGTGAGCTTGCGGCCGATCGAGACGTCAGAAAGGAGCTTCACGACGCGCGATTGGGACCCGCGTCCCCAGGCTCAGTACTCGAACGTGTCTCCGTCGGCCAGCATGCGGATGCGGCCGTCGCCGAAGGCGGCGAGCTCGCAGCGCAGCGTCTCCACCGACGGGGGCTTCATGTGGTAGATGTTGATGGGCACGCCCGGTGGCAGCTTGGTCATCTCCGTCTTCAGGAGCGACGGCGTGAGGTGCTTGGAGATGTCGGCGATCTCGCGCATCCCGTCGGGGAAGGAGCACTCCACGAAGATCGCCTTGAGGTTGGCCGCCTCGCGCACCGCCGCCCAGAGCGCGTCGGTGGGACCGGTGTCGCCGGAGAACGCCACCGCCGACTTGCCGTCGGAGACGATGTAGCCGAAGGTCGGCACCACGTGCGTCACCGGCACCGCCACCGCGGTGAGCCCGTTGACCCGGAACGGCTCGCCGGCGTTCACCACCCGAAAGCAGACGGTCGGCAGGAGGTGGTTGGGGATTCGGGTGAAGTCGGGCCAAAGGTCGTTGTTGAAGAGGTGCGTCTGCAGCGAGGAGACGACCTCCTGGGGCGCCACGATCTCGATGGAGCCGTCCACCTTGCCGAAGACGTTCTCCACCAGGAAGGGCAGCGAGGCGACGTGGTCCATGTGCGAATGCGTCACCAGGATCGCCCGCACCTTCGCCTGCTCCTCGAGCGTCAGCGACGCGGTCAACGCACCGGCGTCGAGCGCCACGCTCCCGTCGATGAGGAACGACGTCTGACGATGCCTCGGCGTCGAACCGCCATAGGCTCCGAGTACTCGGATCTGCACGCTGGGCCGGGATTATGCCCTCGGTATGTCGGAGTCAAGCGGCAGTGGTGAGAAAAATCACCGTTCGACTAGGCGTGGCGCGGTTGACTGTCGTGAAAGCCGGGGGGGCGTGGGGGGGCCGGCTTCCAGCCCGCAAAGCGGGCTGAGGCCCCCTCACCTCATGGCTGTAAAGAAATCAAACCGCAACGACCCCGTCTGCTACCCGGCTCTCCCTAGAAGACGTTCCCGACGTAGAACGTCACTTGAGTCGACGACAGGGAGTGCTTGAAGTCCCACTGCTTGGCGAAGTCCACGTTCCAGGGCAGGCCGAGGAAGTAGACCGAGAAGCCGGCGCCGTAGGAGGCGCGCGCGTTCTCCAGCCGGTTCTCGTCGCCGTTCCAGAACCGGAAGTGCTCCCCCTGCAGCCAGGCTCCGCCGATGTCCACGAAGATGCGGCCGCGCACGCCCTGGAATCCGAGGATCGGGGTCGCCAAGAGGTCGACCAGCGGGAACCGGAGCTCGGTGTTCAGGTAGAAGACCCGGTTGCCGATCTCGGTGCGGAAGTCGTAGCCGCGCAGCGTGTCCAGCCCGCCGAAGTAGAAGACGGTCGGCGCCGTGCCGTTCGACTTGCCGGCGAAGAGCCGGTTCGCCAGAAGCGTGCGGCGGGTGATCGGCAGGTAGTTGCGGGCATCCAGCCAGAGGTCCTGGGTGAGGGTGCCGCCGTCGGTGAGGTCGGGGGTGTACTGGTAGTGGATGTCCAGCCGCCGCCCGCCGTGCGGGCCGAACTCCTTGTAGCGGGTGGCGTCGTAGGAGAAGCCGACGCCGGCGCTCGGGACGTTGTCCTTGCGCGGCAGGAAGATCTGGAACTGCGTGCCGTCGGCGTTCTGCTGGGCGTAGGGGACGTCCAGCGAGCGGCTGAGGAAGCCGACGTTGGCCTCGAGCCGCGTGTAGCGCGACAGCGGGTAGAGCCCCTGCACGGTGAGGCCGGTCTCCTTGTAGGCTCGCCGGACGCGCACCTCGTTGCCGGTGTCGAACTCGACGCCCACGAAGTAGGTGCGCACGTCGTAGGCCTGGATGCCCCACTGGAAGCGCCGGGCCAGGTTGTAGTAGGCGAGGTGGAAGTTGGAGAACGTGGAGACCGAGTCGAAGATGAAGACCCCGCGCTTGTCGCCCAGGTAGTCGCTGAAGTCGAGCCGCACCTGGGAGACGAAGGTCTGGTCGCTGTTGACGCCCACGTAGCCGCCGGCGTTCTCCAGGAAGAGGTGGAACTTCTTCGGCCTCTTCACCTTCTCCGGATCGATGGCCACCTCGACCGCGGGCACGAAGCCGGCGGTCGCGCCCGAGCCCAGCGCGCTCGGAGGCAGCGCCTTCTCGTCGAGCTTCTTGAACGGCTTGCGGGAGTCGGCCACGTAGAGCTGGAAGCGGCCCCCCTGGAAACCGGAGAAGACGACCTTCTCCTGGTTGTCCGGTCCCACGAACGCGGCCGGCCCGATGGCGGCGCCGATCACGTCGGTGAACTGGTAGATCTCGCCGCTCTCCAGGTTCTGGCTGTAGATGTTGAAGATGCCGCCGCGCGAGGATGCGAAGTAGATCCGCTTGCCGTCGGGCGAGAAGGCCGGGTCCTCGTCGTTGCCTTCTCCCCAGGTGACCTGCTCGATCTTGGCGGGGTCGTCCACCGGGAAGCGGACGATCTTGGAGAGCCCGCCCACCTGCTTCTGGTGGTAGATGTACTTGCCGTCCGGGGAGTAGACCGGCGCCGCGTCGTAGGTGTCGTCGTTGGTCAGGTTCCGCGAGGTCTTGCTGGCCAGGTCGAGCAGGAAGATGTCGCGCGAGTTCCCCTTGGAGATGCCCGAGAAGAGGATCGACTTGCCGTCCGGCGAGAAGGCCGGGGAGAGCGGCACGTCGGGGGTGACGGCGATGCGCTCGGCAAGGCCCCCCTTGCGCGCCGAGAAGAGGCAGAGCTTGCGCCCGCGCTCGTGGCGCGCGAAGACGGCGATGGTGTCGCCGTCGGGGGCGAACGCCAGGTCGCGGCCGCTCTCCGGGGCCGCGGTGAGGTACTGGCTCACCAGGTACTCGTAGCGGGTCGTCTTGCCGGCCGAAAGGTTCTTGTAGAGCTTGCGGTCCTTCACCGAGAGGAGCGCGATGTCGACGTCCTCCTTCACGGTGGTGAAGGTGGCCACGAAGTCGCCGGAGGGGGACGGCGCCACGCCGACCTCCAGCGAGGGGTCCTGGTACTTCCCGACGCGGAAGCGCTCGCCGTACTCGGAGGCCTCCCCCTTGACGGCCAGGAGCGGCAGGTACTTCTTGCGCAGGTAGCGGCGGAACTTGAGGTCGAACTCGTCCGGGTCGACCTCGAAGGCGCGCTTGAGCGCGACCGCCACGTCGCGCCCCAGGAAGGAGCGGTACTCGAAGATGAAATCGCGCACCGCGTCCTTGCCCCACTCGGCCTCGATGAAGTCGAAGACGGCGTGCCCGTAGCGGTAGGCGATGTAGCCCTGCAGGTTGACGCGGGTGATCGGCGGGATCAGGTCGGAGTTGACCGCGTCCCGCAGGAACATCTTGTCCTTCTCGTCCTCGTCGTTGCCGAGGTACGAGGCCAGCCCTTCCATGAACCAGGTCGGCGCGTTCGAGGAGAGGGCGCGGGTCAGGCGCCCGCCGAAGAGGATCTCGTACTCGAAGACGTGGGTGAGCTCGTGCTGGATGAGCGCCTGCGCCTTCTCGTCGGGCATGTCGACCGGCAGCACCATCCGGTTGCGGGCCGGCTCGGCGAAGGCGCCCACCGCCTCGGGGATGAAGCCGAGGATGATGTTGTTCTGCTCGAACTCCGCGTGGGTGGCGTAGAAGATGAGCGGGATCGGCTTGTTGATCTGGAAGTTCAGCCGCCGCGACAGCTCGTCGTAGGCCGACTCGGCCATCGAGACGACCTTCTGCAGCGTGTCCTTCTCCCGGGAGTAGTAGAAGACCTGGAAGTGCGTCGAGGTGTAGATCTGCCAGTCGAACCGGTCGTAGGCGATCTTGTTCTGGCCTTCGGCGAGGAGCAGCGCCGCGGGAAGGAGGATGGTCAGAAGAAGGCCGTAGAGCGGGAGCCTCTTAGTCGAAGACATAGCGGTTCGCCTCTCGCTCACGCACCACAAACAGCCCGAGTAGCTGGTTCTCCAATGAGAAGAGGTTCTCGAAGAGGCCCAGGAGCTCGTCCGCCTGCCGGCGCGGCTTCTCCTTCGCGTCCCTGAAGGTCTCCTGGAAGAGCTTGGCGCCGGTCTTGCCGTCGAAGGCCAGCACGGTCACCTCGAAGGTGAAGCCGGTCGACTCCACCAGGACCTGCCGGTAGTAGGTGCGGCCGTCGATGCGGCTGACGTACTCCTCGGCGCGGTACCCCGACTTGTCCTCGATCTTGAAGTCCACGATGCCGGAGAGGAGGATGTCGGCCCCGGTGCGGGCGCCGACCGAGCGCCAGTACTCGGCGTTCTCGCTCAGGTCCTTCAGCACGGTCGTGGGGAGCTTCACCTCGGCCGGCATCGGGATGATCGTCATCTTGGTGCGCTTGCCGAGCTGCTTGCCGAGGTAGCGGCGGAACTCGGCGTCGAGGTCGAGGTCCTTGTAGCGCGCCGCGTCCTTCTTCTCGGAGAGCTGGGTGGCCACGATGAACGGCGACAGCGAGATGCGCTCGCGCCCGGTGACCGCCAGCTTGGGGCGCAGCGGCAGCTTGAGCTTCACCTCGTGCACGCCGGCTACGGCCGGGAGCGAGAGGGCGAGCACGAGGAGGACCGCGGGTTTTCCCGGGACCCTCATGGCGTCGGCGTCGCCGGGGCGCCGCCGGCCCGCTGCTGTGCCGTGTAGCTCTCGGCGAAGCGCGCGTAGTTGCGCTTGATGCGGGGGTCGCTCGGCGCCAGCTCCAGCGCGCGCTTGTAGGTGGTCAGCGCCTTGGCCGACTCGCCGAGGCTCTCGTAGGCCACCGCCAGGTTGTTCAGGACCTCCGGGTCGTCCGGCTTCTCGACCGCCGCCCGCTCGAAGCGGAACAGCGCCTCGCGCCAGAAACCCTTCCGGGCCATGCGGGCCCCGTAGGTCTTCTGCGCTTTCCAGCCGGTCCCCGTGCCGGAGGAGCAGGCCGTCAAGCAAAGCGCTCCGATCAAAAGCGGGAGCGCGGCGACCCGGGCGGAGAGTTCGACTCGTCCGGTCACGATGAGAACGCGCATTATAGTCAGCCGCCACTTCTTTGCCTGCTGGCAATCGCAATGCCGTCGTCGATCGACCTCACGATAGGACTCACCTGGGCGTGCGTGGCGCGAGGGCGGGCGGCCCGCGCGCTCAAGCGTCTCCTCCTGGAGTCGGCGAGCCCCGAGGAGGTTTTCGGGCTCGGCGCCGCTCGTGCGGCCGAGCGCTGCGGCGAGCCGGAAGAGCTGGTGGCGCCGCTCCTCACACCGGCGCCGGCGAGCGTGCTGGCCGACCAGCGGCGGCGCATGGAACAGTCCGGCGCGCGGCTCATCGGGTTGACCGATCCAGAATATCCGCCGCTGCTACGGGAGATTGGAGATCCGCCGCCGGTCCTCTTCGCGCGCGGACGGCCTCTTTCGGAGACATGCGCGGTCGCGGTGGTCGGCTCGCGCCGCGCCTCGCGCCCGGGTCTCGAGGCGGCGCGGCTCCTCTCCGCCGAGCTCGCCCGCGCCGGCGCAGTCGTCGTCTCCGGCTTTGCCCGCGGCGTGGACACCGCCGCGCACCGCGCGGCGCTGCAGGCCGGCGGCACGAGCTGGGCGGTGCTCGGCTGCGGCGTGGACGTCTGCTACCCCTCGGAGAACGCGCCGCTCCTGGGGGAGCTCCTCGAGTCGGGCACGGCCCTCTCCGAGTTCCCGATGGGGACGCAGCCGCGCCCGCTCCACTTCCCGGTGCGCAACCGCATCATCGCCGGCCTCTCGCGGATCGTCCTGGTGGTGGAGGCCGCCGAGCGGAGCGGCTCGCTGATCACCGCCCGGCAGGCCGCCGAGTACGGGCGCGACGTGGCGGCGGTGCCGGGCTCCATCGTCTCGCCCTATTGCGCCGGCAGCAACGCGCTGCTGAAGGACGGGGCCATCCTGGTGCGGAACGGCGAGGACCTGCTGCGCGAGCTGCCGCAGGAAGACCTGCTCCGCCTCTCTCCTCTCTACCATCTTGGGGGAACCTCTGCGGGGTTTCCCCTTTCCTCCTCCAGCGGAAGCACCGGCTCTCAGGGCCTCGACGGCGACGCCGCCCGGCTGCTCGCGGCCCTCGACCCGTTCGACCCCAAGGACGCCGACGCCCTGGTCGAGGAGACCGGGCTCACCGCCGCGCGCCTCTCGGCGGCCCTGGTGAGGCTCGAGCTGGAGGGGCTGGCCGAGCCGCTTCCGGGCGCCGTCTTCGTGAGCCGCCGGCGCGACGCGCGACCGGGGACTTGACATCCGTGGCATTGTGTCGCCCCCATGGCTAAATCTCTCGTCATCGTCGAATCCCCCGCCAAGGCGGCCACGCTCGGTAAGTTCCTGGGGAGCGGCTTCACCGTCGCCGCCAGCTACGGACACGTGCGGGACCTGCCCAAGAAAGGCCTCTCCGTCGATCGGGAGAACGGCTACGAGCCGACCTACGAGGTGCTGCCCGGCAAGCAGCGCACGATCGCCGAGCTGAAGAAGGCGGCCAAGGGCGCCGACACGATCTACCTGGCCGCCGACCCCGATCGCGAAGGCGAGGCGATCTGCTGGCATCTGCAGCAGCTCCTGCAACCCGGGACCTCGGCCACGTTCCACCGCGCCGAGTTCCACGAGATCACCCGCACGGCGGTGACCAACGCGGTGGCGCACCCCGGCGTGATCGACATGGACCGGGTGAACGCGCAGCAGGCGCGCCGCATCATCGACCGGCTGGTCGGCTACGAGGTGTCCGACCTGCTCTGGTCGAAGGTCTGGCGCGGGCTCTCGGCCGGACGGGTGCAGACGGTGGCGCTGCGCATCGTGGTCGAGCGGGAGAGCGAGCGCGAGCGCTTCGTCTCGGTCCCCTACTTCTCGGTGCCGGTCATGCTTTCGAAAGCCGGCGCCTCGTTCCCGGCCCGGGTCGTCGTCTGGCGCGGCGAGAAGCTGAAGTTCGACGGCACCGACCCGCGCCTGGCCGACCGCCAGTCGGCCGAGGAGGTGGTCGCGCACCTCACCGGCTCGGCGCTCCAGGTCGTCTCGGTGGAGTCCAAGGAGCGGCGGCAGAACCCGCCGCCCCCCTTCACCACCCCGAAGCTCCAGCAAGGGGGCGCCCGGCTCGGCTTCACGGTCCGGCGCACCATGCAGATCGCCCAGCGGCTCTACGAGGGCAAGGCGCTCGGCGAGCGCGGCACCGTCGGCCTGATCACCTACATGCGCACCGACTCGGTGCGCGTCGCCGAGGAGGCGCTCACCGCGGTGCGGGCCCACATCGGCTCGACCTACGGGCCCGAGGCGCTGCCGGCCGAGCCGCGGCGCTACCGGCAGAAGAAGGACGCCCAGGACGCGCACGAGGCGATCCGGCCGACCTCCATGGACCTGCCGCCCGAGGCGGTGGCGCCGTATCTGGCCAGGGACGAGCACGCGCTCTACCGGCTCATCTGGACGCGCTTCGTGGCCAGCCAGATGAACCCGGCCGTCAGCGACGTGACCACGGTGGAGATCGAGTCGAAGAAGGGGGCCGAGCTCGCCGGGCTGCGCGCCACCGGCTCGGTGCTGCGCGACGCCGGCTTCCTGCGGGTCTACGGACAGACCTCCGAGTCCGAGGCCGGCCTCGACGAGACGCCGGCCGGCGAGGACGGCGACAGCGACAAGGTCCGCCTCCCGCAGATTCTCGAGGGGGACACCCCCGAGCTCGTCTCCGCCCAGGCCGAGGGGCACGAGACCCAGCCGCCGCCGCGCTTCTCCGAGGCCACGCTGGTGAAGTTCCTGGAGGAGAACGGCATCGGCCGGCCCTCCACCTACGCCGAGATCCTCCGCAAGCTGGAGGACCGCGAGTACGTGCGGAAGAAGGAGAAGCGCTTCATCCCGGCGATGCTCGGGCGGCTCATCGTCGACCTGATGCGCGAGGACTTCGACGACTTCTTCCAGACCGAGTACACGGCCAAGATGGAAGAAGAGCTCGACGAGGTGGAGGAGGGCAACGTCGACTGGCGCAAGGTGATCGCCGAGTTCGACGGCAAGTTCACCAAGGACCGCGAGCGCGCCAAGAAGAAGATGGTCTCGCTGAAGGCGGGGCTGCCGCTCTCCGAGGTGCGCCGGCGCTTCATCGACTTCCGCCTCACCAACGACCCGGGCGACTCCTGCCCGAAGACGGGGCACCCGCTGAAGCTGCGGATGGGGAAGGCCGGCCTCTTCGTGGCCTGCGCCGGCTATCCCGACTGCGACTTCACCGTGAACATCCCCGAGCCCGAGGAGGACGACATCGACGCCACCGAAGTGGAAGGACAGACCTGCGAGGAGTGCGGCAGCCCCATGAAGCTGCGCACCGGCCGCAACGGCTCGGCGTTCCTCGGCTGCACCGCCTATCCGAACTGCCGGGCCACGGTGCCGGTGAAGGTGGCCGGCGGCAAGGCCGAGGCCAAGCCGGACGTGCCGACCGGCGACACCTGCCCGCAGTGCGGCCACCAGCTGGTCAAGCGGCACGGCCGCTTCGGCGAATACGTTTCGTGCTCCAACTATCCGGCCTGCCGCTACCGGCCGCCGAAGCCGGTGACCACCACCGACGTGACCTGCCCGAAGTGCAAGAGCGGGCAGATCCTGGTGCGGAAGGGGCGCTTCGGCCCCTTCTACGGCTGCTCGAACTACCCGGCCTGCGACCGCAACTTCAAGGCGCGTCCGGTGCCCAAGCCCTGCCCCACCTGCGGGACGCCCTACCTCCTGGTGCGCGAGCGGAAGGCCGGCTCCTTCTACGCCTGCGAGAAGGAGGGGTGCGACTTCGACGCGCCGGCGGCGGACCTGGCCAAGTACCAGCCGCGCACCTACACGCCGCTGGCCGAGCCCGTCAAGGCTTAGCGAGACGGCGGCAGACGGGTCTAGCGAGACGGCGAGCAGCCGGGTCTAGCGAGACGGCGAGCAGACGGTCTAGCGAGACGGCCAGCAGACCGGGTCGCCGGAGACTTGGCGGAGGCGATCTCCGCGGTGCCATAGGCACCGCACAATCAACAAAGCCGCCGCCAGATGCGTGAGGCGTAGCCCGACGGCCAGCCAGGCCGACGGCAACCCGAGTCCGTAGAGACGAAGCCGCTCCAGCGCGGCCCACACTCCACCGCCCCCCCAGCGGAAGAAGAGGTCCGGGGTCTGCGGAGACGAGAGACCGGCGTAATCGCGGAAGAGCGCCCCCTCGTGCAGGAAGACGTCGGCCGCCAGCACACCCAGCGTCCCGAGCGCCAGCAGCAGGCGCCCGCGGCGGGCCGGCGCGGCCAGGAGGGCGCCGAGCCCCAGGCCGAACCAGAGCGGGTCGAAGGTGTGGACGTACCAGCCTTCGAAGCCGGCGCGCGGCTGCGGCAGTCCCAGGGCGGCCGCCTCCCGCAGGAAGCCGTAGGCGTGAGCGGCCTGCGAGAGGGCGAAGAGTACGGCCGCCGCGATCAGGACCCGCAGCGATCTTCGCGAGGGCGCCGGAGCGTCGACCGCGGCGGTCGCCAGCAGCAGCCAGGGAGCCAGGAGGATCGCGAGCCCCAGCGGGCGTACGAAGTTGCCGTGCTGTCCGCTCGTCCAGAGCGCCTGCGCCGCCCAGAGCTTGAGGAAGCTCCCCCAAGGCATCGCCGCCAGCCGGCCGAGCCATCCGTCGCCGCCGAGCCGGAGCTGCTCGGCCAGACCCTGCTGTCCGACCGGCGTCGAGGTGCGTTCCGAGAGGTCCAGCACCGTCAAGACGGCGGCGGCCAGGATGGAGACGGCGACGAGCCAACGCCGTTTGCGGGTCGCGCCCTCGGGCCAGAGCAGCGGCAGGAGCAGGGCGGCCGGCCAGGTGGTGAGCTTCGAGGCGGTCGCCGCGGCCCAGCAGGCCGCCTCGGCCAGACGGCTGCTCCAGGTCTCCCGGGAGCGCGTCGAGAGGAGAAGAGCCAGCGCAAGCGCGGCGCAGGCGAGGGCGTCGTTGCCGGCGCGCGCGACGAGCGCGATCCAGGTGGGTGTGCTGGCCAGCAGGAGGCCGGCCAGGAACCCCGCCGGACCCGCCAGGCGCGCCGCCAGCAGCCCGGTGGCCAGCGCGGTGAGCACCCCCAGCAGCGCCGCCAAGAGGCGCAGGCCCAGCAGCTCGCGAAGCTGCGTGCTCCCGGCGGCCCGGTCGAGGAGGGCGGCCAGCTCGTAGTAGAGCGACGGCTGCTGCGCCTCGTAGTTCGCGCTCAGGTAGTCGCCGGTGTCGCCGCGCGACAGAGGGACGTCGGCGAACCCCTCCGGCAGCGCGGCAACCGCCTCCGGCCAGCGGGCGGCGATCACTCCGAAGGCCGGCGGCGCGCCGACGGCCCCGCCCATCGAGCGCGCCAGGTAGCGGGGAATCGACGGCTCGCCGGCGCCGGGCTCGCGGCCCTCTCTCGCCACGAACGCGACTCGCGCCACGTGGTAGGCCTCGTCGAGTCCCGCGTAAGGCGGCATGGCCAGCACCTGGAGGAGCAGCCGCGCCAGGACTGCGGCCGAAAGCAGGATGTTCAGGTGGCGTCTCACGACGCCACGGAGATCGCCTCCGCCAAGTCTTCGGCGACCCGCTCTGCCGACCGTCTCGCTAAATATCCAGCTCACCTCGCATCATCGGCACCGCGCCGCCGGAGACGTGCACGCCGGTCGGGTGCCCGTCCTCCAGCTCCACCTCCACCTCGATCTCCGACGGCCGCCCCATCTCGACGCCCTGGTCGATGAAGAAGCGCGGGTTGCCGTTCGGCAGGGCGCCGTGGAGCGCCAGGTAGATGCCGAGCGGCCCGGCGGCCGAACCGGTGGCCGGGTCCTCGGGGATGCCGGCGCCGGCGGAGAAGAAGCGCGCCCGGATGCGGCCTTCGGCGGCGGAGGCGAAGGCGAAGACCCCCAGCGCGCCGAGCTCGCTCTCCACCAGCCGCAGGATGCGGGTGTCGGGCTGCGCTTGCGAGAGCGTCTCCACGCTGGCCAGCGGCAGCATCAGCATGCGGTTGCCGGTGGAGACGACCCTCGGCGCCAGCGGCCAGCGCAGCTCGCCGTAGGGGACGTCGAGGCAGGCCGCCAGCCGCCCCAGCACCTCCTGCCCCTCGATCGGGTCGTCCCAGGAGGGGCGCCCCTGCTCCATGCGCACCCGCGCCGGCACGCCGTCCTTCGAGAGCAGCTCCAGCTTCAGCGGGCCGAAGCCGACCTCGATGGTGAACGGGAAGACCTCGCCGCCGTTGGCCCCGACGCCGGCGAGCTTCCCTTGCCAGGCCATCACCAGCGCGGTGCCCACGGTGGGGTGGCCGGCGAAGGGGAGCTCCTTGGTCGGCACGAAGGTGCGTTGGCGGTAGGCGTGGCGCGGTTCGTCGGGCGGCAGCACGAAGGTGGACTCCGAGAAGTTGATCTCGCGCGCGATCGCCTGCATCTGCACGGTCGTGAGGCCGCGGGCGTCGGGCACCACCAGGAGCTGGTTGCCGGTGAAGGGGCGGTCGGTGAAGACGTCGCAGGTGTGGAACTCGACGCGCATGCGCGTCAGCTTCTCACTCCCCGCAAGCAGGTGCGGAACCGGCTGATAGCGAGGCCAGCCAAGAGGCGGTCGAGGTCACCCAGCAGCGGGTAGGGGCTGGGGGTGAAGAAGAGCTCCTCGACCCGGAAGCCGGCCGCCTCCACCATCTTGGCCACCCGCCGGGCCGGGCGCACCGCAATGTGGTCCGGCTGCTGGAGCCCCGGCACCGCGGCCTTGATCCGCTCGGCCCAGTGGGTGCGGTTCGGTGTGTAGATCGCCAGCGCGCCGCCCGGAGCCAGCGCATGTCGTGCCTCCTCCAGCGCCGGCGCCAGCACGTCGTCGAGGACGTGCTCCACGAAGTCGGCCAGGAGGACGCAGTCGAACGAGCCGTTGGCGAAGAGCCGCAGGTCGCGCGCGTCGGCCTCCTCGAAGACCACGTTGCCGATCCCGCGGCGCACCGCCTCCTCGCGGGCCACCGCCACCGCCGTGGCCGCCGCGTCGATGCCGGTCACCGAGCTCACCAGCGGGGCGAAGAAGAAGGCGCTGTCCCCTCGGGCGCTTCCCAGCTCCAGGAGACGCATGGCCGGCGTCGGCCTGACGAGCCGCAGCAGCGCCGCGTCGCGCTCGCGATACTTGCGGGCGTTTCGCAGGAACCAGTGCGGCCGGTACATGCGCCGGTAGTAGGACTCGTCGTAGACCTCGGCGTTGGGAGCGAAATCCTTCGTCACGCGAGCGCCCTTATCAGGATGCGATAGCGGAACGTGGGCCCGAGGAGCGGCAGCCGCGCCAGCGCCTTCTCGACCAGGCGCACCACCGGGAACGGCGACACCGACCAGGTGACCAGGTCGATCCGGAATCCGGCGGCACGCAGCATGTCCTGGTAGGCGTCGACGCGCCGCACCGCGATGTGCTGCGGGAACTGCTTCAGCACGAAGTCGTGCGCCTTCAGCCGCTCGACGTAGTGCGCGCGGTCGGGGGTGTAGACACCCAGCCGGCCGCCGGGGCGCAGCACCCGCTTGCACTCCCTGAGCATGCCTTCCAGCGTCGGGTCGTCGATGTGCTCCACCAGGTCGATGGCGGCGACGGCGTCGGCCGAGGCGTCGGCGAAGGCCGAGAGGTCGGCCACGTCGGCCTTCACCCAGCGCACGTTGTCGAGGCCGAGCCGCCGTCGCTCCGCCTCGGCCATCTCCAGCGCCTCCTCGGCGGCGTCGACGCCGATGACCTCGCGAGCGTGGCCGGCCAGCAGGAAGCTGATGTCGCCGCGCGCCGAGCCGAGCTCGATCACGGTGTCGCTCTTCCTGGGCGCCACCACCGTCAGCACGTCCCGGTTCCGCTCGGCGTACTTGCGCGGCGGGTTCTTGAACCAGTGGTGCGGGTGCAATTCCTGGTAGTAGGCGCGGTCGTACAGCTCCCGCTCGAACGTCACGGGAGCAGTTTAGATACTCTCAGGCGATGGCGGTCACGATCGTGGGCGGCGGCTTCGGCGGTGTCGAGTGCGCGTACCAGCTGGCCCGGCGCGGGCACGCGGTGCGCCTCTTCGAGATGCGCCCGGTGCGGACCACCGACGTCCACACCACCGACCGGCTGGCCGAGATGGTCTGCTCGAACTCCTTCCGCTCCGACAACCCGACGAACGCGGTGGGGCTCCTCAAGCGCGAGATGGAGCTGGTCGGCTCGGTGGTGATGGAGGAGGCGCGCAAGGCGGCGGTGCCGGCGGGAGACGCGCTGGCGGTGGACCGCGGCGTCTTCGCCGCCGGCATCACCGGCCGGCTGGCAGCGCTGCCGGAGGTCGAGGTCGTGCGCGCCGAGGTGCCGGAGATGCCGGATCCCGGCGACGGCTACGCGGTCATCGCCACCGGCCCGCTGACGTCCCCTTCGCTGGAGCGCTCGCTCCTGGCGGCCCTGGGCGACCGCTACCTCTATTTCTACGACTCGGTGGCGCCGATCGTCGAGGTGGCCTCCCTCGACCTCTCGCGCCTCTACCGGCTCTCGCGCTACGGCAAGGGGGGCGGCGACGACTACCTCAACGTGCCGCTGACCCGGGCCCAGTACGAGGCCTTCGTGGCCGAGCTCCTGGCCGGCGAGAAGGTGCCGTTCCACGACTTCGAGAAGCCGGTCTACTTCGAGGGATGCCTGCCGATCGAGGCCATGGCCGAACGCGGCGTGGAGACGCTGCGGCACGGGCCGATGAAGCCGTTCGGCTTACCGGATCCGCGCACCGGGCGGGAGCCGTACGCGGTCGCACAGCTCCGCCAGGACGACCTCTCCGCCGAGCTCTTCAACCTGGTCGGCTTCCAGACGAAGCTCAAGGTGGGCGAGCAGCGGCGCATCTTCCGGACGCTGCCGGGGCTGGAGCGCGCCGAGTTCGTGCGCTACGGGCTCCTCCACCGCAACACCTACATCAACGGCCCGGCGCACCTCGACCGGCTCTTCCGCTGGAAGAAGGACCCGCGCCTCTTCTTCGCCGGGCAGATCACCGGCGTCGAGGGCTACCTGGAGTCGGCGGCCACCGGCCTGATGGTGGGGGTGACGCTGGCGCAGCTCCTCGAGGGGCGCGAACCCGCCGAGCTGCCGTTCTCCACCGCGCTCGGGGCGCTGGCGCGGCACGTGTCGACCGCCCGCGACTCGGGCCGCTTCGACCCGGCCAACGTCCACTTCGGGCTGATCGACGACAGCGCGATACCGTCCTCGAAAGACCGCGCCGGCCGCCGGCAGGAAATCTGCAGCAGGGCGCTCGAGGCCGTGCGCGAATGGCGCGAGATCGCCTCCGCCAAGGCCCCGGCGACCGCTTAAACTTTCCACGGAGGTTCGCATGAAGCACCGCGTCCCTGTTGCCGTCCTGGCCCTCTCCACCCTCGTAGCGGCCCCCGCCGCGCTGGCCGTCTCCGAGACGTTTGCCACCTACTGCGCCGAGTGCCACGGCGAGGACGGCAAGGCGCAGACCAAGGAAGGCAAGGAGAAGGGCGCCCGCAGCTTCGCCGACAAGAAGTGGCAGGAGGCGGTGGACGACGCGCGCCTCGAGAAGTCCATCCACAAGGGGCGCGGCAAGATGCCGTCCTTCAAGGGGAAGCTCAGCGACGAGGAGATCAAGGCCCTGGTGCAGGAGGTGCGCGCGTTCGGCAAGTAGGCCTGGAGTCGGAGCTCGACGGCTTCCGCCGGCACCTCGCCGACGAGCGCGGCGTCTCGCCGCACACCCTGAAGGCCTACCTCGACGACACGCGCGGCTTCCTGGCGTTCCTGAGGCCCTACCTGGAGAAAGAGGAGGTCGCCGCCGACGACGTGGATGCCGTGGCGGTGCGCGCCTACCTCGCCTCGCTGCGCCACCAGGGGCTGGCCAAGACCTCCATGGGCCGCCGGCTCTCCTCGCTGCGCACCTTCTTCCGCTTCCTGCAGCGGGAGGGGCGCTCCACCGCGAACCCGGCGCGCGCGGTGGTCACGCCGAAGACCGAGAAGCCGCTGCCGCGCTCTCTCTCCCAGCTCGACGCCGCCGCCGTGGTGGAGGCGCGGGCGGGTGAGGACGGCCCGCTGCCGGCGCGCGACCGCGCGCTCCTGGAGCTGCTCTACGCCTCCGGGCTGCGCGTCTCGGAGCTGGTCGGCCTGGACATCGCCGACGTCGACCTCGCCTCGCGCCAGGTTCGCACGCTCGGCAAGGGGCGCAAGGAGCGGATCGTGCCGTTCGGCGAGAAGGCCGAAGAAGCGCTGCGCGCCTGGCTGCCCGAGCGCTTGTCGTTGAAGCCGGTCGCGGGGGCCAGGGGTCGCGATCCGCTCTTCGTGAACGCCCGCGGCGGCCGCCTCACCGATCGCAGCGTGCGCCGCATCCTGGACCGCGCCGTGCTCGACGGCGGGGTGACCCGCCACGCCTCGCCGCACGCGCTGCGCCACTCCTTCGCGACCCACCTCCTGGCCGCCGGCGCCGACCTGCGCACCATCCAGGAGCTCCTCGGCCACTCCTCGCTCTCCACCACCCAGCGCTACACCCACGTGGACGCCGACCGGCTCATGGAGGTCTACCGGAAATCTCACCCGCGTTCCGGACGTTAGACTGCGGCAGTGGCGCAACCGGTCTTCCACCACACCACCATCCTGTGCGTCCGGCGCGACGCCGCGGTCGCGTTGGGGGGTGACGGGCAGGTCACCCTGGGCAACACCGTCATGAAGCACGGCGCCTCCAAGGTGCGCCGCCTGCTGGACGGCAAGGTGCTGGCCGGCTTCGCCGGCTCGACCGCCGACGCCATGACGCTCTTCGCGCGCTTCGAGCGGAAGCTCGAGGAGTACCGCGGCCAGATGGAGCGCGCCGCGGTGGAGCTGGCCCGCGACTGGCGCACCGAGAAGATGCTCCGCTCGCTGGAGGCGCTGCTGGTGGTGGCCGACAAGGACGTCTCGCTCCTCCTCTCCGGAAGCGGCGACGTGATCGCCCCCGACGAAGGGGTGCTGGCGGTCGGCTCGGGAGGCCCGCTGGCCGCCGCCGCCGCCAAGGCGCTGCTGCGCAAGACGTCGCTCTCCGCCGAGGAGATCGTGCGCGAGTCGCTGGCGGTGGCGGCCTCGCTGGACATCTACACCAACGACCAGATCAAAGTGGAGACGCTCGGCTCGTGACGCGTCCGGCGCCCTCTTCGCCGGCCTCGCGCGAATCGCGGCTGCGCGACCTCTCGCCGCGCCGGATCGTGGCTGAGCTCGACCGCCACGTGGTCGGCCAGGGGAAGGCCAAGCGCGCGGTGGCGATCGCCCTCCGCGACCGCTGGCGCCGGCAGCACCTCCCGCCGGAGATGGCCCGCGAGACGACCCCCAAGAACATCCTGATGATCGGCCCCACCGGCGTCGGCAAGACCGAGATCGCCCGCCGCCTGGCCCGGCTGGTGGACGCGCCGTTCGTGAAGGTCGAGGCCTCCAAGTTCACCGAGGTCGGCTACGTCGGCCGCGACGTCGACTCCATCGCCCGCGACTTGGTGGAGTCGGCGGTGCGGCTGGTGCGGGAGGAGCGGCGCGCCCGCGTCCTGGACCGGGCCCAGGCGGCCGCCGAGGAGCGGCTGGTCGACCTGATGGTCCTCTCGCTGGCGAACGACCCGGCATTGGCCGGCCACCCGGCGGAAGGGCGGGAGCGGATCCGCCGCGACCTCCGCGAGGGGCGCTACGACGCCCGCGAGGTGGAGGTGGAGGTCGCCGACGACCGCATGCCGCAGATCTCGGTGATGACCCCGCAAGGGGTCGAGGAGATGGGCATCGACCTGCCCGGCATGCTGCCGAACCTCTTCGGGGGCGGCAAGAAGAAGCGGGTGCGGCTGCCGGTCTCCGAGGCGCGTCCGATCCTGGTCGAGCGCGAGGCCGACGCGCTCACCGACGAGGCTACGATCCCTCAGGAGGCGATCCGGCGCGCCGAGGAGACCGGCATCGTCTTCCTCGACGAGATCGACAAGATCGCCGGCCGCGAGGGGGGGACCCACGGCCCCGACGTCTCGCGGGAAGGCGTCCAGCGGGATCTCTTGCCGCTGGTCGAGGGGACCAGCGTGAAGACCAAGCACGGCATGGTGAAGACCGACCACGTGCTCTTCGTGGCGGCCGGCGCCTTCCACGTGGCGCGCCCCTCCGACCTCATCCCCGAGCTGCAGGGGCGCTTCCCGATCCGGGTGGAGCTCGAGGCCCTCCTCGAGGAGGACTTCCTGCGCATCCTGAAGGAGCCGGAGCACTCGCTGCCGCGGCAGGCGGCGGCGCTCCTGGGCGCCGACGGCGTCGAGCTGGAGTTCACCGACGAGGGCCTGGCCGAGATGGCCCGCTCCGCCGCCGAGGTGAACCGGAACCTGGAGAACATCGGGGCGCGGCGCCTCCACACGATCCTGGAGACGGTCCTGGAGGAGATCTCCTTCGCCGGCCCCGACGCCGCCGGCGCGCACGTCGCGATCGACAAGGCGTACGTGGAGCGCGCGCTGGTCTCGCTGGTCAAGAACCAGGACCTCTCCCGCTTCGTGCTGTGAGGCCCTGGCGCCACGTGGCCCTGCTCGCGCTCGCGACGGCCGGCTGCGGCAAGAAGCTCCCGCCCGAGGCGCCGCTGCAGCTGATCCCGGCGCGGGTCGAGCCGTTGAAGGTGGCGCAGGAGGGGACCGACGTGGTGCTGCGCTTCCCCTACCCGGCGCGGACCGTGCTGGGGACCTCGCTGACCGACCTGACCAAGGTGACGGTCTACCGCGAGGTGCTGCCGGCTCCCCCCGGCGCCCGCCTCCCCTCCGCCCCGGCCGACGAGGAGCCGGCGCGGCGCGAGCGCGACGAGAAGTCGTTCCTGACCCGGGCGGAGGTGGTGCGGGAGCTCACCCGCGGTGACCTGGACGACGCGACCTACGGCGGCGAGGTGATCGTGCGCGACTCGCTGGTGCCGCTCTTCGTGGAGAAGCGGATGGGGCGCATCTTCACCCGCTACGCGGTGACCGCCACCCGCGAGCGGAAGAAGAGCTCGCGCCTCTCGCCGATGGTGGCCCTGGCGCCGAAGGTGCCGCCCGACATGCCGGTCCGCATCCTGACGACGCCCGAGGAGGGCCGCGTCTGCCTCGACTGGCTGCCGCCGCACTTGATGCTGGGTGGGGAGACGCCGGTGAAGGTGGCCGCCTACGCGGTCTACCGCCGCGAAGAGTCGGAGGACTCCTACGGCGACCCGATCGGGATCACCGGGCCGGTGCCGACGTTCGTGGACACGTCGATCGCGCCGGAGAAGCGCTACGTCTACACGGTGCGCGCCGCGCCGGCCACCGACGCGCCGCTGGTGCTGGGGCCGCCCGCCGACCAGGTGACGGTGGACACCCACGACGTCTTCCCGCCGCCGGCGCCGGAAGGGCTGCTGGTGCTCTCGGAGTCGGGGGCCAATCGGCTGGTCTGGAACCCCGTCCTGGTGCAGGACCTGGCCGGCTACCTGGTCTACCGGCGCGTGGACCCGGCGCCGTTCGCGCGGCTCGGCCAGGTGAAGGACCCCAGCTACCTGGACCAGGGGCCGCCGGCCGGCGCCGTCTACGGGGTCAGCGCGATCGACAAGTCCGGCAACGAGGGGCCGCGCGCCGAGGCGCGGGGAGGGCGCTGATGAATGTCGGCGGTCTCCCGGCGCGCTTCACGAAGATGTCCGGGGCGGGAAACGACTTCCTGGTCTTCGAAGGGCGCGCCTCGGTGGGCCCGCGCGAGGCGGAGACGATCCGGCGCGCCTGCCGCCGCGGCACCGGCGTGGGCGCCGACGGCGTGCTCTTCGTCGGACGCGATCCGGAGGACCCGCGGCGCGTGCTGCTCGACTACTTCAACGCCGACGGCGGGCGCGCGCGCTTCTGCGCCAACGGCACCCGCTGCGCGGCGCGATTCGCCAGCCTCGAGCGCGAGCTCTCCGAGCTCGTCCTGGTCACCGGCTGGGGGGACGTGCCGGCGCTGGTGCGCGGCGACGGCACGGTCACGCTCACCCTGCCGGAGCCGGTGGTGCCGGGCCGGCGGGTGACCTCCTTCGACCGCGACGCGCGCCTGCTGCGGCGCGAGGCCTGCTTCGTGCCGGTGGGGGTTCCGCACCTGGTCGTCTACACCGCCGACGGCGTGGAGGTGGAGACGCTCGACCTGGCCACGGTCGGGCCGCCGCTGCGCCGCCACCCCGACCTGGCCGACGGCGCGAACGTGAACGTCGTCTCCCCGCGCGGTCCCTCGCGCCTCTCGGTGCGGAGCTGGGAGCGCGGCGTCGAGGGGGAGACGCTCTCCTGCGGCTCCGGCGTGGTGGCCGCCGCGGTGGTCGCCGCGCTCGACCACCGCGAGACCCCGCCGATCTCGGTGGCCACGCGCTCCGGCACGCAGCTGGTGGTGGACTTCCGCCTCGAGGGGAGCCGCGCCACCGGCGTGACCCTCACCGGCGACGCGTGCCTCGTCTTCGAGGGCACACTGCTGCCCGAGCTGCTGGGAGGCGCTTAGTGGCCTGTATCGGTTGAATTGGTAGTGGCGCGCCTGGCGCTTGCGCGCGAGGTCAAGGCGCGACGGCCGACGCTGGAGTAGGCTCTCCGCGTCGTGCCGGAGCAACGCAGAGATCGCGCGCAATGGCCTGGCGCCCTTCGGGTTTGGGCGGCACCGGGCCACCTGCGTCGTTACGGGAGTGCAGTCGACACGTCGACCGCACTCTCCGAGACCTCGGGTCGCCGAGGCGACCCGTCGGGTAGCCGCGCCTGCGTGGAGGGCCTACTCCAACGTGCGGCGCGGACGCCTAGCATCTGGCCCGGTGGCGCTCCAAACGCCACTACCAATTCAACCGTTACAGGCCACTGGTGAGAATCGTCCGCTTCCATGGCCCGATGGGTGCTGCTGTCTACGGGCTGGCCGAGCGGGGCACGGTCACGCCGCTCCGCAACGCGCCCTGGGAGACCGGCGGCGTGCCGCTGCCGGCCACAGAGCCGGTCGAGGCGCGTGCGCTGGCGCTGCTGACCCCCTGCGTCCCCGGCAAGGTGCTGGGCATCGGCCGCAACTACCTGGCGCACGCCAGGGAGCTCGGCAACGAGGTGCCGGCGGAGCCGCTCGTCTTCCTGAAGCCTCCTTCGGCGCTGCTGCCTCACGAGGGGACGGTGCTGCTTCCGAAGGAGGCGGGCCGCGTCGACTACGAAGGGGAGCTGGCGCTGGTGATCGGCCGGCGTGCGCGCCGGGTGCCGAAGGACGGCTGGCGCGACGTCCTCTTCGGCCTCACCGTCGCGCTGGACATCTCGGCGCGCGACCTCCAGAAGAAGGACGGGCAGTGGTGGCGCGCCAAGGGCTACGACACCTTCTGTCCGCTCGGGCCGTCCATCGAGACCGGCGTGGACCCGTCCGACCTGCTGCTGGAGACGCGCGTCGACGGCGAGCTCCGCCAGAGCGCGCGCACCAGCGACATGATCTTCGACGTGGGCACCGTGATCGCGCACGTCTCCGCCGCGATGACGCTGGAGCCGGGCGACGTGATCCTGACCGGCACGCCCGAAGGGGTCGGCCCGCTCTCGCCCGGTCAGACGGTCACGGTCACCATCGAAAGGGTCGGGACGCTGTCTGTGAAGGTCGCCGCCGAATAGGCGAGACTTAGATCTGTTTGCGGTACCTTCGGCACCGCGGAGATCGCCTCCGCCAAGGCTTGGATCTGATTGCGGTACCTTCGGCACCGCGGAGATCGCCTCCGCCAAGGCTCCGGCGACCCGATCTTCAGGCCGTCTCGCTGACTTGAGTCAAAGCCTCGAGCAGCTTGCCGTGCAGGCCGCCGAAGGAGCCGGAGGACATCACCAGCACCACGTCCCCCTCCCGCAGCCGCGGCGCCAGCTCCTCGGCCAGCGCGGCGGGGTCGGCGGCGGCGAAGGCCTCGCGACCCTCCGCGGTGAGCCGGGCGGCCAGCGCCTCGACGTCCAGAGCGCCGGGGCCGCCGCTGCGCGCCAGCCGCGCGGCGTGGAAGGGGCGCGCCATGGCCACGCCGTCGCAGGGCAGGAGCGCCTCCAGGTAGCGCGAAGCGAACTCGGCGCGCCCGGCTGTCATCGAGCGCGGCTCGAAGACGCCCCAGAGCCGGCGGCCCGGGTAGAGCTGCCGCGTCGCCCGGACGGTGGCGGCCACGGCGGTCGGGTGATGGGCGAAATCGTCCAGCACGGTCACGCCGGCCACCGTGCCGCGCTCCTCCAGGCGCCTCTTGACCCCCCGGAAGCTGGCCAGTCCGGCGGCGATCTCCGCGCCGCTCAGGTCGAAGGCCCGGGCGGCGCCGATGGCCGCCAGCGCGTTGCCGACGTTGTGGCGCCCCCCCATCGGCAGCCTCACGGTGAGGATGGGGCGGCCGCACTCGCTGACCACCATCTCCGAGCCGGTGGCGTCGGAGGAGAGGATCAGCGCCGCCAGGTCGGGCTCGGCCCCCTCGTCGTCCTTGCCGGGAGGCGTCTCGAAGACGCGATAGAGGTAGATCCGGGCCCGCGCGCCGTCCAGCACGTCCAGCACGTTGGGGTCGTCGCCGTTGGCCACGATGCGGCCGTCGGGCGGGACCAGCGCCACCACCTTGCGGAACGCCGCCTTGACGTCCTCGAGGTCGGCGTAGAGGTCGGCGTGGTCGAACTCCACCGACGTCAGGAGCAGCGTCCTCGGCGCGTAGTGCAGGAACTTGGGCCCCTTGTCGTCCCAGGAGGTCGAGTACTCGTCCCCCTCCACCACGAAGGCCGGGCCCTGGCCGACCGTGTAGGGGGCCTCGAAGTTGAGCGGCTCGCCGCCGATCAGGTAACCGGGCTGCCGCCCCGCCGAGGCCAGCACCCAGGCCGCCAGCGCGCTGGTGGTCGTCTTCCCGTGCGTGCCGGCCACCACCACCGGGTGGCGCCCCGCCAGGAACTCGTCGTGCAGCGTCCGGGGCATGGAACGCACCCGCAGGCCGCGCCGCAGCGCCTCCTGGAGCTCGGGGTTGTCGCCGGAGGCCAGGTTTCCGACCACCACCTCGTCCAGGTCCGCCGGCAGGTTCCCGGCGGCGAAGGCCGGCCGGACCTCGATGCCGAGCGCGGCGATGCGGTCGGACATCGGCGGATAGAGCGGAAAATCGGAGCCGGTGACCTGCTCCCCGCGCTCGGCCAGGAGACCCGCCAGCGGCGCCATGGCGGTGCCGCCGATGGCGATCAGGTAGTAGCGTTCCTGCGGCATGGGCGCGGAGTTTGCGTTAGGCATCCGGGAGCGTCAACGGCGCCGGATTGGCAGAAGCTATACTCATCGGTTGGGCGCACCGCGCCCGCGACAGCGACAAGGAGGACTCGGTAAGGTCATGAGCAGCAACATCAAGGCGGGCGCCATCGGCGCCTTGGCATTCGTTCTGGGTCTCGGCGTTCCGGCGTTCGCCGACGACAAGGCGGCCACGCCCGCCGACAAGAAGGCCGAGGACAAGGCCAAGTCGGCCGCCCCGGCGGTCGACGGCCCCAAGCTGCAGATCGCCGAGGACAAGAAGGACGCCGGCGTGATCCCGCAGGGGGAGGTCGTCAAGCAGACGTTCCTCCTGAAGAACACCGGCAAGGCCGACCTGCACGTCACCGACGTGAAGCCGGCCTGCGGCTGCACCGCCTCCGACTACGACAAGGTCATCAAGCCGGGCGGCGAGGGGAAGATCACCCTCTCCATCGAGACCAAGAACTTCACCGGCCCGATCTCCAAGTCGGCGGTCATCCTCACCGACGACCCGTCGGCTCCCCAGCACACCATCTTCGTGACCGCCAACGTCAAGCCCTACGTGGAGGTGCTCCCGCAGAGCTACTTCCGCCTGACCGCGCTGACCGGCGAGCCGGCCTCCTCCGACGTCGTCATCGTCTCCGACGAGGCGGACTTCAAGCCCTCCAAGGCCGAGGTCTCCCAGGCCTTCCTGAAGGTCGACCTCCAGCCGGTCGCCGAGAAGGACCGCGTCCCCAACAAGAACGCGAACCAGTACAAGGTGGTCCTGACCGCCGGCCCCGACACTCCCGAGGGCATCCTGAGCGGCGCCGTCGTCATCCAGACCGGCTCCAAGAAGCAGCCCGAGCTGCGCATCACCTACTCCGGCTTCGTGAAGCCGACCGTCTCGGTGACCCCGACCGCGGTGAACTTCGGGAACTTCGAGACCAAGGGCGACCCGGTCAAGCGCTACGTCACGGTCATCAACAACAACTCCAAGAACGAGACCTTCTCGGTGACCAAGGCCGAGACCTCGATCCCCGGCGTGTCCGCCGAGGTCGTCAGCTCCGACAAGGGCAAGTTCCAGGTCGTGCTCACGGTGGATCAGAAGATCAAGAAGGGTCCCTTCGACGGTCAGCTGGTGATCCGTACCAACGACAGCACCCGCAACGAGGTCAAGATCCCCATCAAGGGCGTGATTCTGTAATTGATTTGGGGGGGGCTCCTAGGCCGCCCCCCCCCAACCCCCCCTGGTCCAGGGGAATCGCGTTCTTTGGGGCTCCTCGGGTTCGCCTCACCGCAGTTTGCGGCGTCTCGCTCCTACCTCGCCCCGCCCGTGCGTTAGGCCTGGTCCCGCACCGGAGGCCCGGTCTCGCAGCCGGGCCTTTTCACTTGATGGGCCGGTTCAGCTCCTCGGTGACCTCGGCGATGCCCTTGAGCACCTGGAGCCCGGCGTGCACGCGCCGGCGGTAGGCCTTCTTGCCGATCGTGGAGAAGACCGCCGAGAGCGGCGAGTCGGCGTCGTAGTGGAGCGCCCACCAGACGTCGGTCTCGCCCGGCCCCCGCTCGTCGAGGTAGAAGGTGTGGATGAGGTGCTCGGTGGACTTCGCGATCACCTGGTCGTCCTTGGTGACCTCCAGCGCGAAGAGCTGGCCCGGGACGAAGACCACCACCGTCAGCTCGGAGCTCCGCGGACCCTCCTTGGTGTCGATGTCCAGCTTCAGGACGTCGTCCTTGGTGGCCTCTCGCCCCCGCCGGTAGGCGGTGCGCCGGGGCACCGCGTCGCCGAGCTCGGCCAGCAGCCAGGAGCGGACGTACTCCGAGGAGACCAGGACGTCCCAGACCACGTCCTTGCTGGCCTCGACCGAGACGCACTGGGCGCCCTGGAAGGACGAGTACTGAGTCTCGGTCAGGCCGCGCACCCGCGCCCGGAAGGGATCCGGCTGGGCGTGCGCCTGAGGCGCCGCCAGGGCGGCGCAGAAAACCAGCACAGCGGCCGCAGCGCGGGTCGCCGGAGACTTGGCGGGTCGCCGGAGACTTGGCGGAGGCGATCCCTGCGGCGGAGACGCCGCAACGGATTCCCGGGCGATCTCCGCGGCGCCGTCAGGCGCCGCATCGACGTCCATGGCCGTAGAATTCAATCTTTCAGCGGTAGAAGGAGATCGTGATGAGACGTACACGGCTCGCTATTGTCATCCTTTCGTTGGCAGCCATCAGTGGCACGGCGTTCGGGCAGGACCCGACCCCGGCGGCGAAGCCGAAGCCGTACGAGGAAGTGATCAAGCTTTGGAAGGCGAACCTCTCCGAGGACTTCATCAAGAAGCAGATCGAGAACGGCACCGTCGTCTACAACCTCGGCGCCGACGAGATCATCCGGCTGCGCGACGCCGGCGTCCCGGAGGGGCTCATCAACGTCATGCTGGCGACGCGCAGCAGCGAGCAGCAGGCCGTCCCTCCGCCCCCGCCGCCTCCTCCGTACGTGGCGCAGCCGGCAGCGCCTCCGCCGGGCATGGCCGCCGTGGCCAACCGCAAGTGGGAGGGCATGGTCCGCCGCAACAAGGGCGTGGTGGTCTTCAAGAGCCGCTGGGACGTCGGCGTGCTGGAGTTCAAGGAGGAGTCGATCCGCTGGGTGGACTCCAAGGACCCCAGCAAGAACCTGCTGGTGCCGGCCCGCCAGGTGACCGAGCAGTTCCTCTCCTGCCTCAAGAAGGCCGGCGGCAACGAGTGCTTCGAGTGGGGCTTCAAGACCAAGGACGGCGAGTACCGCTTCCGCGACGTCTCCTGGCAGCAGGGCGAGGACGTCAAGGTCATGGAGATCTTCGACTTCTTCAAGGCCGTCTACCCGAGCCTGGTGGCGTCGTCCTACCCCGTCGAGGACAAGTAGGACAGCCAGCCCGTCGAAGCGTGACCAGGGTTTCCCCGCTCATGCCGGAGGCAGCACCTCGAGCCAGTCGAAGGCGGCCGCCAGCGTGCGCACGTCTCCGGACCCGGGCAGCCGGTCCCTGGGGGCCTCGGCATAGGCGAACTCCAGCGCCAGCTCGTTGGTGCCGGGGTGGAACGCCGCCGCCGGGGCCACCGCGCTGAAGACCCGCGGCTTCTCGTCGAGGGGGAAGCTCTCCAGGCGGGAGCCGTTCACGATGAGCGTCACCGTCTGCTCCGGGGCCTGCGGGTAGCGGAACGCCCAGGCCCGGAAGCGCAGCAGGCGGTCGCCGTCGACGCGCGTCTGGACGCGCACCACCGCCAGGCGCGACTGGACCCAGGAGAAGGTGTCGCCGGCCTCGGTGCGCTCGAAGCCCGACCAGCCGGTCAGCAGCGCGTCGGAGGAGCTCTCGGCGTCGAAGTTCAGGAAACGCGTTTCTTCGAGCTCGGGCTGCCGCGCGCATGCCGCCACAAAGACCAGCGTCAGCAGAACGGGTCGCCGGAGACTTGGCGGAGGCGATCTCCGCGGTGCCGAAGGTACCGCCTCATGGCTGAGATTCAACGCTCGACTTCCACTCCCGAGGCCACGAGGTCGTTTCCCTTCAGGCGCCCCTCGGCGGTGACGCGGGTGCCGTCGAGGTTGCCCGGCAGCGAGAAGCTGCCGTCGGTACGCACCAGGAGGGTTGCCTTGCCCTCCGAAAGCGTCAGCTTCTCGGCGTCCCCCGCCGAGGCCACGCCGATCACCCGGATCGGCCTGGCGCGGTGGCGCGCCGAGTCCTTCACGACCTCCTCGATCGGTACCGGCGACAGCCCGCGCAACGGCTTGCCGTAGAGCTCGGCGCCGCTCACCGGCGCGCCGATGACCGCAGAGAGCACGGGCACGAGGAAGAAGCGATGTCTCATGCCCATGCACTCATGCGAACGGCGTGCCGTCTAGAGCGTGCCGGCCTTCGCTCCGTAGAAGCCGAACGTCTTCTGCACCCCGGAGCACGAGCCGGTCGTCCGGGAGTAGGTGATGGTGCCGAAGATCGTGCCGTCCACGTCGCTGATGATCGTGCCCGAATAGCTCGAGCTCGAGGTCGAGCCGGTAAACCCCCAGCTGCCGTCGGCGTTCTTGGTGAAGACGGCGTTGCCGTTCGGCGCCGGGAAGGCCTGCAGGATGAAGGCGGTGTCGCCGTCCGGGCAGGTGAGGACCAGCGTGCCCGAGAGGAAGGTCGGGGTGCCCTTCTCGATGTCGATCCGGCCGCCCAGCCCGAAGCCGCCGTCGTCGAGCGCGATCGCGAAGACGCCGTTGTCGGCGCGCGAGACCTCCGCCGGCGGCGCGTAGTTCAGCGAGGCGGTGCGGTTGTCGATGATGGAGAGGCCCACCGCCACCGGCCCGCCGCTGAGGACCGAGACGATCAGCGTCAGGTTCGTGTCGTCGTCGGTGCGGCCGAAGAGGGCGGCGATGTCACCGGCCTGGGCTCCCGCCAGCTTGGCCAGCGTGAACTGCTTCTCGCCGACGATCGCCATCGGCTCGCGGCTGCCGGAGGAGATCGTGCCGGTGGCCAGCTTCACGTTCACCACCGAGGTCGCCGCGGCGGTGTTCAGCATGATGAAGTTGGATCGGAAGCCGGTGGAGGCGCTCGACGCCGCCGAGGTGTAGGGGATGTAGGCCACGTCGCCCACCGCCACCGTCTCGTCGGTGGTCTGGGCGGGGATCGTGAAGCCGAACGTCCCGGGTGCCGCCAGCTGCGCGCCGGTGATCGGGCTGAAGGACGCGTTGGAGACGAAGGTGCGCGTCTGCACGATGACCGGCTGGTCGGACTCGATCCTGATGCCGCCGGCGGAGATCCCGAACGGCGCGACCGCCCCGAACTTGGAGGCGGCCACGTCCTCGATGGCCACGGTGTCGTTGGCGCCCACGATGACCGTCACCGGCGTCTGGCCGGAGTTGTCGCCGTTGGCGGAGCCGCTCCCGTCGAGCGGCGACTGCGGCAGGTAGGTCAGCTTGACGCTGGCCGCCTGGGCGTTGGGGTTCACGATGCGGACCGAGCTGACGAAGGACTCGCCGCCGCGGCCGGTGGCCTTGGCGACCGCCGGCACCCAGAGCGCGCGCGAGGGCGTGGCGGCGTGGAGCGTGGTGGGGAGCGCGGCCGCGAAGGCCGCCACGAGGGCGAGAGCCAGGCACTTCCTCTTCACTAGGACCTCCATTGGATTTGGACGGATCGGCGGAGGCGAAGGTTGACCCGACAGCGGCCGCCGCCAGGAGCATACACACACCATCGGAAGTGGCGCGGCCGCCAGGAGCCTCACCGGCCCTTGACAATTCCTAACGAGGTTCCTATATTTAACCGCGTTAAGTAAACGAGGAGCGTTAAGACATGGCCAACGGGAAACGCCGGGAACGGGAGAAGCAGGAGCTGAGGCAGCGGATCCTGGACGCCGCCCGCGAGCTCTTCGCCCGCGACGGCTACGAGGCGGTCACCATGCGGAAGATCGCCGACGCCATCGAGTACTCGCCGACCGCCCTGTACTTCCACTTCCAGGACAAGGAGACGCTGGTCCGCGAGCTCTGCGGCGAGGACTTCCTGACCCTGGCCAAGGCCTTCCAGCGCATCGCCCGGGAGCCCGACCCGGTGGAGCGCCTCCGCAAGGCCGGGCACGCCTACGTGGAGTTCGGCCTCTCCCACCCCAACCACTACCGGCTGATGTTCATGACGCCGCGCGCCCACGACAAGGACCCCGAGCTCGTGGACAAGGGCAACCCCGAGCAGGACGCCTACGCCTTCCTGCGCGGCGCCGTCGGCGAGGCCCTCCAGGCCGGCCGGCTGCGCGACGACCTCAAGGACCCGGAGGTCGCCTCGCAGGCGCTCTGGTCGGCGGTGCACGGCGTGGTGTCGCTCATCATCGCCCGCGGCAGCGATCCCTGGATCGACTGGCGCCCCGCCAGGAAGACGGCGCAGCTGGTCGTCGACGCCATGCTGCGCGGCCTGGCCAAGGAAGGCTGAGATGGTCTCCCTCGCCCGCAAGAACCTCCTCCACGACAAGCTCCGCTTCCTGATCACCGTCTCCGGGGTGGCCTTCGCGGTGACCCTGGTCTTCGTGCAGGTCGGCCTCTTCCTCGGCCTCCTCGACAACGCCTCGATCACCATCGAGAAGACCTCCGCCGACCTCTGGGTCACCTCCAAGGCGACCCCCAACATCGACTTCGCCCACACCTTCCCCGAGCAGTACGTGCAGCGCGTCCGCTCGGTGCCGGGCGTCCTGCGCGCCGACAACCTCATCGTCTGGTTCATGCAGCTCGCCCTGCCGACCGGCGCCCAGGAGGGGACGCTGGTCTACGCGCTCGAGGACTTCTCCGCCTGGAACGTGCCCTGGAAAGTCACCGAAGGGCAGCTGTCCGACCTCCGGCGCGGGAAGTACTTCTTCCTGGACGGGTCGGCGGTGAAGCGCTACGGCGCCTTCCGGGTCGGCGAGTACCGCGAGATCCTGGACCGGCGCCTCAAGATCATCGGGCGCACCGACGAGGCCCGCTCCTTCACCACCACGCCGATCGCCTTCATGGACTACCGCCTGGCCCAGGAGCTGAACTACCAGGTGCTCTCCGGCCACACCACCTACGTGGTGGTGAAGCTCGCGCCGGGCGCCGACGTCGATCAGGTGAAGTCGGAGATCCGCCGCCGCCTTCCCTACAACGACGTCTACACCAAGGCCGAATGGGCGCGCCGCTCGCGCTCCTACTGGGTGAAGAGCACCGGCATCGGCCTCAACATGTACCTGACCGTCTTTCTGGGGGTGCTGGTGGGCGTGGTGGTCGTCGCCCAGACGCTCTACACGTCGACCATGGAGCACCTCAAGGAGTTCGGCACCGTCAAGGCGATCGGCGGCGGCAACGGCGACATCTACCGCATCCTGGCCGAGCAGGCCTCCATCGCCGCGGTCGTCGGCTTCGGGCTCGGCGCGGCGATGTCCTACGCGCTGCGGCCGGCGATGGGCACGCTCGACCTGAAGCTGATCGTGACGCCGGGCTTCGCCGGGATCGTCTTCGCCGGCACGCTCGTCCTCTGCCTGGTCGCCTCGATGGTCTCGTTCAGGAAGGTGGCCGGCATCGACCCGGCCCTGGTCTTCCGGGGGTAGCGCGATGAACGTCCTCGAATCTCAGAACGTGGTCAAGACCTTCACCGAGGGGCGCCAGACCGTGGACGTCCTCAAGGGGGTCTCGCTCTCGGTCGAGCGCGGAGAGATCGTTGTGCTGGAGGGGCCCTCCGGCTCCGGCAAGACGACGCTGCTCTCGATCCTCGGCTGCATCCTGACGCCGAGCTCCGGGCGCGTGGTGATCGACGGCGAGGTCGTCGACCCCCGCGACGACCGCCGCCTGCCGGCCATCCGCAAGCGCTCGATCGGCTTCGTCTTCCAGCAGTTCAACCTCTTCCCCGCGCTGACCGCCGCCGAGAACGTGGAGTACGCGCTCAACGTCAAGGGGGTGAAGGGAGAGGTCGCCGCGCGCGAGGCCGGGCGCGCGCTGGAAGCGGTGGGGCTGGCCGACCGCCGGCACTTCCTGCCGCGCGACCTCTCCGGCGGGCAGAAGCAGCGGGTGGCGATCGCCCGCGCCCTGGCCGGCAAGCCGCCGGTCCTCCTGGCCGACGAGCCGACCGCGAACCTCGACTCGCAGGTGGGCCAGCAGGTCCTGGAGATGTTCCGCGACCTCGCCAAGCGCGAGGAGCGCGCCCTGGTCATCGTCACCCACGACCCGAAGGTCCGCAGCGTCGCCGACCGCGTGGTCACGATGAGAGACGGACTGCTCGCCGCCTGATTGGAGAAGAAACTCATGAAGAAGCTGATCGCCCCCGCCCTCCTCGCCCTCCTGGCCTCCTCCACCGCGCTCTTCGCCTACCGCTCGAACGGTGGCGGCAAGCTGTGCTCTCCCCCGTCGGCGGAGGCGTCCCAGCCGACGCAGGCCGACCGCGCGCCCCGGGTGGCCGCCGAGGGGCGGGTCGCCGCCTATCCCGGCGCCGAGGTGGTGGTGGGCACCGACTTCGCGGGCGTCCTGTCGAGCCTCCACGTCTCGGAGAAGTCGGCGGTGCGGAAGGGAGACCTCTTGGCCGAATTCGACGCCTCCGAGCAGAAGGCCTCGCTGGCCGAGGCGCGGGCGCAGATCGCCGAGGCCGACGCCGACATCAAGCTGGGTACCTACGAAGTCTCCCGCGCGCAACAGATGATGGACTCCAACGTCGGCGCCGGACGGCAGCTGGAGAAGGCCCGGCGCGACCGGGAAGCGGCGATCGCCAGGCGCGCGACTGCCGTCGCGCGCTCAGAGCGCTTGGCAGCTGTGATCGCCAAGGCCCGCATCACCGCTCCCCTCGATGGCGTCGTGTTGGCGCGCCACGCCGAGGCCGGCGAGACGCTGGACCGCGGCGCCCGCGTCCTCACCATCGCCGACCTCGGCCGCCTGCGCGTCGAGGCCGAGGTGGACGAGGCCGACTCCGGCCGCATCGAGCTGGGCGCGGCGGTGACGGTGCGCGCCGAGGGGGAGCGCGGCCCCGGCTGGCGGGCCCGGGTGGAGGAGATCCCCGACGCGGTCACCGCCCGCAAGCTGAAGCCGCAGGATCCCGGCAAGCCCTCCGACACCCGCGTGCTCCTGGTGAAGATCGCCCTGGAGGAGGCCGCGCCCCTCAAGCTGGGACGGCGGGTCGAGGTGGAGATCGGCGGCCGCTCCTGAGGAGCAGCGCTCCGGCCAGGACGGCGGCGTTGACCGCGGTGCCCGCCAGCACCGGGTCGATGCCGAGCGGGTGGAGAAAGCGCTCCACCAGCGCCGCCGCGCCACCGGCGAGCATGGCGGCGGCGGCGCCGGCCGGCGCGATGCGGAAGCGGGTGAAGCCCAGCAGCGCCGGCAGGATGAGCCCCGACGCGAAGAGCGTGTAGCCGAGCCGGAACGTCTCCAGGAGGTCGCGCAGCGCCAGCGCCACCACCAGTCCCAGCGCGCCGTAGCCGACCACCAGCAGCCGCATGACGGTCGGCGAGCCGCCGGGCAGCAGGTCGTGCGCGGTCGCCGCCGCGGCCGAGAGCAGCACCGAGTCGGAGGAGGACTGCATCGTGGCGATCATCGCCACCAGCAGGAGCGGCGCCAGCAGCGGGCCGGTCAGCGCCAGCACGGTCTTCGGGAAGAGCGCCGGACCCGACGCGATCCCCATCGAGACGCCGGCCAGCGCGATCGACGCCGTGGAGAGCCCGAAGGCCAGCTTGGCCCCGGCCGCGAAGAGCGCCGCCCGCCGCGCCACGCCGGCGTCGCGAGCCGAGAGGAGCTTGGCCCAGACGTCGCCGCCCACCGTGTGCGGCAGCCCGACCAGGACGAGCATCGCCGCCACGTCGGCCCAGGAGAACCCGGCGCTGACCGGGAAGCGCAGCAGCTCCCGCGGGACCTCGCTGGCCAGCAGCGCGCGGCCGGCCAGTGGCAGCGCGATCCCCAGCAGCGCCACCGCCATCAGGCCGAGCTGGAAGACGTCGGTGCCGACGACCGCGCGTTGCCCGCCCAGCGCGGTGTAAACGATGAAGAGCGCGGCGGTGCTCACCAGCACCCGGTCGGCGTCCCAGCCGGTGGCCGCGGTGATCACGATCTCGGTGGCCTGGGCCAGCAGCGCGAACCAGACGACCTCGGCCAGCACCGTGAGGAGCGCCGCCACCCTTCGGACCGCCGGCCCGTAGACGCGGCCGATGACCTCCGAGATCGTCAGCGCGCCGGTCTCCCTCACCCGCGCGGCCAGGAAGAGGGCGAGGGCGCTCAGCCCGAGCGCGCCGGCCAGATCCAGCCAGAGGCCCGGCAGCCCGACCCGCGACACCAGGGCCGCCAGCACCAGCGTGGTCGAGCCGCCGATCGTGGTGGAGGCCAGCGCCGCGGACGTCGCCAAGCCGCCGAATCGCCGCCCCCCCACGATGTAGGCGGTCGGCGACGCGGAGGCGCTCCGCGCCGAGAACGCGCCGATGGCCAGCACCACCACCCCGTAGAGGACGAGGGCGAGCAGCAAACTAGATCGGTAGGACCTTGCCCTGCGCCAGGACGTCGCGGGCCACCGCCTCGTGAAGGCGGGCCGCGGTGGCCATGGCGCGCTCGTCGAAGTCGAAGGTCGGGGAGTGGTGCGCCGGGCCGAGCCCTTCCTCCGGGCGGGCGGCGCCCACGAACGCGAAGGCCCCCGGCACGCGGGTGAGGAACTCCGCGAAGTCCTCGCCTCCCATCGTCCGGCAATCGCGGGTGACCCGTCCCGGTCCCAGCAGCCGCTCGGCCAGCCCCCAGCAGCGGGAGGCCTCGCCGGCGTCGTTGATGAGCGCCTCGTTGCTCCGCTTGTAATTCACTTTGGCCTCGCACCCGAGGGTGGCGGCGGCCGCCATGGCGGTGGCCTCCACCAGCGTTGGCAGGCGGTCGTAGGCCTCCTTGTCGAAGGCGCGGCAGGTGCCGGTCAGCACCACCGAGCCGGGCAGCACGTTGAACGCCGAGCCGCCGTGGACGGAGGTGACCGACACCACCGCCGGCTGCAGCGGGGAGAGGCGGCGCGAGACCACCGTCTGCAGCGCGGTGATCACCTGCGCCGCCGCCACGATCGCGTCGCGCGCCTCGTGCGGCGAGGCCGCGTGCCCGCCGGGCCCGCTGATGTCGATGCGGAACTCGTCGACCGCGGCCATCATCGGGCCGGGCGTCACGCCGACCACCCCCAGCGGCAGCGCCGTCCAGAGGTGCACGCCGAAGGCGACGTCGGGCTCGGGGTCGAGGACGCCGTCGGCGATCATCGCCTTGGCGCCCCCCGCCCCTTCCTCGGCCGGCTGGAAGGCAAAGACCACGCGGCCGCGGCGGGGCGGGTCGAGCAGCAGCAGATCGGCAGCGGCGTCCAGCGCGGCCACGTGGCCGTCGTGCCCGCAGGCGTGCATGTTGCCGTTGCCGGCGGCATAGGGGAGCCCGGTCTCCTCGGCGACCGGCAGCGCGTCGAGGTCGGCGCGCAGCAGCACGGTCGGACCGTCCACGCCGGTGTCGTAGAGCGCCGAGACGCCGGTGCGCCCCAGGCCGGTGCGCACCGCGAAGCCGCGCGCCCGCATCCGCTCGGCCACCGCGCCCGCGGTGGCGACCTCCTCGAAGGCGGTCTCGGGGTGGGCGTGCAGGCGGCGGCGCAGCTCCACCGCGGCGGAGAAGACGGATTCGCGATCGGTGGCGAGGGGCTTCATGGATCGATCATAGAGAGTCGGGGACCGCGACCGGTTAGGATCGGGCATGGCCGAGCGCACCTTCACCTTCGAGCAAGCCTGCGCGCTGATGTCCGAGGTGCGTCAGAAGACCCGCGCCGCGGTGGACGAAGTGGAAGGGCTCGAGGTGCCCTTCGACGACGCCGACGACCCCGACGAGGCGAAGGACAAGCTGCGCGAGGCCGCCGGCAAGGTGCTGGCCCGCTGGGCCGGCGAGATGAACGCCATGGGCATCGAGGTGAAGGGCCCCTGGCTCATCGACTTCGACTCCGGCGCCGGCTATTACTGCTGGCGCTGGCCGGAGGAGTCGCTGCAGTTCTTCCACGGCTACGAGGAAGGCTTCGCCGGCAGGGTCAGGATCCAGTGAGTGGTGGGGAACCCCTACCGGGTTCCCCCTGCCCCTCCCGCATGGCGCC
>Ga0068859_100000109_pt1 | contig 77572 bp, 79 predicted proteins | sample KBSSwiS22_FD_66585 | JGI IMG/M metagenome (GOLD analysis project Ga0068859, IMG submission 66585) | Switchgrass rhizosphere microbial communities from Kellogg Biological Station, Michigan, USA - KBS Switchgrass S2-2 | ecosystem: Host-associated > Plants > Roots > Rhizosphere > Soil ...
CGGCGGCAGCGCGACGTACGACGAGAACACCGGACGCATCACCGATCGCCGCGGCATCACCTGGCGCGACGATTATCGCGGCGAGCGCGCGACGCCGACGCTGCCGGTGATCCACGTTTCGTGGAACGACGCGCAGGCGTATATGACGTGGCTGTCGGAGCACACCGGCAAACACTATCGGCTGCCGAGCGAAGCGGAATTCGAATATGCGCTGCGTTCGGGTTCGTCGGCGCGCTTTCCGTGGGGCGACGGCAATCCGGACAAGCCGCGCGGCAACTTCACCGGCGAGGGCGATCGCTCGCCGTCCAAACGCAGCTGGTCGCTCGCGTTCCCGCACTACAGCGATGGTTTCTGGGGCCCCGCGCCGGTGCGCAGTTTTCCGGCCGACGCGTTCGCGCTGTTCGACATGGAAGGCAACGTGTCCGAGTGGGTTGAGGATTGCTGGCACGACAACTACGTGCGCGCGCCGCGCGACAGTCATGCGTGGGTCAATCCCGGCTGCGAGCGGCACGTGATCCGCGGCGGATCGTGGGGCAGCGATCCCGATCAGGTTCGCTCGGCGTTCCGCATTTCCGCGCCTGCGGATACGCGCAGCGCGCGCGTCGGCTTTCGCGTGGCGCGCGATCTGTGACTTGCCGAAGGGGGATGAGGGAAGATCGTGGCGGCGCCGCAAGCCCTCACCCGCGCCTCTGGCGCTCCCGCACGCGGGAGAGGTGACAACGAGCTGTCAATCGCCGCGTGGCGCAGTATGCTCGGCGGGGGCAGACGAGGAGAGCGCACATGGGTCCGTACGGCAACACTTCCGCGGGTAGCACACCGCGGCGCGGTCTCAAGCTGTGGCCGATTCTCCTGTTCGGCATCTACCTCGCGTATTACTGGTTCAGCCACCAGGACACGACGGCCTACACCGGCCGCAAGCAGCTGATCGATACCTCGCCGCAGCAGGAAGCCGCGCTCGGCTTGCAGTCGTATCAGGAAATCCTCTCGCAATCGCAGGTCGTCACCAGCGGGCCGTTGCCGCAACAGGTGAAGAGCATCGCAGAGCGCCTGATTGCGGCGGCGCCGAAGGTCGAGGATTACTACGCGCAGACGCACAACACGCCCAAGGATACGGACTGGAGCTCGTATCAATGGCAGGTGAGCGTGCTGCAGTCGGACGACGTCAACGCGTTCTGCCTGCCCGGCGGCAAGATCGCGGTGTACACCGGGATCGTGCCGGTGGCGAAGAACGCCGACGGTCTTGCGGTTGTGATGGGCCACGAGATCTCGCACGCGCTTTTGCGTCACGGCGGCGAGCGCATGGCTCAGCAGAAACTCGTGCAGCTCGGCACGATGGCGGCCGGCATGTCCGTCAGCGACATGGATCCGCAACAGCAGCAGATGGTGATGGCGGCGCTCGGCGCCGGCGCGCAATACGGCATGCTGCTCCCGTTCTCTCGCAACCACGAATCCGAAGCCGATCACGTGGGCCTTCTGCTCACTGCGGCCGCGTGCTTCAACCCGCAGGAAGCGCCGGAATTGTGGAAGCGCATGGGCGCGCTCGGCACGCAGAAGCCGCCGGAGTTCGCATCGACGCATCCTTCGGACGCGACGCGCATCGACCAGCTCAACGCATGGATGCCCGAAGCGATGGAAGTGCGCCAGCACTTCTGCAGCGGCGCGCAGCCGGCTCAGTAACGCCGCAGCACTGCGCGAACGGCGCCGAGATAACCCGAGCCGAACAGGTTCAGGTGATTCAAGAGGTGATAGAGATTGTAGAGCGGCGCTCGCTCGCGCCAATCCGCGTTCGTGCCCGAGGACGCTGCGTATGCGCCGAAGAAAGGCGAGGGCGGTTCGCCGAAAAGAATCAGCATCGAAAGATCCGCTTCCGCCCAGCCGTAATGCACGGCACCGCCGTCGATCAACGCGAGCTCACCGTTCGCGCAGGCGTGCAGATTGCCGGTCCAGAGATCGCCGTGGATCAGCGCAGCAGGCGCCGCGGGAATCCATTCGGGCAGGTGATCGCACAGACGATCGATGCGTTGCGCATCCGAAGCTTCGATGAGCCCGCGATCGCGCGCGAGCCGCGCCTGTGCTTGCAGGCGATGCTCCGCGAAGAATCGGTATCCGTCGGAACAGCGCGTGTTGTCTTGGGGCGTGTCGCCGCACCATCCGTCGCCGTCGAATCCGAACGATGCGCCGGACGTCTCGTGCAGGCGCGCGAGCGCCGCGCCGGCGCACTCCCAATCGGAGCTTCGCGGCTGGCCGGAGCCTAGATCTTCGATTGCGATGATGTCGTCCCCGACGAGATGAATCTCGGGCACGCGCAAGGTTCCGGTCGCGCGCAACGCGTCGAGCCCGCGCGCCTCGGCCGCGAAGAAACCGGCCGGAGCACGCCGCCTCACCTTGACGACGCAGCGCTTTCCGTCCTGGCCGGTAACGCGGTGAAGCCCGTCGCCAAGTCCGCCGGGGAGGTCGGCGATATTCATGATGAAGGTTGTCTCGACAGCCGCCGCCCCGTATCATGCGCGCCCGCTCTGGAGAGGTGGCAGAGTGGTCGAATGCGCCGGATTCGAAATCCGGTTTACGGTTTTACCGTAACGTGGGTTCGAATCCCACCCTCTCCGCCATCGACCTGTCCGATCAGAGACAGTGACTCGATAGTCCACGTGAATCGCGCCCTTGTGGCGCGATTTTGCGTTTTGGGGTCGAACTGCTTCGCGGCCATAAGCGGACTATTGCTCGATTTCCAGCAGACGAGCCGCCGGCGATTAGAACAGATCACAGTGTGCAAAATGTATGGCGATGCGCCACGCACGTGGCGTCAGGGCGCGCACGCGCATCGGGTACACTTTGCGACGCCGCGCGAGACGGGCATTGCGCGCCGAACAATGCCGAAGGAGAACGCGTGTCGTCACTCGTGAAAACGCTCGCGCAGGCGTTTGCGCGCATCGGGCGCCCCGGCGCCGCGCTCGCGGTTGCTGTCGCCGCATCCGCCGCCGTAGCGTCGCCGAATCTCTATGTCTCGGCGAGCGACGGCATCCGCGTGATCGACGCCGCCAACGGCAGCCTGCGTTATACGTTGCAGGGCGCAACGGCACCGGCGCTCGCGACGTTGAACGCCGATCACACGCGCCTCTACGTGCCGGATCCGATCGAGGGCACCCTGACGGTGTTTGACACGCGCAGCCGCGCCGTGCTTCGGACCTACCTTCTGACCGGACGCCCACTCGCGATCGCGATTCCCACCAACGACGCGCGCGTCTTCGTCGGGCTCGCGGGGATCAGCTCGGGCATGATCGGCGCCGTGCAGGCCGTCGACACCCAAGCCGGCGTCGTCGGACCACCTACCTTCGTCGCCGAAGGCATTTTCATGGACGTCAGTCCCGACGGCTCGACGCTCTTCCTCCAGGACAACAGCCAGTGCGGCGTCTTCGCGCTCGATACGAGCGATTTCTCGCAGAAGGCCGCCGGCGCATCGTTCTGCGACGCCGAAGGCGGCGCAGTCGTCTCGCCGGACGGATCGACGCTCTACGTCAACGCCGTCTTTGGCGCGATCGACGTGTTCGACACGACGACGCTCGAGATGCGCTCGCGGATCCCGATGCCGTGGGCCGGCGGCGACGTGCCGACTCCGATGGCGATCACGCGCGATGGCAACGAGATCATCGTGGGCGATTCTGGCAGCGGCGTGATCGCGTTCGTCGACGCGGAGCACGGCGTCCTCGAAGCGACGACGTCCTCGTGCGAGGCCGCAACGGGCGTTGCATTCAGCGCGGATGAGCGGCTCGTCTATGTGCTGTGCGATCCCTCCTTCGACGGCGCCGTCCTCGACGCGCACACACATGCGCTGCTGCGCACGTTCCCCGCAGGATCGTATCCAAGCTCGGCGCGCAACTTCGTCGGCGATCCGCCGGTGCCGCTCTACGTCGCCGACCGCAGCGACAGCGGCGATGTCGTCGCGATCGATTCGCTCTCGCGCTCGCTCGGCGCGCCCTCGCACGTCGGAAGCCTGCCGGAAGGCGTCGTCGGCTCGCCGGACGGCCGCTGGCTCTACGTCAGCAACGGCGGCGACGACACCGTATCCGTCGTCAATGCCGACATCCACAGCGAGGTCGCGACGATCGGCGTCGGTCACCATCCAACTGGCCTCGCGCTGTCGCCGGACGGCACGCGCCTCTATGTCGCGAATACCGATGGCGACAGCGTCTCGATCATCGACACGAGCTCGCGCGCCGTTCTTTCGACGGTGGCGGTCGATGCCAACTCCAAGCCTTCATCACTCGCACTCAGCGCCGACGGCGCCAAGCTCTACATCGCGCTGTCGAACTGGGTGTATATCGCCGTCTACGACGCCGCGGCCGGCGCGTTGTCGGCACCGATCTATTGCGCGTCCGGCATCTCGGGGCTCGCGATGACGCCTGATGGGACGACCGCCTACGGCGCAGCGAGCATGAACAATGTGGTCTACAAGATCGATGTCGCGACCGACACGATCGTCGACACCTGGAGCGTCGGCATCGACACCGAAGGCTCCGCGCACCCGATCGTCGTGTCGCCCGACGGCAGCCGCCTCTTCGTCGGGCGCGGCAGCACCGAAGTGCTGCCACCGGACGACGCCTTCGTGATCGCTGTCGACACGAGCGACGGCAGCGAGCTTTCCTGGACGGCTCTCGCGGACACACCGGCCGCGCTCGCGATCGAACCCGAAGGTCGCTTCGTCTATGCCGCGCTGCCCGGCGTCGGCGCCGTGCAAGTCGTCGACACGACGACGAGCGCGACGGCCGCGACGATCGGCGGCTTCGCCGCACCCGTCGCGATCGCGCCGCCGGTCGAGCCGATCATGGACGGCCTGTTCGGCAGCGGCTTCGACTAGCCCTGTGGCGGGTTGTACCGTAACGTGGGTTCGAATCCTGCCCTCTCCGCCATCATCGGACAGAGCCTCGGTAAGCATCACGAATCGCGCCGCATAGCGCGATTTCGCGTCTGGGTCCGGACTCCGTAAACTTACGGACTATTCCACTCTTGGGGATCGGATTCGGCCATGCGTCCATGGATGTTCGCAGCGTTCTGCATCGCTTTTGTGCTTCCCGGTGGCGCGGCGCGCGCTGGCAATCTCATCGTCAATCCCGATTTCACGCACGACGTCGCTGGCTGGTCGCTCGCCGATCCCATGAGCGGCACGCTCGTGCTCGACACGTCGATCGGGACGCTCGTAGCGCCGTCGATGCGCGTCGCCGTCGCGGCGGGCGCGTCCGCCGCGACGGCGCGAACCGACTGCATGTCGATCGATGCGGCGTACGCCGATTTCGAGGTCATCTCGCACGTCCGTGCGGGCTCGAGCACGGGTGCTGTCGTGCTCTATGCGGGAACGGACTGCGCGCAAGAGCTCGGCCGCACGACGATGATGCCTGTCGAGCCAGACGCGGTTTGGCCCTGGTCCGGGACCGGCTTCCATGGGTACCCGCTGCCGAACGGCACGCATGCCGCGCGGGTTGAGTTAACGGTGAGTGGCGAAGGCGGCGATGCGAATTTCGATCGCATCGGGTTCGGTCCGACCGACACGGTCTTCGGTGGCATCCCGCTCGCCCAGGAAGGTCTGACCGGCGCGTGGTACGACCCGGCCGCGAGCGGGCAGGGCTTCCAGTTCACGATCGTGCCCGACGCCGCGACCGGTGCGACGTCAGTGTTCGGCGCGTGGTATACGTTTGGTCTGACGCCCGGCGGCGTCGACACGCAACGCTGGTACTCGGTGCAGGCCGTCGCGCCAGCGGGCGCGCGCGAGGTCGAGGTCGCAATCTACCAAAACGTCGGCGGGACTTTCGATGCGCCGCCCACGACGACGGCAACGCGCGTCGGCACGGCCATGCTGATCTTCTGGTCGTGCACGTCGGCCGAGTTCGATTACGACCTCGACGACGGGCGCAGCGGCTCGATCGTGATCCAGAGCCTCTTGCCAAGCGTCGGTTGCAGCGAAACGCAGGCCACCCCGATACCTCCGGCCGACTTCGGGCTCTCCGGCGCCTGGTATGCGCCGGACACGAGCGGACAAGGCCTCATGATCGACGTCGATCCGATCGGTTCCCAGGTGTTCGGCGGCTGGTTCACCTATGCGTTTGCGGGTTCCGACGACCGAGGCTTCGAGGCGCAGCGCTGGTACTCGCTGCAAGGCGCTCGCGATATCAGCAATCCTTCGGTCGATCTGGTGATCTATTCGTCGACGTTTGGGACGTTCGTCGCCGGCGGCGCGGGCGCGACCGAGCCGGTCGGTACGGCGACTCTGACTTACGCGGACTGCGCGACCGCGACGCTCGACTATGCGTTCGATGCCTCGTTCGGCGGCGCCGAAGGCCACATCGATCTCACGCGAGTGGGGCCGATCCCGGCGAGCTGCGCGATCGGAAACTAGGAAGCCGGTTCACGTCGGGTCTTGCAGGTCGGCTGCGTTAGACCCGTCCTCGTTAAGCGGATGAAGTCGGAGTCGTCGTCCACCGATTCTTGATTGCTGACCGTTAGTCCGAGTCTCCGCGGATGGCCGCGGCGACTCGAACATTTTCAGAACGTGCTCGCGCATTCCAGATGGGCTGACTGGCGCTGCTATTGCGCGGCAACAGAGAGAGATTCATGCGTCAGCGAGGCGCGGTGCGCGCTCTCTTCTCCTTAGCTTGAGCAGGCCCGATCAGGGCTTATGCACCGTCGCCGCCGCCTTACAAATCACGTCAACGACGACATCAGGCTGCGAAAGCATCGGCACATGGCTGCTCGCCACCTCGGTCACCGTCGCCTTCATGCGCTTGGAGACCCATCGCTGCAAATCACGGGACGATGCATTCCCGTGCGCCGTCATCGAGTCGCATTGTTGAAGTCGAAGTGATCGGCGAACAGCGTTTCTTCGTAGCACCCGGCGTCCTGCAGACCGGTAGCCGGGTACGGAGTGCCTTCCAGATCGGCGTTCACATTCACCAGCCACGGAGTAAATCCGAGCATCGGCGATCCGCTCGCCAGATGGAAATCGCCGTTGTCCTCGTCGACAAAAAGCGGGTTGACCGCGACGTTGCCCACCTGCTGCGTGCCGCCGCCTTGCAGGATCGTGACGTCGTTGAAATACAGCGTTCCGGTAGCGCAGGACGCCCACAGTCCTCCATTCGGATTGTGATAGATGATGTTGTTGTCGATGTCGCAATTGCCACTGCCGTTGACATAGACGGCTCCGTCCGTGCCGCTGGCTGGACCCGAATTGCCGTAGATGGTGTTGTCGTAGAAGCTGACGCCGTCGCCGTTGCCGATAAGCTCCGCGGCGGCGATGCCTAGATCCGCGCTGTTGTTGATGATCAAGGTGTTGTGGACGACCGTGCTGTTGCCGGCTCCATCCGAACCGGCATAGAGACCTCCGCCGAAATACGTCGTGTGGTTGTTGCGGATGATCGTGTCGAACACGAGCGAAGCACTCTTGTCTTGCGCAAGTTCGTTGATGGCAAGCCCGCCGCCGGCACTCGTCGATTCGCCGTTCTCTACCGTGACGCCGCTGACCTTGATCTGTGCCTTCTGGCTGCGCAGAACCAGAACCTGATATTGGGAATCGCCGTCTAGCAGCGTCGCCAGCGGGTCGGGCGAGCGCGCGCTGCAGTCGCTGTTGTAGCCGCCCTCGATCCACAAGTTGCCGGTGTCGGAGTCGTTTTCGTAGTAGAAGGCGCCGGGGCCCGGATTCGTCACCAGGCGCGTCTGATAGAGACCGCCGACGAGCTTGATGCGGTTGTCGCTGCCGTTGTACTGGCCGCCGGTCGAACATGCGGTCAGCGCGTTCTGCAGTTGCTGCGCGGTCGAGACGCAGTGTCCGATCACTGTGCCGGCTTGCGCAGCGATGCATGAAAGGGCAAATGGCGCGATCCAGAACATCGCGCGCGACGGGCGGCCGGCAGGCGTTGGCGTGCTTGTCTTCGTGGACATGGCGTGGCACTCGGAAGGGTGGTTCCGGTGCTACACGCAAAAGAGCGGCGTTTCCGGCGAAAGCCGTCGCGACAGCCGCTGATGGGGGCACGCAGACACTTGTAGCGCAAATGGAATCGCATGGTGATCGCGATGGAACTACACATGCCCGCGGCTGCCCTAGAGTTCGGGCTCCCAAAGATTCCGGAGCGCTTATGCGATTGCTGTTGCCTGCTGCCGCACTATTGCTTGCTGCCGCATCACACGCAGGCGAGATTCACGACGATTTCGAAGGTGGCAGCAATCCTGATCTCTGGAGCCTTTCCGACGCTCCTGGTGTCATCGTCGTCGATGGCGGCAACCCGGGCGCTTGGCTTTCCAGCGAAGAAAGATTCGGGTATGGCATCGATTTCCGCTCCGTGCCGCAAAAGGGCTCGCCGCTCGCTACGGCGCTCTCGGATGGCTTGACCTCGTTCGCGTTCGATTTTCAGCGCCAGCCGACAACCTGCGAGCAGCCTGGTGCCTATCAACGCCTGATGTTGATCCTCACTGTGACGCACGGCACTCCGGACGACTACGACGACGACGACTTTGCCTATGCCTTCGGCGATCAGGTCACGGACGACATCGGCGTATGGATGCATGAATCGTTCGAGATCCCGAGCGACTCCCCGGACCTTCCCCCGGGCTGGACCGGCGGATACATCGAAGATCCCGAGCATTTCCGCCCGGGCGTGACGTGGGCCGATTTCATTCGGCAAGTGGACGAGGTCGATGTGGACACGCTTAGTCCCTTCGAATTTCACGTCCAGGGTTGCTACAACGCGGGCATCGATTCGATCGTCATCGGGTACGCCGACAACGCGATCTTCGCGAACGGGTTCGAGTAGGTTCTCTATCGCTGTGCGCGGCGACGTAAAGCAAGTTCTCAATCCTGTACGACACCCATCGTCCGGAGCCACGTCTCAGCCAATCGCGGCCAACCCGTAATCGGAAACTGCGTTGGCCGCAAGCCGAAGGCGTGCCCGCCTTGCGCATACAGATGCATCTCCACCGGCACGTCGGCGTTCTTCAGCGCGGCGTAGTAGACCTGCGATTGGTTCACGCCGTCCACGGTGTCGTCTTCTGCCTGCACCAAGAACGTGGGTGGCGTCTCGCGGGAGACCGGCACGTTCGGATTCAATGCGTCGTTATCGGTCGCCAGATGCCCCGGATAAATCGCCAAGGCAAAGTCCGGACGGCTGCTTTCCTTGTCGGCCGCGTCCACCGGCTTGTAGAGGCGGCGCTTGAAGTTCGTGCTGACTTCCGCCACCAGATATCCGCCCGCGGAAAACCCCAGCACTCCGATCTTGTGCGGATCGATATGCCATTCCGCCGCACGAGAGCGCACCAGCTTCATTGTTCGTTGGGCGTCCTCCAGCGACGGCACGGACAGCGAAAAATTGTGCGGGCGGCAATCGCATTGCCAGACATAAGGCTTGCTCGGAACACGATACTTCAGCAAGACGCAGGTGATGCCCTTCGACGTCAGCCAGTCGCAGATCTCGGTGCCTTCGAAATCGATCGCGAGTATCTGGAAGCCGCCGCCGGGAAACACGACGACCGCGGCGCCCGTGTTCTTCTCTGTTGGCGCATACACCGTCATCGTCGGCAGCGACACGTTGCTTACGACCACGACAGGTTTACCGGCGATCAGCGATTGGGTGCCTGTCTTGACGTATTCCGGTCCTGGCATCGGCTTGGCATCTGGTGGCGTTCCGGGCCATAGCGGTATCTGCGTGTGCCCGGCCGCCGGTTGCCAGACCTCGGTGTCCGCGCGCACGCTTCCGACCGTCATCAGCAAACTCAGCGCAATCGCCCACAGTTTCATGACGCTCCTTCATTGGCGCTCGGCCAAGATGCACGATCGATGCAGGACATGAGGTAAAGCCCCTCGGCCCAATGCTTCATTCCGTCTCTGGCTGATGGCGGCCGCTTCCATGGATTTATTCGGGCAAGCATGCCGTGCTGCTGCGTCTGTGACCTCGAGCTCTTGGGTTACCATCGATCAACGACCATGGTCGAGGGGGAGACGATGTCGGGAGCCAAGCTGATCAAGCGCCTGCGCGAACACGATTGGCTGGCGGCGGCGATCGAGTTCGTGATCGTCGTGGTGGGCATTCTTCTCGCGCTTCAGGTGAGCAACTGGAACCAGGACCGCGTTGATCGGGAGCGGGGCGCGCGCTTCGAAGCGCGTCTGCGCGAGGAGCTCATCATCGATCGCAAGGCGATGAACGAGGCGCTGGCTTTCTGGCGCAAGGTCAGCGAGTTCGGTGTAGCTGCCATGAGCCACAGCGAGAACGCTTCGCTGGTCGACGGCGATCCCTGGAAAACCGTGCTTGCCTATTACCAGGCGAGTCAGCTCTATCCGTTCGAGCTCCAAGACACGACGTTTCTGGAGATGCGCGACGCGGGCGGTCTCGCGCTCATCGCCGACGAGTCGCTGCGCAAGCGAATTGCCGATTACTACCGGATGGGCGGCGCCGGTCTGCGCGCCAACATCCTCTATCACCGGCCGGAATATCGTCAGGAGATCCGTGGAATTACGCCTTGGAAAATCCAGGAATACATCTGGTCGAGCTGTTTCCGCCAGGGCAAGGGTGCGAGCCAAGACTTGATCGACTGTCCGAGTCCTATTTCCGAGCCCGAGGCGCGGCAACTCCTCGAGAGCTATCGCTTGTCGGGCTCGCTTCTTCAGCACCTGCGCGAATGGATGTCGACCATGAAGATCAGCGCGATCGTCGTCGATGGCATGCAAAGCGATGCATCGGCGCTCATCGATGCGCTCGAGGTCGATCAGAGCGCGAAGCGTCGGTAGCAGACCGCAACAGCTAAGCCGATACCTGGATATGATGCACGCGACAAGAAAGAGATCGCCGAGCGGACTGATCATCTCCACGAACCACCGGAGCGACGCAGCACCGCCGTCGTGAATGACTGAGACGAGGCAGAGCTATGACAGAAGAATCAAAATGCGCCCACGGCCCTTGCACCTGCATACCGCCGGAAGGACTCGCGTATTGTTCCGACTGGTGCGAGCACGAGGCGACGAGCGGTCCACCCAGGACCGAAGTGGTTTGCGACTGCCCGCATTCCGGATGCATTGCGCGTGGTCATCATCGCGAATAGATAGCCGTCGAACGCGAACATCGAGCACGGATCGGCTGACCCGATGCCTCGCGAACATCCCGTGAATTCCGAACGATCCACGGTCTCCAAGGCTGGATTCCCGACACACTTGTCACTCTCACCGCCCGATGCACCGGCACTAGTCTGTCTCCAGGTTTTCAAATCGTTGAAAACCGATTCATCTCAAGGAGAACTGCTATGTCGGACATCCTGCACAGAGTCGGAATCAAATCGTCGGCGAACGACACGTATCGAGCGTTGACCACGCGGCAAGGTCTCGCCGGCTGGTGGACTACGGACACGCGGGGCAGCTGCGATCTGGGCGGAGTGATCGAGTTCCACTTCGGCACGCGCGGCCGCGTCGACATGAAGGTCCTCGAGCTCGATGCCGGCAAGCGCGTCGTTTGGCAAGTGGTCGACGGTCCTGCGGATTGGATCGGCAGCAAGGTGAGCTTCGAGCTCAGGCAGGAAGGCGAGCAGACCACGGTGCTCTTCAAGCATCAAGGTTGGAGCGAGCAGAGCGAATTCATGCATCACTGCAGCACCAAATGGGCCAGCTTTCTGATGAGCATGAAAGCGCACATCGAATCCGGCAAGGGCGCGCCGTTTCCGGACGATGTCCATATTTCCCTCAATTGGGATTGAAGCGGAACCGGATCGGCGGATCAGCTCGACGCTGACCGCCGTTCGACCGAACAACTCCACCGCAAAAGGGGAAATTCATGAGGCAGGTCCGGTTGAGAGCGCCCGCAGGTTTGGGAAATCTCGCGTTCATCGAGGAAGACATTCCCGAACCCAAGCCGGGCGAGGTGCTGGTCAGGATCCGAGCCTGCTCCTTGAATTTCCACGACGCGATGGTCGTGCGCGGAAAAATTCCGAGCGCCGACGGCCGCGTTCCGTTGACTGATGGCGCCGGAGAAGTGGTTGCGGTCGGCGATGGCGTCGATGAGCTCAAGATTGCGGACCCGGTCGTCAGCATGTTCTGGCCGTATTGGCTGAGCGGCGATATGACGCCCGCGACGAAGCGCGATATTCCCGGAGAGAGCGTCGACGGCTACGCGAGCGAGTACGTGTGCAAGCCGGCGCACTTCTTCACGAAGGCACCGGCCGGCTACACGCCGGTGGAGTCGGCGACGCTCGCTTGCGCGGGTGTTACGGCGTGGAGAGGCTTGGTGACATGCGGGCGCGTCAAGCCCGGCGATACGGTGTTGACTCAAGGCACCGGCGGCGTTTCGTTGTTCGCTCTGCAGTTCGCGAAAGCGGCGGGCGCGCAAGTCATCGCGACGTCTTCGTCCGAAGAAAAACTCGAAAAGCTCAAGCAACTTGGCGCCGACATCGTCATCAACTACAAGTCCATGCCGGAGTGGGGCCAGAAAGCGAAGGATTTGACCGACGGCCGCGGCGTCGATCATGTGATCGAGGTCGGCGGACCCGACACGTTGACGCAATCGATAACCGCATGCAGGGCGGGCGGGCATATCGCGCTGATCGGCGTGTTGACAGGCTTCGCCGGAGAAGTGGCGATCCCTGCGCTCTTTTCGAATCAGATTCGCATCAGCGGAATCTCGATCGGCAGCGGAGCGGATCAAGAGGATATGATCCATGCGATCACGGTGAATCGTCTCAAGCCCGTCATCGATCGCCGGTTTCCGTTGCAGGACATTGGCGCGGCCTTCGAGCATTACGAATCCCAGAAGCACTTTGGCAAGGTTTGTCTCGAGCTTTAGGATTCGTCTTACGAGCGAGGAAGGTGTCCTCGAGAGAACGTCCATGACCAATCAGGCAACGCCCAACCTTCCATCGCGAGACTTCGCAAAGACTTCCGCCTTCTATCGTCCGCTAGGCTTCCAGGAAAGCTATCGCGACGAGCGCTGGATGATCCTCAAGCGCGGCAAAGTGCAATTGGAGTTCTTTCCGTTTCCCGACCTCGATCCCGCGCAAAGCTCGTTCATGTGCTGTCTGCGGCTCGACGATGCCGATGCTTTTCACGACGCGTGCCGCGACGCCGGCGTGCCCCAGAGCTCGACGGGCTGGCCGAGATTGCACCCTCTGCGACTCGATTATTGGGGAGGGCGCGTCGGCGCGTTGATCGATCCCGACGGAACGTTGCTCAGGATCATCGCTAATTGATGTCCTGCAATTGTGTAACCCTCCGACGGACCGTTACTCTCTGAGCATGTCCGCCGCCGCTCCGCTGATCGCTCGCTTGCGCCGCCGTCTTATGACCGGCGTGTGGCTGCTGTCGTTCGTCGTGCTGGCCAAGGGCACGCTCGCTTCGCTGTGTCTCGCCGACGGTTTGACCTCGCCGGATGCGCGCGCCGAAGCGGCGACAACGATCGTGTCGGGTGAAGTCGTAGCCGCGCAAGCCGACGATGACGGTCTCTCGTGCTGGCACGCCGGCGACAGCGGTTGTCATTGCCTGTGCGTACATGCGTGCGCGCTGCCCGTGACCGCTTCCGCGTGGGCTGGTGCGCCGCAGGCCGGGACACGCGTCGCGCTACCGCCGCCGCCGCTGCATCACGTTCTTCTGCTTCCTTTGTTGCGCCCACCCATCGCCTGATCGATTCGCGGCCTTCCGCGCTGCGCGTGTCTTGATGCGCCGCGCCGTTCGAATCGTTTGATCAGGAGTAATCCATGGAGCTGCTCGTCCGGGCGCATTCGCGCGCTCGTTGGTCCGTCGTCGGACTTGTTCTGGCGACGACGTTGAATGCTGCGTCGCCGCCGCTCGCGAACGATGTCGCGCCGCCCGCGCTCCGCGACGCGGTGCGCGATGTCTGGTCGCGCAATCCCGCCGTGCAATCCGCCGAGTCGCGGCTCGCCGCGGCGCAAGCGCAGGCAGAAGCCGCGGGGCAGCCGCTGTACAACCCGGATCTGGATCTCGCCGCCGAGAATGCCGACGTCGACACGCGCAGCGTCGGACTCAGCCAGACGATCGATTGGTCCGGCAAGCGGCAGGCGCGAGAGACGGCGGCGACGGCCGACGTACGCGCCGCTGCCGCCGAACGCGACGAGGTTCGCCGTCGTGTCGCGCTCGACTGGTTGCGCGGCTTCGCGGGACTTCAGATGGCCGCCGAGCAGGCGGCCGTCGGCGCCAGACGCGTCGATCTTCTCGACCAATTCGCAACGCTCGCCGATCGACGTTTCCGGGAAGGCGATATCGCGGTGCTCGAGCGCGACCTCGCCGCGCTCGCCGCTCACGAAGCGCGGGCACAGCAAGCGCTTCTCGTCGCCGAGCAAGCCAAGGCGCGGCAGACGCTGATCGGCGTCGGCGGACACAGCGAAGGATTGCCGCCATTGCCGGCGACATTGCCTGCGTCATCCGATACGTCGAACGTGGCGTCGTCCATCGATTCGCTTCCCGCATTGCGTCGTGCGCGCGCGGAAACCGAAGCCGCGCAAGCGCGCATTGCCGTCGCCGAACGCGACCGCCGTCCTGATCCGACGATTGCGCTCACTGCCGGGCGCGTCACGAGCCCATTCAACGATCGCCTGATCGGAATCGCCGTGCGGATTCCGTTATTCGTGCGCAACTCGTACAGCGCAGAGGTTAGCGCAGCGCGGTCGAACGCAGACGCGGCGCAGGCGACGCAACAAAATCTCGCGCTGCAGGCCAACGCCGAGCTCGAGCGTGCCGCGTCGAGCTACGACGCACTTCGCGCAGCTTGTCTGGCGTGGGAGCAAAGTCGCACGCCTTCCGCCGGTGAGCGCGCGCAGCTGCTGCAAAGACTCTGGGAGGCCGGCGAGATCAGCGCGGCCGATTACCTCGTGCAGCTCAAGCAAAGCGCCGACACCGAGCTCGCGGCGATGAGTCTGCGCGCGCGTGCGTGGCAAGCCTGGGCAGATTGGCTCGACGCTTCCGGCCGGTTCGAAACCTGGCTTGGTATCGGCGATGAGTTTGCGAAGACTTCCGGGGAGTTGCCGCGATGAAACCTTTCTGGATCCTGTGCGCGTTCGTTGCGATGTCCGTCAGCCTCGCTGTCTCTGCCGAAGAAAAAAAACCGGCGGCGGGCGGGCAGGGCGACGACAACGTTCTCCATCTCGATGCGCCGACGCAGAAGCAGCTCCACATCGTCACCGCGCCCGTGACGGCGCAAGTTCTGACGGAGGAGCTCAGAGCGCCGGGCGAAGTGAAGGCAAATGCGTACGCGACGACTTTGGTTTCGCCGCGTATTCCGGCGCAGATCGTGCGCCGGCACGCAAAGCTCGGCGATAGCGTCAAGGCGGGACAGCCGCTGGTGACTTTATCGAGTGTGGAGGCGGCCGAAGCGCAAGGGACGCTGATCGTTGCGGAGCGCGAATGGCTGCGCGTCAAGGCGCTCGGTGCCGACGCGGTTTCCGCCAAGCGCTACTCCGAATCGCAAGTCGCGCGCGATCAGGCGTACGCGAAGCTGCGCGCCTACGGTATCGGCGAGGGAGAGATCGCCGCGCTGACGCGCCAGGGTTCGAAGCGTGCGAACGGGGAGTTCGCGCTGGTCGCGCCACAAGCGGGACGCGTCACGACCGACGACTTCATCGTCGGCGAGCGCGTCGAGCCCGGCAAGATCCTCTTCACTCTGGTCGACGAGGCGCGCGTATGGGTCGAGGCACAAGTTTCGCCGGATACCGTCGATCGCATCCGCGCTGGCGCGAGCGCGCGGGTGATCGCGCACGATCAGACCGCGACGGGATCCGTCGTGCAGTTCTCGCACAGCTCGGTGGAAGCCTCGCGCACGACGCCGATACGCATCGAGGTGTCGAACGAGAACGATGCGTTGCACCCCGGCGAATTCGTCGAAGCATTCATCGCGACTCGCGGAACCACGAAAGTCATCGGCGTGCCGACCGATGCGATCGTGCAGGTTCAAGGCCAGCCCACGATCTTCAAATCGCAAGCCAATGGTCGTTTCGAGCCGGTTCCGGTTCAAGTCGGCGAAACGCGCGGAACGCAAACGGTCGTGCGTCAAGGTCTCGCGATCGGTGATGTCGTCGTCGTGCAAGGCGCCTACGCGCTGAAGGCGCGACTTCTGAAATCGCAGCTGGGAGAAGGTCATGGTGACTGAGCACACGGCGATCCGCATCGGAGACGTCGCATGCTGAATCGCCTCGTCGAACTCTCGCTGCGTTACAAAGTGCTGGTCCTGATGGCTTTCCTCGTGGTCGCGTTTCTCGGTTATCGGGCCATCCGCACGGTGCCGATCGACGCGTTTCCGGACGTGACTCCGGTGCAGGTCAACATCTATACGGAATCTCCGGGCCTGGCTGCTGAAGATGTCGAACAGATTCTTACATTCCCGGTCGAATCGGCGATGGCAGGCTTGCCGAAAGTGCAGGAAATACGCTCCGTCAGTCTCTTCGGATTGTCGTACGTGTCGGTGTATTTCTCCGACGACATGGACGTGTACTTCGCGCGACAGCTCGCGAACGAGCGGCTGCAGGAAGTCGGCGACCGCATTCCGGCCGGCTACGGTCAGCCAGAGATCGGACCTAACACCTCCGGGTTGGGCCAGGTGCTGTGGTACACGCTCGAGCGCAACGATGCGAAGCTCAAGGACCGCATCTCCGACATGGACCTGCGCACGCTGCAGGACTGGACGGTGCGGCTGATTCTAAGAACCGCGCCGGGTGTCGACGATGTCACGTCTTGGGGCGGCGGCGAGCGCCAGTATCAGGTACGCATCGATCCTCTGAAACTGATCAAGCACCGGCTCGGATTCAAGGAGGTCATCGATGCACTGCAGGTCAACAACGGACAGGTCGGCGGCAACTCCATCGACATCGGGCGCGAGCAGTTCCTGGTGCGCGGTCTCGGTCTCGTCACGAATGCCGAAGACATCGGCCGCATCGTGCTCAAAGTGGAAGACGGCACGCCGGTGTACGTGCGCGACGTGGCCGATATCCGTGAAGCGCCTGCGCCGCGATTCGGTGCAGTCACGCGCGACGGCGAAGAAGTCGTGCTCGGCATGGCGCTGGCGCGCATGGGCGAGAACGCGAAGAACGTCGTCGACGCGGTCAAGGCCAAGCTCGACATCGTGCGCGCCGCATTGCCGGAAGGTGTGACGCTGAAGCCGATCTACGAGCGCACCGATCTCGTCGACAAGGCCGTCTCGACGGCGGTTCGTGCGCTAATCGAAGGCGCGTTGCTGGTCGGCATAGTCCTGTTTCTCTTTCTCGGCGAGCTTCGTTCCGCGATCGTCGTGATCGCCGCGCTGCCGATGGCTATGCTCATCGCGTTCATCGGCATGGAACACGCCGGGCTTTCGGCCAACCTGATGTCGCTCGCAGGCCTTTCGATCGGCATCGGCATGATGGTCGACGGTGCGGTCGTGATGGTCGAGAACGCGTTCCGCCTGATGGCCGAGCGCAAGGCGCGCGGCGAGATCGTCGACCGGACGCAAGCCGTGTTGGCGTCGGCTCGCGAAGTCGCGAATCCGATCGCATTCGCCATCCTGATCATCATCGTCGTGTTCCTGCCGCTGTTCAGCCTCGAAGGTCTCGAAGGCAAACTCTTCAAGCCGATGGCGCTCAACATCAGTTTCGCCATGTTCGGATCGCTGCTGCTCGCGCTGACTTTGATTCCGGTTCTCGCCGCATTGATCCTGAAGCCCGGCGAGGAACGCGACACGCGCCTCGTCGCTTGGCTCAAGCGCGGTTATCGACCGCTGCTGGACTGGGCATTGGCGCGCAAGCACACGACGCTCGCGATCGCCGGCGGCGCGCTGGCCGGAACGCTCGCGCTGTTTCCGTTTCTCGGCAAGGAATTCATGCCCGAGCTGCAGGAAGGCACGATCATGTGGCGCGTCACGTCGATCCCTTCGGCTTCGCTCGACGAATCGATCGACATCTCGAAGAAGATCGCTACCGCGTTCAAGCAGTTTCCCGAAGTGGAGACGACGCTCGCCATGATCGGCCGCGCCGAGAAAGGCGAAACCGCCGACGTCAATTACATGGAAATCTACACCGCCCTGAAGCCCGAAAAGGAATGGACGGCGGGTCGTTCGATCCGGGATCTGGACGAGGCAATGCTGGAAACCTTAGAGAAGGTCGTTCCGACGACAGTGCCGAGCTTCACGCAGCCGATCCAGATGCGTGTCGAAGAGCTGATCTCGGGCGTGCGCGCGACGCTGGCCCTCAAACTCTACGGCGAGAATCTCGACGAGCTCGATCGCCGAAGTCGGACGATCAAGAACGTGCTCGCCGAGATCCGCGGCGTCGAGGACCTGTCGCTCGAAGCCAACCTCGGCAAGCCGCAGATCAAGATCCAAGTCGATCGCGAGGCGCTCGCGCGATACGGCCTCAACGCCGACGATGTGCTCACCGTGGTGCGCAACGGCATCGGCGGCGATCCGGTGACGACGTTGCTCGACGGCGTGAAGCGCTTCGACATCGCCGTCCGTCTCGATGATGCAGAAAAAGCGTCCGTTGCTGCCATCGAGAACATTCCGCTGCTCGCGCCGGGCGGTGCGCTCGTGTCGCTGCGACAGGTCGCGGACGTGAGCGTCGGCGAAGGCTATTCGTTCGTCCGTCGCGAACAACTGCAACGCTACGCGGTGATTCAAATGGATGTCCGCGGACGCGACATCGACGGTTTCGTCAAGGAAGCGAACTCGGCCATCGAGCGGGAGATCGAATTGCCGGCCGGTTACTGGATCGAATGGGGCGGCGCGTTCGAAAACCAGCAGCGCGCGCTCGCGAAGCTGGCGCTGATCGTGCCGATCACGATCTTCTTCATCTTCGTACTGCTCTATACCGCGTTCAACTCGGTGCGGCATGCGGCGCTGATCCTGGCCAACGTTCCATTCGCGACGATCGGCGGCATTCTCGCGCTGGCGATCAGTCGCCAATATCTCTCGGTGCCGTCCGCGATCGGATTCATCGCGGTGTTCGGCGTCGCGATGTTGAACGGCATCGTGCTGGTGAGTTTCTTGAACCAGCTGCGGCAATCGGGTCTGTCCGTGCGCGAGGCCGTCGTCCGCGGTACTGCGCTGCGTCTTCGGCCGGTGCTGATGACCGCCAGCGTCGCCATCCTCGGCCTCGTGCCCATGCTGCTTTCGCGGGGCGTCGGCGCGGAAACCCAGAGGCCGCTTGCCGCGGTCGTCGTCGGCGGGCTCATCACGTCGACCTTGCTGACGCTCGTGTTGCTGCCCGTTCTGTACGAATGGATGGAGGAACGCTTCGCGCGGCGCAGACCCGTCCTTCGATAGCGAGAAGTACAGATTTGTCCTAAGCTTAGCCCGGCTTTGTGTGCGAGCGCGGCGCAACGCGGTGGAATCGGATGCGCGTGCTCGGCGATGCGCGCTTCACCCGTCCCCCCGGCCCAACAAACGACGGTTCTCGTCGATGGATGCGACTCTCATGCCCGCAATCACTCCCGCTGTGCAAAAAGTCACTCCCTCCGATGGCGAGGGCAGAGCTTGGTTTGGCACGTCGGTCGCCGTGTTCGGCGACATTGCGCTGGCCGGCGCTCCGAATGCCACCGTGAACGGCCATCAGGGGCAAGGTGCCGTCTACATCTACAATCGAGTGAACGGCATCTGGAAGCAGACGCAGAAGCTCGTCGCCAGCGATGGCGCAGCGGGCGATCAGTTCGGTCAGGTCGCAACGCTCTTCAACGGAAAAACCATCATCGTCGCGGCGCCGCTCGCGACGGTCGGCGGACAGACGTGGGTCGGTGCCGCGTACGTATTCAGTCTGGTCGGCACATCGTGGGTGCAGAAGCAGAAGCTCACGCCGAACGGCGGCGAAGCGTTCGGTACATTCGGAAAGTGCATCGCTCTGAACGCTAACTACGCTCTCATCGGCGCAGGCGGCGCGTTCCGCACTGGCCAATACGTGATGGGCTCGACGTACGTATTCCACTTCGTATCGAGCCACGCGGGTGGTTCGTGGAATCAAACGCAGCGCATCCTCGCTCCCGATCCCAACGATGACACCGCATTTTTCGGATGCGCCGCTGCGATATCCAACGACACCGCAATCGTGGGTGCGTATGCGTCCACCGTCGGAGGCAATCTCGGTCAAGGCGTTACCTACGTGTTTTCTCTCTCAGGCGGCAACTGGATCTTGAGCGACAAGTTGACCGCGAGCGATGGCGCGGCGCGCGATAACTTCGGTGTCTCTCTGGCGTTGCAGGGCAAGACGGCGTTCATCGGCGCGCCGGGCAACGCGGGCAGTCAGGGAGCCGTCTATCGCTTCGAGAAGCAAGGCAGTCATTGGGTTCAAGCGCAGAGGTTGACGGCACTCGACGGCACACCGTTCAGCGTCTTCGGTGCCTCGGTGAACTTCGCCAATGCGCGCGTCCTCGTCGGCGCCTACGCCACCAATTCGTATCGAGGCGCGGCGTACGTCTTCAGCGCATCGAGCGGCGGCGTCTGGGCGCAGCGTCGAAAGATGGCTCCCGCCGACGCCGAGACCGGCGACGTCTTCGGCTATCACACCGCCTTGGACAACGACACGGCGCTGGTCTCGTCCTGGGGCGCGGACGTCGGCAACAATCCCGGCCAAGGCGTCGCCTACCTCTACCACCTCGGACCGCTCGGACCCGCGCCGACCACTTGACGCGCACGAACGGAAGGCGGCGCAACGCCGCCTTCCGGACACTTCGCTACTGTCCGTCGAAACCGTCGCAGAAGATCGTGTCGCCGGCGCCGCAGTCGCCGGGTCCCTGCTGACGCTCGTACGCACCGAGATCGCGCACGCCGAATTCGTTCGGCACGCCAGGCATATCCTGATCGCGAGGTTGTCCGTCGAGATCGCGATCGTCACCGGTCACCGGTGGCGCGAAATCGATGGCGGGCGATGCCAGGCGCAGATGGTAGTTACCGCCGGCGACATCGACGAATGCAGGATCGCCCGTCACGATGCTCGGATCGGACGGCAGCGACGTGAGATCGCTGGACAAGACGTTGCTGACATGCAGGTAATCGGCGTCGCCGGAGAAGGCGAGGGCGAGGTTGCCTGGCTGATCGATGATGCTGTTCGTCAGCACGAAGATGTCTTCGGCGTGAATGACGTCCGTCGAGCCGATGATGTTGTGCGCGATCGTGCAGTTGGCAATGCTGAACGCCGCGAACTCGACTTGCTCGTTGCTGATCAACTGCTGGCTCACCTGATTGTCGGCCAGCAGGCAGCCATCGGCATATCCGGTCGTCACGTTCGTCGTGCGCATCGCATATCCGCCGTGATTGGCGCGCATATCCGTGCGATAGGCATAGATGATGCCGTTGTAGTCCATGCGGATGGCCGCGCCGTCGGTCGGCTCGCCGCCGACCGTGCTCGCTCCGTTGCCCCAGATCGTGTTGCACGGCACTCCCGGCGCGCATTGCACGGCGCTCGGCTGCGTGCAGCCGAGCGCATTCAAGAGGAGCGTGCTGCCCCTATAGCCGATGATGCCGTCGAAGGAATCGTCGCCGTGAATCGCGCTGCCTTCCTGCGCAAGGTTGTCGTCGATGCGGAAATCCGTCGCGCACAGCGTCGCCTCCGCGGAATCGAAAAAGCTTTCGTAAGGTTTGATGTAGATGCCGCCGCCGGATTCCGACGCGCTGTTGCCGGTGACGCTTACCGGCAGCGCCGGATCGGTCGTGAAGAGCTCTACTTTCGCGTCCGCGCCGTCGGAATTCCCTGCGGTGACGGAAATGCCGCCGCCATAGCGCGCCGAATTGGCGTAGAACGCGGGCAGTCCGAACGAGCCGGGAGAACCGATGTATGCGATCGCCGGCCCGCTGACTTCCATGCCGCCGCCGTAGCCGCTGCCGTCCTCGCCGAGCGCCTGATTGAACGCGACGATCGTCGATGGCGCGGTCATGGTCATCTCCAGCGGCCCGGCGATGTAGATGCCACCGCCGCTGTAGCGCGCGGTATTTCCGCTGATCGTCGTGTTGTTGCCGATGATCAATTCCGTGTTGGTGCCCGTTGCGACCGCGAGGATGCCGCCGCCGTAGCCGGCCGTGTTGTTGGTGATGTCGCTCTCGCTGATCTCGAGATTGCCGGTGCCCGTGAAATAAATACCGCCGCCGAATCCGGAACCGTCTTCGTCTCCGTTGGTGATGGTCAGGAGACGCAGCTTGATGATCGCCGCGCCGTTCGCGGTGATGCGGAACACGGGTTCCTCCGCGCCGCCTTGGCCGCTGACGACGGTCTTGATGCCGTCGCTCGCCGGCGAAGTGCAGGTTTCGAATCCACCGACGATGCTCAGATCCTGATCCGTGACGACCGAATTGGCTTCCGGCTCGTACGTCAGCGAGCGCGTCAGCCGGATGACGTCGTAGCCCGGCGAGGCGTCGGCGGCGTCGATCGCCGACTGGATCGTGCCGTGCGAGCAACCCTCGCCGCTACCGACGGTATAGATCAGCACCGCACCGGCCAATCCCGGCAGAGCGGCGAGCGGAATCGACAGCAAAGCGACACGAGCCGCGAAGCGCGTCATGACGGTCTCCCCAGTGGACAGCCAGGCTTGGCTGATACGGGGAACGCCGTCTTCGCGAGGTTTGAGACATTTCGCGAGAAAGCGCCTGGTGTGCGGCATACTTGCGCGATGCTCTACCTCGCTGCCAAGGCACTGATCTCGGGCATCCTCATCGCGATGGTCTCCGAGATCGCCAAACGGAATCCGGGCTTCGGTGCGCTCGTCGCATCGCTGCCGCTGGTCTCGGTACTCGGCATGATCTGGCTATGGCGCGACATGCCGGACGCCGAGAACATGGCCGCGCATGCGGACGCAACGTTCTGGTACGTGCTGCCTTCGCTCCCGATGTTCCTGCTGATTCCGGTGCTGCTGCGCCACGGAGTCTCGTTCTGGATCGCGCTCGTCCTCGGATGCGCACTCACGATCGCGCTCTATCTCGCGATGACGTGGCTCGCGCCGCGCTTCGGCTTGCGGCTCTGATCGCCGCTAGAGCAGCGCGTTGAGGACGTTCATGTACGCACCGAGCGCCATGAGTTTCATGGCCGGCGCGTTCGCTTTCGCGTAGGTGTCGAGATACCAATTCTTGCGCACCTCCCAGTTGTGAGCATCGAGCGTGCTCTCGGCGATCGCGATGCTGGGCTCGTTGATCTGCGTCGCGTGCCACCAGTTCGCAGGAATGAACAGCGTTTCACCTTCGGCGATCGTCAGGAAGGTCGGCTCGGCGTGCGCGAATTCCGGGAACGCTTGCGCGTCGACGACGTAGGGATCGGGAATCAGCGACTGGTTGTCCTGTTCGGGATTCGGGTAGAGATGTTTTGTCTGATCGGGATGGAACAGCACGGCATCCTTGGCACCGCGGACCTGCGAGATGAATACGTGCAGGTAGCTGTAGTCCCAGTGCAGCTTGCGAAAGCCGCTGCCTTTGGTACCGATGAAGAGCGCGACGATGCCGCGGGCGATGCGCATCGCTCGAGGAAGCAACCGGCTCTTAAGACGGTTGCCTTTCGCCAGCTCGATCTCGCCGACATCCTCCCAGAGTTCGGGAAACTGCTCGTCGAGCTTCACTTCCTTGAGATAGGGCGGCATCGTGCTGCCGTCGGCCGCCTTGATTTCGCGGATGAAATCGCCGAGGCGCCATTCCTTCTTGTCGAAACGCACGCGCTTGTCGGCGTATTTCGACTCGAAATAATCGAGATTCCACTTACCGCGCGCGGGCCAGTGGTCGATGGCGTCGGTCAGAAGAACCGGTCTCGATTTGGAAACATACTCCGCTTCGAATTCGGCTTTGGTCAGATTCGAGCGACGATCTATGGACATCGGCATGTCGACTCTCCGCAAAGAGGGGCGACGCACGAGGCGTTGCAATCGAGGAGGACACAAACTGTTGGCGTCGGTTTTTGTTGGCCATGCCGCAGGAACTCGGAACGGCCCGACGCGGACGCATCGTATTCCGAACACGCATCGATGTCTGTCGGAAATTCGATTGCCGTCGTGCAGGAATTCGCCAGCGGACTCAGCAGTAACGGCAGCGTAATTCAGGGTGGTAATGATCGGGCCTCGCGCCCGAGCCATGCGATGACGGTCTTGGTGGCGGCGCGCATTGCGGTGCCTTCTGGAGCCGCGATCCAGTACGTCGGACCGAGCGGGATTTCGAGAGCGCCGAACGGCCTCATCAATACGCCGGATTCCAGATCGCCATTGACGAGCCTGTGATGCGCGAGCGCGACGCCCATGCCCTGGGTCGCCGCACGCAGCACGAGATCGGATGAAGCGAAGCGCGATCCGGCGCGCACGTCGAGATCGGCGGGACCGTGTTTCTCGCGCCAAAGCTGCCACGTCGAGCGCGCATCGCGATCGTGCAGGAGACGCAGGCGCTTCAAGCTCGCGATATCGCGCGGCTTTCCGGAAGCCTCCCAGAGGCGCGGGCTCATGACGGGGTAGAGCGCATCGCTCATCAGGGGACGCGCCTCGATGCCGGGCCACGACCCGCTGCCGGTGCGTATCGCGAAATCGCTCGCGAAATTCTTCGGATCCTCGATGCGCTGATCGACCATCACCGAGATTTCGAGTCGCGGATGCGCACGCTCTAGCGAGGGCAGGCGAGGCAGCAGCCAGCGCGCGGCGAACGAAGGCGTCGTCGAGATCGTGATCGAAAACGGTGAGCGCCGTTCGCGGACTGCAGCGATGACGCGGCCGATGTCCGCGAGCGCATTCGATGTCGCTTCGGCGAGCCGCTCGCCCTGCGGCGTCGCGACGATGTCGCGCTGCCCCGGTTTTCGTAGCGTGACGGAAACGCCGAGCCATTGTTCCAGCTGCGCCAGATGCCGGCTCAGCGCGGAGTGCGAAATCCCAAGCTCGCGTGCGGCGGGCCGCAAGCCGCCGTGACCCACGACGGCGGCGAGCGCGCGGAGGGCATTCAACGGGAGTTTGTCCATGGTGACGAAAATAGACCATTTCAGACCCGCGCGTCACCAGCATCGAAGCTCATGATGCGTCCGCGCACCGGCGGCTTGTCCGCCGAGCGGTTCCGAAATCATCGAGGAGCGCCGATCGTGATGCAGGCTTTGACGGCCATAGCCGTGCTGATGTTCGTTTCGGCGATCACGCCGGGGCCGAACAATCTGATCGTGCTGCGCCGAGCGTCGAGCGGCGGCCTTGTCGCGGCCATTCCGGCCATGACCGGCATCGTCGCCGGCGGTGTCGCGATGCTTGCGCTGGCCGAGGCCGGGCTCGCGGCGTTGGTCGTCGACAGCCCGCGACTGCTGACGGCGATCGTCTTGGGTGGCGGCCTTTATCTCGCGTATTTGGGGATCGTCCTGATGCGAAGTTCGGGCGCGCCGACGACCGCGGCCGTATCCGCGGGCGGCGGTGTGTTGGCGATGTTCGCGTTCCAGTTCGCCAACCCGAAAGCGTGGGTTTTGGTGATGACGGCCGTCGGCGCTTCGCGGCGGGCTGGCGATCCGCAAGGATGGCTGGACGTCGCCACGGTGCCCGCGCTGTTCGCCGTGATTTCACTCGCGTGCTTGTGCGCGTGGGCATTGCTCGGACGCCTCGCGTCGCGGCTCACGCAAGCCTCGTCTGCGCGCGCCTGGTTCGACCGCGTCATGGGGCTGGTGCTGATCGCTTCGGCGATCTCGTTGCTGATGAACGAATGATGCCACTCGGAGGATTCATGATCGAAACATCGCAAGCTCAGGCGCGACCGCGGCAGATTCTCGCGATCGCAGGCAGCTTACGTCGCGACAGTTTCAATCGGCGCTTGTTGCAAGCGGCTGCGGCGATGGCGCCGTCGGGCCTTCGCATCACGCTGGATGACGGAATAGGCGCGTTGCCGCTTTTCAACGAAGACATCGAGCTTGCGATGAGCGCAGGAGGTCCCGTGCGCGCATTGCGCGAAAGGGTTGCCGCCGCCGATGCGTTGTTGATCGCGACGCCGGAATACAACCAGTCGATTCCCGGCGTTCTCAAGAATGCGATCGACTGGCTGTCGCGGCCGGCGCCCGATCGCGACGTGCTGTCCGGGAAGCTCGTCGCGGTGATCGGCGCGACGGCGGGGCGCTGGGGCACGCGTCTTGCGCAGGCGGCGCTGAGGCAGACTTTGTTTGCGACGGAATCGATCGTGCTGCCTGCGCCGCCGATCTATCTAGCGGGCGGAGATGGTGCATTCGATGCGCAAGGAGCGCTGGCCGATCCGTCGGCGCGCGAATCGCTGGCGCAGCTGCTGATTTTCCTCGACCGGCGCCTTCCGGCGCCGGACCCACAAAACACGGCGGAACTAGCCGATGCCTACTGTGCGTGACAGGCGGGGTTGTCGCCGACGCACTGCGCGCGCTGCCAGTCGTTCATCTGCTTCTTGGTGCCTTCGCGCGCCTCGACTTCCTGGCCGTACGTGTGACAGCTCGTGACGGGGATGTGCGATCCGATCGGCGCTTCGTTCTTGCAGATGACGCGATCGCGATCGCGGCGCGTCAGGATGGCGTTGACGGTTTCCTGCGCATTGAAGAGCGCAACTTTCTCGTCCTGCGTCATGGCCGAGACCGAGCCGCTCTTCTCGAACAGCTTGTTCATCTCGTCGAGCTTGGCGTCGACGGTCTTGCGCTCGTCGGGTTTGACGTATTCGAAGCGGCCGCCGCCTTCCATTTCCTTGCGCACGTCGGCAGCGATGGGCTCGAAGGCTTCCTTCGTATCCGCCTTGACGCCGGGTTCCTTGTAGTGCTCCTTGGCGAGCGCCGGATGAAAGGCGGACAGCGACAGCGCGAAGGCCATCGCGATGATCTTGTTCATGACGTACCCCTAAGTGGCATGACCTTCGCCTCGAGCGATTTGCCGATCCCATTCGGTTCGCCAGGCTTCGCAGGGATACTAATTTGCCGAAATTGCCTTTGTCAACGACATTCTTCGTACTAGATCGATCGTTGTCTCATCGCGCCGGCCGGCGGTGCGTGCTGTGCCCGCGCAGCGCGGGTGCCGCGACTTCGAATTCGTGCTCGTAGGTGCTGTCCGCAAACTCGGCGCGCACTTTCCAGGTTCCGTGCGGAGCGTCCGCCGGCAGTGCATAGCTCCAGTCCCAGCCGGTGCCGGAATAGAAGGGCCTTTCCAGATTCTGGCTGGCGAGATCGAAATCCCAGCTCGCGAACGCGGTCCCGTCCGGACGCAGCAGGCTGAAATGCGTGACGTCGCCGTCGCGGTGGTCGCTGTACGCGGCGAATATCCAGACGGTATCGCCCGGCGCGAAACGGTCGCGGAAATGCGGATCCTCATGCACCGGAACTCCGTCGGCGACGCCGCAGTCGACGAATTCAGGTTCCGCCGAGTGTGTCGTCAGCGTGTCGATGCGCGCGGATTCGTACGGCTGGAACACGATCCAGCGATCGGGTGCGTCGTTGCACGCGCCGGCGCGCGGATCGACGACGGCACCGGAAGCATCCTCGAGCTGGAAATGCAGATGAGGGAGGCTCGACGGTCCAGAGCTTCCGACGATGCCGAGGTAATCGCCGGCGGCGACGCGATCGCCGACGCGCAGCGTCGTCACCGATCCGTTCTTCATGTGCAGATACCAGGCAACGAGACCGTCGTCCTGGCGCACGAACACGGCGTTGAATCCGCCGTTGCCCTGGATCGCGCAATCGCGGTCGAAGTTGCCGTCGATGCGCTCGATGATGACGCCGGGCGCCGCGGCGACGATGCGCACGGCGTCATCGTCCATCATCAGCCACGGATACGGCCAGAGGTAATAGTCGGTGCCGCCGTGGTTGTAGCCGGCGTCGAGATCGTAGGTGCGCTCGCCGCACATGTAATCCTGCAGCGACGACGGAAAGCGCGGATCGTGGTCGACGAAATAAGCGGTGCCGTAATAGTCGAACGGCACGAAACCCAGCACGGGCTGCAAGGGCCATTGCAGGTTTGCAGATCCCGCCGGTGCGACCGGCGCGAGCTTGCCTTTGCGCATCAGCGTCCGCATGTGATCGCGCAGCACGGATTCGATCGCAGCGTGTCGTTCCGGCGACAGCGCATCGAGCGCGGGCGGCGGCATCAGCGCGACGAGGCGAGCGCCAGCGTCGGAATCCGGTGCAGCGAAAAGGAGGATCGAAAGAACCGGTGGCGTCAACATCGCGGCAGGTCCACGATGGTCTTCGTGGATGTGACGCTAGCACCGAACGATGGCCGGGTCACCGGGCCCAAAACCCGGCGGTTGCGGCCTCGGGGCTGTACCATTCGTTAATAAAGTGTTGTCGCACCGACGGTTTTACGCGTATTTACGCGATTTCGTGGGAAAATGCCCCCAAGGACGTAGAAGGCGTCCCTTTTTGTTTGTTCAGTGGAGCAATAAATGGCGTATGACATCGGAATGGGCTGCTGTGCCGAGATCAGCGAGAAGTCGGTGGTCGTCAAGCTCGACAGCGTGATGGTGAGGAAGCTGTCGCCGGACCAGCCCTGGCGGCGCTCGGGCACCAGCCTGCTGCGTTTCGACCGCAAGCTGTGCAGCGCGACGCGGCCCCCGCAGCTCAATCAGGAGCTTTACATCGACAGTGCGGCGCTCGCGCGCAAGTCGCCGGCGGCGCTCGATCTCGACGGCAACGGCATCAACCGCTCGGTCGATCTTCGCGTGATCCTCGACGGACTCGATCCGCTGCCGGCGCCATCGCCGAAGCCGAAATCGTCTTCGTCGTACCGTTCGGCGAAATCCTGAACCTGAACGCGCCGGCTTGAGTCCGGCGCGTCGGCCAAGCGGCCGGCGAAAAATCGTTACTCGCCGCGAAGGTCCTCCGCAATTTCGCGATACCCTCACGCGCAATGGGGAAAATCCCTCAAATGCTGGCGCGTTCACATTTCGCGCACATTGCGCAGCCGAGGCTGCTCGCCAGGCGGCAAATCCGACGCTTAGGCGCGGATCAGGGGATCTTATGACGGTGGTTCGGACGGGGCGTGGCTGGGCTCTTGCGTGGGCGAGCGTGCTTTTCATGGCGCTGGCCTCTTCGGCATGGGCGCAAGTCACGGTCACCGTCGATCGGGACACGGCGATCGCCGAGATTTCGCTGACCGACAGCGGCGGAACCACGTACGACGCCGAAGTCACGATCATCTTCGATACGCCGCAGAATTTGAGTCCGCAGAGTCTCAATCTGACTGCGGAGTTGATCGATCCCAGCGATGGGACGATCGGTGGACGCCTTCCGTCCGGAACCTCCATCAACCCGGAGTTTCCGATGATGATCACTGTAGAACCGCCCGATGTCGCGTGGCTTTTCGCCAGCGGCTTTGACGGCGGCGGAACCGAGGGCATCCTCGAGTTCCTCAACAACTACCAGATCGAAGTCCACACCCATCGTCTCGAATACACCTCGGACAGCACATACCGGTTGATGAAGGCGCCGGTGGGCGGCGCATTCGACGACATCACCAGCGAGCTCGCCGCCGGCAGCATGCGCGCTCGCGGCCGCGGTCCGGCTTTTTCTCAGTTCGTCATCGCCGATGATCAGCGTGTGGAATGCCTAGTCGCGCTCGGTAAGATCCTGAGCCTGGATACCAAGATTCTGTCTGCAATCCTGAGCGATGCGCTGAGGCTCGATCTGCTTCGTTTGCTCGGGAAGGTGCAGGCGCTGATCTTCATCGACGTCGGCGCTGCGCTCGCGGCGCTGGATGACTTCATCGATGAGGTCAACGCGAATGCCGGCACGGAAATCGCCAATGTCTGGACGGCACGGCGAGACGTCGTCAACGATGCCGGCGAAATGGTCTCGGAAGCCGAGACGCTTCGCTTCACCATGCAACGCCTGCCGCCGATCCTGCCGCTGGTCTGCTTGCAGAACAATCCACGTCCTTCCAACTGACCATGCCCGCCCGCTTCAACGCCTACGTGCCTGACGGCGCGGCACTGGTCCGCTTGCTCGAAGACGACGCGAATTACCGCATCGGCCGCGCCAGCGACTGCGAAGTGCGGGTCGAGCATTTCTCGGTCTCGCGCTTCCACGCCGAGCTTTCGCGCGCCGGCGGCAGCTGGTCGTTGCGCGATACCGGCAGCAAGAACGGGTTGCGCGTCGACGGGCATCTGGTGCTGCGCGCCGATTTCGAGAAATCCGCGTGGTTCTCGATCGGCGACGTGTATTGCTGGTTCGAGCTGCTCGACGCCGCGGCGGCGGAACGCCACCGCGCCGAAGGCGCCACGCGTCGCGCCACATCGCGCGCGCTCTCGCAGCAGCTGGTTCCGGCGCTAGGGCTCAACGCGCTGATTCCGCAAACGCTCGACGTCGTGCTGCAGCTTTCGGGTCTCGATCGTGGATTCGTGCTTTACGCGGGCGACGGCGAAAAGCTGCGCGTGCGCGCGAGCCGCGGCTTCGCGGTGGACGACATCGCGAGCACGCATTTCGCGGGCAGCGCAGCGGCGGTCGAACGTGCGCTCAAGGAAAACAAAAGCGTCGTCTGCTGCGATGCGACCGAATCGCCTTGGCTTGGCGTGCGGCCGAGCGTGCGCCTCGGCGGTATCCGCGGGCTGGTCTGCGTTCCGCTGACGCTCTCGAACAAATCGATCGGCGCGATCTACGCCGACAGTCGCAAGCCGGGGCCGCCGATCACCGAGCTCGATCTCGAGCTGATCGAGAACGTCGCCAACCATGCCGCCGCCGCCATCGAAGCGGCACGCATCGAGGGCGATGTCGCTGCCGTCGTCCGCTCGGCCGCCGATGCCGGCGTTCGCGCGCCGCTCTGGTCCGACATCCGCCCGGTCGACTCTCCGCCGAGCAACTGACCGGCGAGCGCGCGGCGCGAATCGCGCAACGCCCGGCTGTCCGGCCGCGGTCTGACGCGCTATCGTGCGCGCATGACCAGCGACGCCGTCCTGCGCGCGCCCGAATCCACGCCCGGAACCGCCACCCTGACCGGGCAGATCGCGGGCGGCGAGTTGCGCTCGGGCGACCTACTCGGGTCGCGTTTCCGCATCGAATCGCTGCTCGGTGTCGGCGGCATGGGCGTCGTCTACCGCGCGCGCGACTTGTCCCTCGATATCGAAGTGGCGCTCAAGCTGCTGCGCCCCGAGCTCGCGCGCCGGCCCGGCGCGTTCGAGCGGTTCCGCAAGGAACTGCTGCTCGCGCGCCAGGTGTCCAGCCCGCACGTCGTGCGCATCCACGACATCGCCGAGCACGACGGGCGCTGGTTCATCAGCATGGATTACATCGACGGCGAGTCGCTGGAGGGCTACCGCGACCGCGTCGGCAAGGTTCCGCTCGAAGGTGCGCTGGCGATCACGCGCGGCCTCCTCGACGGGCTTTCCGCGGCGCACCAGCGCGGCGTGATCCATCGCGACCTGAAGCCCGCGAACGTGCTGCTCGACAAGGTCGGCCACGCGTACATCACCGACTTCGGCGTCGCGCGCAGCCTCGGCGCGACCGGCATGACGCAAAGCGGCGTCATCGTCGGCACGCCCGAATATCTTTCGCCCGAACAGGCGCGCGGCGACGCCGCGGACGCGCGCAGCGATTTGTACACGACGGGCCTGATCTTCTACGAGATGCTGACCGGCGCGCTGCCGTTCGCCGGAGGCACGCCGGCCGAGACCGTGATCCAGCGCATCGTGCGCGCGCCGCCTTCGCTCGCGCGTGCGCGGCCCGATCTGCCTCGCTGGATGCACGCGTTCAGCGATCGCCTGCTCAAGGTCAATCCTTCGCACCGATTCGCGAACGCGAAAGAAGCGCTGCGCGCGCTCGACACCAAGCGCGTGCCGCGCGCGCCGATCAAGCGGCGCACGGTTTTTTTCGCGGTATTGGCCCTGATCGCGGCGGGCGGTATCGCTTCGTACTTTTGGCGTCATCCGAACACGCTGCGCGAGCTCGTCGCGCCGGCCATTCCGGTGGTTCCGGGCGTCGCCGTGCTGCCTTTCACCGCGCCTGCGGACGACGCCGACCTCGTCGCGCTGTCGCGCGCGTTCGAGGCGCACGCGCAGGAATGGCTACGCATGGATGCCGCGCTCGCGGTCGCCTCGCGTCCGCGCGTCGCGGACGCCATCGCGCGCGCGGCGCCGGAGCTCCAAGGCGACGCGCTCGCTCGCCAGCTGCCCGCGGTCGCGCGCGCGGCTGGCGCCACGCAATGGTTGACCGGCGCCATCAAGCGCAACGACAAAGGCCTCGCGCTCGATCTCGTCTGGAACGATCCGGATTCGGCGACGCCGACGCATCCGATTTCGATCAGCGGCGCCGATCCCGCGACGCTCTTCGCCGCTTATGCGAATGCGTTCGCCGGCGGAATGCGATCGGCCATTGTGCGCCTTGGTCCGCCGCCATCGATCGCGGCCGCTGCGTTGCCCAAGCTCGGGCAGGGTCTCGTCGCGCTCGATAAGCATCAATCGGAACAGGCCGTCGGCGATCTCGCCGAAGCGTCGAAAGCTTCGCCGCCGAGCGCGCTGGTCGATCTTGCGCTGCTCGACGCGCAGGAAAACGCAGGCGAGGATCTGCCGGCACAGAACACGCGTGACGAAGCGATCAAGCGCTATGCCCAGGATCCAACGCCGTCCGCCGCTACGCTGCGCGCGCGCGCCTACGACGAATCCGACCAGGCCGAGCGCGCGACCGGCGATCTCGATCAGGCGCTCAAGATCTATCCGCACGATCCGCAGCTGATCCTCGAGAACGCCCAGTTGCTCGCCGGACACGGCGAAAGCGAAAAAGCGCTGACGGTGCTGAAAGGGCTGGTTCGCACGGACGATCAGAACGCGCGCGCGTGGTTCCTGCTCGGACGCACCGCGATCGTGCAAGGCCAGGCGCAGCCGGCGGTCGACGAATACCTGATCCGCGCGCTGGTATTGAACACGCGCGCGCGCGACGCGGCAGCCGAAGCGGAGACGCGGAACGCGCTCGGTGCCGGCTACGAACGACTCGGCCAGCTTGACGCGGCGGCCGAGCAATATGCGCGCGCGGCGACGATGCGCGAAAAGCTCGGCGACAAGAGCGGACAGGCCAAGTCGCTGCGCAATCTTGCGATCGTGCAGGCGGTGAAGGGCGATCGCGAAACGGCCGAGCGCAATCTGGACAAAGTGAAGGTGCTGCTCGAAGGCATCGGCGATCGTGCGAGCCTCGCCGATCTCTACAACGATCGCGGCGTCGTCGCCGAAGAGCAGGGCGACTTCAGCGCCGCTTTGACGGCCTATCGCGAGGCGCTGGCGATCCGCCAGCAGCTCGATCTCCCGAGCGCCATCGCGGAAAGCTTCAACAACGTCGGTTTCGCGGCGTATCAGCTCGGCCAGCTCGACAATGCGTTCGTGTACTGGCAGCAGGCCTCTTCGCTGTATCAGAAGCTCGACGACGAAAATCGCGGGCTTCAGATCGAGCAGAGCATGGGCTTGCTCGACATTGCGCGCGGCCATTTCGCAGCGGCGCGCGAACGCTTGAACGGATCGTTGCAGACGGCGCAATCGCATCAGCTGACCGAGCAGACGGCGACCGCCTACATCAATCTCGCCGAGCTCGCGCTCGCCGAAGGCCGCTATGCCGAGGCGCTGCAGGATTCGGGAAACGCCGAAGACATTCTCGTGCGCCGTTCCGATTTGCGCGGTCAGGCGGAGGCGAATCTCCTCAAGGCGCGCACGATGCTTGCGCTCGGCGATGCGGCCGGCACGGACAAGGCGCTCGCCGCGATCCCGACCGACGAGATCAGCAGCGAGCAGCGCGCGATGCGGCAGCTCGCCGCCGCGCGTCGCGCGTATCTCGGCGGAGACACAGCCAATAGCACGACCCAACTCGACGAGGCGAGAAAGACCGCCGCGGAAGCGCATGCCGGCGTGCTCGATTTCCGCATCCGGCTCGAACGCGCGCGTCAATCGCTTGCCGCCGGCGACATGGCACAAACCGGCAAGCTGCTGACGGCCTTGCGCAGCGACACGACCTTGCTCGGCCAGGTGCCGCTGCATCTGGAGCTGATCGAGCTCGAGATCGCGCACGCGCTGCGTATGAATCGCAAGGCCGATGCGGTGAGCCGCTATCGCGAAGCGCTGCCGCTCCTGAAGGATGCAGGCCGTTATGCGAACGCGCCGATCCTGCACGCGCTCGGCGCGCGCGCGTTTCCCGTCGACGCTCCGGAAGCGAAATCCGCGAACGAAGCGGCGCAGGCGACGCGCGCGCAACTCATCGCCGATGCGCCGGAAGCGTCTCGCGCGACGCTCGAAGGCCAGCTCGATCAGCGCCTGAAGCAGGACTCGGCCGATGCGCGATGAATCGGGCGAGCACGCCGAGCTCAAGCAGAAACTCGCCGACGTGCTGCAGCAGCAGCGCGATCTGGTCGAGCGCCTGCAACGCGGCCAGGACTATTTCCAGCACCTCGCGCGCTCGGTCTGGCGCGTGCAGGAAGACGAGCGGCGTAGGCTGGCGCGCGAGCTCCACGACGGCGTCGGCCACAACCTGACCGCACTGATCCATCTCGTCGCGCAGGCGACGGCAGCGATGGAAGCGAATCCCGACGAAGCGCGCGAACGCCTGGCGCGGGCGCGCGACGTCGCGCAATCGACGCTGCAGGATACGCGCGCGCTCTCGCGCTTGTTGCGGCCGCAGATCCTCGATGATCTCGGTCTCGAAGCCGCACTGCGCTGGCTCGTGCGCTCGTTTCACGATACGCATCATCTCGAAGTCGTGCTCGACGTCGATCAGCCGTTCGTCGATGTCGACGGCGATCTTTCGACCTTGATCTTCCGCGTGACGCAGGAAGCGCTGTCGAATGTCGCCAAGCACTCGCAGGCAAAACACGTGGAAATCTCGTTGCACAAGCGCGCGGCCGGCATCGCGCTCTCGATCCGGGACGACGGACGCGGCGGCGACGCCGCGGCGCCGCTCGATGCGGGGAGCGCGGGCCACAGCAGCGGCCTTGGCGGCATGCGCGATCGCGTGCGTCTTTTCGGCGGCGTGTTCCGCGTCGAATCCAAACCCGGCGAAGGCTTCACGGTGCAGGCGCAGTTTCCGTCGGCCGATGCTGGCAGACTCGCGCCATGATCCGCCTCCTGATCGCCGACGATCACACCGTGCTGCGCGAAGCGCTGGTCACGACATTGCGCTCGAGCGGCGATTGCCTCGTCGTCGCGGAAGCCGGCGACGGCATCAGCGCGATCGAGCAGGCGCACGCGGTCAAGCCCGATGTCGCGGTCGTCGACATTTCGATGCCGCGCCTCAACGGGATAGAAGTCGTGCGTCGCCTGACGACCGAGCTTCCGCGCACGCGCGTGCTCGTGCTGACCATGCACGAGGAAGAGGAATACGTGCTGCAGGTCGTCCGCGCCGGCGCATCAGGTTATCTCATCAAGCACGCGGCGACGTCCGAGCTTCTCGATGCAATCCGCACGGTCGCGGCCGGCGGCGTGCATTTCGGACCCTATGCGACGCGCGTCCTCGCCGAGCAGCTGCAGCAGCCGCAAAGGATGCCGACCGATCCGTACGGCGCCTTGTCGGCGCGCGAGCGCGAGGTGCTGCACCTCGTCGTCGACGGGCTCACGATCAAGGAGATCGCGCAGCGCCTCGAGATCAGCACGAAGACCGCCGAGAACCATCGCGGCCGCGTGCTGACCAAGCTCGGCGTGCGCAACAGCGCGGAGCTGGTGCGCTACGCGATGCGCAAGCATCTGGTCGAGTGATGGATGGCGAGGCGATTTTTGCTAGGCTAGCTCGATGAGCCAGATTTCCGTCCCGATCGCCTATGGCGAGCTGATCGACAAGATCACGATCCTCGAGATCAAGGCCGAACGCATCACCGATTCGGCGAAGCTTGCCAACGTGCGCGTCGAGCTCGATCTTCTCAACGAAACCTGGCACGCCGATTCGGCCTCACGCCGCGACATCGCCGCGGAACGCGCTGAGCTGCGCCGCGTCAACGAAGCGTTGTGGGACATCGAGGATCGCATCCGAATCAAGGAGAAGGCGAAAGCCTTCGATGCGGAATTCATCGAGCTCGCGCGCTCGGTCTACATCCGCAACGACGAGCGCGCGAAGGTCAAGCGCGCGATCAATACGAAGCTCGGCTCGACGCTGGTCGAGGAGAAATCGTATGCGGACTATCGCTGAGGTTTCGTTCTCGGACGATCAGCGTGGGGCGGGATTTGTGCGCGTCTGGGGTGCCGCCGACATCGGCGCGTACGAATTGCAGTCGAGCGTGCCGGACGCGATCTTCGCGAACGGATTCGACGGTTCCTGAAGCGCGTCCGTCTTGCCGCGAGCGAGTTGGCTTCGTTCATGCAGCCGTTGCGATGATTCTCTCCGTCGCATTCGCGGATAGGGAGACATGGCATGGCCGAGCAGACGATCCAGAAATCGGGCAGGAAGAACGGTGTCGCGTGGGACGCGTCGATCGAAGTGACCGCGGGCGGGCAATACACGATCCGCTCGTTGAAGGTGCGCGACGAGAACGGAACGGCGTTGCCGGCCTACGAAGAACGCACCGCGGTCCACGACAATATCGACGACGCGCTGAAGGAAGCCGAGCAAGTTGCGTTGACGATCGCGCGCAAGTAACGACCGGTCGGGATCGTCGCGATTCGCTAGGCTGCGGACGTCGCAGCGTGCCAGGCTTGTTTCTTGCGGGTTTCGCGCGCGCGTTCGGGCATCACGCGCCAGAATGCGACGCCGTGCTCGTGGAGCGCTGCGGAATAGGCGTGCACGCATTTCGTCGCCGGCACGTTCGATGCGGGCTCGAAACGCACCGCCAGCCATTCGGCGCCGTCCGTCGTGCGACCTTCGTCGACGATGCAGGCGCGGCTTCCGGGGAAAGTTTCGGCGAGGAACTCGCCGGCTCGCTTCGCGGCGCTTCGAGTCGATGCACCGCGCAAACTGATGAACGCGTAATTGAGCATGCCATAGGAGTATCGCAGCCCGCCTATCCGTGACATGAACGCGATGGCGAAAAATTCCCGTTGGCTACATTTCTTTAACGCGCGGCTTACGTTCGAATGCGGCCACGTAAAAGCGTAACCGCATTCGTCGATCGCAATGGTGCGGAGAAATCAGCCGCCGCCGAATGCGTTCAATGTTCCGATCCGGCACACATCCGCGGTTTGCGGACACGTCGAGCTTGGACGCGTCGGGTCGGTCATCTTGATGTTGTAGTAATAGTCTTGGCCGGGTTGCAGCACGCACATGCTCTGTGACGTCGATGCTCTCCAGCGGGTCAAGGTCTGGCCGCTGATGCTCTCCAGGAAACACTGCGCGGAGCTCGGCCGGAAGTCGCCGCAATAGGTGCTGATCGACGAAGTCAGATCCTGGCCGTACATGTACTCGGTGTGGCCCAGCCAGCCGAACAGGCTCGGCACCGCGTTGTCGGGAACATGGAAACGCGCGGCAAGGTACTGCGTCTTGCCGAAGTCGTTGATGACGGGCGAGGAGTTTGCCCGGCCGGGCCAGGAGACGACGTCGTCGTACGGATCGGCATGTCCCCAGATGTTGTCGAACAGGGTCATGTCGACGTTGGGGCGGGTGCCGTTGGTGCCGTCGCCCTGGTAGGCGATGTTGCTGACGACGAGGCGCGTCAGCGGTGTGTTGGGGCAAGTGGTGGGAAGTTCGAATTCGCTGTGGAAGACAGGGTCGTACGGACCCACAGCTGACGCGAGTAGCAGAAAAGCCGCACCGAGCATATCGATCACTCCTGAGAAATGACGCTCAAACAGACGGCGTCGAATGGAGCGGCGCGCGGAAACGTCCGGTTATCCGGAGCTTTTCGTAAATCCCGAGTGCCGCGAAACCCCTTATGCCTGGTTATCGTACGTTTCTAATATAACGGGAAGTATGCACATTACGGCTTCAAAAAGCGTTATGTGGCGAAAGGTTAAGTGGGGCAGTTCGCGCGAAGGATGAAACGCGGGACGAGTCCGGGTGATCGGCGCCCGGGCTCGTCGCTTCGGTTACGGACTCACGGCCGGAAGATCCGACGGATCGTCTCCGCCGCCGCAGTCGGGGTGCTTGAAGCCGTTCGGCGCCTCACCGGCGGCGAGATAGATGATGTTGTCCGGGCGATCCGGATCGCCGCTGACGCCGCCGACCCCCAGGAGATGATCGAGGCCGAGGTTGTTGCGTACGCGCCAGGCGATGCGGTGATCGGCGCAGGAGGTGTCTCCGCTGAGGCCAAGCCCGCCGAAGATGCGCGCACCGCTTCGATAGAGAGCCAGACCGCCGCCGAACACGTTCACGCCGCCGATGCGACGGCCGGTCATCGGATCGTTGCCGGTGCCGAAGAATTCGGCGCGGCCGCCGTAGGCGACGGAGGTGTCGACCGGATTGCTTTCCTGCAGCCCGAAGAGGCTTCCGCCAGGCTGCACGGCCGAATAGAGATTGGCCGAGGAGAGCGCAAGACCGTTCGGGGCGCCCGAATCGTTGCCGCTCGCGGAGCTTGCATCGAGGCTGAAGGCATTCGCCGTGTTGGCCTTCTGCGCCGAGATGACCCGGCTGCCCGGCCACTGAGCGCCGCGGTCGTCGCCGGAGAACGCGACCGTGCAAACGACGCCGTCGCGATTGACGATCGTCGCCCACATCTGAAGATTGAGTCCGCTTTCTTCGGCGCTCACGGCATTGTCGAGTGCCGCCTTGAGGGTGTTGTAGCGCGGCAATCCATAGCAGCTCTGATCGGCCAAAGCCGGCTGTGCAGCGAGCCCCAACAGGAGAACGCCGCCCACGAATTTCAGGGATTTCATGGCTCAACTCCTCGCTTGTGTGTGATGCCGCGGAGCGGGAAGCTCCGCATCCGGGCGCACGCCGCCGATCCGGTGCGGCGTGGGCCTACTGATTCATACGAAAAATGTCGGCGCGTACTGACAACGCGCGTCGAAATCGACGCACACTGCGACCAATGTGAAGGCGCGTTCGATGCCTGGCTTCGGCCCTGCGGCCGGCCGCGAACGCGTGCGGAACTAACGATCTAAGGCGAGCGTCGTCGGCGCGTCGGTCCGCGAAGCGACGAATGCCTCGAACCGCTCGATCGCATCGTCGATCTCGATCAGGTCCATGACGTTGCGGTATTCGAGTTTCGTGCCCCATGGCAACGCCTCGGCCGGCTTGCGCTTGAAGCGGCGCGCGGCGGCATCGTAGCGATCGACGCACCAGCGGCGGTCCGAATATGGGCCCGAGCGGGCCGGATTGCTCGCGGCGTGCAGGCCCAGCACCGGCGTGCCGACGGCATTGGCCATGTGCATCGGGCCCGAATCGGGACACAGCACCAGCGTTGCGCGAGAGAGAAGCGCGAGGAGCTGCTTCAAGGTGTCCTTGCCGATCAGGTCGAGCGGACGCGAATGCATCGCGGCGATCACCGCATCGCCGAACTCGCGCTCGAACGCGCTCGGCCCGCCGCAAAGGACGACGCGCCAGCCGTGCTTGAGTGCCGCGTGATCCATGACCGCGGCGTAGCGCTCCGGTCGCCAGTTGCGCAAGCGATGGCTCGAGCACGGGCTCACCAGCAGCGTCGGCGTGTCGCCCGGGAGATGCCGCGCAGCGAACGCGTGCGCTTCGTCGGGAATCGGGATATCCCAGCGCACTTCGGTCTGGCGAAGCCCCAGCGGCTCGATGAAGCTCGCCATCGCGTCGAGCACGTGCTCGCCGGTGCGCGCGGGAATGCGGCAATTGACGAAGAGGCCGTGCAGGTCCTTCGAGCGCGCGCGGTCGTAGCCGATCCGAAGCGGCGCGTTGACCGCGCGGCTGAGGAGATTCGCGCGCAGTGCCACCTGCATGTGCAGCAGCGCATCGAAGCGGCGTCCGGCGAGCTTCTCGCGCACCGCGCGATGCGCGGCACGGCCGTCGCGCTTGTCGAAGACCAGGAACTCGACGCCTTCGATGTCGCCCACGAGCTTATGCTCAAGCCGTCCGATGAGCCACGTCAGCGCGGTTTCCGGCCAATGCCGCTGCAAAGTGCGGATCAGGGGCACGACGTGAGTAACGTCGCCGATCGCCGACGTACGCAGCAGACACAACGACGCGGGCGCTCTCAGGCTTGACCTTTGATCCATGAGGGTCTTGCTAGACTTCGTGGGAGTCCCGATGTGGGGACGAATGTATCGGGATAAACAGGGCGGGATGAACGGTATCGCCATCCGCGGCCCAAATCCCTCAAGGGAACTTGGCAGAGGCATGAACGAGGCGCAAGTCCGATCCGGCAGCGACGGCGCGATCCTGTTCGATCCCGCAGCGTGCGGCAGCGCGCGTCCGGACGACGCCTGGTTCGATCCCGCGCATTGGGCCTCTCAGGGCAGGGCCGAGGTGCAGAGCGGCGGGCGCGGCGGCGTCGCGTTCGTCGATACGCCGGCGGGCGCCTGCGTGCTGCGGCACTATCACCGCGGCGGACTGATGGCTCGGCTCAGCGCCGATCGATACCTCTGGACCGGCGAGCGCCGCACGCGCGCGTTCCGTGAGTTTCGGCTGCTTAGCCAGCTCGCCGGATCGAACCTGCCCGTGCCGGCCCCGATCGCGGCGCGCTATCGCCGCGACGGTATGTACTACCAAGCCGATTTGATCGTGCGCCGCATTCCCGGGGTGCGCACGCTGGCCGAGCGCCTCGCTTCGGGCACGCTCGATCCTTCCCTCGGCGAACGTGTTGGCGACACGATCGCGCGTTTCCATGCCGCGGGCGCGTATCACGCCGATCTCAACGCGCACAATATCCTCGTCGACGATCGCGAAGTCGTTTGGCTGATCGATTTCGACCGCGGCGAGCTGCGCAAGCCTGCGCTCGCTTGGCAGCAAGCGAATCTCGCGCGCTTGCGCCGTTCGTTCGAGAAGCTCGGCGCGAAGAAGCGCGTCGCCGGTTTCGACGCGCGGTTCTGGCATCCGCTGTTGTCCGCGTATCATGCAGCGCTCGCGCGCGAGCCGGTCGCCGCGACGGCGCGCGGAGCGGCACGATGAACTGGACACTGCGCTTCCTCGGTGTCGGCAACGCAGGGGCCGCGCCCGAGTTGGGATCGGCATCCGCCGTGATCGAGCGCGACGGCGCTCCTTTTCTCATGATCGATTGCGGACAGGAAGCCTTGAGCGCGTACCTGGACCGCCACAAGGCGCCGCCGCGCGCGATCTACATCACGCACACGCATATGGATCACGTCGGCGGCATCGAGCGCCTGTTCTACAAGATCTACTTCGATGCGAACCTGCGCGGACGCGTGCGCCTGTATGCGCACGCGGCGCTGGTGCCGCATCTGCAATCGCGCGTCGCCGACTATCCCGAAGTGCTGGCCGAAGGCGGCGCCAATTTCTGGGATGCATTCGCGCTGGTGCCGCTCTCGCGCGGCTTCTGGCACGAGAACGTCTGGTTCGACGTGTTCGCGACGCGCCATCATGCGCCCGGCACCTCGTACGGACTTGCTCTCGACGGAAGCTTCGTCTGGACCGGCGACACGCGCCCGGTTCCCGAGATGCTGGCAAAGTACGCCGCGCATCATGAACTCGTCGCGCACGATTGCGCGCTCGTCGGCAATCCGTCGCACACGGGCCTCGATGATCTCGTGCGCGAATATCCGGTGGAGCTGCGCGAACGCTTCGTTCTCTATCACTTCGCATCGCATGACGATGCGGCCGAGCTCGCGCGTCACGGCTACCGCGTCGCGGAGCGCGATCAGGCTTTGCCGATCGCGGCGCCGCGCGTGAACGCGCCTGTCGCCGAGGCGGTGCGCTCATGAGCCGCGCGATCCCGATCGTGCTGCAGGACAACCCACGCGACCTTCGCGGCCGCGCGCTGACGGACCTTCGCATCTCGGTCGTCGATCGCTGCAACTTCCGTTGTCCTTACTGCATGCCGGAAGACGAATATCCGCGCGATCATCAGTTCCTGAGCAAAGCCGAGCGCCTGCGCTTCGAGGAAATCGAACGCCTCGCGCGCATCTTCGCCAGCCTCGGCGTGCACAAGCTGCGCTTAACCGGCGGCGAGCCGCTGCTGCGCCGCGATCTTGCGGAGTTGGTGCGCCAGCTCGCCGCGACGCCCGGCATCACCGATCTTGCGATGACGACGAACGGCAGTCTTCTGGCGGACAAAGCCGATGCGCTGCGCGCGGCTGGGCTCAAGCGCATCACGCTCAGCCTCGACACGCTCGATGCGAAAACATTCGGCGTGATGTCAGGCGGGCGCGGCAATGTCGACGACGTGCTCGCCGCCATCGCCGCCGCCGAGCGCGCCGGATTCTCGCCGCTCAAGATCAACGCGGTCGTAATGCGCGGCGTCAACGACGCGCAGGTCGTCGACCTCGTCGATCATTTCCGCGGCACCAGCCACATCGTGCGCTTCATCGAATACATGGACGTCGGCACCTGCAACGACTGGCAGCGCGACTTGGTCGTGCCGAGCGCGCAACTGCGCGAGCGCATCGCCGCGCGCTGGCCGCTGGTCGAGCTCGAACCGAACTACGGCGGCGAAGTCGCGCAGCGTTACGCGTTTGCGGACGGTGAAGGCGAGATCGGCTTCATCAGCTCGGTCACCGAACCTTTTTGTGGCGACTGTTCGCGCGCCCGGCTTTCGGCGGACGGACGTCTCTACACCTGCCTCTTCGCACGATCGGGACACGACCTGCGCGGTCCGATGCGCGCAGGCGCCAGCGACGAAGATCTCGCCGGCCTGATCCGCGCCGTATGGAACGCGCGCGACGATCGCTACAGCGAGATCCGCAGCGAGATGCGCCTGGAGCATCGCGAGCGCGTCGAGATGTACGAGATCGGCGGCTGACGATGGCACGCAAGCTGACGCACGTGGATGCGAAAGGCCGTCCGCGGATGGTCGATGTCGGCGCCAAGCGCGAAACGCGTCGCGAAGCCACAGCCGAGGCGCGCGTCCGTTTTCCTGCGGATATCGCCGCCGCGCTGCGCAAGCAGGACATGCGTTCTGCGAAAGGTCCGGTCGTCGACACCGCGATCATCGCGGGCACGATGGCGGCGAAGCGCACGCATGAGCTGATTCCGTTCTGCCATCCGCTGGCGATCGAGCGCTGTTCGTTCGACGTCGCGTTCGTCGACGACACGACGCTCGCGATTCGCTGCTCGGTCGCGGTCACGCACAAGACCGGCGTCGAGATGGAAGCGTTGACCGGCGCGAGTGTCGCAGCGCTGACCGTCTACGACATGTGCAAGGCGCTCTCGCACGAAATCATGATTACCGACGTGCGACTCGTCGAGAAGAGCGGCGGCAAGCGGCGCGTGAAGAAAGGCAAGATCGTCCGATGACCTACAAGCTGCTTTATTTCGCCAGCCTCGCCGACCGCGCCGGTCGCGCCGAGGAACTGCGCGATACGAACGCGCGCAATCCGCGCGATCTCTACGACGAAGTCGCGCGCGAGCACGCGTTCGCATTTGCGCCCGAGCGCGTGCGCGTCGCCGTCAACGGCGCGATGGTCGGATGGGAGCATGCGCTGGCCGACGGTGACGAAGTCGTTTTCCTGCCGCCGGTGTCCGGCGGATGAAACGCTTCGAGCTTCGCGACACACCGATCGACGCCGCAGCGGAACGCGCAGGACTCGAGCATCCCGCCGCCGGCGGCTGCGTCACGTTCGAAGGCTGGGTGCGCAATCACAACGAAGCGCGCGCGGTGACACGGCTCGACTACCAGGCCTACGGCGCGCTCGCCGACAACGAAGGCGAAGTGATCCTTGACGAAGCGTGCAAAACGTTCGCGCTGCGTGCCGCGCGCTGCGTGCATCGTGTCGGTGCGCTTGCCATCGGCGATATGGCGGTGTGGGTCGGCGTCAGCGCCGATCACCGCGACGTCGCGTTCGCGGCTTGCCGCTGGATCATCGACGAAGTGAAGCGGCGCGTGCCGATCTGGAAGAACGAGCACTACGCGGACGGCGAATCGGGTTGGCTGCATCCCAGTCAGTAGTCGGCGTCTACCCCGAAAGAGAATGGGCTGGCAGGGCCGCAAAGACGCGGAGAAAGCAAATCTTCGGCTTTCTCTGCGCCTCGGCGTCTCTGCGAGACCAAAAGTTTTGCTGATTTCCGCTTCGGAATCGGGCGCTACGGCGCCGAGACGTCGAAGCCGTCCGCGAAGATGTCATCGTCGGCACCGACGATCAACGTGATCGGAACGGCGATGCGCGGATGCGCGAGATCGTTGCTGTCGACGCACAGGTTCGCCTCGTAAGTACCCGCTGCCAGTGCGTTCGCATCGACGCCGATGTCGATCGCGTTGGATTGCCCGCCGATCACGCTGCCGTTCGCGGGCGTTGCGCTCAGCCAGTCGATATCCGCGATCGTCGCGCACGCATCGTTCGATTCACCGACCGTGAAGCTCAACGTCGTCGTCGCGTCGCCGCCGTTGCCGATCGTGATCGTTTGCGACGCCTGCGCACCGACGTCGACATCGAACGAGAGATCCGGCGGTGAAACGTTCGCGACGGCGCTGCCGGGATCGGGATCGCCGACCGCGGCTATCGAGAAATCCTCGTCGGATACGTCGAAGAAGATGCTGTCCGCGCAAGAGACGCGCACCCGCGCTTGATCCGTGTCGGCGACGTCGGGTACGACGATCAGCGTGCTGCCGTTGTTGGCCGATGCCGCCGACAGCGGATACGCGAACGTCGCGCCACCGTCGTCGGAGAGATCGATCGCGACGTTCGCGCAGCTGACCGGCGCGATGTCGGTTCCGGCGACATTCCAGGTCACGAGATGCGTCTCGCCGCGGCCCCAGGTCAGCGCCGTGTTGGGACGCGTGACTTCGAACGGCCCCGCGACGTTGGTGACGTGAATCTGGATGTTGTTGGCGCTGACCGTCGCGCCGAACTGCGGCGTGCCGGGCACGTCGTGGTTGTCGCGCACGGTGAGGCGGAACGAAAGATCACGCGTGGTGGTCGGCCAGGTCTCGCCTTTGACGAAAGGCGCGCCGAGCACGGTTTCGGTCTTCGGGAAGATGCGCGTGCCGCTCGCGGTCGCGTTGAACGAGCGGAAGATCGGCCCGTCGCCGGTGTCGCCTTGCGCGAGCGTGGTCGCGGGGCCGAGATCGTATTGTTCCCAGTTGTAGGTCAGGGGATCGCCGTCGGCGTCGGTCGCCGAGCCGCTCATCGAGAAGGGCGTCGACGAAGGAATCGTGACTTCAGGCGGCAGGCTCGCGGTGTCGATGACGGGTGCGGTATCGGTGCTCGCGGTTTCGACCGAGCACGCGCCACCGTTGCCGCCGATCCAGGTGTTGATCTCGTCGAGACTCTTCGCGTGAAAATACGGATCGGAATGCGGCTGCAGGTTGTCCGCACCGCAGATGCCCGCGTAGGCCATGATCGTCGAACCACTGCCGGGCTCGTAGGCGGCGTTGCCGGCGCGATTGCCGCCGCCGCACGCGCTGGTCGTCGAGTTGAACGTGTGGTTGCCGCCGAACTGATGGCCCATCTCGTGCGCGACGTAGTCGATATAGAACGAATCGCCGGTCGGATTCGACAGGCCCGTCGTGCCTTCGGCCTTCTGACCGTTGATGCAAGTGACGCGCAATCCGGCGACGCCGCCGCTGCCGGTGGTAAAGACGTGGCCGATGTCGTAGTTGGCTGAGCCGATAACGTCGTCCAGGTTGGACTGGTTCTGATCCAGCGCGTTGCCGTCGTTGCTGTAGGGGTCGCCCGCCGCGGTGGCGTAGATGATCTCGTCGTTGTTCGCGATCAGCTCCATGTGCACGCCGAGCTCGGTCTCGTAGACCTGGTTGACGCGATTCATCGCGGTGACGACGGCAGCGAGTCCGCCTTGAACCGTGCCGCCGCCGACGGCGGCGACGTATTGATGATTGGCCGCGACGGCCGCGCGATAGACGCGCTCGGTCGCGCCGGTCGTCGTCATCGGCGCCGGGTGCGAAAGAAGACTGCGGCCGGAGGCATCGAGCGCGTCGCCGTGCACGTCGCACTGAAAGCCGCGTCCCGGCAGCGCGAGATCCGCGCGGCGGAAGCTCAGGTAGCGATCGGTCGAGCCGAAGGTTTCGGGTCGCACGACCCAAACGCCGTCGTGATCGAACACCATCGCCTGGAAACCGAGCGGCGAGATATCGACGCGCGCCTTGCGTCCGTTGCCGTCGCTGCCGGAGAGACTGACGATGCCGGGAAATTTTTCCTGCAGCGCGTCGGGCATCGTGCGCGAATCGATCATCAGGAAATCGGTGAAGCTGCCGTCGGGATTCGGCAGCGAGAGCGTGACCGCGGTGCCGCCGCGGCGCGCGGGCTCGATCGCCCGGCGCATCTCGGCGAGGTCCAGATGCAGCGGACGGTATACGGAAATTTGCGGCGCATCGGCGGGCAGCGTGTGCGCGCTCGCGTTCTGCCAGAACGCGCGGGACTGCTCCGCAGCGCCGGCATCGAGTGAATGAAACGCGACGGCCGCCAGTAAGGCGAATGCGCCACCGCGAAGAGCGTTCTGCATCGACATTTGAAAGTTCCCCGTGCCGTGCCGGCGAAAGTGCCGACGTGTGCGTCCCAAACGCTGCGCCCCAAGCGCAACGAGCGCCGCAGGCTTGCACGCGGCGAGATTCATTTGAACCGTCCGCGGACGGAGTGGCGCTCGCGGATCGCGCGCCTTGGGACGGACTTCGTGTTTCGTCGGCGATTTCTTAGGCGTCTTCGCGCGGAATGCTTGACGGTGCCGCTTCCTCTTTTTCGAACCACGCAATGTCGGGTCGGCTTCATGTGCGCCTTCGACACATCGCGGGATTGACAGGAGACGGCATATGCACCAAAATTGGTACAGCGTCTGGAAACCGAAGCTCGATGTCCGCTTCTATCTTTCGGCGGCCGGCAACGAACCCGTACGCGACTGGCTGATGACGTTGCCGAAGCGTGCGCGCAGGGCGATCGGCGAGGACATCAAGACCGTGCAGATCGGCTGGCCGCTCGGCATGCCGGTCGTGCGCAAGTTGGAGCCGGGGTTGTGGGAGATTCGCTGCGATATCCCCGATGGGATCGCGCGCGTCTTCTTCACGACGCTCGGCGCGACGATGATTCTGCTGCACGGCTTCGTCAAGCAATCGAACGCGACGCCGAAGTCCGATCTCGCCACCGCGAGGCGGCGCAAGAACGAGGTGCTCTATGGCTAAGAAAACATTCGTCGGATCGAATTTCGACGCCTTCCTCGAAAAGGACGGACAACTCGAAGGCACGACCGCCATCGCCGTCAAGCGCGTCATCGCGTGGAAGCTCGCGCAGGCGATGAAGAAGCAGGGCGTCAGCAAGAAGGCGCTGGCCGAGCGCATGGGCACGAGCCGCTCGCAGGTCGATCGCCTCCTCGACGAGGACGATCCCGCGCTGACGCTCGATACCTTGAGCCGCGCCGCATCCGCGCTCGGGCGCCGGATCCGCGTCGAGCTCCTGACCGCATGACGAGGCCGCCGTGCGAGGCGTTTTGCTTGTGCGCGGCCGACCCGCCTAGTATCCTCCGCGGCCCGCGCAAAACGCGGGCGCGAGCCATGCGGAGAGGTGTCCGAGCGGTTGAAGGAGCACGCCTGGAAAGTGTGTAAACGGCTTATCCCCGTTTCGCGGGTTCGAATCCCGCCCTCTCCGCCAGTTTTGCGATAATCGTGAAGTCGCTTCTCGCGCCGCGCGCGACGAAGCCGACACAAGTCTACGGTGGCTCCGTCGGTTCCCCCGCGACGATAGCTTGCGAATCCCGCCAGGTCCGGAAGGAAGCAACGGTAGTGAGCGATTCGGGTGCCGGGGTGCGCTGGCGGGGCCGCCTCCTTTTCCCGCCGTGGAATTTCGCAGCATCGACCGCAGGTAGGGTATTGCCCTGCTTGCTACAATCGGTCCTTCTTCTGCGAATTCCTCATGTCGTATCAAGCCTTAGCGCGCAAATGGCGCCCGCGCCGCTTTTCCGAACTGGTCGGCCAGGAGCACGTCGTGCGCGCGCTCGCGCATGCGCTCGATTCGGGCCGCCTGCATCACGCATTCCTATTCACCGGCACGCGCGGCGTCGGCAAGACGACGATCGCGCGCATCTTCGCCAAGTCGCTCAACTGCGAGCACGGACCGACCTCGAATCCGTGCGGTGAGTGCGGCGCCTGCCGCGAGATCGACGCCGGGCGTTTCGTCGACCTGCTCGAGATCGACGCGGCCAGCAACACCGGCATCGACAACGTGCGCGAGCTGATCGACAACGCGCAGTACGCGCCGACGCGCGGCCGCTACAAGGTCTATCTGATCGACGAAGTGCACATGCTCTCGAAGAGCGCATTCAACGCGCTCCTGAAGACGCTCGAAGAGCCGCCGCCGCACGTCAAGTTCCTGCTCGCGACAACCGATCCTCAGAAGCTGCCGGTGACGGTGCTTTCGCGCTGCATCAAGTTCAACTTGAAGCGCCTGACGCCGGAGCAGATCGTCGGCCAGATGCAATCGATTCTTCGCGCCGAAGGCATCGCGTTCGACGAGGAAGGCGTCGAAGTTCTCGCGCGCGCCGCCGACGGCTCGCTGCGCGACGGGCTTTCGTTGCTCGACCAGGCGATCGCGCACGGTGGCGGATCGCTGCGCGCGGCGGATGTGCATGCGATGCTCGGCACGGTCGAGCGCGCGAAGGTGCGCGTCCTGCTCGACATCCTCGCCGCCGGCGACGGCGTTGCGCTACTCGACGAGATCGAGCGCGTCGCGAGCTTCGCGCCGGATTTCGTGCAGGTGCTCGACGAAGTCGCCGGTCTTCTGCATCGCGTGCAGCTGCTGCAGCTGATTCCGACCGCGGCGGGCGAGGGCGATGCCGATCTGCTCGGACTCGCCGGCCGATTGCCGGCAGAGGACGTGCAGCTCTGGTATCAGATGGCGGTGACCGGTCGGCGCGATCTGCCGCTGGCGCCGACGCCGCGCGTCGGTTTCGAGATGACGCTCTTGCGCATGCTCGCGTTCGCGCCGGCGAGCGCTGCGAACGTTTCCGTCGCGCGACCCTCGGATGTGCCGACGCGAGCGGCACCCGTGACGCAAAGCGCGCGGCCGCAGGCGGCGCCGGTCGTCGAGAAGACGCCTGCGCCAGCTCCGATCACGAGCGAAGCGCCGCGCGCGAGCACTCCGCCTCCCGCCGCAGCGACGAGCAACGGTCACGATCACGCCGCAGCAGCAGGCGACTGGGATTCGCTGATCCAGCGCGCGGAATTGCGCGGTCCGGTCGGCGCGCTGGCACGACACACGACGCTGATCGCGATCGACGGATCGCTGGTGCGTCTCGCATTGAAACCGGTGCACGAGCATTTCGCGTCGGACCCTGTAGTCGCGATTCTCGAGCAGAAGCTCGGCAGCGTGCTCGGCGGCAAGATCAAGGTGAAGTTCGAGCGCGACAACGGCGGCGCGGAATCGCCGGCGGAGCGTCACGCGCGCAGCGAGAGCTCGCGCCGGCAGGCGGCCGAAGAAGCCGTGCGCGACGATCCGATGGTCAAGTCGTTGATCGAAGCGTTCGACGCACGCGTGATCGCCGGCAGCGTGCGTCCTGCGGATGCCGATCCGCAATGAAAATCATCGACGGAGTTTGAGATGAAAGGTCCACTCGCAGGTTTGATGCAGCAAGCGCAGCGCATGCAGGAAGAGATGAAGCGCGCGCAGGAAGAGATCGCGCAACTCGAAGTCACCGGCGAGGCCGGCGGCGGGCTCGCGCGCGTCGTCATGAGCGGACGCCACGAAGTGCGCCGCGTCACGATCGACCGCAAGCTCATCGGCGACGACGTGGAGATGGCCGAAGACCTGATCGCGGCCGCGTTCAACGATGCGGTCAACAAGCTCGCGGCGGTGACGCAGGAGCGGCTCGGCGGATTGACCTCGGGCATGAACCTGCCGCCGGGTTTCAAGCTGCCATTCTGAATTGAGGAATAGGGAATCGTAGAGACACGCCTTTCCCGATTCTCAATTATCGATTCCCAGCCCTCAAGCCATGTCCACCGGATCGCCACTCCTCACCGATCTCATCGACGCGCTGCGCTGCCTTCCCGGCGTCGGCGCGAAGACCGCGCAGCGCATGGCATTCCATGTGCTCGAGCGCGATCGCGACGGAGCGAAGCGTCTGGCCGAGCGACTCGCATCCGCGGTCGAGCGCATCGGCAACTGCCAGCGCTGCCGCACGTTCAGCGAAGAAACCGTCTGCGCGCTCTGCGCGAGCAATGCGCGCGATGCGACGCTTCTCTGCATCGTCGAGACGCCGGTCGATCAGCTCGCGATCGAGCAGGCGACCGGCTATCGCGGGCGCTATTTCGTATTGCTCGGACGACTGTCGCCGCTCGATGGTCTGGGTCCGCGTGAGCTTGGCCTCGACCTTCTCGCGCAACGCCTCGGTGAAGGCGAAGTGCAGGAGCTCATCATCGCGACCAATCCAACCGTCGAAGGCGAAGCGACCGCGCATATGCTCGCGCAGCTCGCTCGCACGGCCGGCGTGCGAGCGAGCCGGCTCGCGCACGGCGTTCCGCTCGGCGGCGAGCTCGAATACATCGATCGCGGCACGCTGGCCCATGCGTTCGGCGGGCGTCAGGCAATCGGCTGATACGCGGCGTCGTCACTCCGCCATGGCGCGCCGGACCGCTTTGTAATCTTCCAGGAGCACCCGATGGCCGAAACTCTCTTCTCGAAGATCATCCGCCGCGAAATTCCGGCCGACATCGTCTACGAAGACGACGACGTCCTCGCATTCCGCGACATCAATCCGCAGGCGCCGGTGCACGTGTTGTTCATCCCGAAAACGGCCGTGGCGACCTTGAACGATCTCACCGACGCTGACGCGCTTGCGGTCGGCAAGCTCGTGCTCGCGGCGAGCCGCTACGCCAAGGCACAGGGTTTTTCCGACAACGGCTATCGCTGCGTCATCAACTGCAATCGCGACGGCGGCCAGACCGTGTTTCATCTGCATCTGCACCTTCTCGGCGGAAGGCAGATGCATTGGCCGCCGGGCTGATCGTCGTCAGCCCTTAGAAGGTCGCGGCGCCGGAGCGGGCTGCGGTTGCGGTTGGGCCGGCGCGCTGGTCGGATGCGCGTGGCGCGGGTGCACGATGATCGGCCCGCCCCAGTAGGGTCCCCAGTACGGGCCCATGCCCCACCAGAACGGATCGCCGTACCACGGATCGTAGTAGGGCGTGTTCACGTATAACGGCCGCTTCGGCCAGAGATAGATCGCATCCGCGGCGACGCGCGGATACGTGTAGTCGAAGTCGCCGACCTTGCCGCGTTCGCTGCCGCTGATCTGGCCGATCACGGTGAGGTCGCGCCCGCGCTGGAATTCTTCCGGATCGTAGAACCCGCTGCGGCAGGCGATGAAGCGTCCGCCGCTCGGATCGCGCGCGGTCGGGCGCGCGGAATCATCCAGCGGTCGCGCTAGGATCTCGAAGCAGGTCTGGTCGGATTTCGGCTCGACCTTGATGATCTCGCCGCCCCAGCGCACGGCCTGTCCGCTGCCGCCGGCGTTGACGGCATCGCGCGGTGTCACCGCCGCGAACTGGCCCTGCAGCGGCGCCGGCACCGTGGCGCAGGAAGCGAGGGCGGCTACGAGAACACCGAGCGCCGCGCCGCGCGAAGCGGTCGCGAGCTTTGAAGTTTTAGCTGGCATCGTGACGTTCCTGTCGAATCTATCTTGGCTTGTCTCAAAAGACGTGCCGGAGCGCTGCAACGTTGCAGCCAGGCGGCTATGAGACCCGCGTACTCACGCGGAAATTCCGCACCGCGCGTGTAAAGGCACGCACGCGTTCAGGCGCGGGTTCGATCGCACCATAGCGCAACGCGACGTAGTTCTGCACCAGCTCGCCGAGCGCGTTGGCGGAGGCCGGCAATGCGCGGCGTGCGCGCGAGAGGAAATCGAGTGGACCTTCGCCGGGCTTGCGTGCGACGCCAGCATCGGCGAGCCGCCGGGCGAAGCGCGTCCATGCCAAATCCAGCGCATCGTCGCTCGTTCTCGCCACGTCGCGCATCGCCCACAAGGTCGCCGCCAGCAGGAAGACGCCGAGCGCGATCGAGAACGCGAGCAGGAGATCACCCTGATTCGCGCTGTCGACGCCGAACGGCGTCAGCATGCTTTTCTGGCGCAGTGCGTCGAAGCGGATGATCGTGCGCGTCCACAAGCCGTTGGCGAAATCGAACTCGTTGCGCAGCGCGCGCAACCACACGGACTGGCTCCATGCGCTGGCGTCGTTCGCCGCGGCGGCGCCAAGCTCGATGCGTGCGGGACTCACCGCCGCGGTCGGATCGACGCGCACCCAGCCTCGTCCTTCGCGCCAGACTTCCGCCCACGCGTGCGCGTCGGAATTGCGCACGAGGAGATACCCGGACGAATCGTTCCACCAGCCTCCTTGATAGCCGGTGACGACGCGAGCCGGAATGCCGGCCGCGCGCATCAAGACGACGAACGCCGATGCGTAGTGCTCGCAGAAACCTTTGCGCGTCGAGAAGAGGAAATCGTCGACGGAATCGCGCGCCAGCGGCGGAACGTCCAGCGAATACGTGAAGCTCGCATGGAAGAGATCAAGCGCGGAACGGATCACGCCGGACTCGTCGTTGGCATTGCGCCATCGCAACGCCATCGCGCGCGAGCGCGGATCGAAACCATCGGGCAGCGCGAGCGCGCGCTCGCGTTCCTTCGCGGTCAGCTCGGGCGCGAGCTTGTAGACCGTTGCCGAGCGCATGCGATATTCGCGCGGCTGTGAGATGAGGTCGTCGGCGATCAGCACGCGGTCGGCGCCGAAGTGCGCGCCGCCCGGCGCCGCGAGCGGCATGTCGAGCGCGGGCAGCCAGCGCCGGTCGGTCGGCTCCAGCGTGATTGTGTAGTTGAGCGGAGCGCCCGCGGCTTGCGCGGATTCGGGGCGCAGGAAACCATCGCGGCGCTCGCGTGTCCACGTCGCGCCGTCGAAATCCCACAGCACGATCGCGCGGAAATAGCGTTGCGATGGCGGCGGTGGCACGCCATCGAAACTGACGCGCATCGCCGGCGTGTCATCGAGAAGGAGCTCGCCGATCGCGCCCGGTTGCATGCGCTCGCTCAAGCCGGTGCGTGCTTCCATGTCGCGTCCAGGCGCGCCCCACAGCGGCGAGCCAAGACGCGGGATCAGGAGGAATGCGAGCACCGCGAACGGCAGCGCCGCAGCGAGAAGTCGTGTCGCGAGTCGCAATTCCGCACGCAGCGGACGCGCGGTTTCGATCGGCGCCGGTTGCAGCGCGACCAGCGCCGCCAGCAGCACGATCAGGATCAGCGAAACGCCGAGCGTGAATGCGAGTGATTGTTCGAACAGCAGCGCGCTCATCAGCACGAAGCCGGCGAAGCCGACCGCGACGCGCGCGTCTCGCGCATGCTCGGTTTCGAGCAGCTTCAGCGCGAGGAGTCCGCAGCCGAGCACGCTGCCGGGCTCGCGCCCGAACACGGTGCCGAACTGCTCGATGACCGCAAACAAGAGCAACGCCGCCGCCGGCAGCCGCAGCCAAGCCGGAACCGGTTTCGCCGAACGCCGGCGCAACCAGGCGCGCATCGAGATCGCGCCGGCGGCGCCGAACGTCAACCACAGCGGCAGATGCGAGGCGTGCGTCGCGATCGTCGCCGCGACACCGAGCGCGATCAGCTCGAACGGGCGCTGGCCGATGCGCTCACGCATGCGGCATCAAAGCGAGCGCGCGCAGGCACGCGTGGCGCTGCGTCGGTCCGACGCCGGGTCCGAACTCGGCGTCTGGGAGTTTCAGGGTGTAGCTCTGCTGGGCGGCCTCCGCGGCGAGAACCCAGGCCGTGAGGCGCCGGATGCGCGCTTCGTGATCGAGGCGGCCGATCATCGCGTAGTCGAACGCGAGCGAGTCGCCGCCGCGACGCTCGGCGTCGCGCACCAGCAACGAATCGTGGCGTGCGGATGCCTTCCACGCGATCAGCCGCGGCGGATCGCTGATGCGGTATTCGCGCAGGCCCGAGAGCTCGTCGCCGGCGCCCGCGAGCGCTCGTTCGTCCATGCGTCCGCTGCCTTCGGGCAGCGGCGGAAGCGGTGTCTCGATCGCGGGATAGACGAGGAATTCGACATCCGGATTGAGCCAGCTCCAGATGCGGAAAAGACCGAGCGGAAAATCCGTGGAAAGTCGCAACCGTCCAGCGCGCAGCCAACCGCGCTGCAACGTCGGGATGGCGAGCGCGATGTCCGAGTCGATACCGGCGGGCAGCGCGAACGCGGATTCGATCTGGCCCACGCGAATGCGCAGGCTCGATCGCGATCGCGTTTCGGAGGCGAAGGCGAGATGCACCGTCAGCGGCGTGCCGGCGTGGCATTCCTCCGCGACGACGCGTTTTAGAATAAGGCCGTTCAGCGCGCGAAAGCCGGCGAAAAGGCTAGCGCCGCCGGCCGCGCCGAAGAGGCAGGTGAGCAGCAGCGCCGGATTGTTCTTGTAGTTGAGCGCGCCGAGCAGCATCACGAAGAGAAGAATCGCGAAGCTGATGCCGAAGCCGGTCGGCAGCACGTAGATGCGCCGGCGATCGAGACGGATCGGCAGCGCTTCGGCTTTGCGCAGGCGCGTCAGCGCCGGCAGACGGCGCTCGGCCAGAGCGAGGAGGCGCGCGCCGAGATCGGCGATCGTCGCGCTCATCGCTCAGCGCACCGGCGTCGACTCGAGCAGCTGCAGCGTCAGCTTTTCGCGATCGCGCTGCGCGCTAGCGCCCGGCGTCAGGCGATGCCCGGCGACGAACGGGAATACCGCCTGCACGTCTTCGGGCACGCAGTGCGGACGCCCGGCTAGCAACGCATGCGCGCGTGCTGCTGCGAGAAGCGCAAGCCCCGCGCGCGGAGAAAGTCCGACGCGAATCTCCGGATGCTGGCGGCTTGCCGCGAGCAGCGCCTGCACGTATTCGACGAGCGCGGGACTCGCCAGCACCGCCGCACACGCGTGGCGCAATTCGAGAATCTGCTCAGGGACGAGACACGGCGTCAGCGTGCCGAGGAGACTCTTGCGATCGACCGAGCCCAGCATGGCGCGCTCGGCTTCGCGATCGGGATAACCCATGCTCATGCGCAGCATGAAGCGATCGAGTTGGGAGTCGGGCAGCGGATACGTACCGGCGAAATCCATCGGGTTCTGCGTTGCGACGACGAAGAACGGCGGCGGCAGCCGATGCGTGATGCCGTCGACCGTGACTTGTTCCTCGGCCATCGCTTCGAGCAGAGCGCTTTGCGTCTTGGGCATCGCGCGGTTGATCTCGTCGGCGAGAAGAAGCTGCGTGAAGATCGGACCCGGATGAAATTTGAAGTGCGCCGCCTCGCGCTCGTAGATGCCGACGCCGATGATGTCCGAAGGCAAAAGATCCGACGTGAACTGCACGCGTTGGAAATTGAGCCCGAGCGTCGCGGCGAGCGCGTGCGCGAGCGTGGTCTTGCCGACGCCGGGAAGATCCTCGATCAGGAGGTGCCCGCCGGCGAGGAGGCATACGAAAGCGAGCCGCACTTCGCGCCGCTTGCCGAGCACGACGGTGTTCACCTGCGCGATCGCGCGCGCGAGCGTGTCGCGAAGTTCGTGGGTGACGGTGGCGGTCTCGATCATGAAGGCAGTGAGGGCAGCACGCTCGAAGAATCGACGATGGTGGCGAGTGTAGCCGGGCGCAAGTGCGGCGAACCCGACGCCGTCGCGCTTTCGGCGCACCTGCGTCAAGGCCGCGTGAATCCCGCGCGGAATCAGGGAATGACGAGGCCTGCCGCGCGCAGCAACCGTGCGAGAGCGATCAGCGGCAGGCCGATCAATGCGGTGGGATCGGTGGTTTCGATGCGCTCGAAGAGGGCGATGCCGCGCGCCTCCGACTTGAAGGCTCCGGCGCAGTCGATCGGGTTGTCGAGCGCGACGTAGCGTGCGATCTCGTCCTCGCTGAGCGGGCGGAATACGGCGCGCGTCGTGTCCAGCGCCGAGTGCGTGCGCGGCGGATCCTTGCGCGCATCGGCGACGCAGACGGCGGTGTTGAACACGACGGTGCGGCCCGAGCTTACCGCGAGCTGCGCGCGCGCTTTTTCGATCGTGCCGGGCTTGCCGACAGGCCGGCCGCTGCGTTCGGCGACCTGATCGCTGCCGATCACGATCGCGCCCGGATTCAGCGCCGCGACGGCCAGCGCTTTCGCCGACGCGAGCCGCGCAGCGAGGCGGGCCGGGGTTTCGCCGGCGCGCGGCGTCTCGTCGACGTCCGGCGAAACGACGCGGAAATCCGTGACCAGCCGGGAGAGGAGCTCGCGTCGGTATTGCGACGACGAGGCGAGGATTACATCCATTGGTACTCCCAGGGGTCAGGACTGGGTGGCAGCCGGATTGCCGGCCGTCTGGGCCGCGCGGGCGTTCTCGAGATCGGCACGCACCTTGGCCAGGCGATCGAGCTGGGTCGCTAGCGCCGACTTGGCGCCGGCGAGCGCGGCGCGGGCTGATTCGAGCTCGTTGATGCTCGCCACTTCGGCGTTCTCCTTCAGCCACAGCCGATGCGCGAGAAGATCGCGCAGCGCTGCCTGCACCTGGGGCTCGGCGACCAATGTGGCGCGCGCGGACAGCTGATCGGAAGGCGGCAGAGTCGTGACCAGCGCCGGGATCTCGCGCAGGCGCGCACGGCATTCATGAAGCTCGTATTCGAGCGCGTCGGCTTCGTCCATGATCTCGGCGAGGAGGCGCGGCTTGCGGCGCAATTTGCGGTCGCGCAAGACCATGCCTGCCACGAAGAGGGCGGCAACGACAGCGGATACGATCAGATAGATCAAAGGGTTCGCCTCCTTGAGGGTAGTCTGCCGTGCCAGGCATCCCCGCGGCAAACCGGTCGCCGGGAGCCGTTCAGGGGCAGCTCCAGCCTTGCACAGCATGACCTGTACGGGCGCCCGGATCGCTGATCCGGTTGACAGAAAAGGGGGCAAAACCTACCATCGCGCGCCCATGTCACTCGCCCTGCCCGAACGCGTGGATGCGTCGCGCATGGTGCAAGCGCGGCGCTCCTTCCACGGAAAGTTGCCGCTCGCATCGCTTAAGAGGCTGCGCGGCAGCCTCGCCGCGGACGACGGAGTGGCGGAATACGAACTCGAATTCGGTCGCGACGAGCTCGGCGTCGATTATCTCGCGCTGCATGTCGATGCCGAGCTGGCGTTGACCTGCCAGCGCACGCTCGAAGTCTTCCGCCAGCCGGTGCACATCGATCAGCGCCTCGGCCTGATCCGGGACGAGAGCGAAGAGGCGGCGCTGCCGCCGGGTTACGAGCCCTTGTTGATTACGGACGGCGAGATCAATCTGGCCGACGTGATCGAGGACGAATTGATACTTGCGTTGCCGGTGGTGCCTCTCAAACCAGGCGAACCGCTGGAATGGAACGATGCGCCGGACGACGAGCCGGTCGAAGAGGAGCCGCCGAACCCGTTTGCGGTGTTGGCCAAGCTCAAGAATCACTGATTTATCTGGAGTCATAACATGGCAGTCGCCAAGAGCCGTAAATCCCCATCACGCCGCGGCATGCGCCGTGCCCACGACGCGCTGTCGGCCAAGCAGCTCTCGACCGATCCGACGTCGGGCGAGGTTCATCTGCGCCACCACGTCACCAAGGACGGTTATTACCGCGGCAAGAAGGTGATCGATTCCAAGACGCCGGTCCAGGACGAAGACTGAGGTCTTCCGCGCGGCAGGCGGTAACGCCGGCCGTTTTCCTCATCGACCCTCATCGGCGCGCGTGCGTCGGCGGGCATAAGCGCCGGCCGGCCGCGGGCGGGGAGCGTATACCCTGATCTACTCACGCATCGCCGGCACCGGCAGCTATCTGCCGGAGAAAATCGTCACCAACGCCGATCTCGAAAAGCTCGTCGACACCAGCGACGAGTGGATCGCGTCGCGCACCGGCATCCGCGAGCGCCGCCGCGCGGCGGACGGCGAGACCACCGGCGATCTGGCCTTCTATGCGGCCACGCACGCGCTCGAAGCCGCGGGCGTCAAGGCCAGCGAGATCGACCTGATCGTGCTCGGCACGACGACGCCGGATCTCATCTTTCCCTCGACCGCCTGCCTCCTGCAGCATCGCCTCGGCGCGAACGGCTGCGCGGCGTTCGACGTCAACGCGGCGTGCTCCGGATTCCTCTACGCGCTCGGCGTCGCCGATCAATTCGTGCGCGGCGGACAAGCGAAGAAGGCGCTGGTCGTCGGCGCGGAAACGCTGACGCGCATGCTCGACTGGTCCGACCGTTCGACCTGCGTCCTCTTTGGCGACGGCGCCGGCGCGGTCGTGCTGGAAGCGTCGAGCGAGCCCGGCATCATCACGACCAAGCTCCACGCCGACGGCGGCTACAAGCATCTTCTGTACAACCCGGTCGGCGTCTCCGCGGGTTTTCTCGACAACGAGCCCAATCACGGCATCCGCGTCATGATGACCGGCAACGAGGTGTTCAAGGTTGCCGTGAAGACGCTCGATCGCATCGTCGGCGAGACGCTCGAAGCTGCCGGGATGCACGAATCCGACGTCGACTGGCTGATTCCGCACCAGGCTAACCTGCGCATCATCGAAGCGACGGCGAGGCGCCTCAAACTCTCGATGGATCGCGTCATCGTCACGGTCGACCGGCACGGCAACACGTCGTCCGGATCGGTGCCGCTGGCGCTCGACGAAGCCGTTCGTTCGGGCAAGGTGCAGCGCGGTCAGACCGTTCTGCTCGAAGCGTTCGGCGGCGGGTTCACCTGGGCGTCGGCGTTGCTGAAGTACTGATTCGCCGCGGTACACCGTTGCGATCCATGATCGTCATCCCGGCCTTCGCCGGGATGACGATACGAAAAGGTGAATGTGCATGAGCCATCCCTCGCAGAATCTCGCATTCGTCTTCCCCGGCCAAGGTTCGCAATCGATCGGCATGCTCGCCGAGCTCTCGGAGCTTCACGCCGGCATCCGCGAAACCTTCAAGGAAGCCTCCGATGGCGCCAGCGTCGATCTCTGGGCGCTTTCGCAAGGCGGTCCCGAGGCGATGCTCAACCGCACCGAATACACGCAGCCCGCGCTCCTCGCCGCCGGCGTCGCCGTGTGGCGCACCTGGCAGAAATCCGGCGGCGCCATGCCCGCGCATCTTGCCGGACACAGCCTCGGCGAATACACAGCGCTGGTCGCGGCAGGCACGCTCGCTCTTTCTGACGCGGCGCATCTCGTGCGCATCCGCGGCCAGCTCATGCAGGAAGCCTCGCCCGAAGGCGCGGGCGCGATGGCGGCCGTGCTCGGTGCCGAAGAATCGATGGTCGAAGAAGTCTGCCGCGAAGTGTCGGACGATCACGTCGTGGTCCCGGCGAACTACAACTCGCCCGGGCAGATCGTGATCGGTGGTCACGCCGTCGCCGTCGACAAGGCGATTGCGGTGTTGACCGAACGGGGCGTGCGCAAGATCGTGAAGCTTGCGGTCAGCGTGCCTTCGCACACGCCATTGATGCGCGAGGCCGCGAACCAGCTCGTCCAGGCGATGAGCGCTTACACATGGCACGAGCCGCGCATTCCGATCGTGCAGAACGTCGATGCGAGCGTGCATCGCGGTGTCGGTTCGATCCGCGAGGCGCTGACGCGCCAACTCTATCTTCCGGTGCGCTGGACCGATTGCGTCGCTGCGCTGGCGAAGGCGGGCGCGACGCGCATCGCCGAATGCGGCCCCGGCAAAGTATTGAGCGGTCTGACCAAGCGCATCGACAAGAATCTCGACGGCCGTTCGCTCGGCACACCGGCCGATTTCGACGCGGCGCTCGAAGCCTGGCGTTAGCCTTAAGCGCCGTAGGCGAGAGAAGAAATCCTCTCGCTGAGGCACAGAGATCGCCAAGAAAAGCCATCGAACAAAAAGCTCTTCTCTGCGTTCTCTGCGCCTTTGCGAGAGAAAATCTGGTCCTTTCACCGGGACACTTGACGCCCCGGGCGGTGGCATGTATTCAACCAGCGAGTTGAATTACAGGGCACGTTCATGTCCTCACTCGATCTCGCTTTCGCCGCGCTCGCCGATCCGACCCGCCGCCGCATCGTCGCGCGCCTGACCCGCGGCGCGGCGCGCGTCGGCGATCTCGCGCAACCGTTCGACATGTCGCTCAACGCGGTGTCCAAGCACTTGAAGGTGCTCGAGCGCGCGGGTCTGGTGCGCCGCGAGCGCGTCGGGCGCGAACACTACATGCAGCTTCGCGCCGCGCCCTTGCGCGACATCGCGCGCTGGGCTTGGCAGTACGAGCAGTTCTGGAACCAGCGGCTGGATGCGCTGGACAGGTTCCTCGTCGCGAAAAAAGCCGCTAAATCATCCGGCGCTTGAGAGCGGACGGAGGTGCCGTCCGTACCGGATTCCGTGTAAGGTGCGCGCCCTCGGAGGCGTCACGAAGGCGAGGCACGATGAGCAGGATATTGGAAGGTGAGATCGCGCTGGTCACGGGCGCCAGCCGCGGCATCGGCGCCGCGATCGCGGACGAGCTGGCCGCTTTGGGCGCGAAGGTCATCGGCACCGCGACGACCGAAAGCGGCGCGCAGGCGATCGGCGATCGGCTGGCTGCGCACGGCGGTGCAGGTCGCGCGCTGAACGTCACCGACGGCGCGGCCGTCGAGGCCTTGATCGACGCGATCGGCAAAGAATTCGGACCGGTCTCTATCCTGGTCAACAACGCCGGCATCACGCGCGATCAGCTGCTGATGCGCATGAAGGACGAAGACTGGCAGGTGATCCTCGATACCAACCTGAGCTCGGTGTATCGCACCTCGAAAGCTGTCATGCGCGGCATGATGAAGGCGCGCAAGGGACGCATCATCAACATCGCGTCGGTGATCGGCGTCACCGGCAACGCGGGCCAGTCGAACTACGCGGCGGCCAAGGCCGGCATCATCGCGTTCTCCAAATCGCTCGCGCGCGAGATCGGATCGCGCGGCATCACGGTCAATGTCGTGGCGCCGGGCTTCATCGACACCGACATGACCAAGGCGCTGCCCGAAGCGCAGCGCGAAGGGCTGCTGACGCAGATCGCGCTCGGTCGCCTCGGCGAGCCCAAGGACATCGCCAAGGCGGTCGCGTTCCTCGCGTCGCCCGCGGCGGCCTACATTACGGGCGAGACATTGCACGTCAATGGCGGCATGTATATGCCGTAAGAGCGGGTTCGGAGCAGCAGCGAGGGCTCGCGGCCGCGTTATCGACGTCCGCGAGCGCGAAGGGCGCCGCCGGCAGCCGGTTTTTTGTTTCTTCGGCCGGAAACCCGAGCCCCTAGCCCCTTAACTCCCGCCCCGATACAATGCCGCCTCTTTTTGAAGGCCCCGGCGCCCGCGCGGTGAACGCCGTCCGCCGCACGCATTCCCCATCTGGGAGGTAACAAGGCAAATGAGCACTATCGAAGAGCGCGTCAAGAAGATCGTCGTCGAGCAGCTGGGTGTGAAGGAAGACGAGGTCACGCCGAACGCGTCGTTCGTGGACGACCTGGGTGCCGATTCGCTCGATACGGTCGAGCTCGTCATGGCCCTCGAAGAAGAATTCGAGTGCGAGATTCCCGACGAGGAAGCCGAGAAGATCACCACCGTGCAGCAGGCGATCGATTACATCAAGGCGCACGTCAAGGCTTGAGTTTTCTCCGATCGCCAGCACACCACGAGCTGCGCCCACGGGGCGCAGCTTTCGTTTGGGGCATCGGCAACACACGCCGGCGTACGGCTGAGCAAGCGTCGCCTGCGGCACACGAACACGGATTCAGCACATGAGTAAGCGTCGCGTCGTCGTCACCGGAATCGGCATCATCAGCCCCGTCGGCAACGACGCGGCGACCGCGTGGGCGAACATCACCGCGGGCAAGAGCGGCATCGGGCCGATCACGCATTTCGATGCCTCGACGTTCCCGACGCGCATCGCGGGCGAGATCCGCGATTTCGATCCGGCGCAATACGTCGCCGCGAAAGACGTCAAGAAGATGGATCCGTTCATCCACTACGGTATCGCGGCGTCGATCCAGGCGCTCGCGGACGCGGGCTTGCATCCGCACGAGCATGACGAAGAGCGCATCGGTGTCGCGGTCGGCGCCGGCATCGGCGGTATCGGCACGATCGAGAAGACCGCGATCACGTATCACGAAAGCGGTCAGCGCAAGATCTCGCCGTTCTTCGTGCCGAGCTCGATCGTCAACATGGCCTCGGGCAATCTCTCGATCATGCTCGGCCTCAAGGGACCGAACATTGCCTGCGTCACCGCGTGCACGACGGCGACGCACAACATCGGCCTTGCGATGCGCATGATCCAGTACGGCGACGCCGACGTGATGATCGCCGGCGGCGCCGAATACGCGACCGTCGGCACCGCCGTTGGCGGCTTCTGCTCGGCACGCGCGATGTCCACGCGCAACGACGAGCCGCACAAGGCCAGCCGCCCGTGGGATCGCGATCGCGACGGCTTCGTGCTGTCCGACGGCGCCGGCGTTCTCGTCATCGAGGACTACGAGCACGCCAAGGCGCGCGGCGCGCGCATCTATTGCGAGCTTTCCGGCTTCGGCATGAGCGGCGATGCGTTCCACATGACCTCGCCGCCGGAAGACGGCGACGGCGCGCGCCGTTCGATGGTGAATGCGCTGGCCGATGCGAAGATCAATGCCGACGAAGTCGGTTACGTCAACGCGCACGCGACTTCGACCGGCGTCGGCGACATCGCCGAAGTCAACGCGATCAAGAGCTGCTTCGGCGACTACGCAAAAAAACTTCCGGTCAGCTCGACCAAATCGATGACCGGCCACCTGCTCGGCGCGGCCGGCGGTGTCGAGGCGATCTTCTCGATCCTAGCGATGCGCGACGGCGTGATTCCGCCGACGATCAACCTCGACAATCCGGGCGAGGGCTGCGATCTCGATTTCGTTCCGCATACCGCGCGCGAGGCGAAGCTCGATGTCGTACTGTCGAATTCGTTCGGCTTCGGCGGCACCAACGGCACGCTGGTTTTCCGCCGCATCTGACCGCCTTGCCGCGCGCATGACGATGCATGTGCGCGAGCTGCCCGGCCGGCGCGATCTCCTGTCGCTCGCCGCCGCGCGGCCGGATCGATATCCCGCGTTGCTCGAAAGCGTCGCACAAGGCGGCGCGCGAACGCGCTTCGACATTTTGTTCGCATTTCCGGAAGCCGAGTTGCGGCTCGAAGCGGACGGGCGTGTCGTCGACGGCGACGGCGTTCCAGTAGGCGCGCATTTTCTCGAAGCGCTCGATCGCGAATGGTCGTCGGCGCGCTGCGCGCGAGAAGCCGGCAACAATCTCCCGTTTCGCGGCGGCTGGGTGTTGTATCTGGGCTACGAGCTCGCCGCGGAAATCGAACCGAAGCTGCGAATGCCGGCTCCGACAGCAAGCGCGCTTCCAGTAGCGTTGGCCTTGCGCTGTCCGGCCGCGATCATCGTGGATCGCGAGCGCGGAATCACGTTGCTGATCGCCGAAGCCGGCCGCGAAGAATTGCTCGATGCGCTCGCCGCCGATATCGATGCCGCCGAGCAGCCGCCTGTCGCGCTTCCAGCGATCCTCGATGTCGACGAAGACGCGCCCGAGCAATTTCTCGACGGCGTTTCGCGCATCCACGAGTATCTTCGCGCCGGCGATGTGTTCCAGGTCAATCTCTCGCGCGAGTGGCGCGTGCGTAGCGCGCAAGCGCCTTCGCCCGCAAGCGTCTATTCCGCGTTGCGCCGCGCGAATCCGGCGCCGTTCGCCGGTTTTCTGCAACGCGACGAGTGGGCTGTCGTCAGCTCCTCTCCGGAGCGCCTGATCGAAGTGCGCGGCGACATCGCGCAGACGCGGCCGATCGCCGGCACGCGCGCGCGCTTGCCCGGCGACGACGACGCGGCGCGCGTGCGCGAGCTGGTCGGTCATCCGAAAGAACGGGCCGAGCACGTGATGCTGATCGATCTCGAGCGCAACGATCTCGGCCGTGTCTGCGTGCCGGGTTCAATCGAAGTGGACGAGCTGATGACGGTCGAGAGCTACGCGCACGTGCATCACATCGTCTCGAACGTCCGCGGAAGATTGCGCGCCGGCGTGACGCCGGGCGATGTCGTGCGCGCGGTGTTTCCGGGCGGCACGATCACGGGTTGCCCGAAAGTGCGCTGCATGGAAATCATCGCCGAGCTCGAAGGCGTCGCGCGCGGCGCGTACACGGGATCGCTCGGTTATCTCAATCGCGACGGCGATCTCGATCTCAATATCCTGATCCGCACGCTCACGCTCGAACACGATGCGATCCGCTTCCGCGCGGGCGCGGGCATCGTCGCCGATTCGGTCGGCGAGCGCGAGCTCGACGAGACGCGGGCCAAGGCGCGTGGGCTTTTGCGCGCGCTCGGTGTCGAGCGTTGAGACAATTGAGTTAACCTCGGCCCCGATGTCCCTCCGATTCCGACGACCGTTGCGTACCCGTTATCCCGGCGAAAGCCGGGATCCATTGGTTGTTCGAGCTCGAAAATGCACCCCGCCTTTTGTCGGGATGACAAAGGGTGGAGCGGTGTTGCGAGTCCTCGTCCTGCTCGTGATCCTCGCGATCGGCGGCGCGGCAGCATTCTTGTATCTCGACTACCGCCGCTTCACCGATGCGCCTTTGACGATCGCACGCCCCGATGCGACGACCGATATCGCGCGTGGCGCCACGTATCGCGACGTCGTGCAGCAGCTGCACACCGAAGGCATCACGCAGGCGCCGTCGTTGTACTGGCGCGCGCTCGGCCGCGAGCTCGGCATCGAGGGCAAGCTGCACGCGGGCGAATACGCGTTGTCGATCGGGCTGACGCCGCGCGAACTCTTGCGCAAGATGGCCGCGGGCGAGGTGCTACAGCATCACTTCACGATCGTCGACGGCTGGACGTTCAAGCAGCTGCGCCTCGCGCTTAGCTCCGACGCCGGCCTTGCGCAGACCTTGCCCGGATTGTCGGACGAAGCGATCGCGCAGAAATTCGGCATCGAGGGCGGCAAGCCGGAAGGCTGGTTCCTGCCGGAGACGTATGCGTGGATCAAGGGCGAATCCGATGCGGACGTGCTCGCGCGCGCGCATTCGGCGATGCAGAAGACGATCGATCGGCTGTGGGCGGCGCGCGCATCGGACGTGCCGCTCGAATCGCCGTATCAGGCGCTGATTCTTGCGTCGATCGTCGAGAAGGAAACGGGGCGCGCCGACGAGCGTCCGCTGATCGCGGGCGTGTTCGCGCGCCGGATCAAGTTCGGCATGCGCCTCCAGACCGATCCGACGGTGATCTACGGCATGGGCGAGAGTTATCAGGGCAATATCCGCCGCCGCGATCTCGATGCGGATACGCCGTACAACACGTACACGCGCGACGGCCTTCCGCCGACGCCGATCGCGCTGCCCGGCGTGCCGGCGCTGGAGGCCGCGCTGCACCCGACGCCGGGCGATGCGCTCTATTTCGTTGCGCGCGGCGACGGCAGCCACGAGTTTTCGGCGACCCTGGACGAGCATAATCGCGCCGTGCAGAAGTATCAGTTGCATCGCAATCCATGAGCGGACGCCTGATCACGCTCGAAGGCGGCGAGGGTGCCGGCAAGAGCACGGTGCTCGACGCCGTGCGCGAGCGCCTGCGTGCGCAGGGCATCGACGTCGCGGTCACGCGCGAACCCGGTGGCACGCCGCTCGGCGAGGCGGTGCGCGCGATCGTGCTCGATCCGAAGCTGCGCGATCTTTGCGCGGAGAGCGAATTGCTGCTGATGTTCGCGTCGCGCGCGCAGCTCGTGCGCGAGATGATCCGACCGGCACTCGCCGCGGGAACCTGGGTGTTGTCCGATCGTTTCACCGATGCGAGCTACGCGTATCAAGGCGGCGGACGCGGCCTGCCGGTCGAGCGCATTGCCGAGCTCGAGCGCTGGGCCGTCGGGATTCGTCCCGATTTCACTCTGCTGCTCGATCTTCCGGTCGAGGATGGTCTCGCGCGCGCCGGCCATCGTGGAGAAGCCGATCGGATCGAGCGGGAGAGTCGCGAATTCTTCGAGCGCGTGCGCAAGACGTATCGCGAACGCGCGGCGGCAGAACCGGTGCGCTATAGAGTCATCGATGCATCGCGTCCGATCGACGAAGTTCGCGCGGCCGCGTGTGCGGCCGTCGATGCGTTCGTCGCGCAGCAGAAGGAGCGAGCATGAAGCTCGCTCCGTGGCTCGATGCGCCGTGGCGGATGCTGTCCGAAGCTCTGAATGGCGGACGACTGCATCACGCGTTGCTGCTGGCGAGCCCGCGAGGATATGGCAAGCGCGCGCTCGCCGATGCGTTCGCGGCGGCGGCGCTGTGCACCGATCGCGGCGCGGACGGACACGCATGCGGGCGCTGTCGAAGCTGTCTCCTGGTGGCGGCCGGCAGTCATCCCGATCTCGTGCGCATCACGTTTGAGCTTCGCGACGACGGCAAGCCGCGCACTGAGCTGACCATCGATCAGATGCGCGCGCTGTGTCAACGCCTTTCGCTGTCGAGCCAGTTCGGCGGATGGCAGATCGCGCTGGTGGATCCCGCCGATGCCATGAACGTCAATGCCGCGAACGCGCTTCTGAAGACGCTCGAAGAGCCTTCGAGCGCAACCGTCCTCGTGCTGATCGCCGACGCACCCGAGCGCCTGCCGGCGACGATCCGCAGCCGCTGCCGGCGCGTCGAGATGCGCGCGCCGTCGCGGGAGGAAGCGCTCGAATGGCTGCGCGGGCAGGGCGTAGAGGCGAACGTCGCGGCTTCGACGCTGGATGCGAGTCTTGGCAATCCCGGCCAGGCGACGGCCTGGATCGCGGATGGCACGCTGGCGCTCCGCGAGGAGTGCGCGGCCGATCTTGCCGCGCTTGCGGAGGGCCGCGCGCAGGCTTCGACGATCGCCGAGCGCTGGGCGCAGGATCGCGCGGATTCGCGCTTGTGGTTCGCGGCCGTGCTTGCGCGCGAGGAAGCCGATGCGCTGGCCCGCGGCCAGCGCGGCAGGTTCGGCTTGACCGGGCGCGCGGAAATCCCGAAGCTAGTTGCGTGGTTCGGTCGCGCGAATCGCGCGCGCGGCCTGCTCTCGACGCCGTTGCGGGGGGAACTGGTCCTGCTGGACCTGTTGCGAAGCTGGCCGGCAGGCGAACGCGTATCGAGAAGGGCGTGACTATGGCAACTCCGGCATCAGGTGGGGGGGCGCCGCGGCAGGGCATCCTCTCGCTGGCGATCAAGGACAAGGGCGCGCTGTTCAACGCGTACATGCCGTTCGTCAAGGGCGGAGGCCTGTTCGTGCCGACCTCCAAGCGCTACAGCCTCGGCGACGAGGTGTTCATTCTGCTGTCGCTGATGGAAGAGAAGGATCGCCTGCCGGTCGCCGGCAAGGTGGTCTGGATCACACCCGCCGGTGCGCAAGGCAACCGCACGGCCGGCATCGGCGTGCAGTTCAACGATTCCGGCGATGGCGAAGCCGCGCGGACAAAGATCGAGTCGATCCTGGCCGGCATTCTCACGCAGGAGCGGCCGACGCATACGATGTGAGACGGGCGCTGTTGCGGTAAGCCTTCGAGCCCAGCCCTATTGCGCCGAAAGTGCCCCGCGGGCGTATTGCTTGATCGCGGCCAGCATCGCCGCGAGCCCGTTCGACCGCGTCGGCGACAAGTGCTTGGCCAACCCGATCGCATCGATGAACTTCGGCTCGGTCGCCAGGATTTCCGCCGCGGAACGCCCGGAATAGACGCGCAGCAGCAGTGCGATCAGTCCGGACACGATCGCCGAATCGCTGATCGCCTGAAAATCGAGCCGCTTCGCATCGCCCGAAGGCGCCAACCACACGAGCGACTGGCAGCCGGCGACCTTGTACTCGTCAGTCTTCAGCGCGTCCGGGAACGGCGGCAGTTTGCGGCCGAGATCGATCAGGTATTGATAGCGCTCGGTCCAGTCGCCGAAGAATGCGAATTCGTCGGCGATCTCGGCCTGCGCCGCATCGGCGGATGGGGTCGAATTTTCAAGCTGGGCATTCATCGTTTTTCGCGAGTTTCCAGCGCGTTCCTTGCGGGGTGTCCTCGATCGCGACGCCCATTTCCTGCAGGCGGTCGCGGATGCGGTCGGCGGCGGCGAAATCGCGAGCCTTCTTGGCGGCGGCGCGTTCGGCGAGGAGTTGCTCGACTTCGGCCGCGTCGATCTCGACGCCCGGCATCGAGCCCTTGAACCATTCATCCGGCGTCTGGCCGAGAAGACCGAGTAGGTCTCCGGCCGACAGCAGCGCGGATTTCGCCGCGCGTTTTGCATCCGGTGTCGAGGCTGCGCGAGCGGCATCGGCGAGGCGCGCCAGCGCGGCGAACGCTTCGGGTGTGTTGAGATCGTCGAGCAAGGCGTCCTCGATGTCGGCGGGAATGGCCGAGAGATCCGCCGCCGCATCGATGTCGCCGAGATCACGCAGCACGCCGTACCAGCCGTCCAGCGTCGTGCGTGCCTGCTTCAGCGCCGAATCGGACCAGTCGAGCGGCTGCCGGTAGTGAGCCTTGAGCAAGAGATAGCGCAGCACTTCGGGCGGATGTTTGTCGAGAAGCTCGTGCAGCACCATGACGTTGCCGAGCGACTTCGACATCTTCTTGCCGTTGAACGTCAGCATGCCGTTGTGCAGCCAGTAACGCGCGAACACGCGGCCGCCATGCGCGCAGGTGCTCTGCGCGATCTCGTTCTCGTGGTGCGGGAACATCAGGTCGTTGCCGCCGGCGTGGATGTCGATCGTCTCGCCGAGGTGCGCTTCGGCCATCGCCGAGCATTCGATATGCCAGCCCGGACGACCGCGGCCCCAGGGGCTGTCCCAGCCGGGAAGATCCGGCGTCGACGGTTTCCACAGCACGAAATCGGCGGGGTTCTTCTTGTACGGAGCGACTTCGACGCGCGCGCCGGCGATCATCTCGTCGGTCGAACGTCCGGAGAGGGCGCCGTACCCGGGATAGCTCGGCACGTCGAAGAGGACATGGCCTTCCGCCGCGTAGGCGTGGCCGGTCGCTATCAGGCGCTGGCACATCGCGATGATCTCAGCGATGTGGCCGGTCGCGTACGGCGTGACGTCCGGCGCGTCGGCGCCGAGCTTTTTCATGTCTTCGGCGAACGCAGCGGCGTACACCGACGTGACCTGATCGATCGGCACGCCGGCGGCCGCGGCGGCGGCGTTGATCTTGTCGTCGACATCGGTGATGTTTCGCGCATAGACGACACCGGGGTAAAGCCGACGCAGCAGCCGCGAAAGCAGCCCGAACACGACGTACGGCCGAGCGTTGCCGATGTGCACGTAGTTGTAGACCGTCGGTCCGCAGACGTACATGGTCACGCGGGCAGGATCGGCGGGTGCGAAGTCTTCGATCCGTCGGCTGAGGGTGTTGTGCAGGCGAAGGGTTTTCTTCATCGATCGGGCCTTGTGCTAAGCAGCATCATAGCAGCGCCGGCGTCGGGCCGCGTTCGTTGCCGGGATGTTTTCTTCAATGAATGGAAGGCCTTAGCCAAGGTTCAGCGACTCGATGCTTTAATTTCGCCGCAGATAATAGAGATGCGAAAAAAGCCGGATCGAACCGGCTCTGCCGATGAAAAACAGGGTTTCCTGCACCAGCGCATCTCGCCCCGACGTGGAGAGGAACATGAAGTTGAAGGCAGTACTGGTCTTCGCTGCGCTTGCGGCGATGGCCAACGTGTCGGCGCAGGATCGTCGCTACGACGCCCCGCCGCCGGCCACCGAGAACACGCGCTATGCGTGGGCCGACGTTCTGCGCGTCGATCCGGTGTACGACCGCGTGCAGACCTCATCGCCGCGCGAGGATTGTCAGGACGTACCGGTCGAGCGCCGCGCGGACAACGGCAACAACGCAGCCGGCACCGTCATCGGCGCGATCGTCGGCGGCGTTCTCGGCAATACGGTAGGCAAGGGCGACGGGCGCAAGGCGGCGACGGTCGCCGGTGCGGTCGTCGGCGGCGCGGTCGGCCACGGCGTCGCGAGTCAGGACGATCGCTATTACGAAGGCTCCGAGCGGCACTGCCGCATGATCCAGGACGCCGCGGAAGAGCGCCGCATCATCGGTTACGACGTGCAGTACCGCTATCGCGGCGACGTGTACCTGTCGCGCCTGGATTACGATCCGGGCGAGCGCGTGCGGGTCAGGGTCAGCGTCGCGCCAGCCGAATAGACGTCTTTACCTCCGCGCCCGCGTCTACATGGGCAAACCACGGCCGGTCACATGACCGGCCGTCGCGTTTTCGGGACCGCCGTCGCGTCATGACGCGTCGTTTGTTGCGCTGCATCGAATTTCCGGTTACCTTCGCCCGCGAATGAACGCGATCCTCTTTCCGCCGACGATTGTCACCAGCGCCCGCATGGCTGCTGGCATGACCTCGCGCGCGCGCCGACCGGAGACTTTTATCCGAGCCGGGTAGCTTGTCGCACGCGTTTCATACGTTTCGACGAAAAGACCCGGTCCAGCGACCGGGTTTTTTGTTTTTAGGTTTTTAAATCAACGGGACCTTCGATGACGCTTCGCCACTTTCTCAGCACGCAGGACTGGAGCCGCGCCGATCTCGACGCGCTGCTCGCCCAGGCCGCCGTCTTCAAGCGCTCGAAGATCGGGCACGATCTCGAAGGCAAATCGATCGCGCTGCTCTTCTTCAATAGCTCCATGCGTACGCGCACGAGCTTCGAGCTCGGCGCATTCCAGCTCGGCGGGCACGCCGTCGTCCTTTCGCCCGGCAAGGACGCGTGGCCGATCGAATTCGGCATCGGCACGGTCATGGACGGCGAAGCCGAGGAGCACGTCGCCGAGGTCGCGCGCGTTCTTTCGCGCTATGTCGATCTCATCGGCGTGCGCGCATTCCCGAAATTCCAGGACTGGACGATCGACCGCCAGGATCGCGTGATCCACGCGTTCGCCCAGTATGCGACCGTGCCGGTCATCAACATGGAAACGATCACGCATCCCTGCCAGGAGCTCGCGCATGTCATGGCGCTGAAGGAGCACCTCGGCGAGCTCAAGGGACGCAAGTACGTGCTGACCTGGACCTATCATCCGCGCCCGCTCAATACCGCCGTCGCCAATTCCGCGCTGCAGATCGCGACGCGCTACGGCATGGACGTGACGCTCCTGTGCCCGACGCCGGAATATCTTCTCGATCAGCGCTACATGGATTTCGCGCGCGACAATGTCGCCAAGAACGGCGGCTCGCTGACGATCAGCCACGATCCCGAGACGGCGTATCGCGGCGCGCACGTCGTCTACGCCAAGAGCTGGGGCGCGATCCCGTATTTCGGCCGCTGGGCCGACGAAAAACCCATTCGCGACGCGCACAAGCACTTCATGGTCGACGAGCGGAAGATGGCGCTGACCGATCACGCCGTCTTCAGCCATTGCCTGCCGCTGCGCCGGAACATCAAGGCGACCGATGCCGTGATGGATTCGGCCGCATGCATCGCGATCGACGAAGCCGAGAACCGCTTGCACGTGCAGAAGGCGATCATGGCCAATCTCGCGAAACAAGCCTGAGCCGCCGCATCTGACGACCCTAGAAATCCAAGAGAACTCTTCATGTCCACACAGCCCATCGTCCTCGCGTTCTCCGGCGGCCTCGACACCAGTTTCTGCGTTCCGTACCTGAAAGAGCGCGGCTACGAGGTCCACACCGTCTTCGCCGACACCGGCGGCGTTTCCGCCGAGGAGCGCGAATACATCGAAGCGCGCGCGCGCGAGCTCGGCGTCGCATCGCATCGCACTGTCGATGCTTCTCAAGCGATCTGGGACAGCTTCGTCAAGCCGCTGATCCAGGCCGGCGAGTTCTACCAGGGCCAGTATCCGCTGCTGGTGTCGGATCGTTACGTCATCGTCGAGGAATCGCTGAAGCGCTGCGATGAGCTCGGCACGAAGTTCTTCGCGCACGGCTGCACCGGCATGGGCAACGACCAGGTGCGCTTCGATCTTGCCGTCAAGGCGCTCGGCGACTACACGATCGTCGCGCCGATCCGCGAGATCCAGAAAGAACACACCGAAGTGCGCGCGTACGAGCAGAAATATCTCGAGCAGCGCGGCTTCGGCGTCCGCGCCAAGACCAAGCACTACACGATCAACGAGAACGTGCTCGGCGTGACGATTTCGGGCGGCGAGATCGACCGCTGGGAAATTCCGGGCGAAGGCGCGCTCGGCTGGTGCGCGCCGCGCGCCGAATGGCCCGAAGCGCCGTTGCGGACGTCGATCGAATTCGCGAACGGCGAAGCCGTCGCGATCGACGGCAAGCGCATCGCAGGCGGCGAAATCCTGAAGACGCTGAATCCAATGTTCGCGCGCTACGGCGTCGGCCGCAGCCTCTACACCGGCGACACGACGATCGGCCTCAAGGGCCGTATCGTGTTCGAGGCACCGGGACTCGCCGCGCTCGCTGTCGCGCATCGCGCGCTCGAAGAAACCGTGCTCACTAAGCAGCAAAACCGCTTCAAACCTGAAGTCGGCCGCAAATGGACCGAGCTCGTCTACGAAGGTTTCTATCACGATCCGCTGAAGTACGACCTGCAGGCGTTCCTCGCCTCGACGCAGCGCAAGGTCAACGGCACGGTCACGATCGAAACGCGCGGCGGCAGCGTCTACGCGATCGAAGTGAAATCGCCGCACATCCTGCAGACGGCGAAGGCAACCTATGCGCAAGCCGCCGACTGGGGCGTGGCCGAAGCGGAAGGTTTCATTCGTCTGTACGGCATGAGCTCGACGTTGTGGGCGGAAGTGAATCGATGAAAGAGCAGCGCCGCCACACGTCCGTCGTCCCGGCGAAAGCCGGGACCCATTTTGCCTTGGTCGCGAAGATCAAGATGGATTCCGGCTTTCGCCGGAATGACGGATAAGGTATGAGCGGACTTCTAGACGTTACGCTCAAGCACCTGCGCAAGCTGGTCGCTTACGACACGCGCAATCCCCCGCGCGCGATCGGCACCGGCGGCCTCTTCGACTACCTGCGCGAGCAACTACCCGGATTCGAATGCACCGTGACCGATCACGGAGCCGGAGCCGTCAGCCTGCACGCCGTGCGCGGCTCGCCGAAGCTCTTGTTCAACGTGCACCTCGACACCGTGCCGGATTCGCCGCATTGGAGCGCGAGTCCGTTCGAGTTGCGCGTCGACGCCGAACGCGCGATCGGACTCGGCGCCTGCGACATCAAAGGCGCCGCCGCCGCGTTGATTGCGGCCGCGAACGCGAGCGACGGCGACGCGGCGTTTCTGTTCACCACCGACGAAGAAGCCAACGACGCGCGCTGCATCGCCGGATTTCTTTCCTCGCTCTCGCACGCAGGAGGGGGAGCGCGGAGCGTGGGTGAGGGCTACGACGCCATCATCGTCGCCGAGCCCACGCGCGGCGAAGCCGTGCTCGCACACCGCGGCATCAGCTCTGTGCTGATGCGCTTCAGCGGCCGCGCCGGCCATGCATCGGGCGCAGCCGTAAACGCCGACAGCGCCGTGCATCAGGCCATCCGCTGGAGCTCGCGCGCACTCGCGCACGTCGACGCGCAAGCGCATGCGCGTTTCGGCGGGCTCACCGGACTTCGCTTCAACATCGGTCGTATCGAAGGCGGCATCAAGGCGAACGTGATCGCTCCGACCGCCGAGCTTCGCTTCGGTTTCCGTCCGCTGCCGTCGATGCAGACTGACGAATTGCTCGCGACGTTCCGCGGCTTCGCCGATCCCGCGCCGGCCGAGTTCGTCGAAACGTTCCGCGGTCCTTCGCTGCCATCGGGCGATGTCGCCAACGCTGAAGCGCGCCGGCTCGCCGCGCGCGATCTCGCCGACGCGCTCGGACTTCCGATCGGCAACGCGGTCGATTTCTGGACCGAAGCCTCGCTCTTCTCGCAAGCCGGCTTCACCACGCTCGTCTACGGACCCGGCGACATCGCTCAGGCGCACAGCGCCGACGAATGGGTCGCGCTCGATCAACTCCAACGCTACGCCGAAACCATCACCCGACTCATCGCCGATCGACACGCATGAACGCCGACGCCCATATCCAGATCCGCCAGACCATCGTTCGCCTTTTGTCCAGCATGGCGAGCTCGCGCGAGATCGATCAGTATTTGAAACGCTTCGCCCAGCTCGACGCCAAGCGCTTCGCCGTCGTCAAGGTCGGCGGCGCCGTACTGCGCGACGATCTCGAAGCGCTGACTTCCTCGCTCGCATTTCTGCAGCAGGTCGGATTGACGCCGATCGTCGTGCACGGCGCGGGTCCGCAGCTCGACGACGAAATCGCCGCCGCCGGCATTACCAAGCAGACGATCGACGGCCTGCGCGTCACGTCGCCGGAGACGCTCGCGATCGTGCGCCGCGTATTTCAGGCTCAGAATCTTTCGCTCGTCGAAGCGCTGCAGGAAGTCGATGCACGCGCGACATCGGTCGTCTCCGGCGTGTTCGAAGCCGAGTTCATCGATCGCGACGCGCTCGGCCTCGTCGGCCGCGTGTCGCGCGTCAATCTCGCGCCGATCGAGGCGAGCTTGCGAGCGGGATCGATTCCGGTCATCGCCTCGCTCGGCGAGACCGCAGGCGGACAGATCGTCAACATCAATGCCGATTTCGCCGCCAACGAGCTGGTGCAGATCCTCAAGCCCTACAAGATCATTTTCCTGACAGGCACCGGCGGCCTTCTCGACGGCAATGGCGCGATCATCGATTCGATCAATCTTTCGACCGAATACGAAGCGCTGATCGCACAGCCGTGGCTGCATTCGGGCATGCGCGTCAAGGTCGAGCAGATCAAGGATCTGCTCTACAAGTTGCCGCTGGCGTCTTCGGTGTCGATTACGCAGCCGGCCGAGCTCGCGAAGGAGCTTTTCACGCACAAGGGCTCCGGCACGCTGATCCGCCGCGGCGAGCGCGTCGACGTGCACACCGACTGGAGCCGCCTCGATCTCGATCGCATGCGCACGCTGATCGAAGCGAGCTTCCGGCGCACGCTCGCGCCCGACTATTTCGAGCGCACGCAACTCTACAAGGCCTACGTCAGCGAAAACTATCGCGCCGCGCTGATCCTGACTCGAGAAAACGGTTTCACCTACCTCGACAAATTCGCCGTCGCCGACGATGCGCAAGGCGAGGGCCTCGGCCGCGCCGCGTGGCAGGTCATGCGCGCGCAGAATCCGCAGCTCTTCTGGCGCTCGCGCCACAACAACCTGATCAACCAGTTCTACTACGCCGAGTCCGACGGCTGCTACAAGGAGCCGAAGTGGAAGGTGTACTGGTACGGCATCCGCGATTTCGCGGACATCGCGCGCTGTGTCGAGCATTGCCGTGCCCGACCGGCGACGCTCGCCGATCCCGTCGACACCGATGACGGCACGCCGCGGAGAGCCGCATGAAACGCTCGATCGGCATCGTCGGCGCGCGCGGTCATACCGGCGCCGAGCTGATCCGGCTCGTCGCGCGACATCCGTCGCTCGAGCTTGCGTTCGTGTCGTCGCGCGAGCTCGACGGCCAGCGCGTGGCCGATCATGTGCCGGACTATTCGGGTGATCTGCGCTACGCAAATCTCGATGCCGCCGCGTCCGCGCAAGCGAACGCCGATGCGGTCGTGCTGGCGCTTCCGAACGGCAAGGCGAAGGCGTACGCGGATGCCTTGTCCGCCGCGAATCCTGCCGCTGTCATCGTCGATCTTTCTGCCGACTATCGCTTCGACGACACGTGGTACTACGGCCTGCCCGAGTTGACGCGCACTCTCTATGCGGGCGAACGGCACATCAGCAATCCCGGCTGCTATGCGACGGCGATGCAGCTCGCGATCGCGCCGCTGAAAGACGGTCTTGCTGCGCCACCCGCGTGCTTTGGCGTTTCCGGTTACTCCGGTGCCGGAACGACGCCGTCCGACAAGAACGATCCCGACAAGCTCCGCGACAACCTGATGCCGTATTCGCTGACCGACCACATGCACGAGCGCGAGGTCACGAAACATCTCGGCATTCCCGTCGAATTCATGCCGCACGTCGCGCCGCATTTCCGCGGCATCACGATGACCGTGAACCTCTGGCTGCAGCGTGCGACGACGCCCGAATCGATCAAGGCGCGTTATCTCGAGTTCTACGACGGCGACCCATTGATTCGCATCCTCGACGACGCGCCGTGGGTCAGCCGCATCGCCGGAAAACATCACGCCGAGATCGGCGGATTCGCGCTCGCGCCCGGCGGCAAGCGCGTCGTCGTCGTCGCGACGCTCGATAATCTCCTGAAGGGCGCCGCGACGCAGGCGATGCAGAATCTCAATCTCGCGCTCGGCTTCGACGAGCTTGCGGGGATTCCTCACGCGACGGCCGACGCCGCTGTCGATTCGACACCCTAAGGTATCCCATGCGTCTTTCCCGCTATCTTCTTCCCGTATTGAAAGAAACGCCCGCCGAGGCGCAGATCGTCTCGCATCGATTGATGCTGCGCGCGGGCATGATGCGCCAGGAAGCTGCCGGCATCTATGCGTGGCTGCCGCTCGGCTATCGCGTGCTGCGCAACATCGAATCGATCGTGCGCGAGGAGATGGATCGCGCCGGCGCGGTCGAGCTTCTGATGCCGACATTGCAGCTCGCCGACCTGTGGCGCGAGAGCGGGCGCTACGACGCGTACGGTCCCGAGATGCTGCGCATCAAGGATCGCCACGAGCGCGAGCTCCTGTACGGACCGACCAACGAGGAAATGATCACTGAGATCTTCCGCGCGGGCGTGCGCTCGTACCGCAATCTGCCGATGAATCTCTATCACATGCAGTGGAAGTTCCGCGACGAGCAACGCCCGCGCTTCGGCGTCATGCGCGGCCGCGAATTCCTGATGAAGGACGCGTACTCGTTCGATATCGACGAAGCCGGCGCGCGCCGCGCGTACAACCGCATGTTCGTCTCGTACCTCAACACGTTTGCGCGCATCGGTCTCAAGGCGATTCCGATGCGCGCCGAAACGGGTCCGATCGGCGGCGATCTCTCGCACGAGTTCATCGTGCTCGCCGAAACGGGCGAGTCGGGCGTGTACTGCGACAAGCGCGTGCTCGATCTGCCGGCGCCCGGCGCGGACGTCGACTACGACAGCGATCTAGCGCCTCTGATCGATCGTTGGACAGATCTCTACGCAGCGACCGAAGACGTTCATGACAATGCGCGCTTCGAGCGCGAAGTCGCCGCGGAAAATCGCGTGCACACGCGTGGCATCGAAGTCGGCCAGGTGTTCTATTTCGGCACCAAATATTCACAGCCGATGAAAGCGAACGTGGTCGGCCCAGACGGCGTCGATCGGCCGATCCACGGCGGCTCGTATGGCATCGGTCTGTCGCGACTCGTCGGAGCGATCATCGAAGCGAGCCACGACGACGCCGGCATCATCTGGCCCGAATCGGTCGCGCCGTTCCAGGTCGGCGTGATCAATCTCAAGGCCGGCGACGCCGCGACGAATGCGGCCTGCGAAGATCTCTATGCGAAGCTCGACGGCGCCGGAATCAGCGTGCTCTATGACGACACCGACGAGCGCGCCGGCGTCAAGTTCTCGACGATGGATCTTATCGGCTTACCGTGGCAGCTCCTTGTCGGTCCGCGCGGACTCGCCAACGGAGTCGTCGAAATCAAGCATCGCGCCAGCGGCGAGCGCAGCGAGCTCTCCGTCGACGCCGCGCTTGCGAAACTCAAAGGCTGATCCGATGAGCGATCTTCTCTGGCAGAAAGGCGGTGTGAAGGTCGACGAGCGCATCATGCGTTTTCTCGCCGGCGACGACGTCGTGCTCGATCGCGAGTTCTTCCGCTACGACCTCGAGGCCAGCGCTGCGCACGTGCGCGGGCTCGCGCACATCGGCGTCGTGAGCGAAGACGAAGCGCAGTCGCTGATACGCGAGCTGGGCATTCTCGACGAGGATTTCGTCG